>Ga0335073_10010405_pt1 | contig 13078 bp, 7 predicted proteins | sample Lox_Sample_22_FD_207093 | JGI IMG/M metagenome (GOLD analysis project Ga0335073, IMG submission 207093) | Soil microbial communities from Loxahatchee National Wildlife Refuge, Florida, United States - Lox_Sample_2.2 | ecosystem: Environmental > Terrestrial > Soil > Wetlands | place: USA: Florida...
CGGCCGCTGGGTTTGGGAACCGTACTACGGCTGGACGTGGGTTTCCTATGAGCCTTGGGGCTGGGCGCCGTATCACTACGGCCGCTGGTTCGTCTATGGCGGCAACTGGGTTTGGTGGCCGGGGCCTGTCGTCGGCTATCCTGGCTACTACCCGATCTGGTCTCCGGCATACGTCTCCTTCTTTGGTTGGGGCGGCGGTGGCTTTGGCTTCGGGGTCGGCTTTGGGTTTGGCTGGGGCTTCGGTCACGTCGGCTGGCTGCCCTGCGGTCCCGGTGACTGGTATCACCCGTGGTGGGGCCGCTGGGGCGGGCGCTACGGCACGTGGGGCGGGCGCGATGGATTCCGAGGCGGCTATGGCGACGGCTTCCGTCCGCTCGGCCCGCGCGGCGACCGTTCGTTCTCCAACGTGAACGAAGCGTTTCGCAACGATCGCGTCCGTTCGGGCATGGTCTCGATGGACTCGAACCGGTTCGGGCGCGACGCCGTGCACGGAGCGGGCGCGCGCATGAGCGAAGCATCGTTCCGCGGAGCCAGCATGGTCAATGGCAGGATGCCGATCTCCCCGTCGCGCGAAAGCTACGGCGCGTCGGGCCGCTCCGCAAATCCGGCGTCGTACCGCAACGCTCCTTCGGCTTCACAGCACTTCTTCAGCGCTAACGGACGCGGAAACGCCGGATCGAACTCCTTTGCCGGCCGCTCGCCTGGTAACAACGCGCGGACGCGTGAGTCGTTCGGTGCGAGCGCCGATCGTGGCTCACGTTCCTTCGGCAATTCGGGAGGCGAAAATCGCGGCGCCGTCACTTCGAATCGCCCCGGATGGCACACCTTTACGCCGCCGCAGTCGGGCGCAAATCGCGGAAACGACGCCCGCGGCTTCAGCGGTAACGAACGCGGCCAAGCGAATAATTCGGTCAGCCGCGGCAATGCCGGGGCTCCATCCGAAAGCCGCGGTGGATGGCAACACTTCTCCCAGCCCGCGGCAGGTTCGAACCGCGGCTACGAATCCAACCGTTCTTATAACTCGCCGGGGTCGGCGTCACGAGAGGGCTCCTCGAATTCCTACTCTCATTCATACTCTAGGCCGCAACTTAATATGAGGCAGCCTATCGTGACGCCGCGCGGCGGCGAGGATTACGGCAATGGCGGCTACAACCGCGGTGGCGATTATCGAGGCTACAGCCAGCCGCGGGGCAATAGCGGATACTCCGCTCCGCGCGGTAACTACAGTGCGCCGCGCGGTTATTCGGCCCCCCGCGGCAGCTATAGTGCGCCCCGCGGGGGCGGTGGGGGCGGCAGCTCTCATGGCGGAGGCGGCGGCCATTCGAGCGGTGGAGGCGGTGGGCACTCCGGCGGCCACGGCCATCGCTAGCGCTGGCTGTAATCGGGTTTAGGTGGGTCAGACTTCCGGTCTGACCCACAGGCCAGATGGACCCGGGCTCGGGCAGGCGCGGCAAAACTCGCACTCGCGCGGCGTGTTGAATCAGGTAGGAGGAAACAACCCATGTCCTCAATGCGCGTTGCCGCGTGGTTCACATGGCTTGCCGCGTGGAATTGGATATTGCGGAGCTCCGTAATATCGAAGTTCCGTTTCATAAAGGGAGTCACACATTCATGAGAAAAACTGCGCCGTCGCTCACGCTCCTCCTCGCTCTCGTTGCTCTCCTCGCGGCATTTCCGAATTCTGCGGCCGCGCAAGACGATCCTCCGGGGCGCGTCGCGCGCCTCAATTATGTTGAGGGCTCGGTCTCCTATCAAGTCTCGGGCGATCAGGATTGGGTCCAGGCCGATACGAATCGTCCGCTCACCACCGGCGACAATCTTTGGGCCGACAAGGACTCTCGCGGCGAAGTCCACATCGGCAGCACCGCGATTCGCATGTCGAGCGAGACCGGCATCTCATTTCTCACGCTCGACGATCGCACCACTCAGATTCAGTTGGCCCAGGGAACGATCGAAGTTCATCTGCGAATCCTGCAGACCGGCGACGCATTCGAGGTCGACACCCCGAATCTCGCCTTCACCTTGACCCGCGCCGGCGAATACCGCGTCGAAACCGACCCCAATGGCAGCTCCACCGCCATCGTGGTGCGCGAGGGCGAGGGCGAAGTGACCGGCGGAGGCCAGACGTGGGATCTTCAGCCCGGCCAGCAGTACACCTTCAACGGCGCCGATCAGCTCGCCTACGACGCTTCCGGCGCGCCGCCCTTCGATGATTTCGAAGACTGGTGCCAATCCCGCGATCAGCGCGAAAACAACGCCGTGTCGGCGAAATACGTCTCGCGCGATATCGACGGCTACTACGACCTCGACGACTACGGCTCTTGGGAATCGGATGCCGATTACGGCCAGGTTTGGGTTCCCAACGGCGTGGCCGTCGGATGGGTTCCCTATCACACGGGCCACTGGGTCTTCATCCAGCCGTGGGGTTGGACGTGGGTCGACGCCGAGCCCTGGGGCTGGGCGCCGTTTCATTACGGCCGCTGGTACTACTTCCACGATCATTGGGGCTGGGTGCCCGGACCAGTTGTCGTTCGTCCGGTGTACGCGCCCGCGGTCGTCGGCTTCGTCGGCGGAGGCGGATTCGGGTTGTCGGTGTCGTTCGGCGGAGGATTTGCCGGTGTCGGCTGGTTTCCGCTGGGCCCCCGCGACGTTTTCGTCCCGGCCTATCACTGCAGCCCGCGCTACTTTCAGACGATCAACGTGACCAATACGCGTGTCGTCGATGTCACCGTGGTCAGAAACTTTTACAACACGACGGTCATCAATCGCGATTACACGCGTCTGAATTACACGTACGCGAACAACGAACGCGCCCTCACCGTCGTCTCCCGCAATACGTTCGTCAACGCGCGCCCCGTCGACCGCGATAACCTGCATATCGACGCGGATCAGATTCGCGGCGCTCGGCTCGTCGATAGCGCTCCTCTCGCGCCCACGCGATCCAGTTACGTCTCGGCGACCGCTCGTGTTTCCAATGCGCGGCCCTCGTTCTCGTTTGCGCAGCGGCCCGTCGTGGCGAAGCTGAATCCCGCGGTCGAAACGCAGCGCCGCACGCCGCAATTCACCAACGACAGCCGCGAGTTCAATCAGCCTCGCACCGAAAACCAGCCTCCGGCGAACAATCAGCAGCAGTCGCGCGACGGGTTCCGGCCGTTCACGCCTCCGTCAGGCGCGAACAACCGCCCGGCTCAGCCCAGCGACACAACCGAGTCGAACCGGTTCAATCAAACGCCCCAGAACGAAGCGCGGCCGGCTATGCGATTCACCCAGCCGGCCAAGGCGCGCGACGACATGTACGACGTGCATCCGCCGCTGAACAACAAGCCGTCGGAATCCGAGCCCAAGCACGAAGAGAAGCGCTCCGAGTCTTCGCACTCTCACTCGGACGACCATCCTCCGAAGAAGTAGAGCCATCCCGTCAGCGCGGGGGCACTGCCGGGCGTGCCCCCCGCGAAGTGTGGCAAAACCCGCCAAAATTGGCATTTTTTGACATTTAAACGGGCTGTAAGCCCCCGACCAATGCACCCTGCGTGTATGAGTTATCGCGAGGCTTTTTCGCTTTTTCTTCAGCGGCAGTTTTACTGCGGCGTGGGTTTCGATGCGTCCGGCGCGGCTGCGGGTGCCGCCGAAGGCGGCGCGGCCTCGGCCTGTGCCAGCGCGAGATAGGCGCGGCCGAACGCGGATTGCTGCGTTCCCGCCGCGACCACCACCGCCTGCACCGTGTAGCGCCCGGTCGGGAGTTTCGCGAGCGGCAGGCTGATGCGATACGACGCCGTGTGCGTCTTCGGATCGATCGCCGTCGGCGGAAGCAGAGGCGTGGCATTGATCTGGACGCCGCCGCGGAAAAATACCAGACCGGCGCGCAGCGTGTTGGCGTCGAATTCGTTCTGGTCGCTTCCCTTCTCCGGGTAGTAGGCCTGGAAGAAGACGTAGAGCGTCTGCTGCTGCGTGAAATAGCGCGTGACGCTCGGCACGATTTTCGCGCCGTCCATTTCGAGCGGAGTGGAGGTCAGCTTCGCGCGGTCGCCCAAGCCTTTGGTCTGCACGTCGCTGGTCTTCTCCACGGGAACGAGCTGGCTCGAAAGCATCACGGAGCTGAGCGTCATGCGCGCGGCCGAGCGCAGCGGCACGACGAGCTGCTGTTCGAACGTTCCCATCTTCCCCGATTCGTTTTCGCGCGCGACGAACTTGAGCCGGTAAGTGCCGGGAGAGAGCACGACTCCGCCTTGATAAACAAGGTTGCTGTGCGTCACCTGCTCGAAGCGCTGCTCATCGAGATGCACGGTGATCGTATCGCGGAGGGCTGCGACGGATTGGTTCGACGGAAGCGCGCGCACGTCGGCCGCAAAATCAAATTCCGCCGTGTGCAGGCCCCGCTTCTGCGCCCACTCGAGCGCGCTCGAGGAAAGTTTCGCGGAGATGGGAACGTAAACCTGCTGGTCGTTGAGCCGGAACATAGCGGTCTCGACGGCCACGGGCAACTCGACATCGGGATTTTCGGATTCGAGCGCGTCTTCGAGCTGCTGATCCTTGTCTTCTTTTTCGAGATGCTGGAAATCGCGCGGGGCATAGTAGCCGGCGCGGTAGCGGACGTGCGCACCCGACGTCTTGACCTTCACCGAAACGGCCCGCCAGCGGCCGTCGTGCTTCACGTCGGACGGCAGCTCGTAGCCGACCAGATAGTAGCCGCCGTTGTCCTGCTGAATCTGCGGGAAGGCGTCGCTGAGGTCGCCGAGATCGAAGAAGGCGCGGCCGCCGGTGTCGGTGGAAAGCGTGGCGAGCGTGTCGCGCGAATCCTCGCGCTGATCGGTCTGGTGAAACACGGAGGCGCCGCTGAACATCGACGTACCGGTCGAGGCGGCCGAGGTGGCGTCGCCGCCCGGCGGCGTCGCGAACATCCCGCGCGCATCGATCGAATAGATCGAGACGTCAGCGCGATTGGCCGCGTCGGTGGCCGCGGTCAATTCCGCTCGATTCTCTTCGCCGGTTTGGGTGATCCCGCCGGTGAATTCGACGAGGGCCTTGCGGCCGGGAATTCCGGCGAGCACGTTGGTAAGATCCTCGACGGCGATCAATTTCTGATCGGTGTTGAAGACGTTGAATTCGGTCTGATCGGGCGTGTAGGCGGCCTGCGTATCCTGCTGCACGTCGTATTCGCCGTTTTGCGCGGCTGCGTATTGATTTTGCGCGAGCTGGGAAGCGGCGCCCGGAAGGATCGAGGCAATGGCCTTCTCGAGAACCTGGCGATTGTTGGTGAAATCAGCGAGCACGGCGAGCTGGGTGCTGAAAACGACGACGGAGACGAGGTCGGCGGGCGTCATCTGCCTGGCGAGAAATTTGACGGCCGAGTCGTGCGCGCGAATGATGTCGTCCGTCTCCATGGAAGTCATGTCGAAAAAGAGGACGATCATGCGGCGGTCGCGCACGGCGTCAGTGACGGACTGCTTGGCGCTGGGTGCACCGCCGTCGACCGGGATCACGACGGGCTTGCTGTTGTCCGGACCGGCGCTATCGACGCTTTCGATATCGGAGTAGGAAAAGCTGGTGATCTTCTGCTGCTTGCCGTTGTCGGTGACCGTGAATTGATCCTGGCCGAGTCCCTTGATCGGCTTGCCGGATTTATCGGTGACTTCGACATCGATGCGAACGATTTCGGATTCGCTATGGAGCGACCGAGACGAAGGCGGGACGATGCGCTGCGTCATGGGCGGCGCGGCCGGGGCGGCGACGACGGTCGGGCGGCCGGATTGTTGTTGCGCGGCGGCGGGCAGCGGCCCGAGGACGAGGCCCGACGCGATCGCGGCCGAAAGCAGAGTTTTCGAGATCGATTGCCTTTTAGTTCTCATGGCGTCCTGAAACCCAACATCCGATGCCTCACAGCAACAAAGAGCAGATTCCTCGGGCCGACCCCGCCCTCGGAGTGACAGAACGACATTCGTTCAGCAATCCGGTCCAAAAACGTCAAGGCGAAAATAGCCGGGAACTACAACCGGCTCGTCACAAGTTGAAGCGGACCATCAAGCTCATCGTACGCATGCCGCCAGCGCTTGTCACGCGGCCGAAGAACGAGGGCTGGCCGGACACGATGCCGCAGGTGATTGCGCCGGATTCGCCGGTGGTGCATGGCAGCGACGTGCCAATGCCGGTGTAGTTGGCCGTGTTCGTCAGATTCTGCACCTGCCACTCGATGTTCATCACGTGGCGCTGCTCGGGCCCGAAGCGAAAGGCTTTCGAGAGCCCCATATTCCAGCTGAACGTGCACGGGCCTTCGATCGAACCACGCGCTTCATTGCCGTAGGCCAAATTGCCGCCCACGTCGGTCGGAAGCGCGAAAGCATTCGTATTGAAAAAACCGGAGGGCGAGCCGCCGCAGATTCCGAGATTAGGATTGCCAAGGATATTGGGGCGCAGGGAGAAATTCACGCCGGTGCCGTTGTCGGAGGCGACGCCGCCCAGGAGCGCGGTGAAAGGAGTGCCGGTCTGCCACGTGAAAATGTTCTGGAGTCGCCAATCGCCGAAGACTTTTTGCTGCCACCCGTGATTCGCCAGACGGTTTCGCTGGCCGAAGGGGAGCTGCCACATCGATATGGCGCGAAATTGGTGGCGGATGTCGAAGGTCGAAAGGCCGTACTCGCCATGGAGGTTGCCGTCCTGCTGCTCGACGGTGCCGCCGGCACCAGCGCCGCCGATGGAACTCGAATCGTCGAGCGACTTCCCATAGGTGTAGATTCCGGTGAGGAAAAAACCCTTCGCGAAGCGATGAACGACGCGGACCTGGAGCGCGTTGTAGATCGAGTTCGCGCCGGACTGATCGTAGGTGTACCCAGTGGCTTGATTGTCGATACGGCTGGCCTGAATCTGATCCGAGGAAGTGCCGAGGGGCGCGCGATTGGGCGCGCGCAGGATATCGAGGTCGGTTCCCTTCGTTCCGGTGTAGGTGAGGTCGAGAACCCAATTTGGCGAAATCGAGGTTTCAGCGCTGAGATTCCAGATCTGCGCGTAGCTCGGCTTGTAGTAAGGATCGACCGATTCGGTGTTGGCGACCGCGATGAGTTCAGACGAGCCGCCGACGAATGGACTCTCCAGCGTGAGGGGCACACCCGGAGGCGCCGAGGTGGTGAGCGACTGCGCGGTGGCGACGGGCGGCTGATAGGCGAGCTCGCGGGCAAGCGTGTTGTAGATGGACGTGTTGTAGAAGATCGAATAGCCGGCACGCAAGACCGTCTTGGGCTTGATCGGCGGCTGCCAGGCAATGCCGATGCGCGGCTGGAAATTGTGGTAGCGGCCATGAACCAGCGAGCGAGGTACTCCGGGCGAGCCGGCTTGTACGGCCGTCACGTCGGCCAGGTTGGTGATGTCGAGGTTCACGAGATTGTTCGCAATCTCGATGGGGGGCGTGACGGCGTCGTAGCGAAGGCCATACTGAGCCGTAAGGGTCTTGGTGATGCGGAAATCGTCCTGCGCGTAGAGGTTGAAACCCCAGTTGCGGAAATAGGTGTTGGGATCGCCGAACTGGCCCGTCGTATTAAACGGCAAGCCTTCGAGAAAATCGGCGAAATCGTTGCCGGTGGCAATGCCGGTGAAAACGAAGCCGCCACGGGGATTAGGATTCGACTGGGTATTGAGCTCGATGCGGCGGACCTCGCCGCCGAAGCGCATGGTGTGCTTGCCGCGCGTCCAGGAAAGGGTGTCGGTGACGCGCGAGGTCTGATTGCGCGTGAGCGAGGGAATGGGATCGCTGAAGCCGGAGAAATCGGTGAAGCTGATCTGGGGAATGCCGTAGTCAATGGGAGGCAGAACGACACCGGTCCCGAGATCGATGCCCAGGCTTGCGGGCGAGAAAGCGGGATTATTGGAGTTGTCGCTGGTCAGCATGAGGCGATTGCGGCTCCAATTGAACGTGGTGGTTTCGACCACGTGTGACGTCCAATTGTGCGACAGCCCCAGGGTGAAATTCTGGCTACGCGTGGAAGAGTGGCCGCCGATATCCGCAAAGTTGCTGAGCGATCTCTGGCGCTGCGAACTGAAGTTATAGCTGCCGTTGAGGTTCAGCTTCGAATTGATGGTGTGCAGGATCGTGCCGTTCACGCGATCGCTGTTGCTCGGAGTGGTTGCTTGCAGCAGGTAGTTTTGCGTGACGGCGTTCGGGACGTTGGGCATGGGGATCGAGGCGAGCAGCTTTTGTGCAACGGCATCGATGGGAATCTGCACATCGCCCGAGGCGCAGCTCGGGGGCGCAGCCGTCGTCACCGGGGTCGTGGAAAACGGCTCGAAGATGGTCCCGGAGGGGAAACAGCCGTTGCGCTGGTCGGCGGTCGGAACAGTGGAAAAGGTGTTAAGCGCGTTCTGCACCGTCTCGTGCTCGAAGTTCAGGATGAAGTAGCTGCGATCGGAACCGTTGTAGATGTGTGGAATCTTGAGGGGGCCGCCCATATTGCCGCCGACGCGCTCGTCGTAGTGGCCAACCTTGGGCGCGGGCGTGCCGGTGATAGCGTAGGGCCGGGCGTCGAAGGCGGAGTTCTCGTACCGATCGTAGAAGCTGACGCGAACGCGATTGGCCTGCTGGCGAAAAAGCCGTCCGAGCTGTCCACCCCGCCCGCCATTGAAAAGAGCCGCAACGCGACCGGCGTTTCGCCCCCCGAAACCGCCCGGGCCCATGACAGCGAATTCCTGCGGGCCGCCGCCACCGGGACCGCCGGGGCCGCCTCCGCCTCCGAACATCTGGCCGGGGTTGCCACCCGGGCCGCCGTTTTCGGCCGTGTCACCACCTGGCCCACCTGGCCCACCGGGACCGCCGAATCCTCCTGGAGGGCCCCCGCCGTTGAATGTGAGTCCTTGGCCGACAGTTCCTTGGAGAAGAAACGAGTCGGACGAGCCACCAGCCACAGGGGGGGCCGAGTTGTTGGTGGCAAGGTTCTCATCCACGGCGTCGGACGAGCCGGTCACATCTGTTTGCTGAAAGCCGCCGCCTGCCATGCCTTGCTGCATGGCGTTGAGCAAGCCAGCTGGGAGCTGCCCGCCGCCGCGCCGGCCGCTTTGCCCCTGCCCGCCGCGCGAGCCGGGCGGGCCGAAGCCTCCGGGACCGCCTGGGGGGCCGTTCGCGGCGTTTTGCTGGCCTGAGCCGCCCGAGGCAGCGGCCGGCCGTTGGCCCCGGTTGCCGGCGTTCTGCGGCAGGTTCGGTTCAGCCGGAGCGGCCAACTCAGCGAGCGTGGCCACGTGCAAAGAGAAATCCAGTGGCGGCGGGTTCGGGGGCGGCTCGGAGAACTGCGCTTCGAGAGTCGTCGAGACAAAGCCGAGTTGGGTGGCCTCGATGGTGTAGTGGCCGGGCGTGAGCGCGGGAAATTCGAACTTCCCGGATTCGTCGGTCCAACTGACCCAAACCTGATGAGTATCGTTATTGGTGAAGCGGAGCGTGGCACCGGGAACGGGAGAGCCGTCGGAGGTACGCACAAGGCCGGTGGCGTACACGTCGGCCGAAGACGAAGTCTGAGTCTGCCGGGCGAGAGCCGGTGAGACAGCAGCGAGCAGCGACGCGAGAAGCCACGCGCCTTTCTTGCGTATTCCCTGATACACGACGATCCCCCGGTTGCTCCTCGTACGCACTACGAACCAAACGAACGCTGTGTTACCGACGAAAACTTGCCGGGCCGACTATTCTTCTTCGACGCCCTTTGCGCGAGTTGGGTTACTCGCGCGGAGAATAAAGTGAAACGCCGCGGGAGCCCGCGAAAACGAATGAAGACCGAGTTGAAGATGCCTTGACGATCGGGCACACCTCTTCGAATTGGCGCCCCGGCCCGCAAAGGATGCACCGGGCGGAAGCGCTCCGCCAAGACGCGCGCGGGCCGGGACATCGAAGAGGAAGAATCACCGCTGCTCGGTCGCGCCCCCGTTGGAGTTTGTGTTCGAGTTCGCGGCGTCGTAGACAAAGCGGAAGGTGATAGGTTGCTGGAGCCGCGGACTCTCGAACTTGGTGGTGACGTAGAGCTGCGAGCCGTCAGGCGAGAGCTCATAGGTGCGGGTGATGGAGCTGCGGCGTGCTTGCGTGGCGGCGACGAGCTGATTGCCCTGCCATTGGGCACTGGCCGGTTCGTTGCGGTCTTCGGCGCCCGCAGAATCATCGGCGCCGCTCGATTGCGCATTGACGGAGCCGCGCGCCTGCGAAGAAGCCGCGCCCGGATAGACGGCGAGAACACGTCCAGAAGAGCCGGTGACCTTCGCGGAGGTTGCCGTCTGCTCGATCACGAGCTGCGAAAAATCGGCGTTCATGTCGCCGCGACGGCCTTGGCCTCCCTGGCCGCCGCCGCGACGGCCGCCTCCAAAGCCACCACCTCCGCCCATGCCGCCACGGCCTCCACCGCCAGATGGATCGCTGGAACCGCCGCCCATCGCCGCGCGCATTTTTTCGCGAGGGTCGTCGCTCTGATCTTTGTTCAGCGTCCAATTGCCCGCGAGGCTCGGGTGGCCGCCGATCTGCGGAATCGCGCGCGGCTTGGGCAGCGCGGACGGCTCATCGGAAGGGGCGGCGCCGGCTTGCGGGCCGTCGCCCGCTTGCGCGCAGGCGACCCGCGGAACGAGGGCGACGCCGAGAGACAGGATTCCAAGGGCGGCGACGAAGGCGAGCGATTTTGCGAAGGCAGCAGCTTTTTCGAGCATCGGCGACCTCTGCTTCTCGAGCGCGCTTTCGTTCGTGCGGCACGCGCGATAGTGATGATTCCTCTCAGGACACGCAATGGTTCCAGAATCTGGCGGAAGGCGTTGGCGGGCGCGGCGACCTCCTGTATCATGCGGCATGCTTCCTTTTACCAGGCGACCGCGCGCGGGACGCGATCATCGACCGCGTCGATAGCTCTCCACGGTCTGCGCGGAGACGCGCGGCCCTCCTGTCAAACAGCCCGGCGAAATTCGAGAAAGGGGAAGATGGAATGGCAAAATCCAGCCAACTGCGCCTGGCCGTCCTCGGCGCGGGAAAAATGGGCGGCATACTGATCGAGGCGCTGGTGAAGAAGCAGCTCGTCGCGCCGAAGAATCTGCACGCGACGGTGGCGCATCCGGAGACGCAGCGGAAGAATTTCGCGTCGTCGATCGCGCTCGGGACGGACAACCGCACGGCGGCGAAAAAGGCGGACGTGATTCTGCTGTGCGTGAAGCCGCAGACGGTGGGGCGGGTGGTCGACGAGATCGCGCCGGAGCTTGGCGCAAACAAGCTGCTGATTTCGATCGCCGCGTCGGTGCCGGCGGAGTACATCGAGCGGCGACTGACGGCGAAAGTGCCCGTGATTCGCGCGATGCCGAATACGCCGTCGCTGGTGGGCGCGGGGATCACGGCGATTTCGGCGGGAAAGAATGCGGCGCAGAAGCATATCGAGACCGCGAAGACGCTGTTCGATGCGGTGGGCAAGACGGTGGTCGTCGACGAAAAGAATATGGACGCGATCACGGGACTCTCGGCGAGCGGGCCGGCGTTCATTTACATCATTCTGGAATCGCTCGCGGAGGGCGGGGTGAAGGTGGGGCTGTCGCGCGAGCTGGCGACTTTGCTGGCGGCGCAGATGACGCTGGGGGCGGCGAAGATGGTGGTCGAGACGGGGCATCACCCGGCGCTGCTGAAGGACACGGTGACGACTCCGGCCGGATGCACGATCGACGGAATTCTCGAACTCGAGGAGGGCGGGCTGCGCGTGACGTTGATCAAAGCGGTGGTGAAGGCGGCGCAGCGCGCGAAGGAGCTGCTGCTGACGGATGAGCGCGGGTAGGGTTGCGCCCGCGCGGCGTGGATATGGATTGCGTGGCAGACGATCGCACAGACGCGGCGGACACGGCCAGGCGAGGGCTTTGCGCCAGCTGCGAATTCGCGCGGGCGATCGAGTCCGCGCGAGGTTCGGAATTCAGCTTGTGCGAGCGATCGCGGAGCGATCCGGCGTTTCCGAGGTATCCGCGGCTGCCGGTGGTCCAGTGCGGCGGCTATGAAGCAAAGGCCGGGCGCTAGCTTTTGATCAGGAGGACGTTGACGGCTTTGACGACGACCTCGACGGTGTCGCCCTTCTTGATGGCCATATCCTTGAGGGATTCCATCGTCATCACGGACGTGAGCTGCGAGGGATGAGCCACGTGGACTTTCACCTCCGACATCACCGAGCCCTTCTTGATGTGCGTCACCTTGCCAACGATCCGATTGCGCGCTCCAACTTTCATGTGATGTCTCCTCTATCCCGTATCCCGGCGGCTTTTCCGCGCGGGGGCGATTCCGTCAACTGAACGACTGACAGCAACAAGAGTACTACGATTCAGCGGCTCGCGGGGGGAGCGGAGATTCTACCGGCGGCGTGTACTTCGAGGTTGACGGTGTCGCTGACGTGGAGAAGAAAGGTGCTGGGATTTTTCAGTCCCCACTGCACGAAGGGCACGTCGAACTTCGAAGACGCTTGGAGCTGGACGGGCTTGCCGGAGGCTGAGGAAGAGTCGACGGTCACGGGAATCGTCATCGGGTGATCCTGGCCGTGGAGGCGGAAGACGCCCGTGACCTGCAGGGGGATCGCGATCTTTCCGGCGAGGACTTCCGAGATCGGACCTGTCACGTGAATGGGCGTGAAGACGATCTGGGGAAATTTGGCGCTTTCGAGAATTTCGCCGTGCATTTTCTTGTCGCGGGAGGCGTTGTCGGTGTTGCCGCTCGTGGCGTCGAGAATTACGGAGCCGCCGCACTTGCCCGTCGCCGGGTCGAAGCGGAGCTGGCCGCTTTCGAGCTGAAACGTGCCATGAACGGTGTGGAGCGTCGCGCCGAGCGTGAATTCGACTTTGGTAGCGGCGGGGTCAAGCGTGACGACAACATCCTGCGCACGGGAAGCGGGCGAAAACGCGGCGGACGCAAGTGCAAGGACGCAGGGCAGCAGCACCCGGGGCAGCGCGTCCATCGCCCGATCCGGTCGAGCCTTCAGGCGCACAGGACCCTCCAACCGAGAGTCAGAATGCCGCTTGCGCCGAGGGCTTCCGAAGAAGCCGGGTCGGAGTGAAGCGACATCAGATTCGAGAAAAACGCGGGGTGCGCCGCGAAAAATCGGAAGGCTTTGCGGCGAAC
>Ga0335073_10010407_pt1 | contig 13077 bp, 10 predicted proteins | sample Lox_Sample_22_FD_207093 | JGI IMG/M metagenome (GOLD analysis project Ga0335073, IMG submission 207093) | Soil microbial communities from Loxahatchee National Wildlife Refuge, Florida, United States - Lox_Sample_2.2 | ecosystem: Environmental > Terrestrial > Soil > Wetlands | place: USA...
GCTCGCGCAGGACCCCGGGACCCCCCGGCTGCGGCTTGACGCCGCACTTGCGTCCGTGGAGCCTGCGGCGGATGCTGCACGCCTAGCTCGCGCAGGACCCCGGGACCGCGCGACCAGCCACCCGCCAACGCGCGCATCCAAGACACGCATCCGAGGCACGCATCCAGCGCGCCTGCCCCAGTGCCCCACCCAACGCGGGCCCGAGCGCGGTGCTCGGCGTGGTTAGCGGTAGGAGAATTCCTCTGTTGGGAAGGCGCCGCTCGTTACCTCGGACGCGAACTCGGTTGCCGCGTTGCGCAGGACGGCGGCCAGGTCGGCGTAGCGCTTGGCGAACTTGGGTGAGCGGGACGAAAGGCCCGCCATGTCCTGCCACACGAGGACCTGGGCGTCGCAGCCCGGGCCGGCGCCGATGCCGATGGTCGGGATGTGCAGTGCCTGCGTGATCCGCACGCCTAGCTCGGACGGGATGCCTTCGAGCACCACCGAGAACGCGCCGGACGCCTCGAGCGCCTTGGCGTCGTGCAGCAGTTTCTCGCCCGCCTCGCCGCGGCCTTGCACCCGGAAGCCGCCGAACGCGTACACCGACTGCGGCGTCAGCCCCAGGTGCCCCATCACAGGGATGCCGGCCGCCACCAGTTCCTCGACTTGGTGCGCGACCCGCATGCCGCCCTCGAGCTTGACCGCGTGGGCGCCGGCCTCCTTCATGAATCGCACCGCGGACTGCATCGCTGCGCGGGGAGATGCCTGGTAGGAGCCGAACGGCAGGTCCGCCACCACCATCGCTCGCTTCGTCCCCCTGACCACGGCCGCTGTGAGCGGGATCAGGTCGTCGATGGTGACCGGGATCGTCGTGTCGTAGCCGAAAACCACGTTGCCCGCCGAGTCGCCGACCAGGAGTACCGGGATTCCGGCCTCGTCGAAGATCCCCGCCGTAAGAGCGTCGTACGTGGTGAGCATGGGCCACTTTTCGCCGCGTTCTTTCGCGACGGCGATGTCCCTGACCGTGATGCGACTTGACTGGCGGCCGCCGTAGAGCGGTTCCGCGTTCTGCGATGACGACATCGTCGCAACCTCCAATAAGTCTCGAGGCGCCCCTACGGCGTACCCGGACATCTCGATAATCGCATGCCAGGGGCATGCGAGACTAATCGGGTGTGCAGTGACTTCTCGGCCGCCGACGTAATTGTGAGCAGCTATTTCGCGCGCGGCGGGCAGCCCGCGATCAGTTACGGCATCGTCCGGGACGGTTCGCTCGTGCACGCCGCGGGATTCGGCGCACGCCGGCTTGGCGGGCAGCCGCCGGACGCGGAGACGGTATTCCGCGTCGCGTCGATGTCGAAGAGCTTCACCGCGTCGGCCGTGCTGCTCCTGCGCGACGACGGCTTGCTCGCCCTGGATGACCCGGCGGAGAAGTACGTGCCCGAGCTGGCGGGCTGGCACTCGGTCACCCCGGACTCCGACCGGGTGACGATCAGGCACCTGCTGACGATGACCGCGGGCTTCCCGACCGACGACCCGTGGGGGGACCGGCAGCAGGGGCTGCCAGCCGACGCGTTCGGCGACTTGCTCGCGGCGGGCGTCAGCGCCAACTGGGCGCCCGGCACCCGGTTCGAGTACGCCAACCTCGGCTACGCCATACTCGGCCGGGTGGTCTCGGCGGCGTCCGGCACCGAATACTCCGAGTTCGTGCGGACTCGGCTGCTGTCGCCGCTCGGCATGACCAGGACGGGGTTCGCGGCGCAGGAGTTCGGCCCGGACGGCCTCGCGCTCGGCTACCGGCGGGGGATGAACGGCTGGCAGGAGCTGCCGTTCGACCCATACGGGGCGTTCGCCCCGATGGGCGGCGTGTTCAGCAGCGTCGCCGACCTGGCGCGCTGGGTGGCCGGCTTCGCGGCAGCGTTCCCGCCCTCTGACGGGGACAACGAGCACCCGCTGCGCGGCGCGTCGCGCCGGGAGATGCAGCTGCCGCAGGCGGTCACCGGATGGCGATCGCCCGACCGGATCCCAGGCGGCGGCCCCACCGCGCCCGCCTACTACGGGTTCGGCCTGTTCGTCGACGAGGATCCCGTCGCCGGGCGGGTGGTGAGCCACAGCGGGGGCTACCCGGGGTTCGGCAGCAACATGCGCTGGCACTGCGCGACAGGCCTCGGTGTGATCGCGCTCGGGAACGCCACGTACGCCGCGATGTCCGTGCTGGCGGGCATGGTGCTCGACGCCCTGCTGCCGCGCTCGGCGGCGTACCACGTGGCCCTGTCGCCCGCTCCCACGGAAAGCGCCCGCTCCGGCGCGCCATGGCCGGAGACGCTCGCGGCCCGCGACGCGGTCAGTCAGCTGCTTGCGGACTGGGACGACGCGGCCGCGGACGCGCTGTTCAGCGAGAATGTCGCGCTCGACGTTCCGTATCCGGAGCGGCGGCACGCCATGGAACTGATCAGGGAACGCATCGGCGCTTTCGCGCCGTCGGCGACGCGGCCGCCGGAGTCGGACACTCCCGCGCAGTGCCGGTGGTGGCTCACCGGAGAGCGCGGCACGGTCCAGGCGCAGATCCTGCTCAACCCCGAGCGCTCGCCGCGAGTGCAGTCGCTGACGGTCGCGGTGCCGCCGGCCGTCGGCTCAGCGCTGGCAGGCGTGCTCGCGTCGGTCGTCGCCTGGATGAACAGCGGCGCGGAGCGATGGCCGTCGGCGGTGCCTGTGACACCCGGCACGAACGTCGGCCTGATCGGCCGTCGCCTGCGGATGGCCGCGGTCTGGGCAGGCCAAGCCGTCGCCGGCACGTTCCGCGCGGGCGACGGGACATCGTCTGTGAGTGTGGAACTGGTCGGCGAGCACGCCACAGCCGTGCTGTCGCTGCAAGTCAACCCCGCCACAGGCGAACTGCGCCAAGCCGACGTGACCCTTTAGCCGCGCCCAGCTACTTGGCTGCGCCCCGGCCTCCCGCGCGTCACTTTGTCCGCTCCCGCCACTTTGCGGCGTCCGTTGATCCGACGGCAGGCAGATGAATGGGACATTCACCTGCCTATAACCAGATGAATGGGACATTCATCTGGTCGTACGTTGGACAGCATGACGCTGCGGGAGTCCACGACGGTCGCGATCGTGGGCGGGGGAGTGTCCGGACTGACCGTCGCGATGCTGCTGCGGCGCTCGGGGGTCGGCTGCGTCGTCTTGGAACGGCAGTCGCGCGCGTACGTGGAAGAGCGCCAGCGGGCCGGCCTTGTCGAGTACCGCGGCGTGCGCATGTTCGAGCGGTGGGGTCTCGGCGAGTTGCTTGGCAGCTTTCCGGCCGACAACACGCTCGAGATCCGGGTCGACGGCCAGACCCGGCTGCTCGGACAGGACGGGTACAGCCAAGAGAGCGCCGGCCAGGCCGTGCCACAGCAAGCGCTCGTGCGGAACCTAGTCGCCGCGTTCCTCGCCGACGGCGCAGACCTGCGCTTTGACGCCGCTGATGTGACGCTGCACGGGATTGATGGCGAGCGGCCCGTGGTTGGCTACGCCGACGCAGACGGGAACGCACGCGAGATCGAGTGCGAACTCGTGGCCGGGTGCGACGGCGACCACGGGATCACCAACGCCAGCGTCCCCGACGGTGCGATGGCCACGTACACCTTCGACTATGGCATCTCCTGGCTGACCATCCTCGCGGACGCGCCGCCGCCCCGGTACGCGCTGATGGCGGTCGGCCGCAACGGCTACGCCGCGCAGTACTTCCGCGGTCCGCGCGCCAGCCGCTTCTACCTGCAGTGCGATCCGCCGGACACGCCAAACGACTGGCCCGCGGACCGGATATGGGAGCAGTTGAGCTTCCGCCTCCACAGGCCGGACTTGCCGACAGGGCCGATCACGGACACCGAGGTCTTCCCGTTGCGCAGCCTGGTCCGCGAGCCGATGAGCTACGGCAGGCTCTACCTCTTGGGCGACGCGGCACACGTCATCTCGCCGATGGGCGCCAAGGGCATGAACCTCGCCCTGTATGACGCGGAAGTCTTCGCCACCGCGGTGCGCGACTTCGCCGGCAGCGGCGACGACGAGGGGCTGCGGTCGTATTCGGACGTCTGCCTGTCCCGGACGTGGAAGTACCAGGAGTGGTCACACTGGATGTCGGAGATGCTCCACGGAATGTGTGGCCCAGACACGTTCCGCACGCGCCTCGCGCGGGCACGATTCGAGCGAGTCGCGAGCACACCCGTGGGCGCGCGCTACTGGGCCGAGCTGATGACCGGGCTAGGCTGACGGGGTCTTCCGGACCCCGGAATAGAGCCCGGATCACGCCGGCCGGCTGCGTCAGCGTTGCTCTGTGTGGCTTGCGGTAACGGCTGCGTGGTTGTGGGGCTGGCCTTCTGGCGCATAAGCGTGCCCAGGTCAGCGCCTGACTGTCATGCTGGGGGGAGCCATGACAGACGATAGGCAAGCAGGATTGACCGGTAATACTCGTAAGGCAGACAGCCAGTACGTCGAGGACGCACTGGGGATCGAAGACGAGTACGAGTCGGAGCTAGCGGCGGTACAGGTCGCCCTCACGAGGTATGAGGTAACGCCGTTTGAGTATGCGAGACGACGGTCTGAAATCGCCGCGCGCGCCTTCCTGAGGCTCGCCGCCGCGCATCAGCGCTTCGTCGCGCGTAACAGTTAGGACGCCGCCATCAGCCTAAGCTCGCGGCGTGACGCGCGTGCTGCTTAGCGTACGCCGAAACCGGTTTGGTTTGTAGCCGTTCGTCCCTTTGCATCCGCCCGTTAGCCCCGTGCCGTGGGTGCGCCTCGCAGTCCGCTTCGCCCGCGATGTCCGCCTCCGCGACTCTTCTCAGGCCCGGCCTGAAACGGCGCGAAATACCCGGAATAGATTCCGATACGGTCGAGTTTCGTATCGATAGTTCGGGTGACGGGAACCCTCCGCGGAGACGCCGCGGCTTAGCTTCAAGTCCTTGAAGGGACACATGGACACACAGACGATTCAACGCAGGCGCTGGGCAATCCTCAGCGTGCTCGTCGTCGGGCTGCTCGCGATCGTCATCGACAACACGGTGCTGAACGTCGCGCTGAAGACGATCGCGGATCCGGCCGGCGGCCTGGGGGCCAGCCAGAGCCAGCTCGAGTGGGCCATCAACTCCTACACGCTCGTGTTCGCGGGCCTGCTGTTCACGTTCGGCATCGTCGGTGACCGCATCGGCCGCAAGCGCATGCTGATGATCGGGCTCGTGCTCTTCGGTCTCGGATCGCTGCTCTCGGCCTACTCGCACTCGCCTGACCAGCTCATCGCGGCACGGGCCGTCATGGGCTTCGGCGGCGCGGCGGTAATGCCGCAGACCCTGTCGATCATTTCCAACGTCTTCGAGCCCCAGGAACGGGCGCGGGCCATCGGCATCTGGGCGGCCGCCGTCGGCATCGGCGTGGCTATCGGCCCGGTGCTCGGTGGCGCGCTGCTCGCGCACTTCTGGTGGGGCTCGGTCTTCCTGATCAACGTGCCCGTGACCGTGCTCGGCGCGGCCGCCGTGCTGGCCCTGGTGCCCGAGTCGCGCAACCCCGCCCCGGGGAAGATCGACTACGTCGGCGTGCTCGGCTCCGTGGTCGGCCTGGTCTTGCTGGTCTACGGGATCGTCCAGGGCGGCGACACCGGGTCTTGGGTGCGGGCCGACGTGCTCGTGCCGGTCGTCGCCGGGCTGGCCGTGCTCGGGCTGTTCGGCTGGTACGAGTCCAGGATCAGCCACCCGTCGCTTGATGTGCGGCTGTTCCGCGACCGGCGGCTGTCGGCTTCGGTCGGCGCGATAGCGCTGCTGTTCTTCGGCATGGGCGGGGTGTACTTCTTCACCAGCTTCTACCTGCAGAACGTCCGCGGCTACACCCCGCTGCACGCGGGCCTGGTTGCCGTGCCTTTCGCGGCGGGCCAGCTCATCATGTCCCCGCGCAGCGCGGCGCTGGTCAGCCGGTTCGGGGTCAGGGCGGTCGCCGGCGGCGGCCTGCTGCTCAACGCGGCCGCCATCGGCGGGTACGCGTTCCTTGGCATGTCGTCTCCGATCTGGGTGCTCGCCGTGCTCTACGGCATCCAGGGCGCGGGAATCGGCGCCGCCGTGCCGACCACGACGGCGGCCGTGATGGAAGTCCTGCCGCGGGAGCGGGCCGGCGCGGGGTCCGCGCTGACCAACACCGCCCGCCAGGTCGCGGTCGCGCTCGGCGTTGCGGTGCTCGGCTCGATCCTCGCCGAGTCCTACCGCGCGACGATGTCGCCGACGCTGGCCGCGCTGCCCACGGCGGCGCGGGGTGTCGCCGCCCAGTCGATCTCGGCCACCCAAGGAGTCGCGCAGCACCTCGGTAACGCGGGCCAGTTCCTGCTCGCGCCGGCGAACCACGCGTTCGTGGACGCGATGCATGTGACCACTCTGTCGGCGGTGATCATCGCCCTGCTCGGTGGACTGGTCGTGGTGCGCTGGCTGCCTGGCCGGCCGCGGCCTAACATCGAAGAACTGGTCGCCGCCGAGGTGGCCGCCGCCGAAAGCGAGCTGGCCGCGCGGCGCCCGGAGCGCCGCGAGCTCTCAGAGAGGTAAGACGACCATGCGCACCGAAGTAGGCCACGTCAGCGCCGACGTGACCCGCGGCGATGCCAGCGACACAGCCCGGGACGCCGCGCGGCGTCCCGGGCGCCCGCGCAGCGAGCGGGCGGAGCAGGCCATCCTTGACGCCACGCTCGACGCCATCGCCGACTGCGGAGTCGAGGGAGTGCGCTGCGAAGACGTCGCGGCGCGTGCCGGGGTGGGCAAGGCCACCCTCTACCGGCGTTGGGCTGGCAAAGAGGACCTGCTGATCGCGGCGTTCGCCTCGCTGCGCTCACCGCTGCCGCAGCCGCGCGGCGAGTCGGTACGCGAAGACCTCATCGCGATGCTCGACGTCATGGCGCGGGACAGCGACGACCCGCGGTACGCGCGGCAGTTCGCGCTGCTGCACGGCGAGGGGCAGCGCTACCCGCGGCTGGTCGCCCGCTACAAGGAGCAGGTCGTCGAGCCGCGCCGCGAGCTGATCAGGTCGGTCCTGCGCCGCGGCATGCGCACTGGCGAGCTGCGCCCGGACGTCGACATCGAGATCGCGATGCTGACCATGTCCGGCGCCGTGATGGCCCGGGGCAAGCACGACACGGTCCCGGCCGAGCCAGGCTTCGCGGCGCGCGTCGTCGACGAACTGCTGCGCGGTCTGGCCGCCCGTGACAGCTGAGTAACCGGCGGGCAGGCCGTGCAACACCTGTCGTTCGGGATGATCTGCTTATTTATCCTGCTCCGCTGCCGTGGGGTGGGGAGCGGGCGCGGGACGGGGAGCGGGGACAGCGCCGGCCGGCACGCTCGCCCGCGCGGCGGCAAGCGGCGCAGCGGCGGCGTCGCGGTCCAGGAACCGCAGCCGGGCGGCGCGGGCGTCCCACGTGTAGACCACGCCGGTGCCCGCGATGACGTCGTGCAGCGCCCGCCGGTCCCGGCCGACCAGGATGCCGAGGAAGCCGAGCCCGAACAACAGGAAGCTGAGCGGGAAGGCCAGCGTGCGGATGACCGCGCGGCGCACGCCCGCGTCGGTGCCGTCCGCCCGCACGACCCGGACGCCGAGCAGCGCCGCCCCGAACGTCTTGCCGTTCGCCGCCCACGAGTACGCGTAGTAGACGAATTGCCAGCCCACGAAGACGATGGCCACGACCAGGTCGTTCTTGCTCCAGCTGATCGGATGACCCACGAGGACGCTCGCCGCGAACGAGACGGTGGCCAGCACGAGCATGAATATCCCCGTACTCGTGCCGGCGTCTATCACGTAGGCGACGAACCGGGAGACGAACCCCGCGAAGTGCCCCCGCAGCGCCGGCTGCTCGCGGGGGCGGGTCACCGCCGCACCCGTACGCTACCCGGCCCGGGCGGCGCCGCCAGACCGGGGGGTGCCGCATTGAGCACTGCCGCATTGAGCACTGCCCCATTGAGCGCTGCCGCACCGGACCCGGCCGCACCGGACCCGGCCGCACTGGGCGTGACCGCACTGGGCGTCACCGGGCCACGCGGCGCGGGCGGGCCGTCGTAGTCGCGCCGCAGCAGCCGCGCCACCCAGCGCGCGAGGAAGTTGTCGAGCCCGACGGCCTGGCTGCGGACGAGGTCGATCGTCTCACTGAAGATCGTCGTCGACGACCTGGCGACGATGGCGCCGAGTTCGGTCCGCTCGACGAGCGCGGCCACGTCGATCCGGTCCGCGATCTCGTTCACGTCCACCTGCCGCAGCAGCGCCGACATGTCCACCCGGGAGATGAGCCTGTCCACGTCGACGCGGTCGAGCAGCCTGTCCACGTCGACGCGACCCAGCACCCGGTCGATGTCGACGTGGTCGAGGATCTTGTTCAGGTCGGTCTTGTCGAGCAGCGCGTTCACGTCGAGCGTCTCGACGACCAGGTCGGTCGCCCGCTGCGCCGCGGTCTGCGCCATCGTCTCCACCGGCCCGGCGAACCGCCTGCTCGCCAAGCGCACCCGCTCTACCGGATCCACGCGCACGTCCGTTTCCGTCTGGGCCCGTCCGCGCGGCCAACGCGAACATAACGGCCACCCGCAAGCAAGCGTGGGCCGCGGGCCAGCGCGAGCGCGTCACCCCGCGTGGGTGATGCGCCTCACCTACCCCCACGGCCACGCTTGCACCGCGAGAACGCGCGACACGGGGAAATGCCAGCGCCCGCACGCGGCGCTGGCCGCGCGACGACCTAAGCGATCGGATGGCAGGCGGCATGAGCGACGCGGAAAAGCAGCGGCTGCGGGAAGCGGATGAGGGCGTGAGCTGGCGCCGGTGGGGACCCTACCTCAGCGAGCGGCAGTGGGGGACGGTCAGGGAGGACACAGGCGCAGGCGACAACACCTGGAACAACTTCTCGCACGACCAGGCCCGGTCACGGGCCTACCGGTGGGGCGAGGACGGGATCGCGGGCATCAGCGATGACAAGCAACTGCTGTGTCTGTCGGTGGCGCTGTGGAACGAGCGCGACCCGATGCTCAAGGAGCGGATATTCGGCCTGACGAACTCCGAGGGCAACCACGGCGAAGACGTCAAGGAGTGCTACTACTACCTCGACGCGACGCCCACGTCCTCGTACCTGAAGATGCTCTACAAGTACCCGCAAGCCGAGTTCCCCTACGGCGACCTCGTCGCCAGCAACCAGGCACGCGGCAAGACCGACCCTGAATACGAACTCATCGACACGGGGATCTTCGACGAGCAGCGGTACTTCGACGTCTTCGTCGAATACGCCAAGGCCGAACCCGAAGACATGCTCATGCAGATCACCGTGCACAACCGGGGCCCGGACGAGGCCCGGGTGCACGTGCTGCCCACCCTCTGGTTCCGGCATACGTGGTCCTGGGCCGGCGGCACGGAACAGCCCATGATGTACACCGACACGAGCGGCGGCACCCGAGCCGTCCGAGCCGAGCACAGCCAGCTCGGCACCCGGTGGTTCTACGTCGAGCAGGATGTGCCCATCCTCGTCACAGGCAACGAGACGAACAACGAGCGCGTGTTCGGCTCGCGCAGCGACACGCCGTACGTCAAGGACGGCATCGACCGCGCCGTCGTCCACGGGGAGAGCAACACGGTCAACCCGGACGGCACCGGCACCAAGGCCGCCATGCACCACGTCCTGACCATTCCAGCCGGGCAGAGCGCGACAGTCCGCATGCGGCTGACCGATACCCAGATGGGGAACCCGTTCGAGGGCTTCGACGAGCTGATGAACGTTCGGCGCGGCGAGACCGACGAGTTCTACAACGACATTCTCGCCGGCGGCCTGTCCGACGACGAGCAGCTCGTCAGCCGCCAGGCGCTCGCGGGCATGCTGTGGTCCAAGCAGTACTACGGGCTCGACATGGAGCGCTGGCTCGTCGAGCACGGCGCGGACCCGCTCGCGCCGGGGGACTGGCTGCGCAACCACGACTGGCGGCACCTGATCGCCGAAGACATCATCTCGATGCCGGACAAGTGGGAGTACCCGTGGTTCGCGGCATGGGACCTCGCGTTCCACACGGTGGCCCTCGCCGTGGTCGACATGGCGTTCGCCAAGTCGCAGCTCGACCTGCTGCTCAACCCCCGGTACATGCATCCGAACGGCATGCTGTCCGCCTACGAGTGGAACTTCAGCGACGTCAACCCGCCGGTGCACGCCTGGGCGACATGGTTCATCTACGAGATGGACAAGATGCGGACAGGCACGCCCGACCGCGACTTCCTCGAGCGCTCCTTCCAGAAGCTGATCCGCAACTTCAGCTGGTGGCTCAACCGCAAGGACGCCGACGACCGCAACATCTTCCAGGGCGGCTTCCTCGGCCTGGACAACATCGGCGTCTTCGACCGCAGCGCGCCACTGCCGGGCGGCGGGCGCATCGACCAGGCGGACGGCACCGCGTGGATGGCGCTGTACTGCCAGAACATGTTCCAGATGGCCCTCGAGCTCGCCAGGGAGAACCCGGTCTACGAGGGGCAGGCGCTGGCGCTGCTTGAGAACTGGGCCTGGATCGCCGCCGCGACCAACAGCGTCGGCCCCGACGGGATCGGCCTGTGGGACGAGGAAGACGGCTTCTTCTACGACGTGCTGCGGCGCCCGGACGGCAGCGCGATCCCGCTCAAGGTGCGCTCGCTCGTCGGGCTGATGCCGCTCGTCGCCGCCACGGTCATCAGCGGCGAGACCCGCAACGAGTTCCCCGGGCTCGTGCAGCAGGCCGTCGACTTCACGGCCCGCCACCCCGCGCTGACCGCCGCCCTGCCAGGCGGCGGGCGGCAGGCGGCGGAGACCGAAGGGCCGGTGATCTTCGCCCTGTTCGACGAGGAACGGCTGCGCCGGATCCTTGGCCACATGCTGGACGAGAACGAGTTCCTCGGCCCGCACGGCATCCGGGCCATCTCCCGGTATCATCTCGACCACCCGTACGTCCTGAACATGGACGGCCAGGAGTACACCGTCAAGTACCTGCCCGCCGAGTCCGACACCGGCATGTTCGGTGGCAACTCCAACTGGCGCGGACCGGTGTGGATGCCGATGAACCTGATGCTCATCAGGGGACTGCTGAACCTGCACATGTACGCCGGCGAGGGGTTCACGGTCGAGTGCCCGACGGGCTCGGGCCAGTACAAGAACCTCTACCAGGTGGCCGAGGAGATCAGCGAGCGGCTGCTCGGCACCTTCCGCAGGGACGCCGACGGGCACCGCCCCGTGCACGGGGGTCAGGTCATGCTGCAGACCGATCCGTACTGGCGTGACCTGGTGCTGTTCTACGAGTACTACCATGGCGACAACGGCGCCGGGATCGGGGCCAGCCACCAGACAGGCTGGTCAGGAACCATCGGGGTGCTGCCGCTCATCTTCCGCCGCAGCGCTATCCACGCCGTCGGCGCCTACCATATCCCCGCTCCCCGCTCCGAGGCGGAAGCAGAGCACCGAACGGCGGCAGCTCGATGACTGGATGGCCGAACAGGCCCGTTATCTACGAGGTCAACACGGCCGTGTGGCTCGCCGAGCTATCGCGGGCGGCCGGTTACGCGGTGACACTCGACAACGTGCCGGACTCCGCTTGGGACGCCGTCACCCCGGCCGGAGCCGACGCCGTGTGGCTGATGGGCGTCTGGGAACGCAGCCCGGCAGGCCTGGAACTGGCGCACGCCAACCCCGGGCTCATGGAGTCGTTCCACGAGTCGCTGCCCGACGTGCGGGACTCCGACATCGTCGGATCCCCGTACTGCGTGCATCGCTACGTGGCAGACGAGCGGTTCGGGGGCCCCGCCGGGCTCGCCGCGGCGCGGGCGGCGCTCGCCGCCCGCGGCAGGCGGCTCATCCTGGACTACGTGCCGAACCACGTCGCGCCCGACCACCCCTGGGTCACCGAGCACCCGGAGTACTTCATCCAGGGCGACGAGGACGACCTCAAGTCGGATCCGAACGGCTGGCTGCAGGCCGGCGGGAAGGTGCTGGCGCACGGCCGCGACCCGTACTTCCCGCCGTGGCCGGACGTCGTGCAGCTGAACGCGTTCGCGCCTGCCCTGCGCGAGGCGACGGCGCGGACGCTGTCCGACATCGCCGACCAGTGCGACGGGATCCGCTGCGACATGGCGATGCTGATGACCAACGACGTCTTCGCCCGGACATGGGGGGACCGGGCGGGGCCGCGGCCACAGGAGGAGTTCTGGCCACAGGTCTTCGGCAGGCTGCGCGAGCGGCACCCGGAGACCGTGATGATCGCCGAGGCCTACTGGGACATGGAGTGGCCGCTGCAGCAGCAGGGCTTCGGCTTCTGCTACGACAAGCGGCTCTACGACCGCATCCTGGAGGGCGAACCGTCCATCGTCCGCGGCCACCTGCAAGCCGACATCGACTACCAGTCGCGGCTGCTGCGGTTCCTGGAGAACCACGACGAGCCGCGGATCGCGGACAAGCTGCCGCCTGTTCTGCGACGGGCCGCGGCGGTCACGATCGCGACGCTGCCCGGCGCGACGATGTGGCACGAGGGGCAGTTCGAGGGGCGCCACGTGCGGCCTCCGGTCTTCCTGCAGCGGCGTCCCGACGAGCCCCTGGACGAGGACCTGGCCGGCTGGTACCGCGGCCTGCTCGCCACGGTCGCCGACCGTCGCGTCCGGACCGGGGACTGGCAGCTGCTCGATGCCGAAGGCTGGCCGGACAACCAGTCCTACCGCGACCTGATCGCGTGGTCCTGGACGCCCGGCTCCGCGGACGACAAGAGCGGTTACCGGCACGTGATCGTGGTCAACCTCGCCCAGGGCCAGGCCCAGGCGAGAATCCGCATGCCGTGGCCGGACCTGGCCGGTCGCGGCTGGCACCTGAAGGACCTGCTCAGCGGTGAAGACTTCGGGCGGGATGGCACCGAGCTCGCCGATTCCGGGCTGTACGTCGACATGGCGCCAGGTGAGTACTACCTCCTCGAGGTGCACTGACCGGGGCGCCCGCGCTTAGCGGATAACGGGGGAGGAGCGGTAATGTACGACGACGATCGCGGGGGCCAGCAGGCCCCCGCGATGTTGCTTGCGACCGGCACATGGCAGGCGACGCTGTTCATCGGCGTGGGGGGCCAGATGAAA
>Ga0335073_10010409_pt1 | contig 13076 bp, 12 predicted proteins | sample Lox_Sample_22_FD_207093 | JGI IMG/M metagenome (GOLD analysis project Ga0335073, IMG submission 207093) | Soil microbial communities from Loxahatchee National Wildlife Refuge, Florida, United States - Lox_Sample_2.2 | ecosystem: Environmental > Terrestrial > Soil > Wetlands | place: USA...
CGCGGCCCAGTAGGCTCCGTGAATCGCAGCGCGGTAATCGCCGCGTTGCGCGGCGGCGCCGGCGTTGCGCAGCCAGTCCCGCCAGCCGCCCTCCGGCCGCGCCGCGCCCTCAAGGTCGATGCCGGGTTGGTTTGTGCCTCGCAGCGAACTTCGCACCGCCCAGAGGGCCAGCAGCACGGCGGCAAGCGCAATGACCGTCCACGCGATCGCATTCCCGATCGTCCGTCCATGCCGAAAGTGTCCGAACAGCCTGTCGATCAGCCGGTCCAGCCAATCGTAGAAACGCGCCTTCAGCACGTCGAACCACGAAGGCCCGCTGCCGCCGCCTTGAAACTCCTTGGCGCTCAGGATGTGGTCCAATTGCGCGCGCGTCTGTTGCAGATTTTGCGACGAGGACTGATCTTCGAGATCCGCAGCCGCGGCTCGGAGCGCCCCAAGGTGCTGCCGCGTTTGCGCGAGAAGAGGATTCTTCCCCGGAGTATCGACGCGTAGGGCGACCAGCGCCCCGGTGAGCCAGTCGGTGCTGACGGCGTAGGTCTGCCCCCCTTCCGTCACCTTCCATTCGGCCGGAAGCGTCGCGCGTAGATTCCGGAAGGCCGCCGGATCGCTTTGGTGCGTATTCAGGACCGCCGAGCAGCTGTCGAGCTCTGCGATGTATTGCCGCAATGTGAGAGGCGCGGAGGACTGATTTTGCGCCCGGACGGAGCGTCCGGGCGCCAGGATCGCCAGAATCGCCAGTAGAAACGAGGCGCAAGCGCTGCGCTTCAAGACCGTTCCCGATGCGAAAGAGATTTCACGCCGGCGAGACCGTTCCCGCGGCGGGCCCAGGCCGCTCGAGAGAAGACATCATGTGCTGCAGGTCGAACGCTTCTTTCCGAATGCGCGTGTCGTAATATAGAAGCACCGTCACGATCATCGAAATCGGGCCGGCCACTGCAATCCCGAACGCGCTGGCCACGCCCGACGCGGACGATAGCCACAGCGGCAGGTGCCCTTTCAGCGCCGCCATCATCGTCAGAATCGCGAACGGCATCTGGAAAACGAATAGGCCGACGTACACGATGATCGCGGCAACCAGCAGCGCCAGAAAAATCTGCCCCCGGCGGCCTCGCGTCAGGCGAACGCTCCGGCGGATCGTATCCAGCACTCCGAGATCCTCGATCATCAGCACGGGAATCACAACCGCATAGCGAAGCGCGAACCACACGCAAAGAACGAGCGCCGCCAGGTAAAAGAAACCAAACGTTGCGAGAATCAGAAGCACCGCCACCGGATTGTTGGCGCTCCAGCCGTTGGCCGCCACGACCGCCGTGATGAGGCCTCCCCCTACGGCGACAATCGGCAACAGTATGATTCCCAGAACTCGCAGCGCGACGTTGAGCGCCACCCCGATCAGCCTCCAGAATTTGGCGCGGATCTCCGCGTACGAGCCTCGCACGGTGGAAGGACGTCCCAGATAAGAATGCGCCACGGCAGACGTGGCTGCTCCCATCCCCACGGCGTAGACCAATCCGAACACGAACGAGAATGCGAATTCGCCCAAAAACAGGCGGCCCAACAATCCGAGCGTCGGCAGCGTGGGAGGCGCGCCGGGCGTCATGTTGAACAGGGAACCCTGCATGTTGTAAAGCAGGATTCGCTCTGGAATCACGAAGATCGCCGGGATCGTCGTGATGCCCACGAAAAGCCAGAAGTGGCTCCGGTAGAGGCTGAACGTGCGATCCAAAAGCTCGCCTAGGCTGAGCGGCCTGAGTTCGACGGTTTCCACGCACCCCTCCGTTGGGCTGCAGTGCGGCGTGTGCGAGCCATATAACCATACGGTAACGCCCGAAGCAATATCCGGCGGCGCGGTCTCGATCTATAGTTACACGTTTTGTGAGGAGACAAATGCGTATGTGGTTTCGGGCGAGGGTCGCTTCACCGGGCACGGAGGAAACGCGCTGATCGCTTTCACCGTCGACCGAAAGTAAACGCAGCGGCCGGCGCTATTCCCAGCCCATCGACGCCTTATAGGCTCCGGTGACGATCACCGCTGTGATCTCGCGTATCTTTCCGTTCTGCACTTTGAAGAGTTCGGCGATCTGGGTGCTGTTGGGCCACTCCGAAAATGGCCCCATCTTCATCGTGCCGCGTCCCGGCACTTCCACTGTCTGCTGCGACGCCGGATGATTGAATCGCACGATTGCCAGCACTAATCCACGCTCGCGATCGACCACCGCGAAGCGCCGCGGGCTCACCGACTGGATGTACGTGAAAATCTTCGTGCTGAGCTGGGCGCCGCAGCTCAGCGCCCCGAGCCGCGACGACGCGGACGACGGGCACGTCTGCACGCCGTTTTCGATCCGCACGCAGTCCTTGTCGAATGGAACGATATCCCCGTTGCCCTGCTCGATCCCCTCGAAATATTTGTTCACGATCGCGGTCATTTCCGCGCGCGAAGGGCGGTCGGCGGCGGCAACCGCCTCGAGGAAAATCGGAGGCGGTGTGGTCAGGTTATCCGTGTTCAGCAGGGAAGTGGTCTGCTTGCGCGCGACCAACGTTTCGATCTCCGTGATCTGCCGCTTCACCACTTTCAGGCGTACCAGCAGAATTGCCGGGGTCCCGTTTTCCTGAATCAGGACGAACGCCCCGACGCTTCCGGCTTCGGGTTCTGCGAAATACAGCTTGTAGCTCCCGATGCCGGTCGCTGTCGCCCACAAACCGTCGCCCGGCGTGAGCTGCACGCCGTCTTCGGTGAACTTCAGATTCTTCGCGAGCGGCAGTCGCGAGGGATCGTGCGCCGCGAGCGCGCTCAGATATTGGTCGATGAATCCATCCAGGCAATCGCGATCGCAAGAGCTCGCCGCCGAGCCCGTCGCCCGCGCGGCAGCGCGAGGACCGAGCGGTCTGGCAGCCCCCACCGCCACACCGCCGCACAGCAGCACCCCCAACAACACCAGCGTGTTCGCCGAAAGCCTCATGAATTTCCGGCCCCGGTCAGCTCAATATTGCGGCTGGTCCGACATCGACGTTTCCCAATCGCTCCATCCCGAGCCCATGCCGTAGGGCGATTGCGTCAGCACGGCCTCGATCTGGTGCAGCTGCCCCCCGTACACCTTGAAGATCTCCGCGATCTCCCAAGTCCACGGAGTGGTTGGTCCGCCGGTGACCTTTTCGCCGGTCGGCGTTTCGTAATTCCGCGTGTTGCCGGCCTCGTGGTCGAAAAACGTAAAGGCCCAGACGATCCCTCGTTCCCGGTCGACAATCGGGTATCGGCGATCGCGAATGCGCGTCACGAAGTGCAGCAGCCCCGATTGGAACTGATCCCTGCACGACCACCCGGCCGAATACATTGTCGGATGCTGCGCGGCATCGTATTTCGTCGAAAGCGGCGGTCGCGGCTCGCCCGACGCCGTCGTGCCGCCCGTCGGCGGCGTGCCCGACGGCGGAGTCCTCACGTTTGTCGTTTGCGCCCCGTTCTCCAGGCGGTTGCAGTCGTCCGCGAAGTACGAATAGTCGTGCTTTCCGTCGTCCTGCTGCATGCCGGAGAAATACTTGTTCGCCGTGTTGATCAGCTCGATCCGCGAGACGCGCTCCGATGCCGGGACGTCCTCCAGGAACGCCTGCCGCGGCTGCCCCATTTTCTCGAGATTGCCGGCGCCGCCCTGCGCCATTTGCCCGCGCGCGATAATCGTCTCGACTTCGGAGATTTTCCGGCCGAAGATCTTCAGCCGCAGTGCCATCAGCACCAGGTCGCTTGTGTCGCCGCGCCCGGCCTCGTACATCGTGCCTTCGAATCCCACCTGCTCGGCGTCCGTATCGTCGACGTAGAATTTATACGTGCCCCGCTTGGCCGCGCTCCGCCAGAATCCGTCGCCGAGTGCCAGCTTCTGGCCGTTCTCCGTGTACTTTACAAACGGCGCCACCGTCAGGCGCGAGGGATCGTGCGCCACGAGCGCGTCCAGATATTGATCGACGAATCCGTTCAGGCACGCCCGATCGCACGGCGCGGGGCTCACGGACTCCTGAGCAGCTTTCGCCGCTCCTCGCGCGACCGTCGGTGACGCCCCGATCGCCAGCGCAAACGCGCCAATCAAGCCGATTCCGAAAAATCTTCGATTCATGTTTTCCCCCCGGACCGAAATCTTGCGCGGCATGTATACCAAAAGCCCTTGGCCCCCGCAACCTGCCATTGCGCGGATCGCCGCCAGCCTCCCGCATCGGCAGCGGAATGCGCGCTTTCTAGGAAAGACTCGTAACCGCAGGCGGCGCTGCCTTCGTGGCGGGCGATGTCTTGGCGAGATCGACTTCAAAGACGCGCACCGGTTCGGGAAATCCCTTCGCGGCGACCGCGGGAAGCGGGTTCAACGCAAGAGTATTCTCGAGTTCCGTGGCGACCGCCTCCGAAACCAGAATTTGCCCGGATGTCGCGGCCGAGCACAACCGCGCGGCGAGGTTCACGCTGCGTCCGATGGCCGTATAGTCGCGGCGATCCTGGCTGCCCATGCTGCCGACCACCACTTCGCCGACGTGAATGCCGAAGCCGATTTCCGTGCCGGCCTTCCCTCCGAAACGCGCATGCAGCCCGGAAAGAATCTCCACCGCGGAGTCCACCGCGTGGCGGCACCGGTCGGGACCGGAAAACCACGCGAACATCGCATCGCCGACGAATTTGTCCACGTCGCCGCCATGCCGGCGCACCACATCCGCTTCGAGGCCCAGCACTTCGTTCAGCCGTTCGATCACCAGCGCCGGATCGCGGTTTTCGGAGAACGCCGTGAAGCCGCGCACGTCGGAGAAAACCAGCGCCAGCCACTTCCGTTCGCCCGCGAGATTCGCCGAACCGCTTTGTTCGAGCATCTCGTACGTCGTTCGCGACATATACTTCGACATGGCGAAGCGTTGCTTCAGGCCGTGAGCCATCTCCACAAACGCGCGCGAGAGTTCGCCGATTTCATCCCGGGCTTCGAATCGCTCCGCATGTGCGGAGCGGAAGGAGTCGATCGCGTCGTACTTGCCTTGCTCGATCTCCCGCGCCGCGGTCGCGAGACTTGCAAGAGGAGTCGAGATTGGGCCCGAGAATAAAAATCCCAGCCCAATGCCCAGCACTAGCGCAGCCCCGGCGAGCCCGGCCAAAAACTCCTCGAGAATCCGGAAAGGTTTCATCCGGCGCGTCACCGATTCGAGGAACGCCATGTGCACGCCCGCGGGATTGTGCTCGATCATTCCCGTGTCGGACACCAGCACTTCTTCCATCTCGTATTCGCCTTTGGGAATGCGAAAAGCGAAAGGACGATGCAGATCGGGGTCCTCGTCGAAGACCGCCGTCAGCGGCCCGCGCAAGCTCGGATCGCTCACACCGAGAATATGCGCCCGATTGTTCTCGCCCTCCTGCCAGGTGACGACGTCCACTCCCGAGCGCAGCTTGGCGTTGGCCGCGATCCCGTCATCTTCTTCGAAGCCGATATTGAGGAAGCCGATCGGACCGCCGCTCTGCCCCCGGACCGGGAACGCAAAGATTCGGTACACGCCATTGTCGGGACCGGTCCACGTCGTGATTTCCGGGGCGCCGGAGAGCGCTTCGTGCACGTCCGCGAGATGCCAGGAGAGAACCTGCGGGTCGCACACGGGATGGTGCTGAACGGCGAACGCGAGGATCGAGCCGTCCGGATGGCGAATGGACACGTAATCGAGGTCATCGTCGTTGGGGCCGAACCGCGGCGAGGCCAGCAGTTTCGAGAGGAACGCGCAACCGGCGGCTTGGTCGTTGCGTTCGAGCGCCTGAACGACAGCCGGCGTATCGGCAAGCGCCGTGCCCTTGTAAACGCGCGTTTCGTAGTGGCTGCGCTCGGCGAACGCAAAGAGCTGGCGATTCGCGTCCAGCTCATTTTGGACGATCGCGCGCACCTGCCGCACGCTCTGAAACCACACGACGATCAGCACCGCCGCCGTCAGCACGCAGACTGAGCCGCTGATCAAGAGCACCAGCTTCCCGCGAATGCTCAGATCGTTGAGGAGTTTGCGCATGCGTTCGTCTTGAGATATCGGAAGTCGCGCGCGAAAAAGTGACCGGTCCAGAGAGGCGTACCCGCTTAGCCGAGGATGCACGCCCAAACCAAACCTAGCATGCTGAATTCAGACCCCACAAGAATGCGGCCGGCCGGATTGCCTTGACGGTTAATGCAACAACGTTTGCCACCAGCCTTTGCGGCAGTACCGGTGGAAGCGAGAGCCTTTAGGCTCTCGAAAAGCCGCCACCATCGTCCGGGCTTTAGCCGGGGAAATTAGGTCGGGCCGCTGCGAGGGGCGCCGGCAGTGGCCGTTCTCCTCGGGAGGCCGGGGCTTCCAGAGCCTGTATGACAAGCGGGATTCTTTGTGGGTCGTGGCTTTCAGCCACGACATAAGCGCCGCCAATCTTCACGGGCTTCAGCCCCTGAAGAAACTCTTCGCCTGCGCACCCATTTGTGAGACACCTTCGAGTGCGGGCCTTTTCTTCCGGGTGTCGCAACTCGAGTGACAAAGAGAGGATTCGGAAAATGGAAATCAAACGTGCCGGCTCGCAGCCCTCCGCCAAACCGCCGGCCGAATATTTCACCGGAACCGTTCGGCTCGATCCGCTGTTCCAGGCAAACTCCCCGGCACGCGCGAACGCCGCCAGCGTCACCTTTGAGCCCGGCTCTCGCACCGCCTGGCACACGCATCCGCTCGGCCAGACTCTGATCGTCATTGCCGGTTGCGGTCGGACGCAAATCTGGGGCGGCCCCATCGAGGAGATTCGCCCTGGTGATGTAATTCAGATCGCGCCCGGCGAAAAGCATTGGCACGGCGCCGCGCCCGCCACCGCGATGACTCACATCGCCATTCAAGAGCAGCTCGACGGCAAGGCGGTCGACTGGATGGAAAAGGTCAGCGACGAACAATACGGCGGGGCCGCGCGTTTTCTGTAGCCGCTAACCGCTCCCATCGCCTCTTCAATCCTGTTCGCCGATGGTTTGCGCGTACGTCTTCCCGTAAGGATAGAAAAGTTCCTTGCGGCCTTGCTGCCATGCAGCCTTCATCTCCGGCGTCGTGATATCCCAATCCGGCCGGCACTTTCTTGTCACCGCCCTCAGATCCTGTCGCAGCTCCTCCATCGTCGGCCGCCCGAAAAACCAGTAGCCGTTATAGACCTTGTAAACCACGAGGCCCGGCTCAAGGACGATCACGTGGGGGATCATCGGATTGTTGGTGGGATCGGTGTATTCGGCGATGTCGAGATCCTTTTGCACCATTCGCCCCGCATCGGAAAGGAAAGGCCAGTGGGCGCCGACTCCGCTGCGATATTCATTCGTCTGCACGATATTGTCCGTGCTGATTGTGACCAGCCGGCAATAGCCGACTTCGAGTTCCCGATGAAGGTGCACCAACCCCTCCGACTGCCGCCGGTCCTTGGGGCAAAACCCTCCGCGGCTCAGGACCAGGACCATCGGATGTGGTCCTTGTAGTTCGGAAAGCTTCCGGTGTTTCGCGGTCTGGTCGGGAAGCTCGTAGTCGGGAAAGATCGCTCCCGGAACGATGTCGGTTCGCATGTGAAACCTCCACGGGCTTGGATGCGCTCCGCCCGTCTTCGTATCAACGATTAGCTGTGCGCGAAGGGCACTTCGGCTCCCCCGTTCGCGACAAATCTCCCTTGTCCGGGTCCGCAGTTTGCCGGAGATGAACTTTCTGACCGGGTCAGGAATTCCGCGAAGGCTCAACCCGCAGTTGTCGGGCGGCGGCGGCGAGGGTGCTGAGTTTCTCGAACGCCGTCTGCGTATCGGCCACCGGACGTTCGGCGAATGTTCCAAAGCCGCAGTCCGGGTTCAGAAAGATGCGCTCGGACGGAATCACTCGTTCAAGCTCGCGCACGCGCGCGACGATCTCCTCCGGCCTCTCGATTTCCGCCGTTCGCGGATTCACGGCGCCATAGCCGATCTGCGCGTCCGGCCGCAACTGCGCCACCGCCTGCGTTGCCCCTGCGCGCGATGTCGCATACTCGAGCACAAATTGATCCAGCTTCATGCGGTTCAGGTACGGAATCAGGCCATCGTACGGGCCTGCCAGCAGGACGTCTTCGTTCCGGCTCCAGTTTCCGCGGCAGACGTGCACGCACAGCGTCGGTCCCGTGATTCCCTCGACCACGCGGTTTATCAAGCTTACGGCACGTTCGAGCTCTCCCTCGGGACTCGATCTCGCGGCGAGTGCCGCGCACATGAACGTGCGAGTCGCCGAACGGCCGGCCAAAAGCAGTTCGCTCAGTACCGGTTCGTCGAACTGCACCATCTCCGCGCCCGCAGCCGCGAGTTCCTGCAACTCCTCGTGCAGCACCGCGACGATATCCTCGCCAAGGCTGTCGCCATCCGGATACGTCGATTCCGAAAGGCCCTTCACCCACGTCGAGCGGCTGAGGAGGTAGGGCCCGGGCAGCGTCACCTTCACGGGCTTCCGCGTGTGCCGGCGCAGAAAACGATAGTCGTCCATCGCAAGCGAAGCGCGCCGGCGGACTTTGCCGGCGACCACGGGATTCTTGATTGCGAATGCGGGCACGTCGAGCGCGTTGAGAAGGTTCTCGAATGCGGCTTTATCCTCGACGTAGTCGAGAAGCTCGGCGAGCGTCATCAGGCGGATGCCTTCGAGTCGATCCGCAATAAAAGAGTAGAAGTTGTCGCGCCTCTGTTCGCCGTCCGAGACGATATCGACGCCCGCATCTTCTTGATACTTGATCGCGAGCAGTGTGGCTTGGTCCTTCAGGTCTGGGAGCGACGGCGATCGGCGCTTCATCGCATCGAGAAGCCACGCGGGCCGCGGCCAGCTCCCGACCACCGTCACCGGATATTTCACCTGCGGGTTCATCGCTAAGCCTTCCGGATCTCGGCGTGAAATGCGCCCCCATTTCGAAATGTCTGCGTCACCGGAGAGCGCCGCACCGTTTCTTCCAGCAGCGCGGCGAGGGTCTCCGCCTCGGCGTCCGCATCGACGTACACGATCGCGCGGACGTCGGTCAAGCCCGGATTCCCGGTTTCGTGTAGCCCCAGGTAAACGAGGATGTCCTCCGAGCGGGCCTGCAGCGAGACTTCGAGATTGTGCACCGTGATGCCTTTCTGTGAGGCGCGCCATCGGAAACCCACCGCGAGGCATGCCCCGAGAGAGCCCAACAGGTATTCCACCGCACTGATGGCTCGATCGGCCGTATCGAAACTCGCGGGCTGGCCGACGGTAAAGGCGTGGTTGCGGACGAAAACATCCGCGGCCATCCCGCCGTCACCCCGCACCCGCGCGCGCCACACGAAGTTCTTCGCTTGCTCGAGATCCTGCCGAAGAACGGCGTCCGCCGCCTTCTTCCGGATGAAATAGCTCGTCGACCCGGATTCGCCCGGCTTCGTCGCGAGCATATCGTGGCCCACCAGCCGGCACCACGCCGGCAGGTCTTCCTTCACGCTGATTTCGCGGCTGCGCACTTCCAGGATGGCGCCCGGCGCCAGCGGGTCCATGGCGTTTCGGATGATCAGCAATAGACCGCTGCCGCAATCGAGATCGCCCCCGTCGCACGTCGCCGCTGCGACGAAATCGGGCTCGGATGTCATGCCTCTCCCCGGCCGGTCAGTAACTCACGCAGGGTGCGCCATTGCTCAGAAACTCGACGAGCTTGGCGCCGCCCACGATCGTCGCTCCCGCCACCAGGTTATCCTCCGCGAGGCCCCGTTTTTTGAAACACGGCGAGCAGACGAAGATTTTCCCGCCCGCTTTCGCGAAGTTGTCCATCAGCTCTTTCAGCGGCGCGAAGCCGGGTTCGTGAATGTCGTCGGCGTATCCCTTTTGCGATAGCCGCACGCCCTCAATGCTCAGAAACACCATCGTGTCTTTGTCGGAGGCGAGTGCGGCATTGGCGACCACGAAGCCCACCGTGGCTTTGTCCGTGTTGTCCTTCGAACTGCTCAGGCTGACGCAGAAACTTCCTGGCATGGTTCCTCCTTTGGTCTGCAGGTGACGTTCAGTTTTCTTTCCGCCGAATTTCGTAAATCGGATGCCGCGCCGACGCCAGCGTGTGCCCGGTCAACCCGCACCACGCCGGAATGTCCTCGATGGCGCCACGGTCGAGTGCTCTCAACTCGAGCATCTGTCCCGGCTCCATCGCTTTCATGCGGAAGGCAAGCTCGATCAGAAGCTCGCCGCACCCCATCTCCCCGGCATCCCATTTCTCGGCCATCACGTTTTGTCTTGGCGATCTGGATCGGCAGCCGAAATTCCTGCGCGCGTGTTCACCGCGTCCAATCCTTGGCTTGCTTGTGCCACCGCGCCTGTCGGAGACGCTGCTGGCGCAGCAGCGCACGCCGCCGGAATAAGTCTTATGCCAGCCCCGGTCGCGCTTCGGCGAAGAAGCCAAGAAGATTTCGGTTGTCAGCTAACGGCGGCGAACCGACGACGCAGTGGAACTTACTGTCAAGTGAAACCGGGGGCGGGCAGTGACACCAAATGCATGGAGCGTACGCTACAAGAAGGTTCTGACGCGTGTCAATTTGAATTTCCCGAATTGGTAAAGCCCGGATCGTCCCGGCCCGCTTCCGCGCATTCATCTCGCTTGCGGCTCGCCGATGTTGTTTTGTTCGCGGCGCAGTCTCTTTACTCCGCACTGGCTAAACCGTAGACTCTACTTCGTGGGTTCTTTCTCCCGCGGCTACGGCTATCGCTTCGACATCGGCGACTACTTCCCGCGCGCCGTCAAGACGCTCTGCATCGCCTGCATTGCCGTCTTCCTCCTGCAAGAGGTCTCGCAATTCGTCTGGGGAACTTCGGGATGGGCGTTCTGGGACCATTGGTTCGGTCTCGTGCCGGCGCTGGTCGTTCACGTCGGCTTCGTCTGGCAGCTTGGCACCTATCTCTTCTTGCACGACGGCATCCTGCATATTCTCTTCAATCTCCTCTACCTCGCTATGTTCGGCGCCGATCTCGAACACATGTGGGGCTCGCGCAAGTTCTACACCTATTTTTTCGTGTGCGGCGCGGGCGCCGGTGCGATCGACGTTCTCGTGCGAACGCTTCTCGACCCCCACGGCATGGGGCGTGCTCTGAACCCAACGGTGGGCGCGTCCGGCGCGATCTACGGAATCCTCCTCGCCAATGCGATTCTGCTGCCGCAGCGGCGCGTCTGGATGTTTCCGTTGCCGGTGAGCATCTCGATGCGGATCTTCGTGATCGTGATGGGCGCGATCGAGTTTTTCCTCACGATCGGGCCTGCGGGCGACAACGTCGCCCACATCTGCCATCTCGGCGGGATGCTGGTGGGATACATCTACCTGCGGCGCGGCTCGTACCTCTATAACTACCGCAACTTTTTCTCCGATTGGAAGCGCCGCCGCCTGCGCAAGAAGTTCGAGGTCTACGTCCGCGACCACAACGACAAGCCGCCCTCCAGCCCCGACAACTGGGTGAACTAGCGGCTCGCTATTTCGACACCGCGAAATCGCTCACGACGCCATAGAGAAATTCCACGCCCTTGCGAAACGAGTCGATGGGAAGCCGCTCGTCGTCGCCGTGCATCCGCGCGTAATCTTCCGCCGTCATCGGAAACAGCTGCAACCCGTACGCCTGCACTCCGCGCAGCCGCAGGTACATCGAATCCGTCGCGCCCGTATGCATGTAGGGCACGGCCGGCGCGCCCGAGAATTCCTTCCTCGCGACGCGCGCGATCGAATTGTACAAATCCGAGTCCGTCGAAGAAGAAGGCGCCGCTTCGCCCGCGGCAGGCTCCACTTCGAAATGCACCGCCGGGTCGTTCACCACTTGCTGCAGCTTCGCCAGCAGCGGATCGATCATGTTCCCCGGCAGCAGACGGATATTCAGCACGGCGCGCGCCTCCGAAGGAATCACATTCTGCCGCACGCCCGCTTCGAACATCGTCGGCGAGATCGTGTCGCGCAGCATCGCGTTCCAGGCCGGATTCGCGCTCGATACCCATCGCGCCGCGTGGTCGCCCCGATCCGGAGACTCCAGCGCCCGCAGCCACTTCCCCGTTTCCTCGTCTTCCACCGCCGCGATGCCATCGAAATACGCGCGCGTCACGGAGTTGAACTGCACCGGCGTCTCGTACGTTCCAATCTTCGCGATGGCCGCCGCCAGATGCACCACGGGATTGTCCGCCCGCGGAACCGACGCGTGTCCGGCGGTCCCTTTTGCGATCACGTCCACGTTCACAGACACCTTCTCGCTCACCTGCACGCCGACGTATTGCACTTTCCCGTCCTGCAAAACCGTTCGCGAGCCTTCGTTGATGGCATAGCCGCTGGCGATCTTGTCCCAGTGCTGTTCGACGGCGAACTTCATCCCGAGCGTGCCGCCCGCCTCCTCGTCGCCTTCTGCCAGGAAAATCACGTCGCGATTCAGCCGCGCGTTGGCGCGCTTCAGCGCGATGAACACGGCGAGGTTCGCCGCCGTCATGCCCTTGTCGTCGTAAGAGCCCCGCCCGTAGAGGTAATTCCCCTGAATCACGCCGCCGAAAGGATCGACCGTCCACTTCGACCGGTCGACACCCACCACGTCGAGGTGCCCCATCAGCAGCAGCGCGCGCGAGGGATCGGGTACCGCCGTCGCCGAAAGCCGCGCCACCAGGAACCCGCGCCCGGGCGCGCTCTCGAAGATCTCCGAATGAATCCCTTCTTTATCGAGAATTCCTGCGAGATATTTCGCGGCGACGACTTCGTTTCCCGGCGGGTTGGACGTGTTGATGCGAACCAGGCCCTGCAGCCAGCCGATCGCGTCGCTTTCAACCTGCGAGAGGTCGGTTCCCGGCGTTCCCGCCATCGACGGCGCCGCAAGCGGCGGTTGCGCCCCTTGTCCATAGAGTGGCAATGCGCACAGTACCGTGCCGAGTGCCAGTTGCAGCGCTAAATTCGCAATCTTCCGCGCCATCCTTTTCGCCTCCGGGTGAATCTCAAAAGTCTAGCGTACCGCCGCAACCCTTGACACGATTGCGGCCGTTGCCGGTGCTTGAATGCACACGTATGGCGCGTATGATTGACCGCGGAAGCGGATCGTGGCAGCATCCCCAATCAGGTGACGTAAGATGCGACTGAAAACTTGCC
>Ga0335073_10010410_pt1 | contig 13073 bp, 17 predicted proteins | sample Lox_Sample_22_FD_207093 | JGI IMG/M metagenome (GOLD analysis project Ga0335073, IMG submission 207093) | Soil microbial communities from Loxahatchee National Wildlife Refuge, Florida, United States - Lox_Sample_2.2 | ecosystem: Environmental > Terrestrial > Soil > Wetlands | place: USA...
CCCTTCGGCACTGGCACGAGCGGTGGCGTTCCCGTCGGTGGTGTGGCGGGCCGTCCGGTGTGGCTGGCCCAGGCTAGCCCGGCAACTGCACCGCACAGCACGACCACGCCGAGGAGCGCGGCCGCCGCCGCCCACGGCCGGCGGATCAGGCGGGTGCGCGACGCGTGGCGGCCGCCGCCGCTCCTACGGCGGTGTGCTGCGCTGACGCCGGCCAACAGCGGCTAGCGGGCGTGCAGGGCGGGCCGACGCCGCCTGCTCACCAGCACCAGGCCGCCGCCCGCCGTCACCAGGCCGGCTAGGCCGATCGCTGCCCACGGCAGCAGGGCAGCACCAGGATGCGCCGCCGTTCCGCCGAATCCGGTTGCTGGTGCGCCCGCGGGAGCGACCGTGCTGCCCTTGGCGTCCAGCAGGGGGTCAATAGCCAGTGTTCCGTTCTCGTCGAGTACGACCAGGGTGTAGAGCGAGCCAGCCATCAATGGCTGCGAAACCGTGGCTCGCTCGCTGCTTCCGACCACGCGGATCTGCCAGGTGCCAGGCTTGACGACGCGGTAACCGGTGACGCTGGCGAACTTCAAGTGCTTTGCGAGCGTCGTGTGACCTGCCTTGACGGTCACGACGTCCTGGTTCAGCGAGGCCTGGATGACCCGGACCAGTGCCTTGCCCCGCGGCGTGGTGAGCCGGTCGGGGATGATCTGCAGCCTCAAGCCCGACGCCGGGCCCATGCCGGCCACCGTGTACGCGTGACCAGACAGCACGTCCACGGCCGTCGACAGAACCGGTTTGGACCCGGGTGAGGCTCCGGCTGCGCGCATGGCGACCGTGTAGTCGCCGGCGGCCACCTGCTCGAATCCCGAGACGGTGCCGTAGCTCACGTGATGTAGCACGATCTTGGCGTTCGGATCGCGGAATGAGTACAGGTAGACATCAACGGCTGGGGTGTTCGGCGACAAGTGGGCGAGCCTGATCCAGCCGACTCCAGTCGATGCTGAAGCGAAAGGAGCCGAGGAAAGCAGGCCGAGGGTAAGGGCGGCGGCTGCCGCTGCCACTACGGCCGCCGCCGTGGCCAACCGCATTAGGCGGCATGGTGCTTTCATGTGATGTCCCTTCCGAGGCAGCGATTCGGCCGGTCGACGGCTGCCTTGGCTGGCCGTCACGCTGACACTCCGGTGCTGAGAAGTCCGGGGAGGCTAGGGGCGGTGAACTCAATCTGAACGGTGCTCGTGTTGCCGTGAGTGTGATGTGAGACGAGCGGTAACCACAGCCACAGGGTCGTCGCAATTACCGTCGGCCATGACGGCTCCGGCCGCGGAGACGCGCCTCTGCCCACCCCAAGCCACCCCCAGACCGCGCTTATAGTAACGACGCGGTCCTAACCGATTTAGTTCACCACATCACGGCTTGTAGTCACAGTCGAAGTCAGGATTCTCATGAAGTCCCAAGGTCCGGATGTAACCTTCGCGTCGGCTACCATCAGCAAGTCCCCGCCGGTGTAGCTCAGTTGGCAGAGCGGCCGTCTTGTAAACGGCAGGTCAGCGGTTCGATCCCGCTCACCGGCTCCGGTTCTTCGTAATCTTCGTAGCGCTGACCAGCGCAAAGATCTCCCGCCACAACCAGGGCCGCGAGTCCCGGACTGCGCGCGGGATCATCCTGGCCACCTGCGTCGTGGTATCGGCTGTCGGCGTCCTGGTGCTGTCGGAGCACGCGCCGCGGCGGGCATGGATCGCCGCGGGCATGGTCGCGGTGCTGGTGCTGGCCAGGCAAGGGCCGCCCGGCCGGAAAGCCGATCGTCCAGTCCGCGGTACTCCCTGCTGCGGTGCAGCGCCGACTCAGGATGTCATCACGAGGGCGCTCGGGTCGCTGGGCATCGCCGGCATCGACCGGTGGCTCCGCGACGGCCGCGAGCTCGTGTTCCCCTCGCCGGTCCGGGAGGACGGTCCTGGCTGGCGGGCCGAGGTTGACCTGCCGTTCGGGGTCACGTCGGAGATGGTCATCGAGCGGCGCGAGCAGCTCGCCTCCGGATTGCGGCGGCCGCTGGGCGCTGTGTGGCCGGAACCGGTCACCCACGAGCACGCAGGTCGGCTCGAGCTACGGGTCGGCCGCGCTGACACCGCAGTTGCGAAGCCGCCCGCGTGGCCGCTGCTGGCCAAGGGTCACTGCGACATCTTCCGCGACATGCCGTTCGGCACTGACGTCTGCGGCCGCACGGTGAAGGTGCCGCTGATCTACCACAACTGGCTGATCGGAGCGATACCGAGGCAGGGCAAGTCGGCGGCGCTGCGGGTCCTGGCCTGCGCATGCGCCCTCGACCCGCTGTGCGAGCTGTGGGTCCACGAGCTGAAGGGATCCGGTGACCTGGACCTGCTCGAGAAGGTTTCGCACCGGTTCGGCTCCGGCATCCACGACGAGGCCATCGGGTACGCCGCCGAATCACTCAGGCTGCTGCGGGCCGAGATCGAGCGGCGCGCCGAGCGGCTCAAGGCCCTGCCCCGCGAGCTGTGCCCGGACCGTCGCGTCACCCGCGAGATCGCGCAGCGGCGGTCGCTGAAGCTGTGGCCGGTCGGCTGCTTCATCGATGAGATCCAGAATCTGATGGCTCAACTGCGGTTCGGCAAGCAGGCGGGCGCGGACGCCGAGTTCGTCATCAAGGTCGGACCCGCGTTCGGCGTGTTCCTGGTGCTCGCAACGCAGCGCCCGGACAAAGCATCGCTGCCTACCGGCATCTCCGGCAACGCCAGCGTCCGGCTGTGCTTCAAGGTCATGGGCCAGGTCGAGAACGACATGATCCTCGGCACCGGCGCATACAAGAACGGCATCAAGGCGACGACGTTCCGGCCCGGCACGGATGCCGGGATCGGCTACCTGTCAGCGGCCGCAGTCCCGCAGGTGGTCCGCGCCAGCTATCTCGACATGCACGCGTGCGAGCGGGTGGCGACCAGGGCCAGGGCGCTGCGGGAGGCAGCCGACACCCTGAGTGGCGCGGCGCTGGGCCTGGCCGATGACGCCATGCGGGATGTGCTGGCCGACCTCGGCGCGGTGTTCGGCGCCGATAGCGGCTTGCCGTGGGCCGAGCTCGCTGCCCGGCTCGCCCAGCGGTTCCCCGACCGGTGGGACGGCGTGACCGGCGAGGCGCTGTCGGCCGACGCCCGTCGCCTCGGCGTGGCCAGCGTGTCCGTCCGGGCTGGCGCCAGGACCGCCAAGGGCGCCCGGCTGGCCGACGTTCAGGCCGCGGCGAGGCAGCCGTGAGGCCGCCGGATTGTGCCGCTGGCGGCACGGCTGTGGCCTGCAGCGATGCGCCGGGCGCGGCACACGGCACACGGCACACGGACAGCGCCGCTGACCTGCGGTGTTACCCGCGGCACACAAACCACCGACATGAAGGAGCAACTGGCCCCATGGGGTTCACCAGAACGTCCGCGCCAGGCGGCACGGCACAGCATCTTGCCGAGTTCTGCAAGGACGAGCTCTGCCCGCGGTTGCCGTGCCGGATGTTCAAGTCCGGTTACGAGAAGGGCTACCAGGACGGCTACGCGGTCGGTTATGCGGCCGGGTACTCGGCTGGTTTCGGTGCCGGTTTCTCCTCTGGCGTCGCCTCGGCCGCGGGGAGCGGCTGAGCGGCTGACCGCCAGCCACATCCTCATGGCGCTCGCCGTGCTCGCCGCCTGGCTGCTGTCGCTGTGGGTGCACCCATTCGGCAAGTGCCCGCGCTGCCGCGGCCGCCGCATGGTCATCAAGGGCAAGCGCAGGGCGAACGCGAAGCGGCCGCCGAAGCCCGTCACCTGCCGGGTGTGCAAGGGCATCGGTCGCCGGCAGCGGCCCGGCTCCCGCACCCTGCACCGCACCGTCCGCCGGATCCGCCGCGAACTCGAGCGGCAGCGCAAGCAACGACAGACCGCAGCCAGCGAGGAGAACTAGCCATGCCGACCTACATCGACCCGAAGTTCGTTCACGTCGAGCCGTGCGGCCGGTTCCCGTTCGCCGCAGTCATCGTCCTGAAGCGTGATCGGCTACGCCTGCTATCAGGCCGCCGAGCTGCTCGCCTCAGTGGGCCGTACAGCGGCTAGGCGCTCCACCCGTCTGGTCATCCGCGGCAGTGCCCGCTCGGCCGGCTACGGCCATCACGGCGCGCCCGCAGCGCGCCATCGAGGCATCAACTGTCCCGTATGGGACAGTTCCAGAACGCATCGAGGCACCTGCCGCCGTCCATTACCACCTGCACCTGCACGCGCTCCCCGCCGCGCAGCCCATCGCTATCGAGGAGGAACGATGACCCGCATCCTCGGCTGGTTGTTAGTGGCGTTCGCCGCCTACTTCCTGCTCACCAACCCGGACGGTGCCGCCGCGTTCGTGCACGGCATCCTCGGCTGGCTCCAGCACGCCGCCAGCTCACTGTCAACGTTCGCCAGCCACCTTTAGGAAGACCCGGTCATCGCCAACGCCTAGGACTACATTGCAAGTTGCCGACTGGTCGGACACAGCGGCAGGGGGTGGCGTGATGAACTTCCTGATCCGGTTACGGAGAAATGGCGCATACGCCGCGAGCGCAAGAAGCGGCTGAACGCCGCGCGGGACGCCAACCCTGATATGCGACGGGCGACGCCGCAGGGACCGTCAAGCTAGGCATGCGAAAGCCCCCTGCCAGCTGGCCAGGGGCTCTGCGGGTCATGACAGCCAGGTGCATTGTGGCAGCGGCGCATCCCGCTTGCGGCCTAGATATGCGCGAGCGACGGGCGTACAATCCGCCAACTCTTTACTCTTTGGGGGAGGCCAGCGATGCTGATGTCTGCAATCCGCAAGTTACGTGAGAAATGGCGTATCCGCCGCGAGCGCATCAAGCGGCTGAACGAGGCGCGGTCTGGCGGGGGTTCTGACCAGTACAAGCCGTACGGAGCTCCATGACCGCCGAGTGGGCCTGGGGGGCGGCGCACACTTGGCGCAGGCATGCGAAAGCCCCCGGCCAGCCGGGTGGCGTCTAACGGCTCTAGGACCGAAGGCACCTGACCACAGGTCCGGTGGAGCACTGCAGTCGCAGTCACTGCCTCCGGCACGACGGCCTTCGTCGTGAACACGATCTCCGGCACGCTGACACCAGTCAGTGTCGCCAACGGCGCCATCGAGGCCGGCCGGACCGGGCGGACCGGGCGGCCGATCTCGGTCGGACTGTACTCGTACCCGACCGCCATCGAGCTGGCTCCGACCGGTGCGCTGGCGGTCGTGATCGACTCCTACGGCGATCAGGTCACGCTGGTGAACACGAGCACCCATCGCGCGGTACGGCGGATCAACCTCGGCAGCAAGCCGGTCGCGGTCGCGATAGCGCCCTAACACCGGGACGGAAGTCAGTCCGACAGCGCTGCCGCGATCGCCAGAACGGCCTCGGTGGTCACCTGTCTCGGTCCCGGGCCGGTCGCGGTGGGCCAGGTAGACAGCTTTACTACCACCGTCTCGCTCGGCCAGTGCACGAATACGTTCTGGCCGTTGATGCCCATGGCGTAGATGAAGGGAACGTCAGGCTCGGCTACCCACCAGCAGTTCCGGTAGTGCCCGCCGGGCGGCAGGCCCCACCCTGCGCCCGTAACGAACGCCTCCGGCCCGTCGGGGGCGCCAGCAATGGTGTCGCGGATCCAGGCAGCAGGCACCGCCTGGCGGCCCTCCGTGCCGTGGCCGCCTGAGGCGAACAGCAAGCCGAAACGGCCCAGATCGCGCAGCGTCGCGCAGATGCCGCCGTCTGCCATCGCGTTGCCGTGGGCATCGACGGTGATCTCGGCATCGAACTCGGCGCCCATCGGCTGCCAGACCAGTGTGCCGATGAGCTCGTGCAACCGCGCGCGGCCTGCCTTCTCCAGCACCCAGCCGAGCACGTCGGTGAGAATCGGCCGGTACCGGAACGGGCCGCCGTGCTCGCCGTCGTTCGCTAGGGTCGCGTAGTAGGCCAGGGCGTCGGCGGGCCTAGGCTCGGCAGTGTCGGGCCGCCAGAGGTAGACGCGCTCATAGGTGCGGACGTCTGCCTCTGGGTTGTCGTAGTTCTCGTCGAAACGCGTCCCAGTCCGCATGTCGAGCAGGTGCTGCACGGTTGCGCCCTCGAACGAGGTACCAGCAAGTTCCGGCACGATCCGCTCGACAGGCTCGGAGGTGTCAAGGAGCCCTCGGCCCGCGAGGATGCCGGCCACGGTGGACACCACTGATTTGGAAACGGACATGAGCAAGTGCGGCGTGTCCGGCCGCATGCCGTTGAAGTACTGCTCGGTCACGATCTTGCCGCGATGCAGCACGAGGTACCCGTCGGTATAGGTCTCAGCCAGCATCTGCTCGACCGTCATGTCGCGGCCGCCGGACTGGAATCGCAGTGCGGACAGGTCGCGCTCAGCCCGCGGCAGCGCTCGCGGGCTGCCGTCGCCGCGGCTGATTCGCGCAGTCGGGATCAGCTCACGGATGTGCTGGAATGCCCACCGGTTGAACGGCGGGTCCTGCCAGTCCTCCAGCGTGACAAGGCGCTCGTTCGGAAACGGCGGCGCTCCTGTCATCAGGGGCTCGCCACTAGGCATCCCCACACCCTAGCGGTTTGCGTCATTATCGCGACCAGTTTGTCCGGATTCCGTGACTGCAACCGCTAGGGAGTCGCGGCGCAGTCGCAGGAACCTGCCCGGCCAGGCGGATCCGGACCTGAAGACCGCGCCCCGGCAGCAGAAAGCGAACCGGACAAGACGGACGCCAGCTAAGGGCCTAGGTCTCCCGCAGGTCAGCTACATCGACGCCGAGGGCCGCGACACCATCCCAGTCCCTGGCCTTGCCGACCTTAAAGCGGTGGTGAGTGACGCGCAGCCACTCGCCGTCCCGGCCGCTGCTCGCAGCACGGCGGACCAGCTCCACAACCCATTCACCGTCACTGCTCATCCACCGCATGCCGCCGAGAGTAGGCGAACGGGCACCACTGGACAAAACGGGCGGCACTATAGGCGAAAACTGCTCAAATAAACGTGACCGCTAGCCGGCGTGCAAGCCGCCAGAACACCGCCTGAGCGATCAGCTCACGGCATATCCAGCACCGGGGGCATGCCAGGCGCGATTCCGGGCTCCGCCTGCGCCGTCCCGGCTGCCTCACCCGGCCGGGCGATCAGCGCGGCAGCCCGCTCCAGGAAACCCCGCACCGTCGCCGTCGCCACCCGGTGCAGCACCACCTGATCCAGGCTCGCGCCCGCCCTGCCCATCGGCGGGCGGTAGGTGCCGTCAACCCGCATCAGCACCGAGGAGCCACCAGCCGCAGTCAGCGCGATATCCGCGTCTAGAACCGGGAACAGGGCCCCGGTCAGCCCCGCCGCCTGCCAGCGCAGCGGCACCCGCGCAGTCCGGTCGCTGACCACCAGGTCCCCGAACTGCACCTCCACCAGCCGCCACACCAGCGGCACGCCGCGCGGGCCCACCCGGAGCAGGCCCGCCACGCCGTCGCCGTACGTATCATGCGCCGCCGTCACCAGCGCGCCGCCGCGTATCAGGCTCGCCAGCCTGGAGAACGCAGCGTCAAAGCTCACGGGCACCCGGAGCTCCTCGCCGACGAACATCCCCGAAGTCAAGCACGCCGCCGGCCTGGGCGACAGGGGAGAAAGTCCCGTCCGGCACGCGGGCGGAACTTGCGGTCGTGTATGCGGGCAAAACGGGCGCTTCTTAAGGCGAAATACCTTGAAAAAATGTGGGGCGCAGCCGGGAGTCAGATACCCGGAGACCGTCTGGGCGATAAGGCGAGCAGGCCCGAGTACATATTCATCGTTGTATTGGTATCAGGGTCAGGACATACTGCCGGTACTGCCGGTACCGGATTTAGCGGGAAACGTGGCCAGGTCCGCGGGGCCCGGCCCAATAGGGGGGACCGAGAATGCCAGAGTTGCCGTCTCCGTTATCGGGGAACGCCGTCGTCTGCTCCGCTGTTGCCCTCGGCTGGCAGGTGGCCGATCTCTTCCACCTGCACAGCCCCGCCGACAAGGATCCGAAACCGGGCGTGCTGCTACCCGAACGGTCCGACTTCTCGGCTGGCACGCAGGCGAACTGGCTGGCCGGGGCGATAGCGACACGGGTTGAGGCGCTGCTGCCTGGCCAATTCTCCCAGCAGCCTCCGCCTGCGGGCCAGCAGCCTCCGCCTGCGGGCCAGCAGCCTCCGCCTGCGAACCTGCAGGAGCAGCTGGCAGCACTGCAGGCCGCCGCCGAGCCTGACGGACCCGATGTCCCGACGGAGGATGTCTTCAAACTGCACGAGTGGCTGCTCGATGACCTTGGAGCGGCGGATGTCCGGCTGGGCAAGGCGTACAGCCTGGGTCAGATGCTTGCCGAGCTGGCCTTTACAGTGGACAATGACTGGCCCACCTTCAAGCGGTCTTTTACAGACAACCGCGTTACTAAGGCCAAGGCATGGCTTTACGACCTCAAGGCCCTGCTGCCTGACCACACTGCTTACGCGGTAGACAGGAGCCTGAAAGACCTGGAGGAGTGGGTCCTGCTCACAGATGCAACGCGCCCGGCCGCAGAAGCGGGTCAGAGACAAGGGCAGATCTGGCGGGAACTGCTGACCGGAGAGAAGCCGGCAACCAGCCTGCTCAGCGAGGCCGATTACCAGGCGGCTACCCGGCGGGTCGCAATACGCGTGGCCAGGCGCTACTGGTGGCTCATCGTGTGCGTCGTAGGTGCGGTCGGCGCGGCGATACTCATCGCCTATGCCGTGCAAAAAACGTTCGGCAAGAGCCAGCTGCTCGGCAGCATTGGCGCCCTGGTGAGCGTCCTCGGCATATCGCTGGCAGGGACCGGAGCGGTGGTTGGCAAGGCCGTCAAGAACGTCGACAGCTGGCTCTGGCAGGCAGAGCTCGATCAGGCAACTGCCCTCGCCGCCATCGAGCTGCCGGAGTCGCACAGGCCCGCCAGGCGGAAGGACATCGGGACGATCCGGCTCAGCCTGCCGCAGTCGCCGAAGCCGAGCGAGCAAACTCTGGAGGCCGCGACGTGGACTTGGAACAGCCGTGCAGGGAAAGCCGGAGTTCCCGCCCGCTCTTCGTTCGATACCTGGGAAGTCTCTTACTAGGCCTCGCCCGGAGCCCCTGGCCAGCCGGGCAACGGAGCGCTTCTTAAGGCGAAGAAGTCTCGAATAAACGTGGTGGGTAGTCGTGGCAAGGGGTCGGCCCAGCACCGTCCGGGCGATCAGGACCTGCTGGCCGGGACGTCTGCCCGGCGCGCTATCCGGGCTCGTCGTCCTGCGCGTCCGCTTCCAGCGCTGACATGAACCTGTGCATGCGGTCGGTTACATCCTCCGCCAGGCTCGAGATCAGCGCCACGCTTCCGTCCGGGCCGAAGACCGGGGCATTCACCCCGCTCCAGTAATGCCTGGCGAACAGGCCCGGGCTGCCCGGTACCTCGATGTCATCCTTCTGGAACTCAATGGCGTCCGGCTCACCGGTGGCCAGGACGCGGCGCAGCGACGCGTTCGAGTTGCGCACGCCCGTCGCTCCGAGGTCCCGGGGATTCTCAGGATATGCATCGAAGATGCTGCGGCCCAGTAGTTCCTCCCTGGTGCGGCCCGCCGCACGCAGGAACGCTAGATTAACGTCGGCGATGGCGAATTCCCGCGTCAGCAGCAGGCCCGGGATCGGGAGCTGCCGGTATACCGCCGCGTAGTCGATCTGAGGTCCGGTCATCACGTCTCCCCCAGTTCTGAATTTGCTAATCCTCCCCGCCCCGCCGCGTCTGAACCGTCCCCTGCCGCACAGCAGCGCCGAGCGCTGAAACGGGCAAATAGGGCGCTGACCTAGGCCGAAAACCCCGAAATAAACGTGGCGGGTAGTCGGCGGTCAAAACCTCCAAACACCATCAAAGCGATCATATAGGCGCCCCGGCGCGGCGAGGTGTGGCCGAGCTCGTAGCAGTGAGCAGCTGGCCGGGGACTGCCGTAGCTGGTGAGTACCGGGCCGGGCCGAGGCCAGCGCGCGGCGAGGGCGCGGCGAGCGAGCACGACATCAAGGCGGTCCCCGAGTGCGAGCGATGCCGAGCTCGCCGAGTGGTACGGCGCGAGCGACGGCGACGCGTGGCGCGGCATGCTGCTCGCGGAGATGGACCGCCGCGACCGTGAGGCGCCAAAGCGCGACCCGCGGGCCGAGCTGCGCGCCGGCTGGGAGCTCATGGCTCACGCGCAATTCCTGGAAGCCGAGCGACTTTGCCGGGGCGAGCTCCTGAATAAGCGCGGCGAGCGCGAGTGCATCGACCCGTGGTCGCTGTGGTCCGGGCCGGCGCACCGCGCGGAGCTCTACGCGAGCGAGGAGCTCCTCGAGTTCTGGCGGGAAGTCAGCCCGCGCACCGACATCAGCACCTACTACCGCCAGGCAGCCGGGGAGTACCGGGCCTGGACTGACCGTCACGACATGGAGGCCGTGAGCAATGACTATGTGGGCCCAGATGCAGCCGGTTCAGTTCGACGCATCGCAAGTGAAGGACCGCAAGGCGCGGCAGTTCGTGGCGACAGCCGGGGGTGCGCGCGGCATCTTCGCAGATTCGCCTGCCGAGGCGCGTGCGTGGCAGTGGGCGTAGGTTCAGCCAGTTTCCCGGTGCAGCGTCAGCAGCGGGGATCACCGTTGCGCTGGCAGCCCGGAGCGATGCTCGCGCGGCGTTTCTGCAAATCCGCATTTCCAGGCGGACAGACAGAGCGCGCTTACCCCATCCGGTTTTCATGGTGGTGCGTCAGTCGTCGTGATTGCTGTTGCGTTCGCAGTTCCTGGCTGCCTGGCCTGGTGCTGCGCGGATCTCCCCGCGAGTCCCGGCCGGGTCGCGGTGTAATGCCGTCATGGCGCGATGGGAGTACACGGTGACGAGTTTTCCGACCGATGAGGGCCCGGTGGTGGACAGGGGCGGTCTTCGCGATCAGCTGGTCGCTCACATGAATGAGATGGACTCTGCGGGCTGGGAGCTGGTGAGCGGGACGGAGGTGAACCGGGTGGTTCAGGGCCGTGCTCCTGTCGCGTGGGCGAGGATGTTCTGGCGCAGGCCGAGGGGCTGGAGCGGTTAGGCGGGCTGCCCCGCGGGCTCGGGCTGCTTTCGGGTGCGCCACGCTGGCGGCAGTTCTCTCATCGGCGCGGTGTACGCGCAGCCCTCGAGCTGGGCGGCGTGACGCTTGCAGAGCACGTGGCCGGCGCTGTCTTCGTTGCGGGCCTGGCCGCTGTAGTCGGTGCGGGTGAATTCTGCCGGATCGTCATTACACGACGCCATTACGGGCGCTGACCCTAATGACAGCCCGGTAGTCACTTAATGCGAGTCCGCGCCTACCCTCCGATTATCGCATATCAGGGGCGGTATCGCCTGCTGATCGGGTCGCGCCCGACGGGTTCTTCAGCCGTACTGGCAGTGGCGGGGCGGCGGGGTCCGTCCGGGCAGTGATGACCGGCTGCGACGGCTTCCGGCTGCGGTCGAAGTAGTCGAGTAGCTCGCCTATCTGCCGGGCCCGGCAGTCGCCGCAGATGTCGGCGCGCGGGTACTGTGCACGGCTGCTGATTGTCGGTTCGGGCCTGCCGTACAGATCAGTGAGCTCGGCCTCGTCGCGATCACCGCCGCATAGGTCGCAGGTGTAGACGTAGGTCTTGCGCTCGGTCTTGGCCATGTGATTTGCCTCCGAGGCGGGTGATGGCAGCCGCGCACAGCGCAGGTGAAAGTGTGGTGAACGGCTGCCCCAGCCGGACTTGGCTTATGGCGCTGGCACATATGTCTGCGCTGGCATGTAGCGCTCGCGTCCGGGTGCCGCCTCGCGGTGGCAGCCGCTCCTCACGGTACCGGAGACAGGCTCGCTGCGGGGCCTAGTTCACGGCGCGCCGCGCTGCCTGCTGGTGACGGCCCTTCGCCTTACGCTTGAGTGCAGATCGGCGCACCAGCGGAGGCAATCGTGGCGGGATCGGGACTGGTAGAGGAAGGCAGCTGACAGCCGCAGTTTGCGGGTCAGCGGCCGCCATTCGAGCGCGGCAACCTGGTCGGCCTGCGGCACGGCGCGTACAGCGCGCGGATCACCGGGCCGCGCGCCGGGCAGGGCGATCCACCACTCCTGCTTGCGCTTGCCGTCCTTGGCTGCGTGGCCACTAGCCCGGTTGGCAGCGGGGATCTAGCGGCGTTAACTTGGCGAGCGCCGGTGCCCAATGGCCATCGGCGTGACTGACCGGATGTCGGTGGAGCCTGCCACTATGCGGCCATGACGGGAATGACCTTGCGGCGCTGGACCGAAGCCGGCACGACCTGGTTCGCCATCAGCGGCGTAGCGGCTGAGCTGGCAGGCCCGGCCGAGCGGCTGCTGATGGGCTATCAGCGGCACGGCGACGAGTGGCGCCGCGGATATCCGGCGGACACCGGCGGGCTGGACATCTGCTGGCGGAACTTCTGCAACTGCACCGAGCAGATGCTGCGCCAGGCGGCCCGGCTCGAGCCCGTTCCATGGCGTGAAACCCTCCGTGAGCTCTTCCGGCGCGCCAGCGGGCTCAACTCCGGCTGGTGGCTGACCGGCAGTACGGCCCTGGCAGTACGCGGGGCGGCCATCGAGCCAGGAGACATAGACCTTGTTTGTTCCGACGAGTGCGCCCTGAGCCTGGGCACAGTCTTCGCGGACGTGCTGACCGAGCCGGTCGTGCGGGACAACGGTGGCTGGATCAGCGACTACTGGGGCCGGGCCTTTCTGGCAGCCCGACTCGAATGGATCGGCAGTCCCAAGGCCAGCGTCGATTTGCCGACGCCCTGCGACTTTGGACCGATAGCGGCGTCACGGCTTGAGACTGTGACTTGGGAAGGCTGGCCCATCCGGGTGCCTCCGCTGGCGTTGCAGCGCGCCGTGAGCCAGCGGCGGGGACTCACCGAGCGGGTGGCGCTCATCGACGCCATCCAGGATGAATAGCAACGCCGAGCTCCAGGCGGTTCATACGGCGATGAGCTCGTCGCCGAAGTCGATCATCACTCGCAGCCGACCGCCGACCGCGTCCGCGTACCGGACTAGAACCCCGACGCTGGTTACTTCGCCTCGCTCGATCTGTGAGACGCGGCCAACGACTGGCCGCTGACCCCCCGCGAGCAAGCGA
>Ga0335073_10010411_pt1 | contig 13072 bp, 10 predicted proteins | sample Lox_Sample_22_FD_207093 | JGI IMG/M metagenome (GOLD analysis project Ga0335073, IMG submission 207093) | Soil microbial communities from Loxahatchee National Wildlife Refuge, Florida, United States - Lox_Sample_2.2 | ecosystem: Environmental > Terrestrial > Soil > Wetlands | place: USA...
AGGAAAACTGGCGGCCGAAGTTGCCATCCACTGGCTCCGAAAGGATCCGGACGTCGTGTCTCCGTAGCCTGGCGCAGAGAGCTTCCGCGTCGTCGGTGTGCATCCAGAGCGTGACTCCCCAGCCGAGCCGGCTCGAAGCCGTGAGATCGATCTTCGGCGTGGTGATCGCAAAGGGAATTAGCTGGGTGGCGAACACGACTGCCCCTGGGGGCGGTTTCGGTACCGGAACGAGCCCGACCTTCTCGACCCAGAACTGTTTCGCGGACTCGAGATCCGACACCTGCAGCGCGATGAAGTCCGGTCCGTGGACCATGCCGTCCTCTTTCGTGGTCACGTCGCTCTCCCTTGAAGGTGCTGACGTTTTGTTAGTGTACTGATATAATAATCAGCATGCTTACAAAGTCAAGCTCGGTCGAGGACGATCGCATCGGATACCTTCTCAAGCGCGCGCAGCAGGCACTGCGCTTGCGCATGGATCGGGTCCTCGAAAGGAAGGGGCTGACGACACCTCAGTATTCGGTGCTCTCGTGGCTGGAACACCAACCGGGTATCTCCAGCGCTGAGCTGTCGCGGCGTTCGTTCGTCACGCCTCAAACCATGATCCGGATCGTCGAAAATCTCGAGACATTGGGGCTGATCCGCCGGGAGCCTCACCCGACGCACGGTCGGATCCTCATGGCTTCGCTGACCCGTGAGGGAGAGAAGGTGGTCGCCGCCTGCCATGCCGAGGTCAACGCCGTCGAGAAGCAGATGCTGCACGGATTGACGAAGCACGAACAAGTGGAACTGCGCCGACTGCTGGTCCGTTGCATCGCCGCCGTCGAGGAGGACGGACACCATCCTCGACCCGTTGACTCTTGAGGGTACCGGAGGGTCGCACGAGTCCTTCACTGACCTGAGTAACGGTACCCGTAGTTGGCGGATGGGGCGCGCGAAGCACTTCGCGCGTTGACCCCCCGCCATGCCCACGACTAACATCCGGCCGCAATGGGGAAACCCCTTCGCTCGTGCTTCCTCTTCGCTCTCGCCTGCGGTCCCACTCGCGAGGACGAGCTCGCGGCGCTCTCCAGCCCCGAGGCCTCCGCGCGCGCGCAGGCCATCGCGCACCTCGGCGCCACCGGCGACGACGACAACCTCGGCGACATCATCGCCCACGTCGGCGATCCCGACATGCTCGTCCGCTCCAGCGTCGCCGCCGCGCTCGGCAACTACGACGACCGCCGATCCGCCGATGCGCTCGGCGAGCTCGCCGCCGATCCCGTCGAATCCGTCCAGGTCATCGCCGTGCGCTCGCTGGCCCGCGAGAAGAACCCGCGCGCGAAGGCGTACCTCCTCCTCGCCTATCGCCGCGACGGCTCCTCCGTGCGGGCCGCCGTCGCCGAGGGCCTGCGGCGCGCCGGCGGCGACCCCGCCGAGGCCATCAAGGCCGAGGCCAAGGCCACCTGGGAGGAGCTCTCGAGCGCCCTCACCAAGGGCGATCCCGTGGAGCGCGCCGGCGCGGCCGAGGAGCTCGGCCGCTCGGGGCGCGCCGAGGCCGTGCAGCGCCTCGGACCCTACGTCGCCGCCGATTCGCGCTCGCTCGCCTGTTCCGCCGCCACCGGCCTGGGCGCGTCCGAGCGGCCCGAGGCGCTCGAGCCCCTCGAGGCCATGCTCTCCGAAGAGGATCCGGATCTCCAGGCCGCCGGCCTCGCGGGCTTGCAGACGCTCGGCAACGCGGACGCCGTTCCCGCCATCGCGCACCTCGCCCTCAAGGGCGGACGCATCGGGCTCGAAGCGGTCGATGTGCTCGGGCAGCTCCCCGGAAGGGGCAAGGGGCTCTGCGATGCCGCGCAGTCGGACGACGCCCAGGTCGCCGCCCGCGCCGCCGCGCTCGTCGCCGGCGCGAAGTGCGACCCCGCGCCCTTCCTCGCCAAGCTGTCGCGCGGCGCCGATCAGCAGCGCGCCGGACTTGCCGCCCTCGCGGCGCTCGGCGGCACGCTCGCCGACGCCGACGCCCGCCGGGTCCAGAGCCTGCTGCGCAGCGGCGGGCCCGAAGTGCGGCCCATGGCCGCGCGCGCCGTGGGGGTGTTTCACCTCGTGGCCGCCGCGGCCGACGTGCAGAAGGCGTACGACGAGGCGAAGGCCCGCCTGGCCGGCGAGCGCGAGCGCTGGATCAAGGACCCGCTGCCCAAGCGCTACGCGCCCGGCTTCGAGGCCCGCGACGCCATCGGCGGCACCTACCGCGATCACGTTACCGAGCTCATGGGCAAGCTGGCGGCCCAGGGGGCGCACGTCGACGAGGACGGCCTCGCTCCCGTGGGGCCCCTCTTCACCGCCGACACCGCGGACGACGCCGCCCTCTTCGCCGAAGCCGCCGCCGCGCTCGCCGCGCTCGGCCAGCCCGGCGCCGCCGAGGCCGTCAAGGCGCTCGCCGCCGATCCTTCGCCCGAGGTGCGCCTCGTCGCCTGCCGGGCGTCGCTGTCGCTCCCCCCCGAGGTGGGCTGGCCGCTGCTCGCCGGCCTCACGGGCGACGCCGATCCCGACGTGCGGCGGCTCGCGCTGAAGACCGCCCCCCGGCTCCTCGCCAAGGCGGGGCCGGCCGAGAAGAAGGCGGGGGTCGAGCTGTTCGCGTCGCTGGTCGCGCACCCCGATGGCACCGCGGACGACGTCGCCGTGGAGGGACTCACCGCGCTCGGCGCCGGGGCCATGCCGCCCTCCGCGCTCACGCCGCTCGTCGAAGCGTTGCAGCGTCCCGACACCGCCGCGGTCGCTGCCCTGGCGCTCGAGAAGCTCGAATCGCCGAGCACCGCCGACGCCGCGCTCGCCGAGCGCCTGCGCAGCGGCAACCCGCCCGCGCTGCCGCAGATCCTCGACCGGCTGGGCGAGCTGAAGGCCAGCGGCGCCGCGCCGGCCATCCGGCCGTTTCTCTACCACGTGAACCCGGCCGTGCGGGCGGCCGCGGCGCGGGCGCTGCTCGCCATGGGCGACGCCGCCTCCAAGGCCGACGTCGAAGCGCTGCAGCAGGACTATTACGTGGAGGTGCGCCGCGCGGCCGGAGAGAAGCCCGCCGCCGTGCCTGCGCCGCCTGCCGCGGCCAGCGCGGAGAAGTGAGGAGGAGGGATCGTGGCCACGGACGTTCGCAAGCTGAAGGACCGGGCGGCCGAGCTCATGGCCAAGCGGCGCTTCGACAAGGCCGCCGAGGCCTACGCCGAGGTGTGCGCGCTCGAGCCCACCGATCTCGGGCTGCGGCAGCGGCTGGGCGACGCGCAGCGCCAGGCCGGGCGCATCGCCGACGCGGTGGGCACCTACCAGAGCGTCGCCGACCGCTTCGCCCGCGAGGGGCTGCTGCTCAAGGCCATCGCGGTCAACAAGGTGATCCTCGAAATCGACCCGATGCACACGGCCACGCAGGCCACGCTCGCGAGCCTGTACGCGCAGCGGCAGGGCAAGGCGCTGGCCACGGCCCGGCCCCCGCCCAAGGCCGCCCCTCCGCCCGCGGCGCCCGCCGCCATCGACTTGCCCCCGGACGATGGCGAGCTGGAGGTGGAGGTCGAGCGCGCCCCGGCGCCGCCTGCCTCCGGGGCGCTGACGCCCATCGACGACGTCGCCGAGGCCGCGCGGGCCGCCGTGGCCGAGCTCGAGGCCTCGGGCGTCACCGAGGAGCCGGTCGCGCAGGCCGCCGACGAGGAGCTGGACGTGTCGGACGAGCTGGAGACCGGGCCCACGCCCGAGCTCTCGCTGGACCTCGAGGCGGAGATGGAGCGGCAGCTCGCCGCCGTCCCCGCGCCCCCCAAGCTCCCGCCCACGCCGCTCTTCAGCGACCTCGATCCCCGTGCCTTCGTCGACCTCCTGCAGCGCTGCACGCTCCTTCGCTTTCACGGCGGCGAGACGATCGTGCGGCAGGGCGACCCCGGGAAGTCGTTCTTCGTGATCAGCTCGGGCACCGTGCGGGTGCGCCGCACCGAGGGCTCCGGGGAGATCATCGAGCTCGCCCACCTCAAGGAAGGGGCCTTCTTCGGCGAGATGGCGCTCGTCTCCGATTCGCCGCGCACGGCCTCGGTGGTGGCCGACGGTCCGCTCGAGGTGCTCGAGTTCCCCGCCGAGGTGCTCCACGAGCTGATGGCCAAGCACGCCTCCGCGCGCGAGGCGGTGGAGAAGTTCACCCGCAGCCGCCTGCTCGCCAGCGTGATGGCCACCTCGCCGCTCTTCCGCCCGTTCGACGCCGAGAACCGGCGCCTCCTGATCGAGCGCTTCCTCGGCCGGGAGGTCGCGGCCGGCGAGAAGGTGCTCGAGCAGGGCAAGCCCGGCGACGGCCTGTACGTGATCGTCCAGGGCCGCTTCCAGATCCTGCGGCAGGGAGAGGGCGCGCCGGCGCTGCTCTCGGAGCTGCACGAGGGCGACGTCTTCGGCGAGATCTCCCTGCTCACCCACGAACCGGCCTCCGCGGACGTCGTCGCCGTGGGCCCCGCGCGCGTGCTGCGGCTCCCCCGCCAGGTGTTCGACGAGGTGATCCTCACGCATCCCCAGATCCTGGAGCTGGTGGCGAAGCTCTCCGAGGAGCGCTCGCGCACCACGGAGGCCGTGCTGGGCGGCAAGGTCGCCTGCGACACCGAAGGTTTGATGCTCCTGTAGCGGCGCGGGGACGTGGCGCAGGCGCGCTCATCGGCTTCCGCGGCGGATGCCTAGTGTTCCGCGCGGGGGACTCGGATGGCTCGGTGCGCGAGGTGGAGATCCGCGGTGGTCGTCGCCGCCGCGGTGGGGGCGGGCTGCGGGCACAGCACCGGCATCGACACGGCGAACGGCGAGCTCGCGAGCGATCGCAGCGCGGTGGATTTTGGGCAGGTCGCGCTGCATGGCGACGCCGTGCGCCACGTGCGCCTGCTCGACGTCGGGATGGCCTCGGTGCAGCTGCTCGGCGCGGGCTCGTCGGGCCCGGACCAGGACGAGGTGCAGGGCTTCGTGCCCGACGGCGGTCTCTTGCAGCCCGGGCAGGCGGCCGACGCCACGGTCGAGTTCCGCCCGGTGCGCGCGGGCGCGGCCTCGGCGCAGGTGTCCATCGGCGCGCTCGACCCCGCGGCGCAGTCGCTGGCCGTCGCGGCGACGGGGGAGGGGGTGGCCGCCGCCGCGACGTTCTCGCCCGCCGCGCTCGACTTCGGCAAGGTGGAGATGGGCAGCACGTCCACGCTGCAGCTCGTCGCCAGCAACGCCTCCCCGCTCGGGACGCGCGTGGTGCTCCTCGCCTCCGGCCCCGACGCGTCCGAGATCTCCATCACGCCGGACGTCGCCGACGTCGCGGCGGGCCAGAGCCAGACCATCGGCGTGAGCTGGACGCCGCAGAGCCAGGCGCCGCTCCCTCGCCGGCACCGGGATCCCCTACCAGCTGATCGCGGTGCCGGCGCAGCTCGACTTCGGCGAGGTGCCCAAGGACTTCTCGGTGCAGAAGCAGGTCGCGCTCGAGAACGTGTCGGATCACGCCCTCCAGATCCTGAGCCTCTCCTTGCCCGTGAACGGCTCCGGCGACTTCTCCATCGCGACGCTGACGCCGGCGGGTCCGCTGCCGGTCACGCTCCAGCCGGGCGGCGCGCTCGACGTCGCGATCGCCTACCTCACGACGTCCCTCCAGCCGGCCACGGGGACGTTGCAAGTGACCTCCACCGATACCGGCCACCCGACGCTCGACGTGCCGCTCAGCGGCAACGTCGGCGGTGCCCTCATCGCGGTCGCGCCGTCGGTCATCGACTTCGGCGTGGTTCCCCTCGGCGCGAAGCCCGAGCAGGATCTCGTCATCGAGAACCAGGGGAGCGGTGCGCCTCTCACCGTGACCGCGATCACGCCGGGCGGCGCCCCGCAGTTCACGATCGCGACGCCGCCGCAGCCCTGGGTCCTCGCCCCCCAGCAATCGCTGACCGTGCAGGTGTACTTCGAACCGACCGACCTGCCCCAGGTCGAGGGCACCATCGACATCAAGTCGAACGATCCCTACTTCGCCGACGTGCAGGTGGCGCTGATCGGCAGCGCGCGGACGACGCTGCCCTGCCAGCTCGACCTGGTGCCGCCGGCCCTCGAGTTCGGCACGGTGCCGCTCGGCGGCGGCGCCGTCCTCGTATTCCACGCCGTGGACGTCGGGTCCGACGTGTGCGTGATGCGGCACCTCCAGATCGATCCATCGTCCCAGCCCGGGTTCGAGCTGCCGGGAGGCGACGTGGATTCGTTCGTGTTCGGCCCGGGAGAGTTCGCGCAGGCGCAGGTCGCGTTCCGGCCCGACGGGACGGGCCCTGCCACCGGCGCGGTCTCCTTCGCCATCAACAATCCCGGCGCGCCGGACGTCCAGCTCCCGCTGCAGGGCAACGGCGGCGGCCCCTCCAAGGCGGGCGACACGCCCTGCCTCGCCGCCTCCCCGCCCTTCCTCGACTTCGGTCCCATCCAGCCGGGCTGCCCGACGACGCTCTCCCTGGCCACGCAGTTCGAGAACGGCTGCACCGCTCCGGTGGCCGTCTCCGGGATCACCCTCGGCGCGGGCACGACGCACGACTTCGCCATCTCGGCGACGCCGGCGACGCCCCTCACGGTGGCCCCTGGCGGCGGTTTCCAGGTCGCCGTGCGCTACACGCCCAAGGACGAGGGCATGCAGGGGGTGCCGCTGTTCGTGGCCGAGAGCGACGTGCCGCGGCCGGCGCTCGTGCCGGTGCTCGGCGAGCTGCTGCCGCCCGGCAAGCGCGAGGACGATTTCGTGCAGCAGTCCGCCACCCAGGAAGACGTGCTGTTCGTGGTGGCCAACACCGGGTCGATGCGGACGAAGATGCCCGCGGTTCTCGCGGCCTTGCCCGCGTTCGCCGACGCGATGCAGGCCACGAATCTCGACTACCACGTGGGCGTCACCACGACCGGGCTCACCCCCGGCGTGGATCCACTCTGGCCCTGCCAGGGAGGCGTGCAGGGCGCCGAGGCGGGCCGGCTGTTCCCCGCCGACGGCAGCGGGCCGCGCATCCTCGACGACACGATCGGCGACCTCGCGACGGCGCTCACCACGAGCTTCGGCGTCGGCTACTGCCAGTACTACCCGCAAGGTCTCGCCGCCATGCAGCTCGCGCTCACGCCGCCGCTCTCGACCAGCGCCAAGGATCCGGGGACGCCGTTCCCTGCCGACGGCAACCTCGGCTTCCTGCGCGACGGCGCCTCGCTGGCCATCGCGGTGGTCTCCGACGACGACGACTACTCGGGCCTGCCCGAGGCCAACTACCTGGCGACGCTGCAGCAGCTCTCGGGTTACGGCACGCAGAAGCGGGTGAGCTTCTCCGCGGTGGTGGACATCTCTGGGTGTGCGCAGGACACGCGGGTGGGGCAGCGCTACCTCGACGTGGCCAAGGCGAGCGGCGGGCTGCAGGAGGACCTCTGCGCGCCCGACCTCTCGCCCGCGTTCGCCGCCCTCGCGCAGCAGGCCTCCGCCTTGCAGCTGGTCTTCCCGCTCTCCGAGCAGCCGCAGCCGGCGACCATCGGGGTGACGGTGAACGGCGCCGCCGCGGGCAGCTGGCACTACGACGCCTCGCAGAACGCGGTCGTCTTCCAGGCCGGCGCGGCGCCGCCCGCGGGCTCGAAGATCGCGATCACGTACGTGGCCCAGTGCCAGTGAGGGGCGAGATCGCGTAGGCTCCGGCGCGTGGCCCTCGATCACGTCGCCCTCTACGTGGAGACCGGCGACGCCGCGCGGCTCGCCGAGATCCTCGGGCCGGTCTTCGCGCAGCAGTGCGAGTCGGTCCGGCGACCGGCGGCCGAGCTGCGCCTCGTCTCCTTCGACGGGTGGACGGCGGCGCTCGGCGCGGAGGCCCTCGACGGCCGGGCCATCCTCGCGGAGGGGCTGTCGCGCGAGCTCTCCGTGCGCGCCGCCGCCGTGGAGCTCCAGGGCGCGGCCTTCCGCTGGCAGCTCGCGCCGTTCGAGCGCGGCAAGCGGCTGCGGCCTTCCGGCTTCGGGGCGCCGGTGCTCGCCGCCGACGAGCCCATGCCGCTCTACCTCGACGCCGAGCTGGAGGCCTACCGCGGCTTGCTGGCGATCGGAGTCGCGCCCGCGCTCGCGCTCCTGACGCCGGACTCGAGCGGCGAGCCGCGCGGGGCGCTCTCCGTTCGCTGGGACGGAGCGCAGCGCCGCGACGAGGCGAGCGAGCTGCGGGCCGCGCCGCACCCCGAGGCCACGCCTCCCGTCGCACTGGCGGCCACGCCGGAAGGGCAGGTGCTCGAGCCGCGGGTGGTCTCCGGCCGCCCCACCGCCCCGGCCCTGCGGCGGCTCCTCGATCTCGAGGCCGCGTACCAGGAGCGCGCGCGCGTTCCGCTGCGCTTCGTCTACCGCCACGCGCCCGAGAACCAGGACTTCCGCGTGGCGCGCGAGCTCGCGCAGCTCACCGAGGGCGATCGGCCGTCGCTCCTGTCGCGCTGGCTGCGGCGCTAGCGGCTCGTCTCCGAGCGCCGCGCGGCGTCCAGCAACGGAGGGAGCTCGCCCAGCAGGCGGTCGATCTCCTCCGCCGTGTTGCCCGGGCCCAGCGAGAAGCGCACCGAGGATCGCGCCGAGGACGCCGGAACGCCCATCGCCAGCAGCACGTGCGAGGGCTCGAGCGTGCCGGAGGCGCAGGCGGCGCCGCTCGAGGCCGCGATGCCCGCGACGTCGAGCGCGATCAGCAGGGCCTCGCCCGAGGCACCCGCGAAGATCGCGTTCACGGTGTTGCAAAGACGCTGGGGGCGCTCGGCGACGATCGTCGCGCCGAGGGCGAGCAGGCCGGCCTCGAGGCGCGAGCGCAGCGCGAGCAGGCGTGCCGTGGCTTCGGGCCGCTCGGCTTCGGCCGCGGCGAGCGCCGCCGCGAGGGCCGCGAGGGCGGGCACGTCCTCGGTGCCGGAGCGGCGGCCGCCTTCCTGGTGGCCCGCGACGACCGGTGCGAGCGGCACGCCGTCGCGGACGAAGAGCATGCCCGCCCCCGTGCCGGCGCCGAACTTGTGGCCGGACAGCGTCAGCAGGTCCGCGCCGAGGTCGGCCGGAGGCACCGGCAGCCGGCCCGCGGCCTGCACCGCGTCGCAGTGAAACAGGGCGCCCGCGCCGTGGGCGAGCGCTGCCAGCTCGGCGGCCGGTTGCAGCACGCCGGTCTCGTTGTTCGCGAGCATGCACGAGACCAGCGCCACGTCGGGGCCGAGGGCGGCCGTCGCGCGGACCGTGTTGACGCGGCCGTCGCCGTCCACCGGCAGCAGCTCGATGCGCGCGCCGACCTTCGCGAGCTGGCCGAGCGTCGCGAGGACCGACGGGTGCTCGATCGCGCTCGCGAGCAGCCGAGTCCGGGTGAGATCGTCCCGCCCGAGGAACGCGCCCCACAGCGCGAGCGCGTTGGCCTCGCTGCCGCCGGAGGTGAAGACGATCTCCCGCGGCCGGGCCCGCAGCAGGCCGGCCACCGCCTCCCGCGCCGCGTCGAGCCGGGCCCGGGCGCGCTGGCCCGGCCGGTGGATCGACGAGGCGTTGCCAAGTCCCTCGGCCTCGGCCCGCGCGCGCGCGGCCTCCGGGCGCACGGGCGCCGACGCGTTGTGGTCGAAGTACAGGTGGGCCATGGCTCAGCGGTACCGCTGGGTCGGCTTGGAGCGACGCCCGCCGATGAGCTTGGGGCGCCGGGGCGTCTCCTCGAGGAGGCGGCGGCCGTGGCTGCCGGCGCGCACGCCGAACGCGGCCAGGAAGCGCGCCTTCAGGTCGCGCAGCGCCCGGCGGCGGACGGCGGCGCTCCCGGGCGGCAGCGGCACCCGCGCGCCGGCCATGCTGGCGTGCCCGCCGCTCGAGCCGCCCAACCCCTCGCACACCTCGCGGATCAACGAGCCGGCGTTCAGCCGGCCGTCGCTCGTGCGCAGCGAGGCATAGATGTCGCGGTGGAAGATCCCCAGGGCGAGCGACCAGCGGATCCCGTCGAGGAAGAGCATGCTCTCGGCGATCTCGGCGGTCAGGTCCGGCGAATAGAGCGGACCGAGATCGGCCACCAGCACGTCGCCGTAGCGGCGGGCGCGCTCGATGGCGCCATGGAGGAGCTGGAAGTAGGCGGGCGAGCGCCGGGGGTGCTCGATGCGGCCGAGCAGGAGCTTGTCGACGAAGGGAAACAGCCAGAGATAGGCGTCGGAGTCGAGCTCGTGCGTCTCGCGGCCGAGATCCCTCGTGTCGCTCTTGACGCCGTAGAAGAGCGCGGTGGCCACCTGCGGCGTGGGCTCGACCCCCGCGGCCACCAGGTAGCGCGTCAGCATCGTGGAGGTCGATCCGGTCTCGCCGCCGATGTCGGCGAAGCGCGCGCGCAGGGAGCGCTCGCGCAGCGGGTGGTGGTCGATGACCACGTCCGGAAAGTGGCGCGCCGGCAGGCTGTGGTTGCCGGCCTCCGGCTGGGTGTCCACGAGGCACAGCAGGTCGTGCTCGTCGAAGACGACGCGGGAGACCGGTACGAGCGGCAGGCGCAGCTCGCGGATCATCGCCTGGTTCTCGGCGCGGCCCACCAGGCCGCCGTAGGCGATGCGCGCCTCGACGCCGAAGCGCCGCCGGAAGAGCAGGGCGAGCGCGACCGCCGAGGCGAGCGAGTCGGGATCGGGGTTGTCGTGCGTGAGCACGAGTGGCCGGCGCGCGCCGCGCACGACCTGGGCGAGCTGGGCGAGCTTGCGCCCCATCTCGGTCTCCGGTGAGGCCACCGCGTGGAGGCGGCGGCTGGCTTTGCTCGCGGGCACCGGTCGATCCTAGTGGAGCAGCGCCCGCAGCGCGCGCAGGTTCTTGCGCTGGTGGCCGTCCTCGGTCTCGAGCACCGCGGGGACGCCCGCGAAGCGCGGGTCGTTCACGAGCGCCTCGAAGCCCGCGAGGCCCATGCGGCCCTTGCCGATGTCCTCGTGGCGGTCGAGCCGGCAGCCGAGCGGCCCCTTGCAGTCGTTCAGGTGAAAGGCCCCGACGTGCGCGATCCCGGCGGCCTCGTCGAAGGCGTCGATCGTCCGCCGGTAGCCGTCGCCGGTGGTGACGTCGTGGCCGGCGGCGAACAGGTGGCAGGTGTCGAGGCAGAAGCCGAGCCAGGCGGGCGAGCGCAGCGCGCGCCGCATCGCAGCCAGCTCGGCGAAGTCGTGGCCGAGGCAGTTGCCCTGTCCGGCGGTGTTCTCGAGGAGGATGCGCGTGACGCGCGAGGGCTGCCGCCGGCGCACCTCCGCGAGCGCTTCGGCCACCAGCTGGACGCCGCGCGTCCCGTCCGGGTGGCTGCCGGGATGGACGACGAGCAGGGGCACGCCGAGCGCCTCGCACCGGGCCACCTCGTCGGCCATGCCGGCGATGGACTTCTCGCGCAGGCCTGGATCTTCGGCAGCGAGGTTGATCAGGTAGCTCGCGTGCGCGGCCGTGGGCAGCCGGCGGCGGGCCGCCTCCTCGCGGAACTCGGCGACGTCGGTCGAGCCGAGCGGCTTGGCCTGCCAGCCCCGGGCGTTCTTGGTGAAGATCTGGAGGGCTTCGGCGCCGTCGTCGGCCGCCCGGCCGAAGGCCCGGTGCAGCCCTCCCGCGACCGATTCGTGCGCGCCCAAGAGGATGCCGGGGCCCATCGGGGAGGCATCTTCTGCCCGAGCGGGCGCCAGGGGTCAATGGCCCCACCCGTGTGCTAGTCTATGTGCTCGAAACCACTGGAGAAGCATGGGGCCTTTCCAAAGCCGAAGTGCCGCCGGGTCTAATTCCTCGAACCGGCGGTCCCGGAGGGCCGCGACGAAAGGAACGACCATGCGACGCTTCTGGATGAGCTCCCTGATTCTCGCGATCACCGCCGCCTGCGGCCCCTCGGCCCTCGAGGACGAGGCCCGCAGCGCCTTGCCCACGCAGGACCAGGTGGCGCTGCAGGCGCCCGGCGGCGCCCCCGGCACGTCGAGCGCGGCGGTCACGGTGGGCGACCACTCGGACTACTACCAGCTGACCTGGGACATGTCGTCGGCGGTCAACGGCGGCGTCGGCGCCACGCTGCTCCTGCTGCAGGCGGTGGTCGCGCAGCACGCGACGAGCTGCACCGCCACGAGCTGCACCTGGGGCCCGGGCTCCACCGCGCTCGATCCGAATACCTACGAGCTGGTCGTGACCAAGCAGGCCACCACGCCGGTGAGCTACCAGTACGTCCTCTCCGCGGAGCCGAAGTCGAACCCGGGCGCCGGCTTCTTTTCCCTGATCTCGGGGACGGCGACGCCCTCGGGCACGGTGGATCACGGCAGCGGGACGTTCACCATCGACTTCGATTCCGCGCAGAAGCTCGACAACCCGGGCCAGACCGTGGGCCAGCTCACGGCGACCTACGACAACACCGGGCCGCTCAGCGTGCAGGTGACATTCCTGGGCATGGCCGACACCCAGACGCCGAGCCAGCTCGACAACGCGAACTACGCCTACGCCGACGATTCGAGCGGCGGCGGCGACCTCCAGGTGGCTTTCGAGAACACGACGACCAGCGCGACCACCACGCTCCACTCGCGCTGGGAGAGCGACGGCTCGGGCCGCGGCGACGCGAGCTACTCGTCGCCGACCTATTCGGCCACCGCGAGCGAGTGCTGGTCCACGAGCTTCGAGGTGACGTTCTTCGAGTCGAGCGACCCCTCGAACCCGGTCTTCGGGCCGAACAGCGGGCAGGAGAGCGCCTGCGACTGGCAGGGGGCCGTTCCCTGCACCTTGCAGGCGCCGTAGGGAGACGCCTTGGTCGAGCTGCGCGCGATCCGAGGAGGGCTGGCCGGGGCCGAGAGCTCCGGCCAGCTCGTCTCGTCGTCGGATCCCGGCCTGCTCGCCGAGCTGTACGAGAAACACGCGCCGGCGGTGTTCGCGCGCTGCCGCTACCTCCTGCGGGACGAGGAGGCGGCGGCGGATGCGTTGCAGGACGTGTTCGTGCGCATCCTGCGTGCGTTGCCGGAGCTTCGCGCGGCGCAGTCGCCGACGGGCTGGATCCTGCGCGTGACCACGAACCACTGCTTGAACGAGCTGCGGGGCCGACGCGCGGGCTGGCGGACGGAGCTCGTGCGCATGGCGCAGGCGCGGCCGATCGAGGCGGCGAACGTGGACCGGCGCGAGCTGGTGCGGGCCCTGCTCTCGGCGGCGCCC
>Ga0335073_10010412_pt1 | contig 13071 bp, 11 predicted proteins | sample Lox_Sample_22_FD_207093 | JGI IMG/M metagenome (GOLD analysis project Ga0335073, IMG submission 207093) | Soil microbial communities from Loxahatchee National Wildlife Refuge, Florida, United States - Lox_Sample_2.2 | ecosystem: Environmental > Terrestrial > Soil > Wetlands | place: USA...
CGGAGATGTCGCGGGGATAAGGCTCCATGTCGTGGACCTGATCCTCGCTGCGATCGAAGGTCATCCACACGCCGTTTTGGGTGCTGTTGTAGATGAGGTTCGGATTGTCGGAGGCCTGGATGGCAAACATGCCGTCGCCGCCATTCAGCGTGAACCACATGCGATCGAGAATTCCGGAGGGATCCTTGCTGCGCGAGGGACCGCACCACGCGCTGTTGTCCTGCAGGCCGCCGCAGACGGTGTAGAAGGGGCCGCCGCTGCCCGTGCTTACGTGGTAGAACTGGCCGATGGCGAGATTGTGCACGAAGGCCCAGTGCCGCGCGTTGTCCCGGGAGAGCGCCACGCCGCCGTCGTTGCCCTCAATGATCCGTCCGCTGCCGTCGGGGTCGATCCAGATGGTGTGATGGTCGCCGTGGATCTGTTTGGCGATGGCGTGGAAGCTGTGGCCGCCGTCGCTCGATTCTTCCAGATCGTTGGAGAGGGCGAGGATGTGATTCGGATCTTTGGGGTCGACCGCGATGTGCGAGAAGTAGAACGGGCGGACGTCAACCTCCTGATCTTTGCTGACCAGGTCCCAGTGCTCGCCGGAGTCGTCGGACCGCCAGAGCACGCCCTCGTCAGAGCCCATCACGGCGTAGACGACGTTCGGCTCGCTGGGAGCGATGGCCAGGCCGATGCGCGTGACCGGTTTTTCGGGCAGACCATGTCCGCTGAGCCGATGCCAGGTGGTTCCGCCGTCGCTGGATTTGTAGATCGCGTCTTCGGGGCCGCCATCGGAGTAGCTCCACGGGGTGCGGCGGAAGCGATAAGCCGCGGCAAAAAGCACCTGGGGATTCTCGGGATTCATGGCCAGATCGGCGATGCCGACACTGGGCCCGACGTAGAGAACCTTCTGCCACGTGGCGCCGCCGTCGGTGGTGCGGTAGACGCCGCGATCGTCGCTGTCCTGCCAGGGGCTGCCCATGGCGGCGACCAGAACGGTATCCGGATGGTGCGGATCGATGACGATGCGCGAGATCTGGAAGGTGTGATCGAGCCCCAAGCGCTTCCAGTGCGCGCCACCATCGGTGGATCGATAGATGCCGTCGCCGAAGGAGACGTCGTTTCGGACGTTGGCTTCGCCGGTGCCGGCCCAAAGAACGCCGGGATTCTGCGGATCGACCGCCAGAGCGCCGATGGAGGCGACATCTTCATGCTGAAAGAGGGCCTTCCACGTTGTGCCACCGTCTTCGGTGCGGAAGACGCCGCCGTCAGCGGAGCCGACATAGTAAATGCCGGGTTTGCCAGCGACGCCAGCCACAGCGGTCACGCGCCCGCCGGAGATGGCAGGGCCGATTTCGCGGAAGCTGATGCTGCGGCGAACGACCATGGGCAGTTCGGTACGGCCTTCGTCGTTGGCCTGTTGCGGGCCGGAGGGTCCGGCGAAAGGAACGGTTTGCGGCGAAGCTGTCTGGGCGAGAATCGGGCTGGAAGAGGCGCAGGCCAGCAGCAGAGCAACCGCAGGGGCCCCGAAGCGAGAACGCAGATGCATGGGTGATTCCTGAGAGAGGCAGAAGTGAGGAGCCGACAAGGCAGCCAGTTTACCACCGCATAAGCGCGGGTTGAGGCGAACGGCGGGCGAGCGCCGATCGCGGATGGGGCGTTGCGTGCGCGCTGCGGTTACAAGCGACGGAACGCCGCCGGCGGTGCGACAATCGTAGGCGTGTTTTTACCGTGTCTCAGGAGCTGCATGCAGAAGGAGATGATTTTCATGAAGCGTTTTCTGATGGGTCTCAGTATTCTCGCCATTGCCGTCAGCCTGCCGGCGCAGAAGAAGCCGGTGCTCAGTCCGCCGGCAAAAGCCACGGCAACGATCGACGGGAAAACCATTTCGATTACCTACTCGTCGCCGCGCGTACGCGGGCGCGAAGGAAAGATCTTCGGCCAGGGCGGTCTCATCAGCCACGATCCGCACTATCCGGTATGGCGCGCGGGCGCGAACTCGGCCACAACTCTGCAAACCGATGCCGACCTGAAGATCGGGGATCTCTCTGTGCCGAAGGGCGAGTACACGCTGTTTGTCGATATCTCCAATCCCGACCAGTGGGATCTGATCGTCAACAAGCAGACCGGCGAGTGGGGTCTGAAGTACGACGGCAGCCAGGATCTGGGGAAGACCCGGATGCACATGAGCAAGCCGCCGGCGATGGTTGAGGACTTGCGCTGGACGATCCGGGATGAGGGCCACGGAAGGGGAATGATCACCCTGACGTGGGAGGATCACAGCGCCTCGGTGCCGATTTCGGTCCAGTAAGCAGAATTCCTCAGCGCGGATGCGGGGAAGACGAGGTGCGTCCGCGCGAGCCTTCTTTGCGGTCCGGGGCGGACTGCAGTTTGTGCAGCAGATCGGGCGGGACGGTGACGAAGACGGCCGTCGCCGTGGCCAGCGTGTGTCCGGAGGCGTCGGCGATGGCGGCTTCCACCGAGTGGCGGCGGCCTGCGGTGCCGAGATGACGCGCAGTCAGGACGAGGGGCTGGCGCAGCGGAACCGGCCTCAGGTACTGCACCTCCAGAGCGCGGGTCATGGCGAGGATGCCGCGGGCGCGATTGGCCTTGCTCATGGCTTCATCTAGGAGGGTCGCGATGATGCCGCCGTGCGCGTGGCCGGGCGGACCGGCGAAGCGGCCGGCGAGGCGGACACGGCAGACGATGTTCTGATCAGCGTCGGTGAAAAAGCGAAGCCGCAGTCCGGAAGGATTATCGAGCCCGCAGCCAAAGCAGTGATTCAGGGCGCCGTGGGCGAGAGGCGTGAGCTTCCCCTGTTCGACCTGAACCGGCGGCGTCTTCATCCTGGCTACACGCCGACGGGGAAGGGTTTGGGGGCGGATTCTTCCAGGCTCGCGCCGGAGCGCCAGCGCTCGAAGCGTCCCTGGAAGAGGGAGAGCAGGCCGGTATACAGGTAGCCGATGACGAAGAGCAGCAGGAAGGGGACGGTGAAGTAGTTCTCGTTCGCGATCGCGTACCAAATGCACAGCACAAAGTAGGCTCCGATGAGGAGCTCGATGAAAGGGATGATGCCGAGGCGCTTGCGGTATTTCTTTGCCCCCTGGGATTTCTCGCCGCGCTTCTGCACGCGGTACTTGGGGGTGCGCTTGAAGGCGCTCTGGATGCCGAAGATCGCCTCCATCACGGCAATGGAGTTGGTGATGGTGAGGCCGATGCCGAGGGCCATGAGAAATGGCAGGTAGAGGAAGGTCTTGAACCAGCGGCGCGGGAAGAGCTCTTTCTGGGAGACGAGGTAGAAGGAGGAGATGGAGAAGGTCGACGCCAGGAAGAGAGGGAAGTCAATGAAGAGCATCTCCCACCAGCCCTGATAGAAACGGATGATCATGGCCGGCATCAGCAGCACCGAGAGCACGATCATGAGCGGGTAGCTGATGTTGGCGGTGAGGTGATACCAGGCTTCGATTTTGGCGCGCAGCGGCGCGTCAGAGCGGAAGACCTGGGGCAGGATCTTCTTCGAGGTCTGGATGAGGCCTTTGGCCCAGCGCTGCTGCTGAGTCTTGAAGGCGGTCATCTCAATGGGGACTTCGGCAGGGCACTCGACATCCTGCAGGTACTTGAATTTCCAGCCGAGGATCTGGGCGCGGTAGCTGAGGTCGGTGTCCTCGGTGAGGGTGTCGTGCTGCCAGCCGCCGGCCTGGCCGATGACGCAGGTGCGCCACATGCCGGCCGTGCCGTTGAAGTTGAAGTAAAGATTGGAGCGGGAGCGCGCGCCGTGCTCGAGAACGAAGTGGCCGTCGAGAAGGATGGCCTCGACCTGAGTGAGGAAGGAGTAGTCGCGATTGAGATGAGTCCAGCGAGTCTGGACCATGCCGATTTCGGGATCGGCGAAGTGATGGATAACGCGCAGGAGCCAGTCGCGCGGGGGAACGAAGTCGGCGTCGAAGATGGCGACGAACTCGCCTTTGGCCACCTTGAGGCCTTCCTGGAGGGCGCCGGCCTTGAAGCCGGTGCGATCGGTGCGGTGCAGGTAAACGATGGGGTGGCCGAGGGTGTGATAGCGCTGGACGATGGTTTCCGCGACAAATTTGGTTTCGTCGGTAGAGTCGTCGAGGACCTGGATGTCGAGGAGGTCGCGGGGATAGTCGAGGTTGCAGACCGACTCGATGAGGCGATCGATCACGAACTGCTCGTTGAAGATGGGGAGCTGGACAGTGATGCGGGGGAGCTGCTCGAAGCGGTGGGTGGGCTCGTGGGTGGCGTTCTTCCGGTGATGGTAGTACTGCCAGACCAGCTTGTAGCGGTGCAGGCCGTACACGGAGAGAACGATCATGACCACGAAGTAGGGCGTGAGCAGGAGCGTATCGAAGGAAAAGAGCTGCCAGTGGTAGAGGTTCTGGAAGGTGTGGTCGCCGTAATGGGTGCGGAGATAGTGGCGGAAGTCGTTTTTGACGAAGAAGAGGGCGAGGGTCTGGGTGAGGGATGAAACGAGATGCGTGGCCGCGGCTGTGAGCGGGGCGATGGACATGAAAGCGGTGTCGAGGCCGAGGTGCTTTGGGCTCAGGGACATTGTAACGGGGAGGAAAGCGAGGGCCGGATGACGGCGCGCACGCGGGCGCGGTGGGGGAGGTACACCGCCGTCGTCAGGGCAAAGAGTCCTAAGCGCGGCGAGCGGGGGCGCCTCTCGTGCCGGGCGAAGCCAGCCATGGGGCGCCCGGTAACGCCGGGATCAGAGAAGGGGCCGTTTATCGGTGGCCGAAGCGGTAGACGATACCCATGCCGGCGCCGCGATTCTCTTTGAAGGTGCTGTTGTAGAGGGTGAAGAGATCGTTGGCGTTGAAGCGGATGGCGAGGGCGGGGCCGAGGTTATAGTCGGCGGACGCGCCGGCATCGGCGTTGAGGACGGTGGAGTCGGTGAACAGGCCGATGAGCTGCGGCGGCAGGCCGTTGGTGCCGGTGCCGAAGTTGCCGTGGCCGGCGCCGACCAGGCCCTGGGCGGTCCACGTCCAGTGCTGGCCGCGGAAGAAGCGGTAGGTGGGTCCGCCGAGGAAGGTGTACTGGCTGATGCTGGGGTTGTAGACGGAGTACGGGTTGGGGCCGGCGTAGGCCGTGCCGTAGTAGCCGCGGAAATCGGCAGTGAGGCCGAGATTTCCATAGCGGAAGTCGGTGATGCCGATCTGCCACCCAGCCTCGTTCATACGCTGCAGGAATTTGCCGGGGTTGAAGCGAAGGTAGGCGCCGTCGAAGGTCAGCTCATATTTGTGGCTGTAGGTGTCGGCGATGATCTGGCGGATGCGGATCTTCCGCCGGGCATTGACGCGAGCCTGGGCCTCGCGAAGGACCTGGGCGCGCTGCTCCGGGCTGGTTTCCTGAAGGGCAGGCTGGCTGGACTCCGGCGGAACGATGGGCGCCGGCGAGGCCTGGGACGGGTTCTGGGTCTGATCCTGGTTCTGGTTCTGGGTCTGGTTCTGGGTGGGTGGCGTGGTGTTTTGACCACGCAGGGTGAATGGAGCAAAAAGAAGGACGGCCAGAAGCGGATACAGGGTGTATCCGAGAGACTTACGCCAATGCATGAACCTGAATGCCTCCACTACCCGTGACGAGGAAGATTGCTCTCTGTATTAAATCATTGACGGGGCAGGGAGCGGGGCGGCATTTCCTCAGTGACGGCGGGAAGGGAGCGCCGGGGTGTGATTGCGGAAAGTTCACGGGGATGCAAGGATGCCGAAAAGGGTGGTTGTTATCTTCCCCAACTGAGGCAGACACGAGGCATGAAATTCTTCTTCGGGTTGATTGTGGGGCTTCTGATCCTTCCGGTGGGCGCGTGGGTCTACATCCACGCGGGGCGTCTTCCGGTGGCGGTGGCGGATTCGCCGTTTCCGTTCGAGAAACAGATCGTGCGAGCGCCTCTGCATGCGCGGATCGATGCGGAGATGCCGAAGAGCGCGCCGATCGAGGCGAGCGAGACGAACCTGGCGGCCGGCGCCCAGGTCTATCGCGAGCAGTGTGCGGCCTGCCACGGACTGGACGGGCGCCCATCGGACTTTGGGGCACACATGTATCCCAAGGCGCCGCAACTGTGGGCGAAGCATGGGCATAGCGGAGTCGTGGGAGTCAGCGACGATCCTGCCGGCGAGACCGAGTGGAAGGTGGCGAACGGGATCCGGCTGACCGGGATGCCGTCGTTTGATCAGGTGCTGAATCCGACCCAGATCTGGCAGGTAAGCCTGCTGCTGAAGAACGCGGCGGGGCCGTTGCCGCCCGGGGTGGTGAAGATCGTACAGGAGCCGCTGGATTACGGGGTTCCGGCGGAGACGTCGGGGCAACACTGAGGATGAGAGGGTGGAGTTGGAGAAGCCGGACCTGCGGGTCCGGCTTTTTCCAGCTCCCTTGCGGAATCAATTCCTTTCCGCGTCTGCCCAGGGCAGGCAAACAGGGAACGGCCAGCGTTCGCGGGTCCTCACTCAGTACTTCGAGCGCAGCGTATAGGTGAGCCCGGTGGTGAACTCGAAGGAGTTGCGTTTCGTGGGGGGAACGGCTGCGGGAGGATCGTTCAGGTAGCTGTCGTTGGAGCCGATCGAAAACGCGAGGCTCTTGAAGAAGGGCATGGTGAGAGAGTCGGTTTCGCCGGCCGAATAGGCGTAGGGGTTGTTGTAGGCGGGAATCCACGACACCTGCTGCTTGAACTGAACCCTCAGAGGGAGCTTCGCAGCCCAGGTGCCATTGAGGGTGGAACCGATGAGGTTCTGGTTCTGGCCGGCGGGAGCGTCGATGAAGGTCTGGCCCTCGTACTGGAGGGTGGACTTGAGGTCGAGTTCCTGAGAAGGACGCTTGATGGCGGTCCAGCCCAGGCCGGCGCCATAGATCTGCTGGAGATCGAGAGCCTGGGAAAAGTTGTGATCGAAGACGGTCTGGGCGAGGACGTAGACGCGGGGCGAGAAGTAGCCATCGCGCTCGGCGTCGGCGTGGTAGATGGAGCTTTTGGAACTGCTGGCCGGGGTCATGACGCCATCGCTGGAGTAGGCCGGCTGGATGATTTTGCCGAAGGAGCCGCTGAAGTCGACCGAAGTGCGGTTGTGCGTGTCCAGCCAGCTGACGGTGGGCACGGTGCGCGTGAGCGAAACCGCTCCGGCAAAGGTGTACTGCTGCTGCGTCGCCTGGACGACGGTGGCCCCTGCGGTGATGTTGCCGTTCCAGCCGGCGAGCATGCCGGGATGGCCGGCGATCTGCTTGCGGAAGGTGGTTTCGTCGACGATGTAGACCGCCTTTTTGACGGGAATGGGGGCGATGGTGGCGCCGGTTTCCGGGTGAACGGTGATGAGCTGATCGGCGACCGAGAGGGTGCCCTCGGGAATGCCGGAGGGCAGATGGCGGTGGTGCAGCAGGACACCGTTGGAGAGAACGGCGAGGCGCGACCCAGTGCGGAGTTCGCGAATCTTATCCCATTTGACGGTGATGTCGCCGGCGATTTCGCTGTGAAAGACGACTTCGTCGCCCACGGCGCGGACGAGCGTGCCGGTGAGGTGGTCTCCGTTGGTGAAGGTGATGGTATCGAGAGCGGGCTCAGGCTTGTGGGTGCCGCCCGAGGGGCCGTCGGCGGCGGGCGCGGGGGCGGTATTCGTCGCCGCAAGGGCTCCCAGGGGGATGAGGATCAGAGCGGCGATGAGGACGAGCAGGGGACGAAAAAACGAGGCAAGTTCAGGAAAATAAAAGAGTAAATACATGCGCAGCGAAAGCTCCGGGCAAGAGTTATGCAAAGGGAACAGGAAATCAGAAGAACTGTCGTGATGGTACAGGAGGCGGGGAGCGGTTTTAGTGGAGAACCGGTATCCGAAGAGGTTCCCGAAGTGATGCGGGCGAAGGTTGCAGCAGCGGACCTGTGATCGAAATCACGGAAACATCCAGGGGCGGGACCTTATGCTTCCCAATATAGGAGCGAAATGGTCGCAATTGCGCTATTATCGGGTATTGGAGCCGAGGCCGCGGACGCCGTCGAAGTGGATTTCGACCTGTCCGGAGCATGGAAGTTGAGTCTGCTGAGCGAATTGCCCATTGGAACCGTCGGGGTGGTGGAAGCCCTGGAACTGCCGGGGGAGGTCCAGCATCACCTGATGCATATGGGCTTTGTTCCGGAGGCGCGGGTGGTGGTGGTACGGCGGGCGCCGGCGGGAGATCCGACGGTGTATGCGATTGACGGGTTTGAAGTGGCACTGCGGCGCGAGACGGCTCGGGCGATCCGCGTGCGCGAATACGACAGCCTGAATCCTGGGAAACGATGAGCGATTGCTGCAGCACGGCGGTTGTCGATGTTCCGGTTGAACCGCGGGTTGCGGGCAGAATTCGCACGGTGGCGCTGGTGGGGCCGCCGAATTCCGGCAAATCCACATTATTTAATCGGCTGACGGGGTTGCGGCAGAAGGTCGCGAACTATCCCGGCGTGACCGTCGAGCAACGGGTGGGGCGGCTGAGCGGGATCGGGCGCAGCGACCTGACTTTGATCGACCTGCCGGGGATCTACGGGCTGGACACGTATTCCGAGGATGCGCGCGTGGCGGTGGAAGTGCTGCGCGGCGAGATGCCGGGGACGCCGGCGCCGGATGCGATTCTGCTGGTGCTGGACTCGCTGCACCTGCGGCGGCAGCTGATGCTGGCCGCGCCGGTTCTGGCTTTGGGGCTGCCCACGCTGGTTCTGCTGAACATGAGCGATCTGATGGAAGCGCGCGGCGGGCGCGTGGACACCTTGGCGCTGGCCCAGGAGCTGGGCGTTCCGGTGGCAAAGATAAGCGCGACGAGGGGCACAGGCCTCGATTCCGTCACGCAATTCCTGAACCGAAAGGCCGAACCGGAAGCAGAGGTTGCTCCGGGTTCGCGCATCGAGTTGCCGGTGGTGGGAAATCCGCGGTCGTACCGGCAGTGGGCCACCGGGATCAGCACGCGAACGAAGTACAAGGCGCCGCTGTCGTCGCAGTGGACGAAGCGCATCGACGGCGTGCTGCTGCACAGGGTCTGGGGTCCGCTGATCTTTCTGGCCGTCGTGTTCGCGGTCTTCCAGGTGGTCTTCGCGATCGGGCAGCCGTTGAGCGATGGTTTTGGCGACGTGCTGAACGCGGTGGGCGACAAGGTCGGCCTGCTGATGGGCCACGGCTGGTTGGAATCGCTGCTGATCGATGGAGTATGGCGGGGCGTCGCGTCGGTGCTGGTCTTCCTGCCGCAGATTCTGCTGCTGTTCCTGTTTATCGGCGTGCTGGAGGACTCGGGCTATCTGGCGCGGGCGGCGCTGATTGCCGATCGCGTGATGCGGTCGATCGGGCTGAACGGGAAGGCCTTCATCCCGCTGCTGTCGGCGTATGCGTGCGCGGTGCCGGCGATTATGGCGACGCGGACGATCGAGAATAAGCGGGACCGCTTCGCGACGATTCTGGTGACGCCGTTCATGACCTGCTCGGCGCGCCTGCCCATTTACATGCTGATGATTGCGGCGTTCATTCCCAATAAGCCGCTGCTGGGCGATTTGCTGGGCATGCGAGCGGCGGTGATGCTCTCGCTGTACGTTTTGGGATTCGTGGCGGCGCTGGGCACGGCACGGCTGCTGAAATCATCGATTCTGAAGGCGTCGTCGGCGCCGTTCATTCTGGAGTTGCCGCAGTACCGGCTGCCCACGGTGCGGTCGCTGAGCCTGCGGCTGATGGATCGCGGCAAGGTCTTCCTGAAGCAGGCGGGAACAGTGATTCTGGCGGTGACGATGGTGCTGTGGGTGCTGAGTCATCTGCCGGCGGGAACCAGCCTGGGAGAAAGCCTGATCGGGCGGGTGGGGCATTTCATTGAGCCGGCGATTCGGCCGCTGGGCTTCAACTGGAAGATCGGAATCGGCCTGCTGACCTCGGTGATGGCGCGCGAGGTGATCGTCGGCACGCTGGGAACACTCTATGGAGCGGATCCGGCAACCCAGTCACTGGGGCTGCAGGCAGCGCTGCGGCATGACCTGACCCTGGGCGGTGCGATGGCTCTGGTGGTGTTCTTCGCCTTCGCGCTGCAGTGCACCTCGACGCTGGCGATTGTGCGGCGGGAGACGAACAGCTGGCGGTGGCCGGCGCTGCAGTTCTGCTACATGGGCGTGCTGGCGTACCTGGCGGCGCTGGCGACCAACCAGGCGATCATGGCGTTTGTGCGGTAAGCGGAGATCAGACTTCAAAGTCAGGAAGCGCGGCTGGCATGAGAGCCAGCCGCTTTCGTTTGTCCGGACGCACAGGACCATTCTGCCGATGGAGTAGGCTGGTTCCCGTGAAAAAACTGGTGACTCGCTGGATCGTGTGTTGGGCGCTCTTTGTTCCGGTCCTGTTGTGGGCGCAGCCGGCCAAAAAAGGTTTTGTTCATACGCAGGGAACGCAGCTGGTGGATGGCAACGGGCACCCGCTGCTGCTGCGAGGGATCAACCTGGGGAACTGGTTCGAGGCGGAAGGGTACATGTTCCATTTCGACGTTGGTCCGCAGTCGCCGCGGGAAATCGAGGACCTGACCCGAGAGCTGCTGGGGCCGGCGAAGGCCGAGCAGTTCTGGGAGCAGTGGCGGGCGAACTACATTACCGAGGCGGATATCGACCGGATCCACGCGATGGGATTCAACTCCGTACGGGTGCCGCTGCACTGGAAGTTCTTTACCAGCGACGACAGCGAGGGGTTCAGGCTGGTGGACCAGCTGGTGGCCTGGGCGAAGAAGGACGGGATCTACGTGATCCTCGACATGCACTGCGCGCCCGGCGGCCAGGCGGGAACGAATATCGACGACAGCTACGGGTACCCGTGGCTGTTTGCGAGCCCGGAGGCACAGGAGGCGACGGCGGCGGAGTGGCGGCGGATCGCGCAGCACTACGCGAAGAATCCCACGGTGCTGGGATACGACCTGTTGAACGAGCCCATTCCGCAGTATCCGGCGCTGGCGCCGCTGCGCCGGGAGCTGGAGCCGGTGTACCGGCGGATCGCGGGGGCGATCCGGACCGTGGATAAGAACCACGTGCTGATTCTGGGCGGGGCGACCTGGGACACCAATTTTAAGGTGTTTGGGCCGCCGTTCGATCCCAACGTGATGTACACGTTTCACAAATACTGGACGAAGCAGACGGACGCGAGCGTGATCCAGGAGTATCTGGATTTCCGCAAGCAGAACAACGTGCCGATCTGGGCCGGGGAGACCGGCGAGAACACCGACGCGTGGGTGCAGGCGTTTCGCGAGACGCTGGAGGCGAACCAGGTGGGGTGGGCCTACTGGACGTACAAGCGGATGGACGCGACGTCGTGCGTGGTGACTTTTGACCGTCCGGAGCACTGGGACGAGATTGTGGCGTTCGCAAAGCTGCCGCGGGATATGGCGGACGCCGAGAAACGAATTGCCGCTCGGCCGCCGCAGGCGGAGATCGACGCGGCCTTCGACGACCTGCTGCAGAAGATCCGGTTTGACCACGAGCACGTGAACGCCGGTTACGTGCAGGCGCTGGGGATGAACCCGGCTCCGGCGCAGTAACAGCAGCGCGGGCACCCCGAAGGACGCCCGCGAAGATCGAGCCACGTCTTACTGAACACGCCCGTTGTGCTTGTCGCGGTAGATGGCGCGTGAGGTGCGATTCTGGCGACGGTTGAGAGCCGCGCGGTCGGCGTGGGTGAGATGGCCGTTATCGGCGCGGCGCATGGCGTGCTCCTCATGATTGATGGAGGCTTCGCGCCCCTCGAGGTGTGAGGTTTCCCGCGCGGTAAGCTGACCGCTCTTCACGCCCTGAGCGATGCGGCCCTGCTGGTTTGCCTTCCGTTGATTGACGGTCGGCGCGGTTTGCGCCATCGCCACTGTGGTTGAAAGAGCCAGAAGAGCGGCGGGGAGAAGTGAGAGTTTCATCGTGGGTCTCCTTGTTGCGAACTGTGGACTGCGGGTGGGGCTCGTTCGCTGTTCGTTGGCGTAAACCCGCGGTGGGCGCGAATAGTTGCACGAAAAGGGCTGCACTGGGGTCACCCAAAAGGGGGACTGCGTTATCGGCGGAGCAGGGGAAGGAGCAGGGGGAGGAAGTGCTCGGCGAGAAGCTGGGCGCCTTTCGCCGTGGGATGGATGCCGTCGTCCTGAATGGCGCCGGGGACCGTGTAAATGCCGGCGTACAGCTCCGGCAGCAGGGGCACGTGATACTTTGCCGCGATCAGCCGGTAGGTTTCATCAAACTGGCGGATGTAGTCGGCGCCGTAGTTGGGGGGCAGGGTAATGCCGGCGAGCAGGACCTTGCTGTGAGCGCGGAGCAGGGTGCCGACGATGGTGTCGAGATTACGGCGGGTGGCGTCGATGGGGATACCGCGGAGGCCGTCATTGCCGCCGAATTCGACAATGGTGACGGCGGGGTGAAGGCTGAGGAGGTCTTTCAGGCGGTCCACTCCGTCTTTGCTGGTATCGCCGCTGATGCCGGAGTTGACGACCCTGTAATGGTATCCGCGGGCGTCGAGGAGGGCCTGAAGATCGGCGGGATAGGCGTGGGCTGGATCGATGCCATGCCCGGCGGTGATGCTGTCGCCGAAGCAATCGAGGATGGGTTCGGGCCGGGTTGGGGGAACGGGATGGTGCTGCGCGGCGTAAAGAGATATGGAGAGGATGAAAGCGGCGGTCAGTGTCGCGAGGCGGCGCAGCACAGCCTTAGTCTAGCAATGAGCGAAGCGGCAGGCGGCAATAGAATGCTACATAGGGACGCGAAGTCGTACGGGGCGACCAGGAGAGCGAATGATTGAGGTGCGGGGGCTGAAGAAGTCCATTCGGAACGGCTCCAGAGTCGTGGAGATTTTGCGGGGAATCGATCTGGTGATTCCGCGCGGGCAATTTGCCGCGATCATGGGCGCGAGCGGCAGCGGCAAGAGCACGCTGCTGGGGCTGCTGGCCGGTCTGGATTCGCCGTCGGAGGGGGAGGTGATTCTGGACGGAATCACCATCAGCGCGCTGGAAGAAGACAAGCTGGCCGAGGTGCGTGGGCGCAGGATCGGGTTCGTGTTCCAGTCGTATCAGCTGATTCCGACATTGACGGCGCTGGAAAACGTGATGCTGCCGTACGAACTGAATGCGCGCGGCGAT
>Ga0335073_10010413_pt1 | contig 13071 bp, 9 predicted proteins | sample Lox_Sample_22_FD_207093 | JGI IMG/M metagenome (GOLD analysis project Ga0335073, IMG submission 207093) | Soil microbial communities from Loxahatchee National Wildlife Refuge, Florida, United States - Lox_Sample_2.2 | ecosystem: Environmental > Terrestrial > Soil > Wetlands | place: USA: Florida...
GTAGTCCAGAGACGCACCCCTAGGCAAGTGCGAAGCGCGTCGATGCAAAAATCTCCGCGGTCCTGCCACCTTTGTACCGCGCGGGGCCGACATTCTAGCGACACGTCGAACAGATGTTTGGTGAAATCAAAAACTAGCGCTAGGCTCGTACTCGTAAGCGGCAACCATGATTCGGAGGTTCATCCGATGGACGACAACGCAGACCATGCCTCTCCCGAAATCGCGGACGTACCCGTCCGCCCGAAGGGCAGGCCCGGCCGCAAGCCAAAGGGGAGCGTTCCCGTCGTGATCCCGGAAACGCCCGACAAGCCAGACCCCGACCACGTGCTCACCTGGCGGCAGCGCAAGGTGCTCCAGGTCATCAGGGATTCAGTGCAGAAGCGCGGCTACCCGCCGTCGATGCGGGAGATCGGCGAGGCGGTCGGCCTGACCAGCACCTCGAGCGTCTCCTACCAGCTCTCCACGCTGCAGCGTAAGGGCTACCTGCACCGCGATGTGGGCAGGCCGCGGACCGTCGAGGTCCGGCTGCCCGGCCACCCGGCTATCCGCCCCGAGCAGGGCAAGGAAGGCGAGCCGGAGCTGACCGCCGACGGCCTGGACATCGCCTCGCAGGAAGCGGCCTATGTCCCGCTAGTCGGGCGGATCGCGGCGGGCGGCCCGATCCTGGCCGAACAGCAGGTCGAGGACATCTTCCCGCTTCCCCGTCAGCTGGTCGGCGAGGGCACCCTCTTCATGCTGAAGGTGGCTGGTGACTCGATGATCAACGCCGCCATCGCCGACGGCGACTGGGTGGTCATCCGCCAGCAGGAAGACGCGGAGAACGGCGAGATCGTCGCGGCCATGATCGAAGGCGAAGCCACCGTGAAGACGCACAACCCGGCCTTCACGCCAATCCTCGGGGACGACGCCAGCATCCTTGGCAAGGTTGTGGCAGTCCTCCGCCGGGTCTAAGACGCGACGATGTTGACCAGCTTTGGGGGGCGGACAATCACTCGCCTGACCTCCAGGTCGGCCAGGGCACGGGCCACCCCCGAGGTGGCCATTGCCAGGTCGCGCAGCTCAGCCTCGGTGACGTCCGGTGAGACTTCCAGCCGGTCGCGGACCTTTCCGTTCACCTGAACCACGCAGGTGACAGTCTCCTGAACAAGGAGAGCCCCGTCCGCGGCCGGCCAGGAGGCCCGCGCCACAGACGGGATGCCAGCCGGGCCCATCGGCCCGCCCAGCATTTCCCAGCACTCCTCTGCGGTGTAAGGGGCGAACAGCGACAGCATGACGGTCAGCGCCTCAGCAGCTTCCCGTACCGCCGGGTCTGTCGCGCCCGGACCGGAGTCGATCGCCTTGCGCGTCGCGCTGACCAGTTCCATCAGCCGCGCTACCGCGACGTTCAGGTGGTAGTTCTCCACCTGCCTGCCCACCTCGTCGATGACCCGGTGAGTGGTCCGGCGTAGCTGGTGGTCGCCAGCCGCGAAGTCACGAGCGGCAGGCCCGGCCGCCGCCACGTCCGCGGCGATCCGCCACACCCGGCCCAGGAACTTGACCATCGCGTCCGCGTTGACGTCCGCCCAGTCAATGTCGTCCTGCGGCGGTGAGGCGAAGATCATCGTCGTCCGGATGGCGTCGACGCCGTACACGCCGATCTGCTCACCCAGGTTGACACCGTTGCCCAGCGACTTGGACATCGCCTTGCCGCCGTTGATGACCTGGCCCTGGTTGATCAGCCGGGTGAAGGGCTCGCCGAACTTCAGCAGCCCCATGTCCTGGAGCACCTTGGTGAAGAACCGCGCGTACAGCAGGTGCAGGATCGCGTGCTCGACGCCGCCGACGTACAGGTCGACCGGCGCCCAGCGGTCCACGTCCTCCGCACGGAACGGCCCCTCCTCAAAGCCCGGGGAACAGTACCGGAACTGGTACCAGGAGGAGTCCACGAAGGTGTCCATCGTGTCGGTGTCGCGCAGCGCCGCGCCGCCGCACTTCGGGCACTCGACGTTCACCCAGTCGGCGGCCGCCGCCAGCGGCGACACGCCCTTCGGCGCCAGGTCGGCGCCGCGCAGGTCGGGCAGCACGACCGGCAGCTGGTCCTCGGGAACCGGGACCTCGCCGCACGCTGGGCAGTGGATGATCGGGATGGGCGTGCCCCAGAACCGCTGCCGGGACACCAGCCAGTCACGCAGCCGGTAGTTGACCGCCGCGCTGCCCTGACCGTTGTCGGCCAGGATCTCGACGATCCTCGTGATCGCCGCCGCCTTGTTCAGCCCGTCGATCGGGCCGGAGTTTACCAGCTCGCCGTCGCCCGGCGTGGCCACCCCGGTCTCCGCCGGGTCCGGCTTGTCGGTCGCGACGACCACGCGTACCGGCAGCCCGAACTTGCGCGCGAAGTCCAGGTCACGCTGGTCGTGCGCGGGCACGGCCATGATCGCGCCGGTTCCGTAGTCGGGCAGCACGTAGTCCGCCGCCCACATCGGGATACGTTCGCCGTTCACCGGGTTGACGGCGTGCACGCCCAGGAACACGCCGGTCTTCTCCCGGTCGGTCGACTGCCGCTCGATGTCGGTCAGCTTCCGCACCTGCGCCAGGTAGTCCTCGAACTCCGCCCGACGGGAGTCGGAGACCAGCTCGGACGCCAGCGCCGAGTCAGCCGCGACCACCATGAACGTCGCGCCGAACAGGGTGTCCGGGCGCGTGGTGTAGACGGTCACCGGCTCCGCGCGGCCCTCCACGGCGAAGTGGACCTCGGCGCCGGTCGAACGGCCGATCCAGTTCCGCTGCATCGTCAGCACGCGGTCGGGCCAGTTCCCTTCCAGGGCCTTGGCGTCTTCCAGCAGCCGGTCGGCGTACTCGGTGATCTTGAAGTACCACTGGGTCAGCACCCGGCGGACCACCTCGGTGCCGCACCGCTCGCAGCGGCCGGCGATCACCTGCTCGTTGGCCAGCACCGTCTGGTCCTTCGGGCACCAGTTGACGTAGCCGCCCTTCCGGTAGGCCAGGCCGCGCTCGTAGAACCGCAGGAACAGCCACTGGTTCCACCGGTAGTACTCCGGGTCGCAGGTCTGCAGCCGTCGCGACCAGTCGAACGACGTCGCGTACCGGCGGAAGGACGCTGCCTGCGTCTCGATGTTCTTGTAGGTCCAGTCCAGCGGGTGCGTGTTGTTCCTGATCGCCGCGTTCTCGGCGGGCAGCCCGAACGCGTCCCAGCCGATCGGGTGCAGCACGTTCTTGCCGCGCAGGAACCAGTACCTGGCGATCGCGTCGCCGATGGCGTACGCCTCGGCGTGCCCCATGTGCAGGTCGCCCGAGGGGTACGGGAACATGTCGACCAGGTAGAAGCGCTCCCGCGGGTCGGCGGGGTCGTCGCTGGCGCGGAACGGCTCGAGCACACCCCAACGGGCCTGCCACTTGTCCTGGATATCGCGCGGATCGTAGCGCTGCGCCTCGTCGGCGCTTTCGACGGCGGTCATCGTGTCCTCACCCTTGATTGGTCCGGCTAGGGATTCCCTGCTCCCACGGTTCTGCCAACAAAAAAGCTCCCCGGGCACGAGGAGCGGCCGCGTCGGCGACAGATGATGCCGACGCGGCTAGCTAAGAAGCAGCCGGACAGGACGCACAGCTAAAGGGTACCCCACCGATCGCGTTCTCGCTCGGTAGCCGACGACCACGGTATGTACACGAACCGATAACGCTGGTGTGGCAGCACGGCAACATTGCCACGGCAGGCTGAAACCATGACCCAGCTGACCATGACCCGACCCGAACCCAAGCGCATCGCCCTGGTCGCCCATGACCACAGGAAAGGCGATCTGCTCGAGTGGGCCGAATTCAACCGGGACATCCTGGCCGATCACACCCTCTACGCGACCGGCACCACCGGGCGACTGCTCGGCGACACACTCGACCTGCCGGTCACCTGCTTCCAGAGCGGCCCCCTCGGCGGCGACCAGCAGATCGGCGCGCTGATCGCCTCCGGCCGGCTCGACATGCTCATCTTCTTCTGGGATCCGATGAGCCCGCAGCCCCACGACTCCGACGTCAAGGCCCTCGTCCGGATCGCGGTGGTGTGGAACATCCCCATCGCGTGCAACCGCACGAGCGCGGACTTCCTCATCACCTCACCGCTGCTCAACCAGGCTCGCACCGAACCCGCCCCGCTCGCCGGACCACTCGCGATGATGTCCTGAAGCCGGCGCTCGCGCCGTCGCCGTCGCCCTCGCCGTTTTTAGGACGACGCCTTGGCGCGGGCGATCGAGGGCTCCCAGTCGGGGCGCAGCGGCATCCCGGAGGTGCCGTCCTTGTGCAGCTTCACACCGAGGATCTGGTGGAGCTGCACCACGTTGCGGTCGAACCCGAGCTGGCAGCCCGCCATGTAGAGCCGCCAGACGCGGGCCGTGCCCTGGCCGACCTCGGCGACGGCCTCGTCCCAGTGCGCGTCCAGGTTGGCGCACCAGGCGGCGAGGGTCTTCGAGTAGTGCTCGCGGAGGTTCTCCTCGTGCCTGATCTCGAAGCCGTGGTCGTTCATCTCGCCAGCCAGCCAGCCCGGACCCTCGAGCTCGCCGTCCGGGAAGACGTAGCGGTTGATGAACCCTTCCTTCTTGAAGGACGGACCGGTGTTGTCCGGGCGCGTGATGCAGTGGTTGAGGAGCCGGCCGCCAACCTTGAGCTTGCTGTTGAGGAAGGCGAAGTAGCCGGGGACGTTCGCCTTGCCGATGTGCTCGGTGATGCCGATCGAGCTGATCGCGTCGAAGTCGGTCTCCTTGACGTCCCGGTAGTCCAGGTGGCGGACCTCGGCGAGGTCTTCGAGACCAGCCTTCTTGATCGCCTGCTGTGCCCAGAGCGCCTGCTCCTCAGACAGCGTGACGCCGAGCGCCTTGACGCCGTACTCGCGGGCGGCGTGCATGACCATGCCGCCCCAGCCGCAGCCGACGTCGAGTAGCCGCATGCCAGGCTTCAGCGCGATTTTCCGCGCGACCAGGTCGAACTTGTACTCCTGCGCCTCTTCCAGCGTGGCGTCCGCGGTGGGGTAACAAGCGCAGGTGTAGGCCATGGTCGGGCCGAGCACCCACTCGTAGAACTGGTTGGAGACGTCATAGTGGTGGGAGATCGAGTTCGCGTCCCGTCCCTTGGAGTGCATCCGGCCGAAGCTGAAGCGACGGCTGTTGACCCGCACCTCCTGCGGGGGCGGCGGGATCCGGGGCAGCAGGACCTTCGGCCCGCCGAGGTCCTGGAGGAGCTTCAACCGGTCTTGCCAGCTGATGCTCATTTCCTGCGCCTTGGACAGCCGGGACAGCGCGGTGAACATGTCGCCGTTCACGTCCAGATGACCGGAGACGTACGCCCGGGCGAGGCCGAGCGCGCCCGGCGCCTGCGCCAGGTAGGAGACGGCGATCGGCGACCGTACGGTGATCTTGACCGGCGAGCCGGCGGTGCCGGCCGATGATCCGTCGTATGCCTGGAATTCAACCGGAGCGTCGGGGCCCACGATCGCCTCGAACACCTCAGCCAGCGCCATAAAGCGTTCCTTTCACGTTGCGGCCGCTTTCTTGTGAGCCGCTGCTTCCTTGCCTCGCCCCGCGCCGCCCGCGTGGCGGTTTTGCCTTGGCCGCCGCTCAGCGGCGGCGCACGCACTTGTCGTAGAGGCCGAGGAGCCTGCCCTGCCCGTCGTACTCGGCCTTGAGCTTGTCATAGGACGCGCCGTTGTACCTGGCGCGGAACTCCTCCTCGGAGTAGAAAGCGGTGGAGTACAGCGACTTGTGCCCGCCAAGCGCGCTGACCTCCTCTTCCACCATGCGGTTGTAGTACCCGTCGGTCTTACCGGGAGGCAACGCGCACGTGCCCCAGAAGCCGAAGTTCACGTAAACCTCGCCCGGGCGCATCGGGTACAGCGTCCAGGTGCGCTCGCCGCGCAGCCGAATCGGGCACAGCCAGATCGGGGTCATCCCCACTGTCTCGCCGAACCAGGAGAGGAAGTCGCTGCCGCGCTCGACCGGGATCTCAACGTCCTGGGTGACGAACTCGCGCTGCGGCGTGCCCCGGTTGGCGTACATCGCCGCGGTGAGGCCGTACTTCTGGTCCACGGCGACGATCTTGCGGTAGACGTCGGAGCGGCGGTACTTGCGCGGCCACAGGCGGCGGATCCCCGGACGCTGCACGCCGAACGCGCGCGAGCACCAGAACCAGTCGGTGTCCCAGCGCCAGATGTAGTCCTCGATCGTGAGGAAGTCCTCACGGCTAGTTCGCAGGGACTTGTAGAAGACCTGCTGGCCGGTGTAGTCGCTGAGCCACGGCGCCTTATCGCTGAAGGTGCCGACGGTCAGGTAAAGCTCGCTGTTGCCGAAGGCGACTCCGTCCAGGAAGTCGGCCCGGTGGCCCTGGTAGCTGCCGTCCCGCGCGATCTCGGCGATCGCGGCCATGCAGCGCTCCGGGTCGCTGAAGGGGAAGTGCCGCACGTGCACGTACGGCTTAACCGGCATGAGCTCGATCGTCAGCGCCAGGGAGTAGCCGAGCGTGCCGTAGGAGTTCGGGAAGCCGTAGAACAGGTCGCTGTGCTCGTTCTCCGGGGTGGCGATCACCACCCGGCCATCGCCCGTGAGGACCTGCATCTCGATGACCGACTCGTGCGGCAGGCCATGCCAGAGCGAGGTCGACTCGATCCCCAAGCCGGTGACCGCCCCGCCCAGGGTGATGGTCTTGAGCTGCGGGACGACGAGCGGCATCAGGCCGTGGGGCAGGGTGGCGTCACACAAGTCCTCGAACGTGGTCATCCCGCCGACCACGGCGGTCCGCGTCGCCGGGTCCACGTGGATAACGCGGGCGAACGCGGCGACGTCGAGGATGGCGCGCTTTTCGCCTGACTGCCCCGGCTGGGCAGAGTCGCGGAAGCGGAACAGGTTCGACGTCGGCTTGGCGAGGCGGACGGGCACTCCGGCGGGCACGGCGGCATAAGCGTCGCGCAGTCGGTCCACCGCGGCCTCGTGTGCCGCCAGCTTCGCGGGCGGCAGTGCTGAGATGCCGGTCACGTGCTCCTCCTCGCTACTTCAGCGCTGCCCAGCCCGGCGCTGCGGAACCATCCTGACAAGAATGCGCACGCAGGCACAGAAGGGGCAAGCTCCGCGGCCCTGCCGGGCACACGGCTCAGGCAGTGTATCGGGTCCGTCCAGGCCGCTTCCGCGCGCCTTACCTGCGGTGACGCATCCGGGTCACCTGCCGCCGCCCGAGCGGTCGCCGCCGACGCGGGTGTCGCTTTCGTCGTCTTCGCCGTCGCGCTGGGCGTCGTAGCTGGCGGCGACCTCCTCCGGGGTCATCGGCAGCCGCGCCATCGAGGGCGGCGCTCCGGAGTCCAGCACGTCGCGGAGCAGCAACGCCATCGAGTAGCGCGGGCTGTCCGCCAGCGCTCTGTCGAGCGCGATGTTGCCGAGCGCGCCGTTGCCCGACTGCCAGGCCACGAAGGCGAGCAGCGCGGCGGGGCCGGCTACGTAGCCCGGCCGGGCCAGCCTGGTGAGGTCGGTCCACAGCCGCAGGTGCGCGGTGGCGTGGGCGGGGTCCATGCGCGCCCAGGCGTCGTCGCGGACCCGCAGTTCGCGCAGCGCCACGGCGAGCCAGGCGGCGTACTCGGTGCCGATCGACTCTCCGGCGCGGTACCGGCTGATTGCGTCACGCACGATTTGCAGCCCGGCGGCGGCGGTCAGCCGGCGAACCGAGACCCGCACCCCCGCGTCACGCAGCCGCGCCGCGCACTGGGTGACGTGCTCCTCCGCGTCGCGGGTGGCGCGCCGCATCGCCGCGGCCCGCTCCCCGCCCACGGTGGCGAGCGTCGCGGCGAGTTCGTCCCGGCTGGCGAGCACCTTGCGCCCCGCGGCGAGGAAGGCGCGAGTCGCCGGGTGGTCGGATACGTCGAAGGGGGTGCCCTCCGCCGGGCAGCAGGACGGCGCGGTGCAGACATACGACCAGTACCGTCCGTCCTCGGCCCGGAGCATCTCGAATACCGTGATCCCGGCCTCGGCCGCGCGTTCCCGCAGCGCGGCGGCGACCGGGGCGACCGCGTCGTCGGGGCCGTAGCCGACCGCCGCCGCCGCGCTGACGCGCTGGCTTCGCAGCACTTCTACCACGTGCCCGACGAGCGCGGCGGCACGCGCTGGATCGCTCGGGTCGGGCAGGTCGTAGCGGAAGGTGACCCGGACCCTGTCGCGGGGATGCTCCAGGCCGATGACGACGAGGCTGCTCGCCGGCTGAAACTCGAGGATCGCCGGGATGGCGGCGAGCAGCGACGCGGGTGAGCTGATCCGCACCGCTCGGCCGGGCACCCCGGTGTCCGGGCCGGGGCCGGCTTGAGTAGCCGTCCTCGGCATCCTGGGCGAGGTGGGCGTCGGCCGGCCGCGGGCGGCCCGGGCGGCGCGTCCGGCCTGATCCTGCCCGGACTGATGCTGCCGCGACTGATCCTGCCGGGACTGATCCTGCCGGGACTGGTGCTGCGGGGGCTGGTTCTGGGGGGACTGGTTCTGGGGGGACTGGTTCTGCGCGGATCGCTCCGGCCGGGACTGGGTGGCCGTGGCGGCGGGGCCGCTGGTAGCGCTGGCACCGGGAGCGTCGCCGCCGGCGGGGGGTTGCTGTGTCATGAAATCAGCGTGCGCGGGGGCGGAAGGGAAGAGAACGAAGCCGCGGCTCCTGTGGATAACTCCCGGTTTCCACAGGCGGCGGAGGGGTCTGCCTTGACAGCGAGGCGGATAGCGGGTACCAACGTCTCGAAAAACTACGGAAAGCTACAAGGCCACGCCGAGCAGCGCGTCGACCGCGGCGCGGATCAGGCTCCCGTTGGCCGGGTCGTTCCCTGTGCCCGGCTTTCCGTCCAGCACCTCGCCGGCCCACGCGTCCACAGCCGCGAGCGCTCCGGGCGCGTCCAGATCGTCGGCCAGCCGGTCGCGCATAGTCACCAGGATTGGCCACGCCCACGGTCCCGGGTACCCGGCGAGCGCGGCGGTCCGCCATCGGTTGAGCCGCGCCTGGGCCACCGCGAGCACCTCGTCGGTCCACTCCCAGTCCGACCGGTAGTGGTGCGCCAGCAGCGCGAGCCTAATCGCCATCGGGTCGACGCCCTCGGCGCGCAACCGGGACACGAAGACCAGGTTGCCGAGCGACTTGGACATCTTGGAACCCTGGTAGGCCACCATGCCGGAGTGCGCGTAGACCCGGGCGAACAAGTGGCCGTCCGGCCCGGCCGTGCAGCCCACCCGGACGTGCGACGCGCTCATCTCGTGGTGCGGGAACACTAGGTCGGTGCCGCCCGCCTGAACGTCGAAGACAGGGCCGAGGTACTCGGCGGCGATCGCGGCGCACTCCACGTGCCAGCCCGGCCGGCCGCGGCCGAACCGAGACTCCCAGGCCGGCTCCCCCGGCCGCTCCGCGCGCCAGACCAGCGGGTCGAGCGGGTCCTTCTTGCCCGGGCGGCCCGGGTCTCCGCCACGCTCGGCGAACAGCTCGGTCATCTCCTCGACGGAATATCCGGACGCGGTGCCAGGCCCGCACAGTGCGCCGAACTCGGGGTCCGCGGCCCGGGAGAGGTAGATGTCGCCGTCGAGGTCGTACAGCGTGCCCCGGGCGGCGAGTTTCTCGGCGAACGCCTCGATCAGCGGGATCGCCTCGACCGCGCCGATGTAGAAGTCGGGCGGCAGGTTCCGCAGCGCCACCATATCGTCACGGAACCGGTCGGTCTCGCGGCGCGCGAGGTCCCGCCAGTCCTCGCCGTCGCGCGCGGCGCGCTCGAGCAGCGGGTCATCGACGTCGGTGACGTTCTGGGTGTAGACCACCTCGTGCCCGGCGTCGCGCCAGGCCCGGATCAGCAAGTCCCAGGCCGTGAAGGTGGCGGCGTGCCCCATGTGGGTGGCGTCGTACGGGGTGATCCCGCAGGCGTAGAGCGTGGCCCGGTGCCCGCTGGCGGCGACGGTGAGCTCCCCGGTCGCCGTGTCCCGAAGCCGTACTTCCGCCCCTCGCCCCGGCAGCACGGGAACCTCGGCGCCACGCCATGAATCCATAGTTGCCAGGTTACCGGGACATTGATGCGCTTCCCCGCCGTCGGCCCGGGTCGAATGCGCAAACGGGCGCGGTAATCGAGCCCCAAATGCGCTCCACCCCGGGTGGTTGGGGTGGAGGTGGTGGTGGCGCGGGTGGTGGTGGTGGTGGCGCGGGTGGTGGTGATAGCGCGAGTGGTTGAGGTGGCGCGGGTGGTGGAGAGGGAGGGGACGCGGGCGGGGGCCGCTCAGTCGAAGTTGTTCTTGCGGCCTTCGCGGACGTAGTCGACGGTGTTGCGGATGTGGCCCTCGCCGTGCACGGCCTTCTTCTTCGCGATGTGGCCGAACATCTGGATGCCGAAGCCGCCGTCCAGGTCGTTCACGACCCGCTGCTTCCACGGCCGCCGGACGATCTGCGTAGTCAGCCGGCGCACCGTCCGCGGTTGGGTCATGATGTGGTCGGCGATCGCGTACGCCCGCGCGATCAGGTCGGTGCGCGGCACGACCTCGTTGACCATGCCCCACGCGAGCGCCTGCTCGGCGCTGATCGCCTCGCCGGTGAGCAGCGCGTACGCGGCGCGCTTGACGCCAAGCAATTCCTGGAAGCAGTTGTGGATCCCGTCGGCGGGCACCGAGCCGATGTCGTAGTGCAGGTCGAAGACCGTGGCACCCTCGGCGGCGATCGTGATGTCGCACATCAGCACGATCTCGGAGTGGAACCCGGGACCGTTCAGCAGTCCGATCGTCGGGATCTCAAGGTCGTTGACCAGCGCGGAGACGTTGATGCGGCCGTCCTTGTAGGCGTACTCGTAGGCCCAGTACTCCATGTCGGCCTCTTCGAGCGCGAAACCCTCGGGGTCAGACCGCATCATGAACTCGTCCCCGGAGCCGGTGAGGATGAGGATCTCGTTCTCCGGGTCGGCGCCGACGGTCTTGAGCATCTGGCCGAGCGCCCGGTGGTTCTCGACGGACAGCTGAATCGGCCCGCCGTTGGTGTGCGCCTCCACGAGCAGCACGCCGTCCTCGCGGCGGGTGAACTTGAAGAACTCCCTGAATCGCTCGCTGTACTCCTCGAGCTTCGGTGCGGGCACGAACTGCTGTAGCGACATCGGCGCTCCCGGTGGATGGACTGCGAACGATTGCAGAAGCGACCTTAGCCCGAGACCTGGGCGAACACCAGGGCGGCGAGCGAGACCATGACGGCGGCGACGAGGAACAGGCCGCGGTAGCCGGCGCCCAGCGAGATCACGAGGGCGGCGATTGGCGGGCCGATGACCTGCGGGATCGAGGCGGCGACGTTGATGATCCCCAAGTCGCGGGCGGCGGTCGCCGGGTCGGGCAGGACGGTCATCGACAGGGCCTGGCTGACCGACTGGAAGCCGCCGTAGCCGGCGCCGATCGCGAACGCGCACACGAGCACCAGGGTCCACGAACTGATCCCGGCGAGCACGAAACCGGCGGCCGCGATCACCGCGGTGGAGCCCACGGCGTACCACCGGTAGCCTCCCGACCGGTCGGCGAGGCGGCCGATGATCACCGTGGCGACGATCGTGGCGACCGTCGACGCCACGACCAGGGTCACCTGGCCTTGGCTCGGCTTCGAGTAGTGGATCACGTCCTGGAGGTAGTAGTAGAGATAGAGGACCACGATCGAGTTCCCCAGCGTGACGAGGAACTTGCTCATCCACACCGCGCCGAACCCATGGCCGCTGCCAATCAGGGTGGCGAACCAGGTCCGGCCGCCCGGCTGCCGGTACTCGGGCCTGGGCAGTCGCCGCAGCAGCACCACAAGGGGCGCCAGGCAGACGGCGAACACGCAGGTCAAGGCCGTCATTCCGGACCTTGGCCCCATGAAGACCAGCCCCACGGTGGCGAAGCCGACGATGAGCCCGAACGCCTGCGAGACCGCGATGAGTCCCCAGGCGAAGCCCCAGTCGTGCCGCGGCACGTGGTCGATCACCGAGGCCGCCATCGACGAGTAGGCGATGTTGATCGTCGCCTGGCAGAGCGTCCAGCAGATGGCGAGGCCCGCGACCGAGCGCTGCTGGCCGAGCAACTCGAGCGAGACCGCCCCGGTCACCAGGCCGATCGCGACGACCGTCGACCGGTTGTCCGCCGCGACCCGGCGGTCGGAGAAGTGCCCGGCGAGCGGGTTGAACACCATCGCCGCCGCGGCGCCGAGCCCGGTAATCAGGGCAAGGTAGGCGCCCTTGTGCGCGGAGCCGCCCGCATCCTCGATCATCCGCGGCAGCACGTTGCTCACCGGCGCGAACAGCGCCACCGACGTGCCGAAGTACGCGAGCATGAGCACGCCCATGAAGACCGCCCAGGCCCGCCGTGGAGCCGACGGCTCTGCGGCCACCTGCGGTCCCGCATCCTCCGCTGCCGTCACCGTCCCTCGTTCCCGCTTAACCCGGGAGCACGCTACCACCGCGCGCGCGCTCCCTGGCCAACTGGGGCGGAGCCGGACCACCGGTTCCTTCGGGACAATTCAAAAGCCCCTTCATCCCGAACGGTTCCGTGGTGGCTGCCCCAACCCAAGGTTGCTAGGGTCGCCGTCATGAGCTTGGTCGCAGGGGTCGATTCCTCCACACAATCCACCAAGGTGCTGCTGTGCCGCGCGGCCGACGGGGTGATCGTCGGATCGGCGTCCGCGCCGCACCCGGACGGCACCGAGTGCCCGCCCGAGCGCTGGTGGGACGCGCTCAGCGCGGCCGGGCGGGGCCTGCTCGAACAGGCCGACGCGGTCGGGGTGGCGGCGCAGCAGCACGGCATGGTCGTCCTCGATTCCAGCGGCCAGGTGATCCGGCCCGCGATGCTGTGGAACGACGTGAAGTCGGCGCCCCAGGCCGCCGAGCTCGTCACCGACTTCGGCGGCCCCGCCGAGTGGGCGGCCCGCACCGGGTCGGTCCCGACGATGTCGTTCACCGTCACGAAGCTGCGCTGGCTGGCGGAACGCGAGCCTGCCAACGCGGCTCGCGTCCACCGGGTCCTGCTGCCGCATGACTGGCTGACCTGGCGACTGGCGGGCGGTGGCGCTGGCGGCGGCACGGGCGGCGGCACAGGCGGCGGCACGGGC
>Ga0335073_10010414_pt1 | contig 13069 bp, 8 predicted proteins | sample Lox_Sample_22_FD_207093 | JGI IMG/M metagenome (GOLD analysis project Ga0335073, IMG submission 207093) | Soil microbial communities from Loxahatchee National Wildlife Refuge, Florida, United States - Lox_Sample_2.2 | ecosystem: Environmental > Terrestrial > Soil > Wetlands | place: USA: Florida...
GTTCAAGACCCGCGTCACGATTCTCAGCGCCCGCAGTGCCACCATTACGACCTGCGACGACGGAAGCAAGTTCAGGGAGAAGAATCGCCGTACCGGAAGGGTTGACGCGCAGTTCAATGCGCCTCCCGATCAGCAGTACCTATTCGAAACCTGGCGCATGATGCGGCTATCCGCGCACTGGGCCATCACTGGCCTTTCGCTAGCCTCACTTCCTAAACTCGCCGCCAAGCATTGCCAGCCATAACCAGAAACCGAGTTGGAGAACGTGACGATGGGGCGAGCGTCTGGCTCCCACCGCTCCGCTTGCCGCCACACATACTTTCCAAGCTCGCCATTGACCACGCTAGCACGGAAGCGCGAACATACTCTATTCGGCACGTGAGTGCGAGTCAGCTCGTCCGTGCGATGGGTGGGCGCGCGGATTTCTCGTCTGGCTCAGCACGCCCCATCCTTTTGGTCTGGCTCAGGCAGGTCGATGAGGAAGATCATCTGGTCTTCGGCGCGGCCGACTTAGTGCCGATCGTCATCCTGTCCGACACCGCTATGGCACCTGACCGCTGCCTCATGAGCGGCCAGATCCGGGGTGGTGGGGGTGTCGGCCTCCCGTCGGCCAGAGATGATCCCCGGGGGCAATTTAGGGGGCAGAATGCCGCCAGCGCGGGCTCACGAGTGCTTGCCTGTGCTCGCGGGAGCTGGTGTCCGCCCTGGTGAGGGCCTATGCGGCGCCTACAGGGACCTACTGGTGGCCCATGGTAAGGAGAAGGTCTACGGTTCGATTCCGTAAGGGGGCTCCAGGTTATGGCTATTTCTCGAACGCAGAACCGAGTACCTGATTTGGCTGAGTGGCATTTGAGTGTCATGCCTTGTAGCAGGCGGAAGGCTGTGACTAGGTACTTTGCGGCGCGGTGGGACGCGTAGAGCGACTTCTGGTGGGGGAGAAGGTCTACGGTTCCTTTCCGCAAGAGCTGCAGCTGCTGACGGGGGCGTCCGAATTCGGTGTTCTTCGTGCTCGCGCTCACCGTCAGCTTCGCCTACGAGGAAGACAACCCGCTGGATCGGCCTGGGTCGACGTAGCCCTCTGTGGTCATCCGCCGGCAGATGGACTTACTGCCTGGTCGATGCAGCCGCAGAGCGAGGCTGATCCGGTCAACGTGGTCAAGAAGGCGATTTCCGATGCTTGGCTGAGGCTCAAGAGCCCACTCCTGCCCGCCGACATCGGGCCCAGCGTCAGCCGCGAGGGGCGAGCGGTCGTACACCGAGCGCGCTGTCTCGGTCGAGGCCGACCGGGAAGGCACGAGCGCGCCGCGCTGGAAGTTCGTCGCGACGGATGTCAGCCCGATCCGCGGCACGCACCGGCTGCAGCGCGTCGTCGAGACGGCCAGCGGATCCTCTAGCCGGGCGGAGATCAGCGTCGGCGCGACGATCCGGCTCCGGCGCAAGAGCCTCTTCCGCTTCCGGGCAGCGCCGGACAAAGTGCCTGAGGTCGTGGTCGTTGCGGTGCCAGCGGCGCCCTCGGCCAGCTGAGCGGCGGGCCAGGGGTCATACCGCTACGCAGGGAAATTCTCCTCGCCTGTCGGCTCAATATGCTGCACCCCATTCATCGCCTGGCGCAGACTCGCAAGTTCCCAATACATTCGCCCCCGGGCACGGTTGGAGTTTCCGAGCGGCTTATGCTCAGGCAGGCTGTGCCACGGGTTGTAACGGAGGACATCTGCAAATGCGAGCTGCTCGTCGGAGGTAAATTTCTGCGTCGGCAGCCGCAGTCGCGCCACCGGGACGTACGGAGAAAGCTGCTCCGGCCATTTTACGGTGGCATCCTCGATCGGCATCAGGAACGAGTCGGTCTGCGCCTGCACCATGAAATCGAACTCCCACGGCCGTGCCGCAAGCGTCTTGACCATGGCGTCCCGCAGATAGTTCTCCGCGGGCCGCGCGGGGATCCTGGTTCTGGCCGGTGACCGTGGCTTCAGCGAGTACTCGACGGCCTGATCCTCGCCAAGCAGGAAAGGAACGTTGCTGTAGTACTGCACTTCGAGCGGGTTCGCTTGCATCGGCGAGTACAGCAACTGCATGAACATATGCAGCAGGTGCGGGTCAAAGGGGTTCATGGCGTACGCCAGCGGCGCCTTGGCGCGCACCCACCGCTGCAGCTTCGCATTCTCGAGGATGTTCGGGGTGACGAAGCTCGCGGGACTGACCAGGATCAGATCCTGGGTGAACCGTTCGTCCTCCATCAGCTTGGGCCCGGGCACGCCCATGACCTTGATGCCGACCGAACACTGACCCAGATCCTCGATATCCGGTGGGGCATACGGGCCGGGGCCGGAGAAGCGGACCCATGCGGGATAGGTACGCGGCTCCGCGAATAGGCCGCGGCGAAGGTTTGCGGGCAGGTCTGGCAGAACCGAGAACTCGCCGCGCAGAACGCCGAACGTCTTGGTGTTGCCGAACCGCTGCGCTCCGCCCGGAAGCCAGTTCTCTCTGGTGAACCTGGCGATTTCGTCGATCGTCGCGCGGATGGACTGTTCCTCGCCGGGAAGCAGCTGCTCCTCCGCCAGCCCCAGATGATCATCCTGCCGCCTGGAGTTCTGCAGCGCCTGCGCCCAGGCGAAGAGCGGGGGCCTGAGCCATTTGTCGAACTGCGGCCGGTACAAGAACTCCACTCGCCGCTCCAGCCGCCAGAACCAGAGGAACAAGTCACTGAGCGGCCGGAAGACCATGAAGGTGAGCAACCCCTCGGGGTCCACCAGAGAGCGCTCCTGGCCTGCGGGCGAGCCGGTTGGCACCAAGCGCGGGAATGTCCTATCCGCCCACTGCGCCCGCGCGCGGCGTCCCAGCTTGCTCAGCACGTGAAGTCCAAGGCGAAGTCGAGGACGTGGCGGTGCCCCCAGAAGACGATTCCGAGATAGACCCCCGGGGCGATCTCGCGGATCTCGTCCCGGATCCGGCAGGCAACAAACGACGTCTTCGAGTAGTCCAGGACGATGCACGGGGCGCCGTCGTACCAGCTGTCCTGCTTGTAGATCATGGCTTCTATCGCCTCGATCTGAAGTGGCGTCAGGATGTTCAGCAGGCGCGCCGCGCGTGCGTTGACCACCTTCCCCCGCCAGGCCAGAGCGTAGGACAGGCCGGCGGCCACCCAGGCCGTCAGGCCGCCGGTGCCGAGGAGAACCGTCCCGCGACCGCGACCGTCAGGAACCGCGCCGGCCCTCCCTGAGCTGAACAGCCTGGCCAGCTCCGGTCTTGTCGCGGCGATCAGGGTTGACGGATTGACCGTGTTGATCGTGTGCATGTTTCCCCCAGGTCAGCTAGTGAGGTCACGTCCCCCGGACGGGGGGAGATCGGGTTGCCGCAACTGCGCCAGGTAACGCAGAGCCGAGATGCCGGGAAGGAAGAAGTAGGCGCCTCCCCGTGACCGTACGAATTGGGGTAGGCCGCAGTAGCGATGGCGCACCGGGCGCTGCGGAACGGTAAACGTCGCCCCTGCGGGCTGGCGGGTGCCGGTGAGCGGGTCAGTGTCGTCGTACAGTCCGCCGAATGTGGGGTTGTTCAGCCAGGTGTGCTGGACGAATTCGAACTGCCGGGACAGGTTGGCCGCCAGGCAGAGGAAATACAGCCCGGTTTCGGGACGGCCGTTCCCGGCCTGCTCGTAGCTGCGCGCCCGGCGCAAGATACGGTGCAGATCGCTGGTGTTGAGCGAGGCAGCGGGGTTGGGGGTCAGCGAATCCCGCGGATTCGCCCTGCGGATGTGCGCGCCGATGGGGCAGACGAGCCCGAGCGGGTCGGTCTGATAGCCGAAGCCGTTATCGTCGCCGAGTGCCGGTACGTCCTGGTCCGGCGCGTCGACCAGGGGGGCACCGCTTGGCCATCGGCCTACCATCTTCGCGGCCAGGGCCACCCGCCTGCCGGGATCCTCAGTTCCGTCGGGATGCCTGGTGAGCTGGTCAACGAACCCCCAGAACCCGTCGACGTCCTGCTCAAGCTGGCGTAGGACCAGATAGGTACCGTTTCGTCCCAGGTCAGCCAGGCCGCTCCCGGCAGGGTCGGGAAGCAGCAGGCGTCCGGGGTCGGCGGATGCCGGTAGTAGCGGCCGGTCGGTCAGCTGGCCGCGGGCGTTCGGGTAGCCGAGGACGAACTCGCCTGCCGGCACTGGTCGCTGAGCGCCCGCTGCCTTCGGGAGCCCGGCGATGACCGGCTGGGAGATCCCGTCGTGGAAACCGAACGGCTCCTGGCTGGCCAGTTCCCGGGTGTGCAGCTCGGTAACGTCTTCGATGCCCAGCTCGGCGAACCGCTGCTGCAGGACCGACTGCCGCTGCGCTAGGACGTCCGGCGTGGTGGCGTAGACCAGGATGAGCCCGTCAACCGGCGGTCCTTGCGGCCCGCCCCACGTCCAGGAGCACGGGTCAGATTCCCCGACATCCCCGAGGAACCGGCTGCGGTTGGTCTCGGTCATGCCCTCGAGGAACTCGGCCGAGAATCCGGCCGTAACGCTGTCCGGGAGACCGAGCCGGCACAGGCCCGACGGTGTCAGCGCGACGTGCAGGGCGGTGTCCCCGGAGAACGGCGCCGCGTTCGTGACCTGGGGCAGCAGCCATGCCAGCAGCGCCTGGCTCGCGGCCGGCCCGCGGGCCGCGAAGACAGTGAACCGCGCGTACTTGTGTCTGGCGTACCCGCGAGCGAACAGGCCCTGGATGTCGGCTAGGTCAAGCTGAACGGCCATGGAGTGCCTCACAAGAGCGAGAGCCAGCGCTCGGCTGCGGCGGCGCTCATCTCGCCGCGCAGGCCGGCCCGGATCTGGGCGTTGTTCTCAATATTGACCGCGGTGAGCCATGGATAAGCGCTGTACCACAACGGCACCGGAACCTGATGAATGCGCAGGCTATTCTTAAACTGCTCCTCGTACTTTGCGCCGCCCCAGAACAGCCAGCGGGTCGGCGGATAGCCCACAGCGTTGCCGAACGCAGCGTTCAGGCCCCACCAGACCTCATCAATGAAATCGTCGTTATAGGCCTCGACTGCGCCGTCATAATTGCTCGCAAAGGTCATCCGCCGCCAGCCATCAAGTGGCACCCACCGGGCGAAGTGGATCGTCGTTATCCCGGCCAGGCTCGCGCCGTTATACACGTGCCGGACCGCATAGTTCAGGGTAAACATCACCCCGCGGATCGTCACCAGCCGCAGCATGCCGGGTTTGATGAAGCCCACGACAGCGAAAGGATTCTGTGCCGTGTAATCCTCGTAGCTCGCGACCGTCTCGAGGTGCTGCAGCGTCGGGCGCTCGGTGACCGGCGTGTCGCGCCGCTCGGCGAGGCGCAACAGCACCGCCCAGGCCGGCAGGGCGACCGCGAGCGCCGGGAGCAACGGCACGAGGGCCAACGGCACCGCAACCTCGTTTACCGCTTCGCGTACCCGGAACACCAGGGATTGCGGCGCCGCCGGCTTCATCGCCCACGCCAGATCCGCCCGCCCCGCTACATACGCCTGCAGGTCCCGCCGTACGGCGGCGGGCGCCCGGCCGGTCCAGTCGCCCTGGTCGAGATAGTCCTCCAGCACATCGCGCAAGTAGGCTTCCTGGCGGATCTGGCACAGTCCTCGTCCGACCGTGTTGACGTAGGCGGCGCTGGCCTGAATCAGGTGTCGGCGAAGCCAGCCGATCCGGGCTTGGCGGCGGCCGGCCGCGCCCGGGTAGCCGGTGCAGTATCCGAACGCCTGGTCGATCCCATCTCCCGCCACGTCGATGAGTTCATCTAGGTGTCGGCGTAGCGGCGCGTCCACCTCGGTCATGAGGACCAGGCTGGCGGGAATGGGTCGGCCCTCCAGATCGTCGTTCTGCTCGATCAGGAAGAGCTTGGCGAAGTGCAGCCCGCGCATGCGGCGGAAGTGGAAAGGGCCATCCGCCAGCCCCTGCGGTGCGCTCGCGGCGAGCCACTTGCGGAGATCGTCCACCTGCTCCGCCGCGACCATCGCGCGGATGGCTACGGCAAGTTGATGTGGCATGGCAGTGTCCCCCCACCCGGCCGGAATATGCTCACCGCACGCTCACCCGGCTCCACGGCTGGAACGCGTTTTGAACGCCGCGCAGCGCCGGGCGAAGTTGCGGGTAATGGCGCAACACGACGTCGATCATGGACGTCTCCTCAAGCCAAGCCATGCCGGTCGGCGTGTAGACCTCCGGCGTAAAGTCAGTGGTGAAGAAGCGGTCACTGTTCAGCCTGCGGGACGCCATGAGGATGAAGATCCGGAAGGCGGTGTCGCTGAAGCCGAAACCAGCGGGCTTTTTCTCGGCCAGCATTCCGACTACCGTGTCGACGGAGTCGACGTCACGGTAGAGTCGGCGGAGCGCGGCGAGCTGGCCCGGGTCATCAGTGAGTTCCTCGAAACTGCCGGCGGGCCGCAGGTGAAGCAGTCGGCGGAACTCGTTGTAGCGTGGTACGCCAAGCTCCCGGGTGCGCAGAATGTCGGTGGCCGCCAGGTCCATCAGCCGGTCGTTATCAGGCCGCTGGAACTGCTGCAGGAAGCGCGGGAAGTTGTTCAGGACGAGCGCGCCGGGATGGGCGGTGGCGAAGCTGTAGATGATGTCGCCCATGTCGATGCGCGCCGCCACTTCCTGCGCATGGGGACCGGCGATCTCCGGGAACGTATGCTCAGAAATTACCGTATCGTCTGTTGAGCGGCGGAAGGCGTAGTCGTCAGGGATGAGAGAATGCATCCGGTAGACGATCGAGAATTCTTCGGTCAGCGAGTACGGGACGCCGAAATTGTCCTGCGCCGAGCCGGGGATCCCGCTGACTATCTCGCTGCTGCTGATCCGGCCGAAGAGCTGGTGAATCCGCTCCCCGGCGACGCCCCACCAGTTCGCGTTCATGGCCGTCACGGTGGTCGGGTGGGCGATGATGGCCGGTGTCCACTCGACGGTGTGAATCTTCGCGACAAGCCCCGCGGTGATCAGCCGCGCCCGCTGGTAGAGCTCCTCGTCGGTCCACTGCGGGTACACCGACTTGAGCGCGTCGGCAATCGCGTTGTGCTCCTGGATGAAGAGGGTGCTCATCATGTTCAGCCCTAGCCACCAGCCGGGGACGACGGCCGGGCTCAGGGCCGGGTCTTCTGGCAGCACGAGCTGGTTGTCCGGGCCGATGATCAGCTTGCCGTCCACTCCGCTCCGCCGCGGCACCTGGTCTCCGGCGGTGGTGCCGCCGCCGTACAGCTGCGATGAGTCCCACCACGGTGTCTCGGTGTTGAGGAACGTCTGCGGCCCATCCTGGTCGCCCGCGCGGGTTGGATCGGGCAGCGTCTTCAACACTGTCAACGGCCGCTGCGGCCACGGGTCGTCCACCGCGAGGGGCAGCTCGAAGACGTGCTGCGGGTCGCCGGCGCCGTGACTGAGCCAGTCTTTCACCATGAACTGGATCCAGGCGGCCGCCAGCAGGTTCAGGCTCGTCGCCGGAATGAAGTCATGCCGGGTCAGAAGCTCCCGGCTGACCTCACGCGGGTTCGGGTCCAGGATTTTGCCTGGCGCTTCCTGATATCCGCACGAGAGGGGCACGTTACGGCCGAAACGGGTGCCCGCCATGCCCACCGCCGGGCTGCTGAGGTCGTTGTAGGCACCGTCGGGCGTCCGCGTGGTGAGAGTCTCGGGAGTCGACGCGGGCAGCTTGGGCGTGACCGCCGCCGGCAGTCCGCTTGTGTCGTAGAGGTTGTGCTGCCGCAAGATGTTCCGCAAGCCGATGAGCACCAGCAAGCCGACGGGCTTCGGCAGCTTGTCCCAGCCATACTTCTGGTCGGCCGTTTGCGCGGTCCAGTCATACAGGCGCCACCAGAAAGTGTTCCGGTAGCCAGTCGAGGAATCGGCGGGCTTGGTCATGATGCTTACCTTTCGCTTCGCTCTGCGAGATATGCCGTGACCGCAAGGCCGGTATTTGCCGCAGAGATCAACGTGAGCGCGATCGCCGAGGGCCGCCGCACCCGGCCGCTGAGCCCCAGCGATGCCGCGGTGGCCGTGTCGCTGGCGTGGATGATGACGGCCTGCCCGAGCGCGCGGCGGAGCGGGGCGCCGGCCAGGGCGAAGAGGTCAACGCCGATGACGACGGTCCGGATCCCGAACATCCGCAGGCCGTAGACCGCTGCGTTGTCGTCGGCCGGCGACTCGCCGAACCTGCGGATGATGACGGACGGCGCGACCAAGGCCACGGAACCGTTGACGATCCGGATGCCCGCCAGTGCGTACCGGGCGACCCGTCCGATGCGGGCGATCCTGTCTGCGCGGCGCAGCGGCCCTGTCGCATCCACGGCCATCACTCCACCGAACCGTTGCGGGGTGAATGCGGCGCCGGCGGACGGTCCTGGCCAGCGGGCACAGGGCACCTCAGGGGCGGCGAGCACTCCTTCGCGGCGAGCGGCACCGTGGCTTCGCCGAGTTCGCGGTAGGCCTCGAACTCGGCGGCGTCATACAACTGCTCCAGCGTGCTGTCGCAAGGGTAGGCCGGGTGATCCTTGGCGTAAGCGATCACGTCCCAGGGCGCTTCGCTCCACCAGCCGAGCTTGCACACCCAGATGTCACCCTGTTCGGGCAGCCCGTGCGGGTCGGCCGGCCTGGTGAACGTGCCGTACGCGAACGGGCGGGCCACCTGCCCCGGAGCCAGCTTGTCGCCGCCGGCAACCATCGTGGCGGGCTCGAGGTCGATGTCCACCCCAGCGTCGCTCCTGGCCAGGGCCATGGATCCGCCGAGCGTGAACCACGTGTCGGCCTTGTCGCCAGAAGCGTCCAGCACCACGATGTGCTGCGCGCCGCGGCGCAGCGCCTCGACCAGGCCGAGGTTGTCGTAGTGGCCGCCGTCGGTCACGTACATCCACGTGTCGCGGTAGCTCAGGTGGCCGACGGCCTCGGACCACAGCAGGCCCACCGTGGGCTGCATGAGCCGGTACCACAGTCCCCCGGTCGGCTTGGCGTGGAGCCTGAGGTCGAGGACGTGGGCCCAGAGCCTGGCCTCGCGATCGGCGTTCCGATCCGCCTTACGGTTCCAGAGCGGGTGCGGCGAGAAGTACCACAGCAGCAGGAGGAGCGGCCGCCGCGTCCACCGCCGGTCGTTCGGCCCGGCGATGCCCGCCGCATCCTTATCGATCCGGCTGCGTGCTTGCCGGACCAGGGCCGGGTGCGGCAGCCACACGCCGAGGCGGACGTTCGTCGCAGTGAACAGGATCCGGTAAGCCTGCTGCGTCGCGGAACCCATCAGCGGCGAGACGGCCGCTCCGCTGATGGCCGAGATGTCAAACAGGGTGCTCCGCCGCTGCCCGACGAGAGCCTCGTAGTCGGACGTCAGGGCCTGGACGTCAGCCTCTCCTTCGGCGCAGGTCTCGCGGCGCAAGGTGACGTGGTCGGGGTCGAAGCTGACGCAGAAGCCGCCGCTGCCCGGTGGCACCTCTCGGTCCGCGTTGATGTTGGCGGTACCGCAGATCACCAGGCCGGGTTGGCCGGCGGCGCCGGCGGGGTCCCGGAGCCCGGACAGCCGCGTCGCGGAGGCCTCGCCGAACAGGCGGCGCGCGGCCACCGGGTCCCGCTCCTGCGCCGCCCGCCGGGTGACGGCGAAGGCGTTGGCCAGTCGCCACCGGTAGACATCGTGCAGCGACATGCGGTTGACGTTCACGGCCGCCCGGCCCACCACTATCACCGCCAGCGCCGCGATGACCTGCAGGAGCTGGACCGCGATGAACCCGGACCGGGCGCCGTCGCTGATCCACAGCAGCGCGAGCACCGCGCCGCCAAGGACGATCACCGCGCTGGCCAGCCACGGCAGCAGCCGCTGGCGCAGCGAGCCGGCCAGCGTGGCGAGAAAGCCCGGCTGCCTGGCCGCCGCCGACTTCGCCTGGCCGCTCAGCGCGTTCCACTTGGCCAGCCCCGTCTGGCAGAACTTGGCAATCGCCGCCACTGCGGCGATCAGGCCCGTCACTGCCGCGAACGACCAGGCTGGCCTTGTGCCGAAGCCGAGGGCGCGGGCGACCGTACCGAACGATCCGGTGCTGTGCGTCAGCCACGAGATCAGCGGCGGGGCTGCCAGCATGGCCAGAGCCAGCCCGGCCGTCAGGAGAGCAGCCCAGCTCACCACCTTCGCCCGGTTGGCGCTGCGGTCCGGGTCGTCCGGCTTCAGCCAGGCCCACCACGGCACGCGGGCGGGGCGGCGGTGGCTGAGCGGCGGCTCAATCGTCAGCCACCAGAACGCGAAGAGCACCAGCGTGATCGCAGCGGCGATCACCGAGGGCAGCCACCACGCGGTCCCGGTTACAGCGGCCGTCATCGTGCGCGACCCTGACGGGACCAGCACGCCCTGCCAGCGCAGCAGCCAGCCCCAGGCGTGCGTGAACGCGTAGAGGGGGGCGGCCACGATGATGAACGTGACGATCGCGCCGAGCAGCAGCGACAGGACGCCGACCAGCACCGTGGCGCCGTTGGGCGCGATGTAGCGGGTGTTGTCGCGGAAGTTCCGCTCTTCGGCGGTACCGGGGGCGTACGCGTGGGGCACCGTGCCGGGCGGCAGGTCGCGGGCAACGAGCGCGCGGGAGGAGGCGATGTAACTTCCGCCGGACACCCCAACGATCCACTTGGCGATATTGAGCAGACCACCGCTGTCGAGGCTCTGCAGTGCCCCCAGGCAATAAGCGGCGGACCGGATGCCGCCCCCCGAGCAGCAGATCGCCCAGTCGCCGCCTGTCGCGTCCGCGTTGACAGCGCGCACCACTCCGTCCTGGGCAGGCCGCGCCTCGTCAATCGTGTCCGCCTGCGGACTTGATCCCAATGACGTCATTGCTGCACCCCTCCTCGGGCCAAACGCTGGGCGCATTGCATCGGGCGTTCAGTGATGCAGAGTCAGCAAAAACCTCCCTGATACGTGTCAGCGGTGCGGAGAGGGAACTGCATGGTCAGCTCTTCGGGCCCGTGAGCGCTGGCTGACGTGCGCAAAGCAAGAGCGGTTGGCACGGAAAGTGGCGTGCACGTCGATGACTATGTAATTCCGGGAGCCCACTGACCACAGCACGCCGGGGCCGTTGCCGGTATCGCGCTCGGGACGCTGCGCCGTGAACCCCGCCAGTTGTGAGCCACCCCGGCGAAAGGCGTCGTAGAAGCGGTCGAGCCGGCAAGGGACGACATGCCAGGGGAGCAGAGCACGTATCTCCCGGCGGCCCGGGGACTCTGACTTGATGACGGAGTGACACACCTGGGGAACTTTCTGTTAGGGGTCAGGGGGTGTAGTCATGGACCTGAACCAACCGCCGCCAGGCAAGATGCCCCATCTGAGAGGGCTAGGCGGAAAGGTTGCCCCGGGTCGTGCCACGGGAGGCCGGTCCCGGCTGTGGCAGTTCCTGGGAATCATTCTCCTCGCCGCTGTGCTGGGCGGTCCGGCAAGGCTGGCAGGAGGGGGCTACCAGGAGACCGGCCCATCCGCAAAGGTGCAGAACGCCTGGCTCACCGCCTCCGTCAGCGGTGCCGGCACGGCGGCGGTGGCGTCGCCAACGATCACGTTCACGCAGCCGTCTGATGTGACGGTCGGCGCGTCAGTCGCCTTGTCGGCCTCGGTGTCCCCGCCGGACACGCTGCCGGTGTTGTTCAGCTCGGGCACGCCGTTGGTGTGCACGGTGGCGAGTCCGGTCGTTCCGACCGTGACGACCATCGCGGTGGGCGCGTGCACGATCACGGCCTACCAGAACGGGAAGCCCCCGCAGGCGGCCCCTGACGTGAGCCGCTCGTTCCAGGTCCTGGCGCCGACGATCACGTTCGTGCAGCCGCCCGATGTGACGGTCGGCACGTCAGTCGCTCTGTCGGCATCGGTGTCCCCGCCCGATAGGCAGTTGGTGTTGTTCCACTCGGGCACACCGTCGGTGTGCACGGTGGCCGATCCGGCTGTTCCGACCGTGACGACCATCGCGGTGGGCACGTGCACGATCACGGCCTACCAGGACGGGGACCCCCCGCGGGCGGCCCCCGCGGTGACGCAGTCGTTCCAGGTTAGCCCGGTGCGGGCCGGGTCGGTCGCGCAGACGATCACGTTCGGGCAGCCGCCGGGCGGGAAGGTCGGCGTGCGGGTCACCCTGTCGGCGTCCGCGTCGTCGCACCTGCCGGTGTCGTTCCGCTCGGGCACGCCGTCGGTGTGCACGGTGGCGGGTCGGACCGTGACGACCATCGCGGCCGGCCCGTGCACGATCACGGCCTCCCAGGGTGGGAACGCCCGCTACGCGGCGGCCCCTGACGTGAGCCGCTCGTTCCAGGTCAACCCAGCCACGCCGCGAGTGGCCCGTACACGGATCATCGTGCTGGGGGCAATAGTTCTCGTGGCCGCGGCCGCGGCCGCTGCGCTGGTAGTGCGCCGTCGTCCGTGGCTGCACTCGCATCCGCCGACGGCGCCCGGGCCGAGCGTGCGGGCCGTGCCGCATATAGGCCCGCCCGGCCTGGTAAGCGTCCATGCCACCGGAACAGATACGACGCACACGGTATGCATCGAACCCAGCCCCGGAGCTGGCATCACCACGATCGAGGAGGCAAGGCCATGACGCCGGCCGTGCAAGACCACTCAAATACCACCCTGGATCTGCTCTTCGGCCCGGGCGAAGACACCTCCAGGGCACTGGCCCATCAGATTCTGTCTGCAGACGCCGGCCGGAACCTTGGCCGCGCCCTGGAGAAGCTCCCGACGGCGACCCGCGAAGCTGCCGTCCGCGAGGCCACGACTCAGGCCGCCGGGCTCCTGGATGTCGACCTGATCGGCCTGCTCGTGGCCGGATGGCGCGCACATCATGACCTCATCGCCGCCGCACAGCACACCCTGGCCGCACCCGGCAGCACCGAGCTGGTAGACCTGGCCGCGCACCAGATCACCACGAACCAGCAGCCCTCTGTCACTGTCCTGGTGGACGGGCACCGGGTGGCCATCCTCCAGCTCGGCCTGTCCGTCGTGCTCGACATCAGTGCCCTGGTGGCAGGGATCAGCGGCGGGCGGCTGGTCGCCCTGCACTCCGGGCGCTGCCACGTCACCGCCACCCTGGCGATCCAAGGGACCAATGTCGTCACCAGGCAGGCACACTT
>Ga0335073_10010415_pt1 | contig 13068 bp, 13 predicted proteins | sample Lox_Sample_22_FD_207093 | JGI IMG/M metagenome (GOLD analysis project Ga0335073, IMG submission 207093) | Soil microbial communities from Loxahatchee National Wildlife Refuge, Florida, United States - Lox_Sample_2.2 | ecosystem: Environmental > Terrestrial > Soil > Wetlands | place: USA...
AGGATGATCAGATCCGGTCGCGGCCTCGTCGGTCCGTTCGTGCGCAGATACTCGATCGCATCGACACCGTCAGACGCCACACGAAGGTTTGGGGCGATTTGCAGGCTGCGGAAGGCTTCGCGGATCAGGCGCACATCACCAGGATTATCTTCGACCAGCAGAACACTTACCTGTCGATCAGTCATTTCCCTACGTCTCGGCTTTTCAACCCACACGCAATCGGTGAGACTGCTTAGCCTGCCGCCAACCACGTGTCATTGCGAAACGCAATGACGTTGAAATGGCGCAAGCAAGACCCGATTACACGCAAAAGTGGATATGGCGATCCGGATCCAGCAACATCCGCGCCGCAACGCGTCTCAGGGTTCGAGGCGTTCCATCATGCGCGGGAATGGGATGCATTCGCGGATGTGATGAATTCCGCACAACCATCCCGTCATGCGCTCGATGCCCATGCCGAAGCCGGCGTGCGGCACTGAGCCGTAGCGGCGCAGATCGAGGTACCATTCGAACGGCTCGAGCGGCAGGTTCTGCGCAAGAATCTTGTTGCGCAACGTTTCGTAATCGTCCTCGCGCTGGCCGCCACCGATGATCTCGCCATGGCCTTCAGGCGCGAGCATGTCGACACACAACGCGACGTCGGTGCGCGTGGGATCCTGCTTCATGTAGAAGGCTTTGCATACCGTCGGATAGCGATGCACCATCACGGGGCGATCGAATTCTTCTGACAGTGCAGTTTCCTCGTCACCGCCGAAGTCGTCGCCCCATTTCACCGTCATGCCTTTTTTCTTCAGGCGCTCGATCGCGTCGTCGTAGCTAATGCGCGGATATGGCGTCTCGGCGGCGGGCTTGAGTTTGGTGATATCGCGCTCGAGCGTCGCGAGCTCGGTCGCGCGGCGCTCCAGGACGCGGCGCACGATGAATGACACGAAGTCCTCGGCCAGGTGCATGTCGTCATCGAGCTCGAAGTACGCGACCTCAGGCTCGACCATCCAGAACTCGGTGAGGTGCCGCCGCGTCTTCGATTTTTCCGCGCGGAACGTCGGGCCGAAGGTGTACACCTTGCCGAACGCGAGCGCGCCCGCCTCGGCATAGAGCTGTCCGCTCTGCGTGAGATACGCCTTGCGCTCGCCGAAGTAATCGAGCTCGAAAAGATTGGTGGTGCCCTCGCATGAAGTGGGCGTCAACACGGGAGCGTCGAACAGGACGAAGCCGCGCGCGTGGAAGAAATCGCGGCATGCGGCTTCGACCTCGCTGCGGACGCGCAGGATCGCGTGCTGGCGCGAAGAGCGCGTCCAGATGTGGCGATGGTCGAGCAGGAATGCGACGCCATGATCCTTGGGCGTAATCGGATAATCGCTCGACGCCGCGACGATCCTGAGCGACTTGATTCCGAGCTCATAGCCGCCGGGCGCGCGCTTGTCCGCGCGCACCGCGCCGGTCACCACCAGCGAAGTTTCCTGGCCCATGTGATCGGCGGCGGCGAAAAGCTCGGGTCCGAGATCGTTCAGCGTCGCGACGCACTGGCAGATCCCGGTGCCATCGCGAAGCTGAAGAAAATGAATCTTGCCGCTCGAGCGTTTGTTGTAGAGCCATCCGCGGAGCTCGACATCCTGCCCCACGTGCTTCGACAGATCCTCGATATAGACCCACGCCATGCCCGCCATTTAACCACACTGACTCGGCGAGAAAGAATCGCAGCGCGCGTCGCGGCGGCGACAGTGTTCAGGTAGCATCGGGCGGCGGGAATTCTTCGCCATCGGATGAACGCGCTCGACTACGTCATCATCATCGCCGTTGCGATCGGCGCGCTGCACGGGCTGCGTCGCGGCGCGCTCGGGATGGTCACTTCGGTGGTGTCGCTCGTCGCGGGGCTCTACCTCGCCTCGGAATACTATGCGCGCGCGGCGGATCTGGCTGCGCGAGAACTCGGAACATCGCCCAACGTCAGCTCGGTGATCGGATACATCGCCGTGTTCGCGATCGTATTTGTTGTGGTGGGCTTCATCGGCGGATTCGTGAGCGGCGTATTGCGCACGATCCATCTCGGATGGCTCGACAACCTCGCCGGCGCCGTCGTTGGCGGCGCGATCGTCGCGATCATATGCGGTCTCGCCGTGATGCTGATCGCGGCCGTGCTGCCGTCAGACGCGCAACTGCTCAGGCAATCGAAACTTGCGCCGATGGTGCTGACCTACGAAGAATCGCTGGTCGCGATGATACCCGACGAGGTCAAGGCGACCTACGAGCGTCATCGCGACGACCTGATGCGATACTGGATCGACACTGCGCTGAAAGCACGCGAGGCGACGCCGACGCCAACCGCGTCGCCGTCGCCATCGCATTGAAACGGAGAGTTAGTTACGCGACGATCGCGCCATCAACGGCGCGGACCAGCGTGTTCTTCGGAACGGCGCCGACGATCTGTTCCTTCACCTGACCGCCCTTGACGATGATCAGATTCGGAATGCCGCGGACGCCGAAGCGAGCCGGGGTCTGCGGATTGTCGTCAACATTGATCTTCACGACTTTGAGGCGGCCATCATATTCGGTCGCGAGTTCATCGATCGAAGGAGCAATAGCGCGGCAAGGCGCACACCACGGCGCCCAGAAATCGATCAAAACCGGCTTATCGGACTTGAGCACTTCCTGTTCGAAAGTGGCATCGGTCACGTGAACAACTTTTTCGCTCGCCATCGGAACCTCTTTTCGTTCGACCTAGCTGAAACATAAGGCTGACCCCCCGGGCAGTCAAGGCGAACTTTCCGCGTAGGCAGCCGGCATGGACGGGTGTCGCGCACCAGATTCCGGCTGCTCTGAAAAATAACGCCCTACCACTCTTGAGTTACCTGGCCGCACACCGTTTGTCACTGTGAGCGAGGACAACATCTATGATTCTGTCATCCCGAGGCCTATGAGAAATAGGTTTTCTGCCGTTGTTGGCTGCCATCCAATCTGTGATCCCGAGCGACGTCGAGGGATCTTGGAGGCCCCCAAAGGGGCCGGTGCCAGACATCGGCGCGCAGCGCCATCCTTCATTCTGCCTCGCGAGAAGGCCACGAGCGTCGATGCGGGAACTCTCTCACCCGACTGCAGCGGAAATCGAATGAGGAAAGCCCGGGGTGACAAAATTGACACATACGCAGCGAGACTCAGCGTGGGGAAGGCGCCGCCGAATGCTGCGGGCGCGACGATTCCGCCAGGAGCGATTGCGCACCGCGCAGAGTCTCCTCCGTCTCGCGTAACAGGTCAGCGAACACCTCTGCGGCGGGCTTGATCTCGCCGATCAATCCCGCGCCTTGCCCGGTCGGCATGAAAGTGCGGTTCGGATCGGCCTCGCCGTATTCGCCGGAGAAGTTCATGACGCCGTTCTGGCGGGAGATTGCTGCCTGCTGCGGGAAGGGTTTAATCTTCGACGGATCGCGTTCCCATTCGCGCGCGTATTCGGTGCGGATTACGCGACACGGTTTGCCGGTATAGCATCGCGTCCGCATCGTCGAGTCGTCGCGCGCCTTGACGATCGCTTCGCGATACACCTGCGCGGCCTGCGCCTCGGGCGTTGCGATGAAGCGCGTGCCGATCACGACGCCCTGCGCGCCAAGCATCAGCGCCGCCGCGATCTGGCTGCCATGCGCGATACCGCCCGCGGCCAGCACGGGGAGCTTCACCGCACGGATCATCTGCGGCACGAGCGACATCATGCCAACTTCACCGGTATGGCCGCCCGCCTCGGTGCCCTGCGCGACGACGACGTCCGCGCCGGCCTCCTGGGCCTTCTCGCCATGATGAACCTTGCCGCACATGACGACGACTTTCATGCCGTGCTCGTGCATCGTTTGGATAAACTCCGCAGGCACAGCGAGCCCGGCGACGAAGATTCGGACCTTCTCTTCGAGCAGCACTGGCATATGCGGCCGCATCATGTCGGGAATCGGCGCGAGCAGATCGACGGCGAAGGGCTTGTCGGTGAGCGCGCGGGTCTTGCGGATTTCGTCGCGCAACTGGTCGGGCGTGCATGCGGCGGCGCCGATCACGCCAAGGCCTCCGGCGTTGGAGACTGCGGCGACGACGTTGTGCATCGCGACGCCGCCCATCCCGGCCAGCACGATTGGATATTTGATACCGAAGTAGTCGCAAATCGGCGTATGCAGCATTGGTGTGAAACTCCCGGGTCGGCCGCTCGAGGCTGGCTTCCCATGAGTTTGTACTGTGTGCCGTTAAGCCCAATCAAGCGCCGTGCGCGGGCGTGGCGCGGATCGCCATCCTGATGCATACTGACGATTCACGCGGAGAGGTGGCCGAGCCCGGTTTAAGGCGCACGCCTGGAGAGCGTGTGCTCTCGAAAGGGAGCCGGGGGTTCAAATCCCCCCCTCTCCGCCATGGTAAGTACCTGATTTAATTGGAGTTTCGATCGGCTCACTAGCGCCGGGGACGGTTTGAGGGACGGTTCTCCAGTATTTTGGTGCTCGATAGCCTGTTGCAACACAGCTCCGATTCTCCGTCCCGCTCCAACCTGAAGTCCCGGTATCCACTTTCGGTAGTGGCGAAAGATCATCTCCTCCGAAGTGCCGCACACTTGAGCTACCCATCCGGGATCCTCGCCTGATGACAGAGCCAACGAGATGAACGTGTCACGGATGCAGTACTGACCTCGTTCAGCGATGCCGGCACGACTTAGTGTCGGCTTCCAAACGCAATCGTTGAGCCATTCCTGGTCCAAGGGGCTGCCGTTGCGGTTGGTGAAGACGAAGTCCTCGGGCGAAGTCGAGCTCGCTCGGGCCTTGAGACGAACTAGCGCGTTCAGAATCTCCGTCGCGTAAGAAAAATCGATTTCGCGACGACCGGTTTTGGGCTCGGCTTCCAGTCCGCCCATACGCGGTATCCGGCCCCGACGAAGTTTCAGCTGCTGGCGCTCAAAGTCGATCCATCCAAAACGAAGCGCGACAATTTCGGAAGATCGCCAGCCCAGGTAAAACCACACCGTGTAGAAATCGCGATACCACTCCGGCACACACTCCAGAAAGCGGGCAACTTCCGAGCTGGTCAGTGGATTTGCGGAATGGCGTTCGCGCCTGCTGCGTCGCACGCGACGGCTGCTCGTGCGAAGCACCGGATTCTTTTCAAGCAACCCTTCGTCGACGGCGTCCGCGAACGCCTTGTGAAGAAGGCCCATAGTGTTGCCGACCGTCTTTCCGCTCAGGCCTTCTTCGAGCAACGACTGTCTGAAGGTGGAGCAATGGTATGGCGTTATTTCCGCCAATCTGAGATTTCGAAATGTAGGGATGAACCGGCTGCGCACGACAGTCGCGTCGTGGATCCAGGTGGAGGGGTGGATGTCTGGATCTTGAGTCACGCGACCGTCCGCGAGAATCGGTGATCGATTCTTTTGCCATTTCGCGATGTACTCTTCGAATGCGAGCAGCGCTCCATCGCGCCCACGATCATTCGGATAGAAAATTTGAAGACGGCTCCCGCGCGGGAAATGCGCTCGATAATCGAATGAGCCACGCTCGATAGCGGCATCGACTGCCGACATCTTGCGCTCGCAGAGGCGCCGGTTCTCGCTGGTATCAGCGAGTCCCGTGTACTCCTTACAGCGGATCCCCCGCCAGAAGAAGTCAAAAAAGAGATTACCGTTTTTTGCGCGTACGGGCACGGTGCACCGGATAGAAGGGCTCGTCGCCAGTCAGCAACACATTTGCACCAGCGAAGCGATTTAATTCTTCGTTTTCTGGAGAAGCAGCGCCATCTTCATGGAGCCATTGCTCCATTCGTGACCACACGAACAAAACCCGTCCCCTTCGCTTGTAGTAATGCAGACCGCGTTTGAAGACTCCAGTAGACATCATGTTGCGTAGCGTCTGTTCGCAGTACTTGATGCGTGCCGCTGCTTGCCGAACAGTCAGATATTCTTCGTGTGGTTGTTCGCTCGCAGCTCCTTCGCCATCGTCTGGCGACCAGAGGTTTGCGACCGCATCAAGAGCCTTCAGCACGCGTTCCAGGTTCTCAGGAGAGATCTGCTTCTGGGGTCTCATATAAACGACTCCCTCAGCGTTCATTCTAAGAAAACTTTTCTAAACGTTTGAATGACGACTCGTGGCTGCAAAAGAATACAGGCGCAGCCACGAGCCGCGGCACACTACTAAAATTGAATCTCCGCTTCCGCCGGTAGCAGTGGGTCATCCGTCTGATGGGATTCTGCTTTTTCGCCCTGCGGTGTACCTAAAAATTGCACCCGTGCGGCGACTATCTCAGTCCGTCGACTGCTCAGCCCGTTGTTCTCCCATTCGCGGGTTTGCAATCGGCCCTCGACGAATACCTGTCTGCCTTTCTTCAGGTACTCGTTGCAGGTCAGCGCGATTTTTCCCATGACGACGATCCTGTGCCATTCGGCGCGTTCCTGGCGCTTGCCCTCCTTGTCGACGAAGACTTCGTTAGTCGCGACGGTGAAGTTCGCGACCGGTAGGCCTGCCGGCGTGTAGCGGAGTTCCGGATCTTGCCCGAGATGCCCGATCACCATTACTTTGTTTAACGACACGACTTTCTCCTTTTTGGCTCTGCGTCCGGGTAGCCGCCTGGCACGGAGCCGTTGTTTATTCAAACTCGATCAATTCTGCTCGCCGTCCACGTAGCCTCCTCGGCCGCTTTGTCACCGTGTTCCTTCATCAGCAGCAGAAAGCAGTTCCAGTGAAACACAGCGGTGCTGGCCCAGAGGCGCGCCTTCAGAAAATTCTCTTCGGTCCTGACTTTGCGTTCGCAACGCGCGCAATTGCCCTGATACATCGTCGACATATTGGTTCTCATTCACACCCGCTTGCCGAAGGCCAGGGTGTCTGCGGCTTGGGCTTGGAAACCCACCGCCATTTTTTCCCCGCCGCCGTTCTCGCCCAAATCAGGAACGGCGACGGAGGAAAGAGATTTGTAGCGGCGCATCGCGCTGCCACCAATGAGCGACGGCGAAGCCGTGCAAATCCGGCGTGACCGAGCGCAGCGTTTCCGTAGGGCGGGCGCGACGGATTTGAGCGAAGCCGGCGCCAGGCGTTGTTGCGGGGCGAGGATCTTCATCGCGTTAACTCCGCCTGACGGAGGCCAACTCCGTGTTGTCGCTGATTATTTCCGTGGTGTCCTTTGAAAAGCCGCAGGCAGTGTCGGCAGAGTCCGTTCAGGTAGTTCCCGAACGAATCGGTGAATGCGTCGTCTTGATCATCCGGCAACTGTGAGCGGATGGCTTGAATCTCTGGATGGGTTGTGCTCCACGTGGAGCTATCGGCGAGATAGTCGACGGCCGCTATCGCCGCATGGTCATGGACCGGGTTGAGGGCGCAGACAATCGGAGCGGGAAAAATCAGTCCAATCCTATCGCCTCGTCTGGCGTGCGGTCTGACCTGAGACAGCACAAACGAACGCTCGACACCGGTTCCAAGTCTCAGCCGCACGATGCTTCTGATGGCTGGCTGTGTTTCCTTGCCGATGATGGGACTGCGTGGGCCGCATAAAGGATCGTCCTTGTCCGACCAGATTTTGATTGGAACCGAACGAGCTGCATCTTGAGAGGTGCGGACTTCCAAGAGAGTCCCGTTTATGTAGCTGAACGGAACCGAAAGCGACGGCTCGCGATAGACGATGCCAAGAAGATAGAGCGTGTACTTGAAGTGGAATGAACGTAGGTCGCCGGCCGCGGGATACTCGACGATTGCCTCACTCGCGGCTCTGAACGCAGGTGCTTTGCAGAACCCGCAGATCTGTTTATTGATCATCTGCGAACCGCAACGAGTGCAAAACTTCATCGCGCTACCTCCTCGCCTCACCAACTGATTCCCTGGCTGCGCTTGATCTTTCGATCGCGCTGGATACTCCGCTTTGGTCGCGCAACGAATGAGTCTTCGATGTCGATCGGCCTGAATCTTGGCAGCGATCGCCGCTGCGCCTCCGAAAGATTCTCGAGAGCGGTCGGCTTGACTTGCTCGCGAGCGACGGCGCGCGTCAGTGTTTCGGTGTTGTCCGTATAGATTCGCGCGTCGTGCCTCGCTCGACTCAGTGACACGTAAAACTGACGGCGATTTACGAGGCGCGAACTCCGCTCGGTGTCGATGTTCACAATCACACGGTCAACGGTAGCTCCCTGGCTGGCGTGTGATGTCGAGGCATAGCCGTAGTCGATGTGCCGAAGCCTTGCGTTGGCAGCCCTGATCTCTTTGCCCGTGTCGGTCCGTAACTGCGTCTGCTCAACATCTATTGCGACGACCGTCGCAAGTTCGCCATTTGCAATCCCTAGTGCGCGATCGGGGGCGCGGAATTGGACACGATCACCGGCGGCAAGCCTTCGAGACTCCGCACGAAACACTTCGGTTCCGCGAAAGCGACTGGGCTTGTATTCGATCGTGCCACCCATCTCAGTTCTGATGCGGAGGAAATTGCGTTTGGGGTCCGATGCTTCGACCGTCAGGTACTCGCCAGCGGTTATCCCAAGCTTGGGGCTTCCGCGGCGTAGGCGGATCACGTCACCGACCGCGTAGTGGCGCGCGTGAGCGCGCTGCGCTCGCGTGAGATCGAGACTCGTAAGAATCGGCAGGTCCACACCTTCGCCAGCAACTTGGCCACCGACGACCAGGCGGTCGCGGATGACTCGATTGAGTTCGGTGCGTTCCTCGATTGCTGGACTCACCACGAGTGTCAACTGTTTGGCCCGATGCGATCGCAGGTAGTCTTCGGCGATCGCGTAATAGCGATCGTTGGGGGCAGAGATCTGATTGATCCGTTGTTGTTCGGACAGCGCGGTAATTGCCTGTGCGAGCTTTCCTTCCGCCACCAGCTCGACAGCTTGCCGCAGTTCCGGATCGCGCTGACGGCGGATAACCGAGAGGGAGGCACTCGCCATTCCAGCCTGACGCATCTGATAGATGGGCCGCCCAGCTTCGATCCCGTGATGCTGTCGTTCGTCACCCACGAAAACGACGCGTTCGATCCCAATCTCTTTCGCATGACCCAGCAGCTGATTAACTTGCCTCGTCGCCAGAAGACTCGACTCGTCGACGATCCAAAGCTCTTTTCGGTGCTTCTCGACCTGTGGAGTTTCGATCAAGCTCGCGACCGTACGCGCGAGAATCCCCGCTTCAGTTAGCGCTTTGACGCTGCCGCTGGTGGGTCCGAAGCCGCGCACGAAGTAGCCTTGTCGTTGAGAAAGCTCGCGGATTGCTCCCACCGTAGTTGTCTTCGCTGAGCCAGCTCGTCCTTCGATCGCGCTAAGCCAGTCACGAGTCGAAAGCGTGGTTACGGCTGCACGGGTTTGATCGGCGGCAAGCCCGCGACTGACGGACCAACTCTTGATTTCGTCGATGGCAGCGATCGGTTGAGCCATGCCGCGGCCGGCATGCATCAGTGCGACGTTATCTCGCTCAAGCACCGCCATCTCGGGAGTCGTGAATGCACCGATCGGATGGCAATGGTTCGTCACCAGATCGATCAATCGACCTTCGTTTCGTTGAAGGTCGATCGCATTGCGAACCTCTGCCAGTACAGTCCGGCCCATGGTGTGCTGGAGACTAAAGGTCTCGAGTTCGCGCCGATCGGGTGCGGCATCGCGTTCCGTCGCGTGAGCTGTCGCCTGGTGCACGGTCTCGAGCAACGTGGCCACGCCGAGTTTTGGCGCGATCGGTTTACGATTATGCGCAAGCTGGGCGATCCGTTTCACGGAGATCCCATACGCCGCAGCACGCTCGCGCCATTCGATCTTCAACGCATCCTCGCCGCGCTGGTCTTTGGAGAGACGCGAACGATGAGCCGCAATCTGTGCCGCGCTTGCGCCATTGATGCCAAGCTTCGCGAGCTCGCGCTCGATTGCCTGACGGCGCAGCGAAAAGGCCATCAGCTGTTCGCGTGTGTAGCCTTCAAGCTCCCAGCGCCCGTCCTTTTCGGTGACGGTAATCGCATAACCGAATCTCTGAACCTCGCGAGAGAGTTCAGCGCGGTAAACTGCCGTCGCAAAGGCCTGCGAGCGGTAGATCTCAATCGGATCGAGTCCTCGCCACTGGCCGTCCGGTCGACGCGTCATGTTCATCACCACGACATGGGTGTGCAGGTGCGGGTCAGGACCATAGCCGTCGTTGGCGGCGGCATCAGTTGGTCGTGCCGCGATGTGATCGAAACGGGCTGCGACGATGTTGCCGGTTGTGATCCACTCCTGGCCTCTTCGAATACGCGCTTGTCCAAACCGCTCGAGCTGATGGAGCGTCTGCTCAACAGCGTGTCGGTGCGCGGTAATTAAGCGAGCATCGTTTCCGACAAGCGCCTGGATGGTCAGTGATTTCGGAGCGTTGAACGTCGCGTCCCAGCCCGCCCGTTTCTCTTCACCTTGGCGTTGCGCCGTATGAACGAGAACCTCTCCGGTTCTCGGATGAAAGCCATTTAGGGCAGCTTGGAAGTCCGCAGTATCGATGTCTCCCGCCAGCCCAAGCTCTGCGGCTCCTTTGCCGAACCAATGTCCGATCACCCGCCGATTTTCAGTGTAGTAATCATCGCGACTGTACTTCTCCTCGTAGTACGTTTCCGCTTGACCGGCGGTGAGCGCGCCTTTGGACATGACCAACATGGCTAGTCCCACTCTCCCTGTGACGAAGCGGGTTTGGGCGATGATTCCGGATGCGTGCCTGCCTTCTCCTCAGAAAACGGCACCTCGGAGTCTTTGCGGAGAACAAACGCTGGCGCGTTTTTCTTAGGCTCGGCCCACTGGAGCGCGATTCGCGCCCGGTCATAACCGGCGATGCAGAGGTAGCCTTCGAGAGGCGGGAGCTTCTGGATTTCGGCCGGCAGCACGACGCGCTCCAACGTCTGATGGGGTTGCAGGTTGAACCCATCTCGAAAGAGAGACGGGCCGGTGAGCGTTGTCATCTGAAGTCGAACGACTTCACGCTGCCCCAGCGTACGGCTCGCCCACTCCGCTGTCTCCGCTTCGTCCGAACGTAGGATCAGTTTGGTTGCCGGCGCCGACAGCAGCGTGACGGTGCGGTCGCGTCCATAGATTGAATGGAGCTGAGACACCGCCTGAAAGCCAACGACCACGCAGAGGCCGCGTTTGCGGCCTCGGACAACGAGATTCTCCAATTGTCCCTGGTAGTCGAGCGCTCCGAGCTCGTCGATAATGATCCATACTTGGTTCGTGGTTGCACTCAGGTCGGTAGTGAGAAGCTGGCGGACCAGACAATCGAGCCAAACATTTTGGAGCGGAAGTGCAGCGGCGCGCGAATCCTCGGTCGAGGTCATGAAGAGCCATCCGCGGCGATTCTTCGCCCATTCGACCGCGCTCCAATTGGCATGATTCGGAAGCTCCGGAGGCAGGTAGCTAAGCGGGTTGGTAGCGTTCGTTGCCATCGCCACGATGCCCGCGCCCTGGTCGTGTGCTCCGGGATCGATAAGCGCTTCTGCCTGCGTTCCGGCCAAAGCCTTCTTGAGTCGATCCCGGGGCAAGGTCAGCATTTCGGTGATGGTCTTCGCCGTCCGTGGCTTGGCAGTCTCCAGGATGCTGACAAGTGTGGTGCGACCGGAGCGTCTGAAGAATCGGTCTGCACCGCTTTGCGAGAAACTATTGGGAGCATCCGGTATGAGCGATTGAGCCAAAGCTTCGGCGTCCATGCGGAAGCTTTCCGGCCTGAGCTCCGCCCACGGCGACCATGAAGGGCACCGTTCATCGAGCGGATTTAGAATCAAGTCGCCCCGCTCGGGTCGATAGAATTCCGAGACGTATTCGGCGTCTGGATCCAGCACGATGCCGATTCCCGCGCGCGCCTCGATCTGACGCAGTATCTGCCGGATGCAGTTTGACTTGCCGGAGCCAGTTTTGCCGGTAATGGCAAAATGTTGCGGCTCCAGGTCCGCCGGTATCGTTACGCTGGCGATTCTGATTCCAGGAGTTTTGCCGCCACTCAGCTGGCGAACCACCGGCACGCGTAGAAGTCCGCGCGTAGCGGCATTTTTCACCGCGCCGCTTAACTCTTTGCTGGTGATCAGTTGCAGCCCACGGAGGTGATGGGCGTCGGAGCTTTTGCGTCGAAGCAAGATAACCGAAGCGACCGTGATCAACATTGGCGCCACAGCCCCATAGCGCAGATAGTGGATTACCCATTCCCCGAAGGAGTGCTGATAGAAATGCCTGTCGTTGAGAAACGCTGCGAGAACATCCGCCGGGTAACGCCGCCCCATGTAGGGCAAGGTCGGGTGGATGAAGGGGGGGCTCAGCTTACCAAGCAACCAGGCGAGGAACCAGGGCACAAATTGTTGGTGCCCGAAATCTGGGAAGTAGCGGCCCGTCCAATACCAGATGAGGCAGAATGTCGTGATGATCCAGGAGAAGAGACCGAGCTTCAGCCAGACCATCACAAATCGCGCGTTCATTCGCGCGCCAGTCGCGTACGCCTGCCAACTCGCCGCCTGTCGTCCGCCCGACCACATCGTCGTCTTGCTCCCGTGGATTAACTATTCGCTTTCGATCCGTTCTTGCGGCGATCGATCTCTGCATCAAGTCGGCCGATATAGTCAGTGGCGTTCTGGCGCGATAGTCGCTGGATTTCTTCGAGCTTTGTACGATCGAGCTCTAACGCTTCACTCCGCTCGACCATGTAGTAGAGCGAGGATCGCGTGCGCGAAATCTCGTACACTGTGTGGCGGAACCGATCTTCGATCAGCTCACTAATCTCGCTTCTCAGTTGGCCCAGGTCGACGGATTCGTTGTAGTGGTCACATACGATCGACCGAACGATCTCAGTGGGACTGGCATCACGGGCCTGAGCCTCGGCTTCAATCTGAGCCGCGATTTCTGACGAGAATCTAATCGTTATCGGCTTAGCCTGGTCGGCGCTCCGCGCGAAATCGTTTGCTTTCATAGTCTCTTCCGCCATTTTCCTATCCTCATCCGCGATTCTGATTTCCTTGAAATCTCAGTAAATCAGCGGTTTCTCTGCGAGATTCCTTCATCCAAGTGATGAGTGACGTGTCAAAGCCTGAAACGCGCAAAGCGCGTTAACGGACCTCACGTCACTTTTCAAATGTTTGCCAATGCACAACTTCACTTTGCTG
>Ga0335073_10010417_pt1 | contig 13067 bp, 10 predicted proteins | sample Lox_Sample_22_FD_207093 | JGI IMG/M metagenome (GOLD analysis project Ga0335073, IMG submission 207093) | Soil microbial communities from Loxahatchee National Wildlife Refuge, Florida, United States - Lox_Sample_2.2 | ecosystem: Environmental > Terrestrial > Soil > Wetlands | place: USA...
GCTCCTCGACGCCGGCGCGAACCCGGACCAGCCGATGCCGGCTGAACTGTTCGGCACCGGTCACGGGACCGTAGCGACCTGGCCGGCGGCATATGCGGCGGTCCAGTTCGGCCGTGACTCGGAGCTGCTGGACCTGCTGCTCGCCCGCGGCGCTGACCCGAATGCTGTAGGCCCGGACGGTCGCTCCCCCTATCGGGTGGCGATCAGCCAGGGTCGCGCCGACTTGGCTGTAGTGCTGCGCCGCCACGGCGCTCGCGACGACGCCACCACCGCCGAGCGCTTCTTGTCTGCGTGCCTGCGCGGGGACCAGGCAGGCGCACGGCAGCTGATCGCAGAGGATCCGGGGCTGGTGGACAGGCTGACCGAGGACGAAAGCGGCGCGATCGAACTCGCTGCCGAGCGTGGCGATACCGAGGCTGTCCGCCTGATGCTCGACCTTGGCTTCCCCCTCGATGCCCGTCGCGGCGATCATGGCAGCACCGCGCTGCACGCCGCCGCTTACGCGGGCAGTGCGGAAACGGTGCGGCTGTTGCTGGCTCGCGGCGCCGATATCGAGGCCCGCGATATCACCTGGGACAGCACGCCGCTGGAGTGGGCTAAGGTCGGCAGCGGGCTACAGCCACAGACCAGCCCAGACCCCGACTGGGCTGCCACGGTCCGGATCCTGCTCGACGCCGGCGCGTCTACCGAGAGCTTTGAGCTGTCTTCGGACGATCTCAAGCCGGCCAGCGACGAGGTGGCGGACATTTTGCGGGCGGCGGGTGTACGGGGCTGATCGCCCCACCTCGTAACGGTGCCCCCAACGGGATTCGAACCCGTGCCGCCGCCTTGAAAGGGCGGTGTCCTAGGCCACTAGACGATGGGGGCCCCAAGAAGACCATACCGCTTGCGAGGAACGACTGATCCCACAGCCGGGGGCAGAGCGGTATCGCCGTGCCCGCAGGAAAGGGCCTCCTACCGCGAGGTGTTCGCGGCGCGTGCGGGTGATCAGCAGCCAGCAGGCCTTATAGCCTGCTGGTGCGCTTGCTGACGAACGACTCGACGATCGAGCCGTCCTCACCTTCCTCCGGAAGGATCAGCCACGCGATCAAGTACAGGAGGATGCCGAGCCCGTAGAAAACAGTGAGCACCCCGAAAGCCAGCCTGACGAGGTTAACGTCGACCCCAAAGTAAGCACCGAGCCCGGCACAGACACCCGCTACGATCCGGCCCTGCCGGATTCGAAGCAGCCGCTTGCCCCCGCTGCTGCCGTTGTCTTCACTCATATCTGTGATCATCCCTAGTCGGCCGGGGCCTTGTCATCAGGAATAACCCGGTTAATACCCTGAATGTCAGCGAACTGATTGGAGACGCCATGGCCACGGAGACTGACCTGCTGCAGATCGACGACCAGCTTGGCGACGAGGAGCGGCTCATCCGCGACACCGTCCGTGCCTTTGTTACCGACCACATCCTCCCTGAGATCGCCGACTGGTTCGAGGCCGGCGTGCTGCCCAGGCCCGTGCTGACCGAACTCGGCAAGCTGGGCCTGTTCGGCATGCACCTGACGGGATACGGCTGCGCGGGCACGAGCCCGGTCGCCTACGGCGTCGCGTGCCGTGAGCTCGAGGCGGCCGACTCCGGGGTGCGCAGCGCGACTTCGGTGCAGGGATCACTGGCCATGTTCCCGATCTGGAAGTACGGCAGCGAGGAGCAGAAAGAGGAGTGGCTGCCGCGGATGGCCGCCGGGGACGCGATCGGATGCTTCGGGCTCACCGAGCCTGATCACGGTTCCGATCCGTCGTCGATGCGCACCCACGCGGTGCGCGACGGTTCCGACTGGGTGCTCAGCGGAACCAAGATGTGGATCACCAACGGATCGGTCGCTGACATCGCCGTCGTGTGGGCCTCGACAGACGACGGCATCCGGGGGTTCCTGGTGCCGCGCGGAACCCGCGGGTTCTCCGCCCGGGACATCCACAAGAAGATGTCGCTGCGCGCGTCCATCACGTCTGAGCTGGTACTCGACTCGGTGCGGCTGCCGTCGTCCGCGGTGCTGCCCGGGGTGACCGGGCTGCGCGGGCCGCTTTCGTGCCTGACCGAGGCCAGGTTCGGGATCCTCTGGGGGGTGACCGGCGCGGCGCGCACCTGCCTGGAGACAGCGGTGTCGTACGCGACGACGCGGACGCAGTTCGGCAAGGCGATCGCCGAGTTCCAGCTCACCCAGTCCAAGCTGGCGTGGATGGCCGTCCACCTGTACCAGGCGCAGCTTCTCGCGCTGCACCTCGGTCAGCTGAAGTCCGCTGGGACGCTGACCCCGGTACAGGTCAGCGCCGGGAAGATGGCCAACGCGCGGACCGCCATCGACATCGCGCGGACGTCGCGGACGATCCTCGCCGCCAACGGCGTCACGCTCGAGTACCCGGTCATCCGGCATGCCAACAACCTGGAAGCTGTGATCACCTACGAGGGCACCGAGGAAATCCACGCGCTCGCCCTCGGCCAGGCCCTCACCGGAATGTCCGCCTACCGCTGACGTTTCGGTACGCTTCGATCGGAGTGTCACGCACTTCTCGGCTTCATGGCGGGCCGGTGCGCGACGCTGCGGGGTGCTAGCTCAATGGCAGAGCAGCGGACTTTTAATCCGTTGGTTCAGGGTTCGACCCCCTGGCGCCCCACTCATTGATATGCCTAGCTTCACTTGATCCGCGACATATCGGTTCCGCTTGATGTGAGACACGTCCCTAGGGCCTGGGCGGCCGTTGTGAGACGAGCTGTTCGATCGCAGGCCGCAGAAAGGTGAGCGTCAGCTCCGCCCGGCGGGCGATCCAGCGCCGTGAGGCTGGACCGGGGTCGCCGTACCGGCGCTGCCTGATGTCGTCTACGACCTCTGCCGGGGCGCCGAGTTCAGTAAGCACGCTCAGAGCCTCGGCCTTGGTGATCAGCTTGCCATCCCGCAAGGTCACCGTTGCCCTGGCCAAGGTCAGCAAGCCGAGGTCCACCCAGATGTTACGATCCCACCGCTCGGGGTGGTCCAGGGACGGCAGCCAGAAGCTTTCCATATCGTGGACCACGAACTCGGCGAGTTGCTCGTCGCTTACCGGCGGAAGCCTGGCCGCTGGTACCTCGCCGTACAAAACGAGCCCGAAGTCGAACAGCTCGCGCCTGGTCACCGGGGTGACTGGCCGACGCATCAACTCCTCGTGCGCCCATGTGAGGTGCAAGCGCGTAACATCATCCAGCTCCCCTGCCGCGCAATAGCTGCAATGCAGCCCCGACGCGAGCGCAAAGGCATTTCCCAGGCTTTCGTGCACCTCCCCGAGCCGTTGCTCCTCCGCTGCCGTGCACGGCCGGCTCAAGATGGCGATCAGGTCCAAATCGCTGCGTCCCGGCTGGTAGTCACCTCCAGCCAGCGACCCGTGTGCCCACACCGAAACCAGTGGCACAACCGGCTGGATGGCACTGACGAAACGGCCGAGGAGTCGGCCGGTTGCCTCATCTGTCATAGGACCAGTGTGGGACCAGGATGATGCGTTCCGGGAATGTCGCGCATCAAGTGAAGCCACGGTGTTGTATTGCTTCGCCTGATGCTTTCCAGTTGGCCTTCGGCTGATGGGCGACAGTGTTTCGGCTGATTGCTGACGCCGCCCTGCGCCACGACGACGTGCTGCCCGCAGGGGAAGACCGGCTCGGCCTCAGATGTACTCGCGCCGGCGCATCCAGGCCAGGGTCAGCCAGCCCCAGACCGGAGGCAGGTAGGAGGTGAAGACCCGCTGGATGAGCACCGCTGCGATGGCCTGATCCTGGGGTATGCCAACGGCGGTGAGCCCGGCGATCAGCCCGGCCTCCACCACCCCCGCGCCGCCCGGCACCGGCACTGCGCCCCCGACGATGGCGGCCAGCGTGTTCACGGTGATCAGCGTCGCGACGCTGGCATGCTGCCCGACCGCGTGCAGCGACGCGCCCAGCGCCAGGATGACGGCCAGCTGGGCCAGGGTCGAGCCGGCCAGCACAGAGACGATCTTGTGCGGCTCGGCGGCGATGACCTTGACGTTGCCCCAGATGCTTACCAGATAGGGCCTGAGCCGGGTGCTGGCCAGCCGCCGCACCCGCGGTATCAGGGCGATCACCGTGGCGGCGATCCCGGCGGCGATGATGACCGCGAGGATGATCCAGATGGCTGCCTGGTTGCTGCCTGAAGTGCCCTGGGCGTGGATGTCACCTGCGGCGAAGGGGATGGCGATGAGGAACAACAGGCCTTTGACAATCCATTCCGCCGTAGAAACGATGGCGCCCGAACTGACCGCGGCCGTCGCGTCGGACCCCTGACGCTGGAAAAACCTGACCCGCACGGCGAAGACAGCGACGTTACCGCCGACCAGCGAGCTGAAGGCATTGGACACCTCGAGCGCCACGCACCGCCCGTACGGCAACTCGCCGACGACGGCGCCGGTCAACGCCCAGGCCGAGCCGAGCGGCGGCAACTGGGCGAAAACGAACGCTAGCGCCACCCACCCCCAGCTGGCCCCCTTGATGGCTTCGAATGCGCTGCCCGCGTCCGATAGCACGCCGATGATCGCCCAGATACCGATCAGCGAACCGATGCCGAACAGCAGATTGGTCCAGCTGATCCGTTTGAACTCCGCAAGCTTCGGAACCTCGATGCCGGCTCCGCTTGCCACCGCCGACCGCAGCTGGGGGAGAAGGCCTTTCCGCTGTGCCAGCGCGGCTATGGTCGCCGGGTCCAGCGCCGGGCGCTGCAGGTGCACCAGGGCACCGCGAACGGTGTCCACATCAAGCACCCGGCCAGCCGCCGCGGCCGTGCGTCCGACACCCGCCTGCACGGCCATGGCGGCCAGCGCGGCGGCCAGATCCGCATCCAGGCGGCTGGCAGAGGCCGCAGCCGATGCGCTGCGGAAACCCCTGACGCAGACGCCTTGCTCGGCGAGGATGATCGTCTCCCCGCTGAGCGCACCGTGGGCGAGCCCGGCCGCGCGCAGCCGCAGCAGGGCGAGCAGGATCTCGTCAAGCGTGCGGTCGGCGAGGCCGTCGCCTGCCTCAGACAGCGCCCGGCCATCGGGTACGCGCGTCACGAGCGCCGCGTCCTTGCTCGGGCCGAACCTTCCGGCGGCGAGTACCTCGGGCACCAGAACCGCTGCCCGTGCGGCCATCAGCGTGAGGTACGCCTCGTGCTCGACCTGCTGGAGACGGTCGAGGATGAGGGTGGGCCCCGAGTCCCGGTACACGCAGAACCGCCACAGCTTCGCCAGCATCCGCGCGTCGGACGCGTCCCGGCCGTACACCGACAGCTCGATCCTCTCGCCGCCCACGCCGCGGCCGGTGAACTGCTCGACCCCCCAGACCTGGCGGGGTGCCCGCATGACACCGGTAACCGTGACCTTCAGGTCGGAGATCCACTCCGCGACCTCTGCCGCCGACGGCAGGCCAAGCGGCGAGCCGACGGCCAGGTGCACGGCCGCCGCGACGCCCCAGCCCACTGCCATGCTGGATAGCGCGTTTACCGGCAGCGCCGACCCGCCACAGACACCGGCCAGCACTGCCAGCGGAACCAGGAGCCACACCAGCCGGTGCACCGGACGGCTCAGGTAGGGCAGCGCGGTGGCCGCCACCGCGACCGCGACCGCGAGCCAGGTGACCGGGTAACCGGTATCTAGTCCGGCGAGCGCGCTGTCAGGCGGCCGCCCTGCCGCCGATCCAAGAAGCACTCCGATCAGCAGGCACACAACCCAGCTCAGCGCGCCAGCAACCGCGATGTGCCGGAGCGCGGTCAGCCGCGGAACCAGCAGCCCGACGATCGCGAGCAATACCACTACCCCGGCCGAACCGAGCCAGAACAGCGAGGTGACCAGCCAGCTGATCGCCGCCGGCGGCGGATGGAGGGCGCTCACGATGCTCAGCTCGACAGCCGAATTGGCCCGCATCACCGGAACGGAAACCGCCACCAATATGATCGCGAGCCCCAGCCGGAACGCGTCAGTTGCACGCCGCCGGGTGGTGCCCCCGCCATGCGGTCCCAGCACGGCCGCACGTAGCCTTCCCGACAGCCGACGGCGCGCGTGCGGGACGTCCTCGCCGACCACAACGGTCATGTGCTACTCCTGGGGAGCGCCACCTCGCGATCGCTTCTAGTTAAGCACTAAACCGCGCGAACGCGAGGGAGACCGTCGCGGCCATGTTCTCGTATCCGAGGTCACCTGGATGGAGGCTGTCGCCAGAGTTGTCGAAGCGTTGAGGGATGCCGATTGCGGCATGTGCTCGCCTGCGTCCCCGCGGGGCTGAACCGGGCAGCGGGCATGTCATGATCAGGCGGGAGAGGGGGCGCCGTGCGGTACCTGATCGTGGCCGAGGCCTACCGTGACCTGGAGCAGGTCAGCAGCCGGCTGGCGCTGACCGAGCGGCTCGCCGCGCTGCTGGCCCAGACCCCTGACAGGCTCCTTCCGACCGTGTGCTACCTGTGCCAGGGGCTGATCGCGCCAGAATTCGCCGGGGTGGACCTCGGCCTGGCCGAGAAGCTCGCGGTCCGCGCGGTGGCCACCGCCGCCGGCACTGACGCCGCGCAGGTCACGGCCCGGGTGCGGGAGACCGGCGACCTGGGCCAGGCTGCGGAAGGGCTGCTCGCCCAGCCCGTTCCCGAAGCAGACGGCCGGCCGGCGAGCCTGGAGGTCACCGAGGTCGTCCGCACGCTCCGCGAGATCGCCGCTGCCGAAGGGGCAGGCTCGCAGGGCCGCAAGCTGGAGCTGCTCGCCGGGCTGCTCACCCGGGCCACCCCGCTGGAGGCCCGTTACCTGCTGCGCCTGGTGACGAGGAACCTGCGGCTTGGCATCGGCACGCCCACGATCCTGGACGCGCTTGCCCAGGTGCATGCGGGCGGCAAGGCCGCCAGGCCGGTGCTGGAGCGCGGTTACAACATCTGCTGCGACCTCGGCAAGGTGGCCGCCACCCTGGTAAGCGGCGGCCTGGTGGCAGTGGAGCAGCTGCGCGTCGCACCAGGGAATCCGGTCCGGGTCATGCTGGCCCAGCGGCTGGCCGACGCCGGTGAGATCCTCGCCCGGCTCGGCGGGCAGTGCGCGGCCGAGTACAAGTACGACGGCGTCCGGGTTCAGGCGCACCGCACCGCCGACGGGACGATCGAGCTTTTCACCCGGCGGCTTGAGGAGATATCCGATCAGTTCCCTGACGTTGTCGAGCTGCTGGCCACGGGGCTGGCGCCGCGCGAGGTGATCCTCGAAGGGGAGGTCGTCGCTTACGACGCGGCCGCGGGCGAGCTGCGGCCGTTCGGCGAGGTCATGCTGCGGCGACGCAAGCACGGCATCGACCAGGCGGTCCAGGACGTGCCCGTGGGCCTTTTCTGCTTCGAGCTGCTGTACGCCGACGGCGAGGACCTGACCATGCTGCCGTACCCGCGCCGGCGCGCCGCGCTGGAGGCGAGCCTCACCCTGTCGTCCAGGCTGCGGCTGACCACCGCGGCCGAGGTTGCCGACCCGGCGGCGCTTGACGCGATGTTCGCCCAGGCGGTCACCGACGGGTGCGAGGGCCTGGTGTGCAAGTCGACCGGACCGAACTCCGCTTACCAGGCCGGGGCACGCGGCTGGCAGTGGATCAAGCTCAAGCGCGACTACCGCACCGAGCTGTCCGACACCGCCGACCTGGTTGTCATCGGCGCGTTCGCCGGCCGCGGTCGCCGCGCCGGCGTCTACGGCGCCGTCCTGCTGGCCGCCTACGACGCGGACGCGGACACGTTCCGCGCCGTCACCAAGTGCGGCGCCGGATTCTCCGACGCCGACCTGGCCGCGCTGCCCGCCCGGCTAGCGCCGCTCCTGAGCCCGCACAAGCCCGCCCGGGTCGACGCTCGCCAGGAGCCGGACGCCTGGTTCGAGCCTGGGCTGGTTCTGGAAATCCTGAGCGCCGAGCTGACCCTGTCCCCGAACTACACCGCCGCCTGGGGCCAGATCAGAGACGACGCCGGGCTCGCGATGCGCTTCCCGCGGTTCACCGGACGCTGGCGCGACGACAAAGCCCCGGAGGACGCCACCACCACACGCGAGCTGGCCGAGCTGTTCGTCACCGCCCGGCACACGCCCACGGGCGCTTAGCCTGCTATCGCATTCCGTTCTTTCAGCGCGGGGATCACCTCGCGGGCGAACAGTCGTGCCTCCTGGCGGGTGAAGGTCTCGATGAGGAGCCGGCGGGCGCCGGTCTCGTCGATGACCTGCTGGAGGGCATCAGCGACCTGGCTGGGTGTGCCCCAGACCGCGATGGCCGGCCGGCTTTTGCGGTCGGTGATGCCCTCGACGTGGAACTCGCTGTCAGTCTCGGGGATGGCCCGCCCCCCGGCGATGTACAGCGACAGGAACTGCCGGAAGGCCCGGGCCATGTGATCCAGGTTCCGCTCCGCCTGGTCTTCGGTCTCGCCGATCGCGACGAAACGCTCGAGCATCATGTTCGCGCCCGAACGGACATGCCCGTTCTCGGCGGCGACCTTGATGTAGTCCTCCAGCGCGTCCCGGTGATCCTGGTTGCTGCCGAAGTTGCGCATCACGTTCCAGCCGCGCGTCGCGGCGAGCCGCATCGTGGCCTGGCTCGACGCGCCTAGCCAGACGGGCAGCCGGTCCTGGAGCGGGCGCGTCGCGATCGTGGTGGGACGTTCGACCGGGAAGAACTCCCCGTCGAAGGTGAAGTCCCGCTCAGTCAGCGCCAGGCGCACCACCTCCAGGCCCTCCAGCCAGGCCCGCCGCAGGTCGTCATCGCTGAGGTTGCGGCCGGCCGCGATCTGCGCCTCGCCGGGGATGCCGCGGCCGAGACCCAGCTCGAACCGGCCGCCGCTAAGTAGGTCCAGCGTCCCGGCCTCTTCCGCCACCCGCAGCGGGCTGTACAGCGGCAGCACGGTCACCGCCGTGCCCAGCCGGATCCGGCTCGTCTGCACCGCGGCGGCGGCCAGCAGCAGGTGCGGGGACGGGCACGTCATCAGCGGAGCGTGGTGCTCGGTGAGCGTGATCCCGTCGAAACCCAGCTCCTCGGCCAGCACCGCGAACTCCACGAAACCATCCACCTGCCGCTGCTGCCAGCGCGGGTCGTGGACGTCCGGGCGGGCATCGCCGGAATGCAGGCCGACGCCATAGGTGTGTACGAACTTCACGGTGTCGGTCTCGTCGCTGAGCGCGGCCATCGGCTCGAGGCCTCCAGATGCCAAATGCGGGGAGCGCGCGTCGTCCCCAATTACGCTAGATCAGGTGGAACAATCTGCCTACCTGCTGCACCGGGGCGACGCGCTGGATGTGTACCGGAGCTGGCCGACGCCGACGGCGATCATCAGCGACGGCGCGTATGGCGTCCGCGGCTTCCACGGCGACACGGTAGGCACCGATCGCATCGCGGAGTGGTATCAGCCGCACGTCGAGGCCTGGAGTCGCCTGGCCGGGCCTGCCACGACGCTCTGGTTCTGGAACACCGAGGTCGGCTGGGCTACCGTGCACCCGCTCCTGGTCCGGCACGGCTGGGAATACGTGCAGGCCATCACCTGGGACAAGGGGATCGGGCATATCGCGGGCAACGTTAACGGCAAGACCATCCGCCGGTTCCCTGTCGTCTCCGAGATCTGCGTCTTCTACCAGCGGCGGTTCGAGGTGACCGGGCCCGGCGGCCCGATGCCCGTGCAGCGGTGGATGCGGTCCGAGTGGCAGCGGTCCGGCCTCCCGCTGAGCCGGGCCAACGAGGCCTGCGGCGTGGCCAACGCCGCAACGCGGAAGTACCTCACCCAGGACTGGCTGTGGTACTGGCCGCCGGGGGCGATGATAGAGCGCCTGGCCGCCTACGCCAACGAGCAGGGCAGGGAATCCGGGTGGCCCTATTACTCACTCGACGGACGGACCGCGGTCACCGCGAAGGAATGGGACTCGCTCAGGCACAAGTGGCGGCACGCGCACGGGCTGACCAACGTCTGGCGGCTCGCGCCGCTGCACGGCGTGGAGCGCATCAAGGGCACCATGCGCCGGGCGGCGCCACGCGTCCACAACCCGGGCAGCCTTTCCTCGGCGCATCTCAACCAGAAGCCGCTCGAGTTCATGCGCCGCATCCTCAACGCCGCCACCGAGCCCGGTGACGTGGTCTGGGAGCCGTTCGGCGGCCTGGCCTCAGCCTCCGTCGCGGCCGTCCAGACGGGCCGGTTCGCGTGTGTCGCCGAGGTCGACCACGACTTCGCGGAGATCGCGGCGCAGCGCCTCGACGACGCGGTCTCCGGCCGGGACCAGGAAGCCGAGGACACCAACGCGTAAAGTCCGCGTTCCCGGGCTGGCGGTCGCGGCGACGAGAGCCGGGCACGCTGGAGACGCGGAAACGCATCCAAGAGTTAGGCCTGCGTACGGCGGCGGTTGTCCCTGGCGTAGATCACGGCGGCCTTTCCGTCGCCAGGAACCCGGCGTTCGAGGTCGAACAGGGTGGTCGCGGCCATCAGGTCGCTGAGCTTGGCGTAGCCGTAGTTGCGTGAGTCGAAGTCCGGGCGCTGCTTGGTGATGATGGTGCCGACGCTACCCAGGTGCGCCCAGCCATCGTCGTCGGAGCTGGCCTCCACCGCGTTGCGGAGCATGTTCACCAGCGCGGTGTCGCCCTTCAGCTTGGCGGCCGGGGTGACCGGCGTAGGCGGGCTCACGGCGGCACCGGCGGGGGCGGCCGCCTGCGGCGGGGTCAGGTTCTCCAGGTAGATGAACTTGTCGCAGGCCGCGACGAACGGCTTCGGGGTCTTGCGTTCCCCGAACCCGTACACGGTGAGGCCGGACTCGCGGATGCGCGAGGCCAGCCGGGTGAAGTCGCTGTCGCTGGAGACCAGGCAGAAACCGTCGAACCGGCCGGAATACAGCAGGTCCATGGCGTCGATGACCATGGCCGCGTCGGTGGCGTTCTTGCCGGTCGTGTAGGCGAACTGCTGGATGGGCTGAATCGACTGGTCCAGTAGCTGCTCCTTCCAGCCCCGCAGGCTGGTGCCAGTCCAGTCGCCGTAGGCGCGCTTGACGTGGGCGGTCCCGTACTTGGCGACCTCGGCCAGCAAGCCGTCAATGGCAGCGGGCGAAGCATTGTCGGCATCGATCAGCACCGCCAGCTTGGCGGAGGTGTCAGCGGAGGTGTCACTGGCCATAGACCCGACGCTACCGCCGCGGGGCGCTGGCCGCGTCGGACCGCGCCGCACGGTTATCATGCGTAGTCACGCCCACCTCGGTCACAGCCTCGGTCCAGCCTGGAGGCGGGATGCCGATCGACAATGACGTCTACGACCGCTTGGGCGGATCCTGGTGGGACGAGAGCAGCCCGCTATTCCTCTTGCACGGAATCACCCCGGGCAGGTTCGCCTACTTCCGTGAGGTGCTCGGCCGGCAGCGGGCCACCGCGCTGGGCAGGCTCCGGGCGCTCGACATTGGGTGCGGCGGCGGGTTCCTCGCCGAAGAGTTCGCCGCCCTGGGCTGCCAGGTAACCGGAATCGACCCGTCGCAGCCGTCGATCGAGGCCGCCCGCGCTCACGCGGCCGGCCGCGGGCTGCACATCGACTACCTGATCGGGCCGGGTGAGCGGCTGCCCGTCCCCGACTCCGCTTACGACATCGCGTACTGCTGTGACGTGCTGGAGCACGTGTCCGACGTGGACCGGGTGATCAGCGAGACGGCGCGGGTGCTCAAGCCGGGCGGCCTGTACCTGTTCGACACGATCAACCGCACGGCGAAGAGCAAGCTCCTCGCGGTCAAGCTGATGCAGGACTGGCCGCTGACCCGCGTCGTCGACGCCGCCATCCACGACTGGGACATGTTCATCAAGCCCGCGGAACTCACCGGGCTCCTGGCACGGCACGGGCTGAAGGCCGGTGAGATCACCGGCCTCGGCCCGCGCGCCAGCCTCCCCGCCGTTATCGGCGGCTTCATCGCCGCTCGCCGGGGCCGCATCACCTACGGCGAATTCAGCCGGCGGCTGGACATCGGCCAGGTAGCCAGTACTGCCGTCTCCTACATGGGATTCGCCGTCAAGGAGGAAGGAGGCCTGAGTCGCTAGCTGGCAGTGAGGCCGGCGGCGGCGGTGAGGACCTCGAGAGCGGATGACTGGCGGCTGGCGTCCGCCCGGTCGAAGGGACCGGCCCACCGCAGCCCGAACTGATCGGCCGCGTTCCTGTCGCTGTCCCACACGGAGTCGGCGTTGGCCAGCAGGAACGCGCGGTACGCGGGCTTGCCGCTGTGCGGGTAGAAATCGTGCAGATTGCGGACGAAGATGCCCTTGAACTGGGTCTGGTCGCCGTCGCAGCCAGCGCCCTCGCACGGCTCGGTGAGGATGCCGGACTGGTCGGTGAGCCTGCTCAGCGTGGCGTCCGCGATGACCTCGCCCTGCCGTAGGTAGGCCGGGTCGCCGGTGATCTCGTGCAGGGCGGCCAGGCCGCCGAGGATCACGCCCTGGTTGTACGTCCACGTGGTGCCGCCGTTGTTGGCGCAGTCCGCGGTGAGCCCGTCGTTGACCAATCCGTCCGGGCCGATCATGCCGCTGCCGTGCAGCCACTCCCAGGACCGCATGGCCCAGGCCAGGTAATCACGGTCATCGGGTACCCGCTGATGCAGCTGTGCGGCCAAGCTCAGGAACAGCTCGTTGGTAATGGCGTTCTTGTACGTCCGCTCCTTGTTCCACCACACCCCGCCGCCGCAGGTGCCGTCCCAGCCGTCCAGGTTGTGCGCGAAGATCGTCCTGGCCGCGGCGAGGTACTGGTCCTCGCCGGTCAGGTCAAAGGCGGCGACCCAGGCCAGCGCCCACCACGCGCTGTCGTCGAAGAACCAGTTGACGAAGTCGGCGTGCTGCCGCCGCGCGGCCGTGAACGTCGTGGCGATGACCCCCGTGTGGGCCGGATCTCCCGTGTGCCGCGTGTAGCTGATCACGGCGGTGAGCGCGTTGGCGGCCTGCCACCAGCCAGTGGTCTTCCATAGGCCACCCGGCCGGACCAGCGACAGCAGGCCGGCGCGCGGCTCGTACCAGCGCTGCAGCGCGCGGATCCCCGCCGCCGCCCGCGCGCGGTAGTCCGGGTCTGCCATATCCGCAGCTTACCGGCC
>Ga0335073_10010418_pt1 | contig 13067 bp, 12 predicted proteins | sample Lox_Sample_22_FD_207093 | JGI IMG/M metagenome (GOLD analysis project Ga0335073, IMG submission 207093) | Soil microbial communities from Loxahatchee National Wildlife Refuge, Florida, United States - Lox_Sample_2.2 | ecosystem: Environmental > Terrestrial > Soil > Wetlands | place: USA...
TCCAGTGACGCAGGAGCCAGGCGCCGACCGCGGCGTGATCGGCGCCGAGCGCCGCGAGCTCGTGCGCGACCAGATCGCGATGCGGAGCCTCGGGCGGCGTGCGATAGAAGTCGGGCTGCACGCGGTCGATGGCGAGCACCGCGATGTCCTGCAACAGCGCCGCGAGAAAGATGTCCTCGGGAGCTCGCAGCCCGCGCAGGGCCGCGAAGGTACGCGCGGCGGAGGCTCCCAGGATCGCGCGCCGCCAGTAGCGTGCGTGGCTGATCCCCGCACCGCTGCCGGTCTTGTAGGTCGAGACCAGCGAGAAGCTGAGCGCCAGCGTGGTCGCCGCGTTGAGTCCGAGGGCCACCAGCGCCTGGCGAAGATTCTCGCTCTTGCGGCGCTTGGAGTAGAGCGGGGAGTTCGCGACCCGCAACACCTTGGCCGTGAGGCCGGGGTCCTTGCTGATGGTGCTGGCGACCCTGGCGACATCGATCTCCGGGTCGCCGGCGAGCGCCACGATCTGCAGCGCGATCGCCGGCGGACTCGGAAAGTTTGCGGCGAGTCGCAATTTATTCTGGATGAGCTCGAGCACGGGCTTCCCTTGTGTGGACCACCGAACTCCTTAGCGGCCGCTAGGGGAAATCCTTGAGACCCGGGCGCGGCCGCGGTGCGGGCATCCCCGGAACTCGCTAGCTCGCCGCCGCTCTCTCGATGCGCTCGAGCCCGGACTCGATCGACCGGCGGATCTCCTCGTTGAGATCGCGCGCCTCCTTGCCTGCGGACTCGAGCGGTTCGCCGATCACCACGCGGATCGTCCCCGCTTTCTTGAGGATTCCGCGCCTGGGCCAGAAGGCCCCGGCGTTATGTGCTACCGGCACCACCAGGTTTCCGGTGGCGACGGCCAGCAACGCGCCGCTCACGCCGTACTTGCGGGTCTCCCCTACGGCGACGCGCGTGCCCTCGGGAAAGATGATCACCCAGAGCCCCGCGGCCAGACGCTCCTTGCCCTGCTCGATGACCTGGTTCACCGCCCGGTGTCCGGCTCCCCGATTGATCGCGATGGGGCGAAGCCGCCGCAGGCCCCAGCCCACGAAGGGCACCCACAGCAGCTCGCGCTTCAGCACCCATACCTGGGGCGGGAATATGACGAATAGCGCCACGGTCTCCCAGGCCGAGGTGTGCCTGCTCATGATGATGTGGTTTCCCGGGGGGATGCGCTCACGCCCTTCCACCACGAACGTGAGGCCGCACACCGCCTCGAGCACCCACAGGACGGCGCGCGCCCAGCCGCGCGCCATCGCGAACTGCGCGCGGTACGGCAGGAAAAAGCACAGCGCCATGGCGAACCCCACGCAGCACGCCGACAGCATGAGGTAAGCCGTGAACACGAGCGATCGGAGCAGTTGCATGGCCTAGGCGCCGGCCTCTTTGCCCGGCAAGCGCGACAGATCGGCGACGGCGCCGAGCAGGCGGTGCAGGTCGCGCAGCAGCGCGAGCCGGTTGGCACGCAGGCCGGGATCCTCGGCCATGACCATGGTGTGCTCGAAGAAGGCATCGAGCGGCGCCGAGAGCGCGATCAAGCCACGCAAGCTCTCGGCGTAACGGCCCGTGGCAGCGGCCACGCCGACGGTGTCGGTGAGCTCGACCAGCGCCCGATGCAGGTCACGCTCGGCGGGCTCCGTGAACGCGGCCGGCTCGACCGAGCGCGCATCGGCGGGCGCCTTGCGCAGGATGTTGGCGATGCGCTTGTTGATCGCACTGAGCACGGGAGCCTCGGGGAGCTGCAGGAACTGCTTGAGCGCGTCGAGCCGCGCCAGGGCATCGAGCGGCGAGCGCGGCCGGTTGGCGAGAATCGCGTCCACCATCTCCGAGGTGGTGCCCGCGCCGCGCTCGAGCAGCATCCCGCGCAGCCTCTCGGCCATGAACTCGGAAACCTCCGCCGCTGTCGCGGGACGTTGCACGGGCTGCGCCGCGGCCGCGGCCGCGATGAGCGCCGCAAGGTCGAGATCGAGCTCGCACTCGAGCAGAATGCGCAGCACCCCGAGCGCCGCGCGCCTGAGGCCGAACGGGTCCTTGGCGCCCGTCGGGCGCTCGCCGATCGCAAAGATGCCGGCGATCGTGTCGAGCTTGTCGGCGAGCGCCAGCGCCTGGCCGGTCCGGGTCGCCGGCAACGCATCGCCGGCGAAGCGCGGCCGGTAATGCTCTTCGAGTGCGCGCGCAAGCTCCTCCGGATAACCCTCGGCCGCGGCGTAGTAGCGGCCCATCACGCCCTGCAGCTCCGGAAACTCTCCGACCATCTTGGTCATGAGGTCCGCCTTGGCGAGGCTGGCCGCGCGCGCGACGTCGGCGCCCGCGCCGATCAGCTCGCCGATCGAGGTCGCGAGCGCTTGCAGCCGCTCGGACTTCTGTGCGTAGCTGCCGAGCTTCGCCTGAAAGGTGACTCCCGCGAGCTCTTGCGCCCGCACCTCGAGCGGCACGTTCCGATCCTGCTCCCAGAAGAACGCGGCATCGCGCAGGCGCGGCCGCACCACGCGCTCGTTGCCCTCGCGCACCTTGGCGGGATCGCGGCTCTCGATGTTGGCGACGGTGACGAATCCGCCGGACAGCCGCCCGTCCGCGCCCTCGATCGGGAAGTAGCGCTGATGATCCTGGATGGTCGCGATCACCACTTCGCGCGGCAGCTCGAGGAAGCGCGGCTCGAAGTGCCCCACGATGGGCACCGGCCATTCGACCAGGGCCGTGACCTCGTCGAGCAGCTCGGCGGCAATCAACGCGCGCCCGCCGGCGGCGCTCGCCGCCTCTTCCACGCCGCGGCGAATGCGCGCGCGGCGCGCGCCGAAATCCGCGATCACCTTCGCGCCGAGCAGGCGGCGCTCGTAGGATTTCGCGGACTTGAGCTCGATCGGCCGCCGCGCATGAAAGCGATGGCCGCGCGTCGTGCGGCCGGCCACCAGTCCCAGCACCTCGATCGGCACCGTCTCCTCGCCGAACAACAACACCACGCCGTGCACCGGACGCACGAACTCGGCGCTGCGGGCGCCCCAGCGCATGCGCCGCGCGATCGGCAGGGCGGCGATCGCCTGCTGAATGATGCCGCCGAGCACGCTCGTGGTCTCGGCGCCGCGCTCGACGCCGCGGAACACCAGCCAGGAGCCCTTCTCGGTGACCAGGCGCTCGAGCGCGTCCACCTGTACCCCGCAGTTGCGCGCGAACGCCGCCGCGGCCTGTGTGGGCGTGCCCGAGGCATCGAAGGCCGCGCTCACCGGTGGCCCGCGGCGCTCGACGTTGCGCTCGGGCGCCGACTCGGCGCAGCCTTGCACCAGCACGGCCAGACGTCGCGGCGTCGCGAAGGCGCGCACGTCGCGATGGGCGATGGCGGCGCCCTGCAGACCTCGCGCGATGCCCTCGGCGAGCGCGCTCGACAGTCCCGCGAGCGTGCGCGGCGGCAGCTCCTCCGTGCGGAGCTCGAACAGGAGGTCGCGCACGGCCATCAGGCGACCCGCGAGGCGGCGGCGAGCAGCGGAAATCCGAGCGCCTCGCGACTGTCTCGATAAGCTTCCGCCACGCCTCGGGCGAGCGCGCGCACGCGCAGGATGAAGCGCTGGCGCTCGGTGACCGAGACCGCGCGGCGCGCATCCAAGAGGTTGAAGGCGTGCGAGGCCTTCACCATTTGCTCGTAGGCCGGCAGTACCAGCTTGTCCTCGAGCAGGCCGCGGCAGGCGGCCTCGCGCGTGTCGAACTCGCGCAGCAGAACCGCGGTGTCGGCCTTCTCGAAGTTGTAGGCCGACTGCTCGACCTCGTTCTGATGAAACACATCGCCATAGGTGACGGTGCCGAAGGGGCCTTCGGTCCAGACGATGTCGAAGATGCTTTCCTTGCCTTGAATGTACATGGCGAGACGCTCGAGACCGTAGGTGATCTCTCCCATCACCGGGCGGCAGTCGAGCCCGCCCACTTGCTGGAAGTAGGTGAATTGCGAGACCTCCATGCCGTTGAGCCACACCTCCCAGCCAAGGCCCCACGCCCCGAGCGTCGGCGACTCCCAGTTGTCCTCGACGAAGCGCACGTCATGCGTCAGTGGGTCGAAGCCGACCGCCTCGAGCGAGCCCAGGTAGAGCTCCTGAAAATCATCGGGGGAGGGCTTGATCGCCACCTGAAATTGATAGTAGTGCTGCAGGCGGAACGGGTTATCGCCATAGCGGCCGTCCGTGGGGCGGCGCGAAGGCTGCACGTAGGCGGCGCTCCAGGGCTCGGGCCCGACGGCGCGCAGAAACGTGGCGGTGTGAAAGGTGCCCGCACCCATCTCCATGTCGTAGGGCTGCAGGATGATGCACCCTTGCTCCGACCAGTAGTTTTGCAATGCAAATATGAGCCCCTGAAAGGTGGCGGGTGCGGCGCGGGACGAGGCCCTGGATCGGGAATTTGACATCGGCGCGAGTATAGCCACGCGCGGATACCGGTGTCCTGCGTTGCAAAACCGCGCGCACCGAATTCGATCGCGTGGCCAACATTGGAGCTCCAAACGGCCTGCCCAGGGCGTTGCGCGGCGGGCCGCGCACCAGAATGATGCATTTCGTGGCCCTCCATGCTTTGATAAGGTGCATGGCGCGCCGCCTGAGCGCGCAAGTACTTGATCCTTGGGTATCGCAGGATGGCACACAAACTGCAATGGCCGGGGACCGGGCGTTGGCCCGGGCCTTGAGGCACACCACACTTTCGCGAGGACGCCAATGACTCCCGCCGATGTTCTTAAATTGATCCACGAAAAAGAAGCAAAATTCGCCGATCTTCGCTTTACCGACACCCTCGGTAAGGAACAGCACGTGACCGTTCCGACGCGTCTCGTGGACGCCGCCTTCTTCACGGACGGGAAGATGTTCGACGGCTCCTCGATCGCCGGCTGGAAGGGCATCAATGAGTCCGACATGATCCTGATGCCCGATCCCTCGACCGCCGTCGTCGATCCCTTCTACGAGGAGACCACGATCAACTTGCGCTGCGACGTCATCGAGCCGATGACGATGCAGGGTTACGAGCGCGATCCGCGCTCGCTCGCCAAGCGCGCCGAGGCCTACCTCAAATCCTCGGGCGTGGCGGACTCCGCGCTGTTCGGTCCCGAGAACGAATTTTTCATCTTCGACAACATGCGCGTGAGCTCGAGCATGAACGGCTGCTCCTACGAGGTCGATTCGTACGAGGGCGCGTGGAACGCGGGCAAGGCCTACGATGAGGGCAACCGCGGCCACCGGCCGGGGGTGAAGGGCGGCTACTTTCCGGTGCCACCCGTGGATTCGCAGCAGGACATCCGCACCGCCATGTCGCTCGCCTGCGAGGAGATGGGCCTGAAATTCGAGGTCCATCATCACGAAGTCGCGACCGCGGGCCAGGGCGAGATCAACGTCGCCGCCAACACGCTCACCAAGAAGGCCGACGAGGTGCAGATCCTCAAGTATGCCCTGCAGAACGTCGCCCACGGCTACGGCAAGACGCTCACCTTCATGCCGAAGCCGATCGTCGGCGACAACGGCAACGGCATGCACGTGCACCAGTCGCTGCAGAAGGAGGGCAAGGCTCTGTTCGCGGGCGACAAGTACGGCGGCTTGTCCGACACCGCGCTCTACTATATCGGCGGCATCATCAAGCACGCGCGCGCGATCAACGCCTTCACCAATGCGAGCACCAACAGCTACAAGCGTCTGGTGCCGGGTTTCGAGGCGCCGGTCAAGCTCGCTTACTCGGCACGCAATCGCTCCGCCTCGATCCGCATTCCGTGGGTCTCGAATCCGAAGGCGCGGCGCATCGAGGTGCGCTTCCCGGACGCGACCGCGAATCCGTACTTCGCCTTCGCCTCGATGCTGCTCGCGGGCATCGACGGGATCCTCAACAAGATTCATCCCGGCGATCCCGCGGACAAGGATCTCTACGACCTCGAGCCCGAGGAAGACAAGAAGATCCCGACCGTGTGTCATTCGCTCGACATGGCCCTCGACTACCTGGACCGGGATCGAGGCTTCCTGAAGGCCGGCGGCGTGTTCAGCGACGACCTGATCGATGCCTACATCGATCTCAAGATGAAGGAGGTCACGCGGCTGCGCATGACCACGCACCCGATCGAGATGGAGATGTACTACAGCCTGTGAGCGCGCAGGGCGCAAAGGTGACGGCGATCACGCCGCCGTCACCTGCTTTTGAGGCCGGGAGGCGATAGGACTATGCTGTCGAGTCATGCCCTTTTGCCGCACATGGATTGCGCTCGGCCTGTCGATGCTGGTATCGGCCGCTCCCGCTGCCGTGGTCTACAAGTGGACCGACGCCGACGGAGTGGTGCATTTCTCCGACCAACCCGTGCCGGGCGCCGAGAAGATCATCACCTCCGGGAGCGGATCGCGCGGCATCATGAGCCAGCCGATGCCGGTGAGCGCCCTGGGCGAGAGAGCGCAGAAACCCCCCGCCGCCGTGATCCAGCGGATCGCGATCACCTCGCCGGCGCCGGAGCAAACCTTCACCGGCGACCAGCAGGTGGCCGTGAGCCTGTCGGTGGAGCCCGCCCTGACACCGAGCCAGACGGTCACCTGGACCTTGAACGGCATTCAGGTGGGCCAGCAGCCGGATGCGACCCACTTCACGCTTCCCGACCTGGCGCGCGGCAGCTACACGCTCGCCGCCACCGTGACGGATGCGGCCTCGGGCGAATCGAGGAACGCGGATCCCGTGACCTTCAACGTCGTGCGTCCGAGCGTCTTGTCGCCCCAGCACAAGTAGCGCTCCTGCTCCTCGCCCGGCACGAGGAGCTGCTTGGCCGCTGAGATCACAACACATGCGCCGCAGATCGAGGGCACCGAGCTCCTCGATTCGCTGGTCACCGGCGTATTTCTGCTCGATCGCGAGCTGCGCGTCACCTATCTCAATGCCGCGGGGCAAACGCTGCTCGGTCTGTCCCCGAATCAGGCGCTCGGGCGCCGCATCGGCGAGCTCGCGCGCGGCGCGGAGACCTTGCTGCCGATGTTCGAGCGGGCTCTCAAAGGCGGCGAGGCGATGGTGCAACGCGAGCTCGCCTGGCCCGCGCCGGGAGGCATCGACCGGATCCTCGACTGCGCCGTGACCGAAGTCGTGCTCGGCGGCTCTCCGAGCCTGCTGCTCGAGATCGAGGACATCACGCAGCATCGGCGCTTGACGCGTGAGAATGCGCTGCTCGCGCAGCTCGGCGGAAGCCGGCTCATGATTCGCCAGCTCGCGCACGAGATCAAGAATCCCCTCGGCGGGGTGCGCGGGGCCGCGCAGTTGCTGGAGCGCGAGCTGCTCGATCCCGCGCTCAAGGAATACACGCGCGTCATCATCTCGGAGACCGACCGGCTCACCAACCTGCTCGACTCGATGCTCGGTCCCGGCCGTCCGCCGGCCAAGCAACTCGTCAACGTGCACGAGCTTTTGGAGCGCGTCTACCACCTCTTGCGCAGCGAAGCCGCGGAGGGCGTCACCATCGAGCGCGACTACGATCCGAGCCTGCCGCCCCTCACGGTCGACCCGAATCACATCATTCAGGCGATGCTGAATCTCGGACGCAACGCGATCCAGGCGCTCGCGGGCGCGAACGCGCCCGCGCCGCGGCTGGTGCTGCGCACCCGCGTGGCGAGCAACATCGGGGTCGGGGGACGCAGTCACCGGCTGGTGGCGTCGATCCAGTTCGAGGACAACGGCCCCGGCGTGCCCGCCGAGATCCAGGACACGATCTTCTATCCGCTGGTCTCCGGCCGCGCGGATGGCACGGGACTCGGGCTCGGGCTCGCGCAGGATCTGGTGAGCCGGCACGGCGGCCTCATCGAGTTCGACAGCGTGCCGGGCCGCACCATCTTCGTGATCTACCTGCCCATGGATTCGTTATGAATGCGAAGCCCTTGCAAGTCTGGCTGGTCGATGATGACGCCTCGATACGCTGGGTTCTGGAGAAGGCGCTGAAGGGCAGCGGCATGGCGGCGCGTTGCTTCGACCAAGCCGACAACGCCATCAACGCGTTGCGCGCCGATGCGCCCGACGTGCTCATGACCGATATCCGCATGCCGGGCAAGAGCGGCCTCGACCTGTTGCGGGACATCCAGGTGTCGCGACCGGGACTGCCGGTCATCGTGATGACGGCACACTCGGACCTCGACGCAGCCGTGGCCGCCTACCAGGGCGGTGCCTTCGAGTATCTGCCGAAGCCGTTCGACATCGACAAGGCGGTCGACCTCGTGCGCCGCGCCGCGCAGCAGGCGAGCGTGCCCCTCGACGTCGAGGCGACCCGCCGCAGCATTCCGGAGCTGCTCGGGCAAGCGCCTTCGATGCAACAGGTGTTCCGTGCGGTCGGGCGACTATCGCGCTCCAGCATGACGGTGCTCATCACCGGCGAGTCGGGCACGGGCAAGGAGCTGGTGGCGCGTGCCCTGCACCGGCACAGCCCGCGCGCCACCAAGGCCTTCGTCGCGCTCAACACCGCCGCGTTCACCGCAGACCTGCTCGAGTCGGAGCTGTTCGGCCACGAGAAGGGCGCCTTCACCGGCGCCGATTCCCTGCGCCGAGGCCGCTTCGAGCAAGCGGACGGCGGCACGCTGTTTCTCGATGAGATCGGCGACATGTCGCCCGCGCTGCAGACCCGGCTTCTGCGCGTGCTCGCCGAGGGCGAGTTCTATCGGGTGGGCGGGCAGACTCCGGTCAAGGTCGACGTGCGGGTGATCGCGGCCACGCATCAGGATCTCGAGTCGCGCGTCAAATCGGGACACTTCCGCGAGGACCTCCTGCACCGGCTCAACGTGATCCGCATCGAGATCCCGCCGTTGCGCGAGCGGCGCGAGGACATTCCCGAGCTCCTGCATCACTACCTCGCCCTCGCCGGGCAGGAGCTCGGCGTCGAGCCCAAGGTCTTGACCCCCGCGGCGGAGACGGCGCTGGTGACGTTCGACTGGCCCGGCAACGTGCGCCAGCTGGTGAACGCCTGCCGGCGCCTCACCGTGACGGCGCCCGGCCGCGAGATTCGCACCGAGGACATTCCCGCCGATCTCGGCGGCGCCGAGGCGGGCCGCTCCGCGACCCTCGACTGGATGGCGAAGCTGTCGCATTGGGCCGAGCGCGAGCTCGACGCGGGCACGCGCCGCCTGCTCGATCAGGCGGTACCGGAAGTCGAGCGCATCCTGATCCGGGTCGCGATGCGCAAGGCCGACGGCCTCAAGCAAGATGCCGCCAAGCTTCTCGGCTGGGGCCGCAACACCCTGTCGAGGAAAATGAAAGAGCTCGGCATGGAGGATGCGAGCTAGGGCGCGTCCTATAATCGCGCGCGATGACGGAGTTCCTCAAGAAGACCCTCGGGCTCTCGGAGCACGCGTTCTACGGCAATTCGCTGGCCGACTGGGTGATCGCCGGGCTGGTGGCGGCGGCGGTCTGGGTGGGCCTGTCGCTGGTGCGCCGCTTGAGCGCCGCGCGCTACAAGCGCTCCGTGGCGGCCGGCCACCCGCCGCCGATCCGGCTCATCTTCTACGTGCTCACGCATACCCGGCAGTTCCTGGTGCTGGCGCTCGCGCTCTACGCCGGCCAGGAGGATCTGACCTTCCCCTCGCGCGTCCAGCATCTCATCGACAATGCGGTGCTGATGCTGGTGCTGTTGCAGGCGGGATTGTGGGCGGGACGGGCGCTCAAGTTCTATCTCGAGGTCCAGGAGGCCGAGCGAGCGCCCGATCGTGCGTTCGCCGGCTCGCTCGACATCATCAAGTTCGTCGCGCACTTGCTCATCTGGTCGCTCCTGATCCTGGTGGCGCTCGAGAATCTCGGCGTCAACATCACCGCGCTGCTCGCCGGACTCGGAGTCGGCGGCGTGGCGGTCGCGCTCGCGTTGCAGAACGTGCTCGGCGATCTGTTCGCCTCGCTTTCGATCGCGCTCGACAAGCCGTTCGTGGTGGGCGACACGCTGACGATCGACACCTTCACGGGCACGGTGGAGCGGATCGGCATCAAGAGCACGCGGCTGCGCAGCGATACCGGGGAGCAGATCATCCTGTCGAACGCCGACATCCTGAAGAGCCGCGTGCGCAACTTCGGGCGCGCACCCGAGCAGCGCGCCCTCGCGACCATCCGCGTGGACTACGCGACCCCGGGCGAGACCTTGCAGCGCATCCCGAAGCTGCTCGAGCATATCGTGCGCGAGCAGCCGAACGCCCGCTTCGAGCGCTGTCACCTCAAGGCGCTGGGGGAGTCGTGCCTGCAATTCGAGCTCTCGTATTTCGTGCAGAACCCGAAGCACAACCCGCTGCTCGACCTGCAGCAAGCGGTCAACTTTCGCATCATCGACGAGTTTCGCCGGCTGGGCGTGGGATTCGCCTACCCCGCGCAACGCGTGGTGGTCGAGAGTCCGGCCGCGCCTTGATCGATGAAGCTCGATCGATGCTGCACGTGGTGCTGTTCGAGCCGCAGATCCCGCCGAACACCGGCAACGCGATCCGCCTGTGCGCAAACACCGGCGCCACCCTGCACCTGGTGAGACCGCTCGGATTTCGCACCGACGACCGCAGCCTCAAGCGCTCCGGACTCGACTACCACGACCTCGCCGACGTCCGCATCCACGCCGACCTCGAGGCCTGCCTGCACGAGCTCGAGGGCGCGCGCACCCTGGCGGTGGAGACCGCGGGGCGCACCTGCTACGCGGACTTCGCCTTCCGCGCCGGCGATGCGCTGGTGTTCGGGCCGGAGAGCCGTGGACTTCCCGATGCGGTCTGCGAGCGGCTGGGCCGCGAGCGCTCGCTGCACATTCCCATGCTGCCCCACGCGCGCAGTCTCAATCTGTCGAATGCCGTGGCGCTGGTCACCTACGAGGCGTGGCGCCAGCTCGGCTTTGCGCGCCCCGCGGAGCGCGCCGCACTCACTCGGTCTCGGAGCGGACCTCGCGACCCATGAGCGCCGACAGCGCCGCGCGCACCGGCCGTGCCTCGTGCATGATGCGGTACACCTCGCGACAGATCGGCATGTCTGCGCCGAGCCGCTCGGCGACGTTGCGCACGGCGATCGCGGCGGTGACGCCTTCCACGACCTGCCCGATCCCGCGCAGCGCCTGCTCGATTTCGCCGCCGCGCCCGAGAGCCAATCCGAGGCGCCGGTTGCGCGACTGATCGTCCGTGCAGGTGAGCACCAGGTCGCCGAGCGCCGCGAGGCCCATGAAGGTCTCGCGCCGCGCGCCGAGCTTGAGCCCCAAGCGCATCATCTCGGCGAGTCCGCGGGTGATCAGCGCGACGCGCGTGTTGGATCCGAACCCCATGCCGTCGGCGATGCCGGTACCGATGGCGATGACGTTCTTGACGGCTCCGCCCACCTCGACGCCGGCGATGTCCGACTGCGTGTAGGCGCGGAACTGCGGGCCCGACAAGCGCAACGCCAGCTCCTCGGCAAAGCCGCTATCGCGCGATGCGATGGTCATGGCGGTGGGGAGCCCCGCTCCGACCTCCCGCGCAAAGGTCGGTCCGGAGAGCACCGCTCCGGGGCGGGGCCCGAGCACCTCGCCAGCCACCTGATGCGGCAGAAGGCCGCTCGAGGTCTCGAAACCCTTGCTCGCCCAGGCGATGCGCGCGCCCGGGTCGAGCTCGGGCGACAAGCGCTCGAGCGTAACGCGGAAGGCGTTCGAGGGCACGGCAATCAGCACGTCGCGTGCGCCGTCGAGCGCCTCGCGCAGCTCGGCCACGACCGCGAGGCCTGCGGGGAAGGGCGCGTCGGGCAGATACCGGGCGTTGCGCCGATCGCGGCGCATGGCGCCGATGAGCGAGGCATCGCGACCCCAGAGCCGAGTCGGATGGCCGGTGCGGGCGCAGTGGATCGCGAGGGCCGTGCCCCAGGAGCCCGCGCCGACCACCGCCATCGGCGTCAAAAGCGGACTCTGCGTCGGCTCGGTCATGGGGATCGCGAGAGCGCGCGCCCGGGGAGCTTCCGGGGTCTAGTTGACCATGCCGGGTTGCGGCGGCGTCTCGGAGGCCTGCTGGAACAGCGCGTCGAAATTGACCAGCGGCAGCACGAAATTCGGGAAGCCGCCCTTGGTGATCAGGTCCGAGACCACCTCGCGCGCGTACGGAAAGAGCACGCTCGGGCAGAAGCTGCCGATGAGGCGCTTCATGTCCTCGGTCGACGCGCCGGAAATGGCAAACACCCCCGCCTGCTTCACTTCCACGAGGTACAGCGTGGCATCGCCCTGCTTGGCCTCGACGGTGATGGTGAGCAGCACCTCGCGCACCTCGGGGGCAAGCTCCTCGGTCGAGGTATTCATGTTGAGCTGGAACTTCGGATCCCAGTTCTGGTTGGGCGGCAGTCGCGGACCGTTCGGCGACTCGTACGAGCTGTCCTTGAGATACACGCTCTGCAGCGCCACCTGCACCCCGCCCACCGTGGTTTCGGTGCCGCCCGTCCTGACCTCGTTCATCGAGCCCCCTGAATCAATCGGTCCAGCTCGCCGGAGCCGTCGAGCGCCAGCAGATCGTCGCAGCCGCCGATGTGCCGGTCGGCGATGAAAACCTGCGGAACCGTGCGCCGCCCGCTGCGTGCGATCATCTCTTCGCGCAGCTTTGCATCCTCATCGACGTCGATCTCGCGGTACGCGAGCCCTTTCTTGGTGAGCAGACTCCGCGCCCTCTGGCAGAAAGGGCACCACCCGCTGACATAGAGCAGGATCTCCGGAGCGCTCACTTCGCCTTCGCCTTGGACTTGGTCAATGGCAGGTTGTCCTTCACCCAGGCGTTCAAGCCGCCCTCGAGATTGAACACCTTGGTGAATCCCAGCTTCGACAAGGTGCGCGCCGCCACTGCCCCGCTCGTGCCGCTGTCACAATAAGTAACCACCGGCCGGTCGTGCCATTTCTTCAGCGTCTGCGACTGCGCCTCGAGCTCGGCGGTGGGCACGTTGCGCGCCTCGCCGATATGTCCGGCCTCGTACGCCTCTTTGGCGCGCAGATCGATGATGAGCGCCCCCTGGTTCATGAGCCGCACCACCTGCATCGAGGACAGCGCGGCGAAGCTGCGCACGCGCTCGCGCACCTCGTTCACCGTCACGGCGAGCGCGGCGAGCACGGCGCCGGCCGAGAGGTA
>Ga0335073_10010419_pt1 | contig 13066 bp, 14 predicted proteins | sample Lox_Sample_22_FD_207093 | JGI IMG/M metagenome (GOLD analysis project Ga0335073, IMG submission 207093) | Soil microbial communities from Loxahatchee National Wildlife Refuge, Florida, United States - Lox_Sample_2.2 | ecosystem: Environmental > Terrestrial > Soil > Wetlands | place: USA...
AAAACCCCGCATTTGCGGGGCTTTTATCGGGGCGCCCGGATTTGAACCGGGGACCTCACCGACCCGAACGGTGCGCGCTACCAGGCTGCGCCACGCCCCGAATGGATCCAGTATCCCACAGGGGCGAGGATTCTCGATCGCCGGCGCGGAGCGGTGAAGACCGGCCTCAGGCGGCGGCCAGCGAGCCCGCCGCGATCTTCACCGGAGCGGCCTCGGTGATCCGCGCCAGCGATGCGTGACGCCGGCACGACTGGCATTGCGCGAGATGGCGCGTCAGCTGGCGTCCGTCGCGGACGCCGAGCCGCCGCGGCCCGGGAACGTTGAGCGCATCGATCAGGGCGCGCGTGCGCTGACAGCGGCGGCCGCTGATCAGCTCCTCGTACTCCTCGGCCAGCCGGCGCCGGGCGCGGAACAGGGTGCTCTCGACAACCGGGCGAGTCATCCCCAAGCGCGCGCCGATCTCGCCGTAGGAGAGGCCTTCCAGTTCGCGCAGGACGAGGATGCGGTGGTGCAGCTCGGACACGCCGCCGAACGCCCGGCGCAGATCGTCGAGCTGCTGCTTTCTCTCGGCGGCCAGCTCAGGACCGGGCTCGCGCGAGAACACCTCGAGGGTGTCGCCGGCGTCCGGCCGGTCCTCCTCTAACGGGATCTCTACGTTGCGCCTGGCCCGCCGCATCTCATCGATGCAGGCGTTCTTGGCGATCTGGTAGATCCAGGGCTTGAAGGCGATTGGCCGCTCGGTGTCGCGCAGACGACGCAGGGCCGAGATGAACACTTCCTGGGTGATGTCCTCGGCGCGGTCGAAGTCGGCCAGCATCCCGCTGACATAGGTCCGGATCCGGCTCCGGTAACGGGAAAACAGCTCCTCGAAGGCGCTGTTCTCGCCCGATCGAACTGCTCTTACGAGCTCATGATCGGTGCCCCACGTGGTCTCTCCAAGCAGCCGTGCCATGACCAGTTTTCCCCCTCGCGCCGGAGTTCCCCCTTAGCTGCGCGGACTCTACCGGGAATCGGCCATATGTCCAGAGGTTTTGTGAAACACGCTAAGGTTTGACCAGGGATCTTGCCGAAAGACCGGTTGAGAGCGTCCGGGACAGACGGCATACTTCCCGGCCACAGGCAGGCGGCAAAGGAGGACCACCGATGGCCATTCACCTCACCCCCACCGAGCTTGCACGAGAGTCCGGCCTGGAGCGCCGTGACGTGATCGTGAAATGTGTCGAGTGGGGGATCCCGATCTTCAACGGCCGGATCGACAAGACTTTGTTCCTCTCGAGTCTGCGCGAGATCACGGGCTCCGTCCCGCAGACGCAGCAGCCCCAGCTCGCCTAGCGGGTCTCGCCAGCACCAGCAGTTTCTCGGCGTCGCGACCGGGCGAGCGCCGACCACTCCTACTCTTGAGCCGACTGGCGCAGCAGCGTCGAGGTCGTCTGCTCGAGGATCTTCCGCCACGCCCGGGTCTTCTCGCGCTCGGCCTCGAAGTGCTTGACCACCTTGCGCACCCGGGTGGCCGATATCTCAATCCCGTGTCGGGCACAGATCCGCTTGAAGCGCGGATAGTCGTTGGCGAGCTTGAGCGTCACCGACTGGAATCCGTGGCGGGCGATGTCGACCCGCGAGGTGTAGTTCATGATGCTGGTTTGGAACATGAGCTCGTCGTTGGGCTCGGGCTCGACCAGGATCACGTCGACCCCGGGATAGCGCTCCTCCCAGTGGCGAGCGAGGTCGTGCAGCCGCTGGTAGGCGAGCAGCTTGAACGCCTGGTAGCCGATCTGGGGGAAACCCATGTCCGACACGCGGCGCGCCCGTGAGCCGGTGATCGTCGGGATCCGCTTCTGGAAGTCGTTGACGTAGGGGACGAGCGGGTTGACGACCACGATGAACTTCGCCCCGGCCTCGACCGCGATGTCGAGGTTGGTGGTGGACACGATCCCGCCGTCGACCATCTCCCGGTCCTTGATCCGGACCGGTTTGTAGATCATCGGCAGCGCGCTGGAGGCGGCCACGGCCTTGGAGATCGGCACGTCGTCCCAGTCCTGGGCGCCGAACACGACCCGCTCGCACGTGTCCAGGTCGGTGGCGGCCAGATACAGCTCGTTCTGGAGCAGGCGGAAGTCGTCGGTGCGGTCGGGGTCGGACAGGATCCGGCGCACGTAGTCCTCGATTCCCCGCTCCGAGTACAGGCCGGACGGCAGCACCTCGGCCAGCCCCACCGCGATGTCCACGGCCGAGATCTGCCCGAGGTCCCGGACCAGCGAGCGGACCAGCTGTGCCACGCGGAACGGGACAAGCAGGCCCTTGGACAGGAACTCGCGGTAGTTTGGGCGCAGCAGGGCGCTTACGCGCGCGTCCGGGAACGAGGTCGGAACCTGCTGGACGATGACCCGCATCATCTCTTCGGGCGTCACCCCGTTCGCCACCGCGGCGGCGACGAACGAGCCCGCGCTCGTCCCCACGTAGACGTCGAACTCGTTCACGGTGCGGTTCACCGAGAGCAGGTCGAGCGCCCGCAACGCGCCGATCTCGTAGACGCCGCCCGTGAATCCCCCGCCGCCGAGCACGAGCGCGGTCTTGGACCTGGCTCGTCGTCTTGACCCCGCGGTGCGCGAGGCCGCCCCCGGACGCTCGGTGGCCGCGGTGTCGAGCTTGACCACCTTGCCCATCCCGGGAGGCATTGTAGGGAGCGGTGGGGGCGGTCCGCCGGACGGTGGGGGCGGTCCGCCGGACCGAGATCGGCCCGGCCGCTACTTTCGACCGCGCGGGCGGTTATAACCCGCCGATGCGGGTGTTCCTCGGAACCCTGGCCGCGGTTCTTGTCTTCCTTGCCGGCACCGCCGCAGGGGCAGCGGGCCAGTCATCTCCTCAGGCTGCGCTGCAGCAGGCGCTGAACCCATTGATGGGAGATATGGGCTCGAGCAGCGGCGCCTACGTCGTCGACATGGACACGGGCCAGGTCCTGTACTCGGTGGCGGCTGACACCGGCCGGCTCCCCGCCTCGGTGGAGAAGATCTACACCACCTCGACGGCGCTGCTGCGGCTCGGCCCCACCGCGACATTCGCGACCTCGATCCTCGGCGTCGGCTCGCAGAATCCCCAGGGAATCTGGAACGGCACGCTGTATCTGCGCGGCGGCGGCGATCCGACGTTGGGTGCCGTCGGGTTCGATCACGCCTGGTACGGCAGCGGCACGGGCACCACATTCCGCACGCTGGTCGGCGCTCTGATCCGGGCGACCGGCATCAAGGGCATCCAGGGCCGCATCGTCGCCGACCAGTCCTACTTCGACATGCGGCGCGGGACGCCCGCGACCGGCTTCGGACCCAATCTGGAGGTCGAGGGCCAGCTCGGTGGGCTGATGTTCGATCGCGGGTTCACCAGCGTCCAGGGCACGGCGTTTCAGTCGCATCCCGCCCTGTACGCCGGCCAGCAGCTGGCCAACACCATGCGCGCCTTCGGGGTGAAGGTGGGCCAGGGTGGGCGGGTACCAATATCTTCGGGCCGCACGCCGGCCGGCGCCACGCTGCTCGCGTCCGTGCAGTCACCGCCGCTCTCGACCCTGATCCAGCTCACCAACACGCCGTCTGACAACTACTTCGCCGAGACGCTGGTCAAGGACATCGGCGCCCGGCTCGGTGGCGCCGGCACAACCGCGGCCGGCGCCGCCGTGGTCCGGGCCGAGATGCAGAGCGAGTTCGGGATCACGCCGAGGCTCAACGACGGATCCGGCCTGTCCCGCTACGACTCGACCTCGCCGGTCCAGGTGGTCACCGCGCTCGAGAAGCTGGCCACCAACCGCCCCTTCGTGAACTCGCTGGCGGTGATGGGCGAGACCGGGACGCTGCAGGACCTCGGAAACAACACGGTGGCGCAGGGCAACTGCATTGGCAAGACCGGCTCGCTGCACGACGTCGCGAACCAGGTCGGCTACTGCAAGGCGCGCGACGGCCACACGCTCGTTTACGCCTTCCTGGCCAATGGCCTGGGCGATCCCGACTACGTGCACGGGATCGAGGCGGACATGGCCGTCAAGCTCGCGGGCTACGACGGCTGACATTCGCCGCGTCCGGCCGGTGTTGGCGCCCGCGCCCCCGGGGCCGTCAGGCCAGCAGCTCTCGCAACCCAGCTTCGTCGAGCACCGGCACGCCGAGCTTCTCGGCCTGCGCCAGCTTGGACCCGGCGCTCTCGCCGGCCACCACGTAATCGGTCTTGCGCGATACCGAGCCGGTGACCCGGCCCCCGGCGGCCACGATCATCTCGCTCGCCTGCTCACGCGTCAGCTCGGGCAGCGTGCCGGTAAGCACGAACGTCTTGCCCGCGAGCGGCCCCTCGCCGGGCGGCGGCCCCTCCTCCTGGAGCGTGAGCCCTAGACCCTTCAGGTCCTCGATCAGCTCGCCCATCTGCTCGTCGTGGAGCTGCTCGTGGATCTTGGCCGCCATCTTCGGGCCGACGCCCTGCGCCTGCTCGATCTGGGCTTCGTCAGCTTCGAGCAGCGCGTCGATGGTCCGGAAGTGCTGCGCGAGGTTGCGGCCGATGACGTAGCCGACCTCCTCGATCCCGAGGCCGAACAAGACCCGGCCGAACGGCTGGCGCTTGGAGTCCTCGATCGCCCTGACGAGCTTGTCCGCCGAGACCTGGCCAAAGCCGGGCTGCTCGGCGATCTGCTCGGGCGTGAGGCGGTAGAAGTCCGCGGCGGTCCGGACCCAGCCGAGGTTCATGAACAGCTCGACCTGCTTCTCCCCCAGCCCGTCGATGTCCATCGCACCCGCGAAGTGCTTGAGCAGCTGCCAGCGCCGCCCGGGGCAGTCCCGGTTGGGGCATCGGGTGAAGACGGAGTCCTCGGGCTTGACCGTCGGGGTGTGGCAGATCGGGCACTCTTTGGGCGGTTCTGGAGGAGCGGGGCGGTCGGATCGCTCGGCCACGTGGGGCGCGGGGCTGAGGACCTGCGGGATCACGTCGCCGGCGCGCAGGACGATGACGTCCTCGCCCTCGCGGATGTCCTTTCGGGCAAGGTCCTCCTCGTTGTGCAGCGTGGCCATCTTCACGGTCACACCCCCGACGTGGACCGGCTCGAGCATCGCGGCCGGGTGCAGGTCGCCGAACTTGCCCGGCGCCCAGATGATCTGGTTGAGCTTGGTGACCGCGGTGGTGGGCGGGAACTTCCAGGCGATCGCCCAGCGCGGCTCGCGGCCGACCGACCCGAGCCGCCGCTGCAACTCGACCTGGTTGACCTTGACCACCACGCCGTCGATCTCGAACTCGAGCGAGCCGCGCCGCTCCTCCCAGCCCCGGCACTGCGCGACCACTTCGTCCTCGGTCCGGAGCTTGCGGACGTCGGGGTGGACCGGGAAGCGGTGCTCGCGCAGCCACTCCAAGGCGTCCCAGTGGGCGTCGAATGAGATCCCCTCGGTGACGCCGACGCCGTAGGTCCACAGCGACAGGGGCCGGTCGGCGGCCAGCTTGGGGTCGAGCTGCCGGATCGTGCCCGCGGCCGAGTTGCGCGGGTTCATGAAGGTGGACAGGCCCGCTTGGGCACGCCTTTCGTTGAGGGCGGCGAAGTCGGGCAGCGACATGTACACCTCGCCCCGGACCTCCAGGAACTCCGGCGGGTTGGGATCTTCGAGCCGCAGCGGGATGGCCGGCATCGTCCGCAGGTTGTGGGTGACGTCCTCGCCGATCTCGCCGTTGCCGCGGGTGGCCCCGCGCTCGAACACGCCGTTCCGGTAGATCAGCGAGATCGCCAGGCCGTCGATCTTGGGCTCGGCCACGAACTCGAACTCGGGGTCGGTGATGCCCTCGCGAGCCAGGAAGTTGCGCATCCGCTGGATCCACGCCGCGATGTCCTCGGCCGAGTGGGCGTTGGCCAGGCTGAGCATCGGCTGCGGGTGGCTCACCTTCTCGAGCTCTGAGACCGGCTCGGGGGCGACGCGCTGGGTCGGCGAGTCTGGGGTGACGAGCTCGGGGTGCTCTTCCTCGAGCGCTTTGAGCTCGTTGTACAGCGCGTCGTACTGGTCATCCCCGACCTGCGGGTCGTCCAGGACGTAGTAGCGGTAGGCGTGGTAGTCGATTTGCTTGCGCAGCTCGGCGGCGCGTGCCGCGGCGTCCTTGCGCGTCGCGGTCAAGACTCGGTCACCTCGCTCGCCGCCGGCTCGACCAGCCGGTCGAGCTCGTAGCGCTCGAGCACCGACATCCCCTCGCGGTCGGTCAGATCGAAGTGCACCGGCGTGACCGCGATCCTGCCCTGCGCGATCGCGGCCAGGTCGGTCCCGGCCTCGTCGTGCCCAGCGGTTGCCTCGCCGTAGATCTTGTAGAGCCGCCGCTCCGCGCCGTCCTCGTCCACCAGCGACAGCTCGTCCTGGTAGGTGCGCTTGCCGAGTCGCGCCACCTCGACCCCGGCCGGCGGCGCGCCCGGCACGTTCACGTTCAGCAGCGTCCCCGCCGGCAGCGGCGCGTCCTCGAGCTGGGCGACCAAGCGTGCCGTGAACGCCGCCGCCACCGAGAAGTCGAAAGCCGACCCCACCCGGAAGTCGAGCTCGCGGGCGCCCGACTGCTGCGAGACCGCGATCCCCGGCAACCCGAGGACGATCGCCTCGAGCGCGGCGGCCACCGTACCCGAATAGGTGATGTCGTCGCCCAGGTTCGAGCCGTGGTTGATGCCCGACACCACCAGTTCGGCCTCGAACCCCTCCACCAGCCCGAGGTTGGCCAGGCGCACGCAGTCGACCGGAGTGCCGTCGGTGGCGTACCCGACCGTGCCGTCGTCGAAGTCGACCTCCTGGACCCAGAGGGGGCGCCGCGTCGTGATCGAGCGGGCCATCGCGGAGCGATTGCCGTCGGGCGCGATCACCGCGAGCTCGATGCCGGCGACGTCCAGAAGGGCATGGCGCAGCGTCTGCAGACCCTCGGCCTCGATACCGTCGTCGTTGGTCAGGAGCACTCTCATCCGGTTCTTCTGATGCTATCCGCGGGCTCGGCTGAGCCGGTCGTACGCCCGGGCGATCACGGTGGCGATGTAGAGCGGCTCCTGATCGAGCTGCCGTCCGCTCACCCGGAGGACCTCGTGGCCGGCAGCTTTGTGCGCGATGTCCCGTCGATGGTCGCGTTCGAACGCCGGTCGCGTGCGGTGAAAGTCCCCGCCGTCCACCTCGACGATCAACCCCACGTCAGGCCAGAAGAAGTCGGCATCGAAGCCAGCTACCGGGTGATTGGTCAGGGGCTCGGGTAGACCGGCGGCTCGAATCAACCGGAGCATCGCCCGCTCGCCGCCAGAGCGCGTCCGTTTCGGGCCACCGGGCCGGCCGAGGATCGACCGGACGCAGGCCACGCCGGCGCGGTGGGGCGCGCGGTCAATCGCCGCGAGCAGCTGCGGCTCGGTGACCAGCCTGAGCGCGAACGCCTCGGCGATGGCGCGCTCAGCTTCGTTGGACCCCGTCGTCGACGCGTAATCGATGAGCGAGCGGGCCGGCGCGGTTACGGGGATGCCGTGCCGCGTGCCTTGGTCGTGCGGATCGAGCGCCTCCACCAGGTGGACCCGCAGGTTGCGGCGCGACCGGCAGCCGCGCGCAATCACCGTTACGTCGACCACATCGATGTCGGGTTTGACGAGCTGCCACTGCGCCGCCGCTGAGCGGTGACTCACCAGTGTCCGCTCACCGCAGGCCAGGACTGCGGCCAACTCGAGGGCACCTGGAGGGGGTATCGGATTGCCAACGAGGTAGACGCCTCTATGCATCGGGTGAAGCGAGTGGTTCTCACGACGCCGGCGCACGCCACCCCGGCCGACGCCTGCGATGTGGAGCTGTCGGACGGTAATCAGAGCCAACTGGCGGGACGCAACCCACTCGACCGCCGCCCCGCCCGTCCCATTGGAGTGCACAAAGCGCAAAAGCTCATCCAGCGAGACGAGATCTGCAACATAAGCGTCTGTCAGGCGCTTATGTTGCAGGGGCGGTGGCGGGGCGGGCGATTTCCTGCGTTTTGCACCGCGTGGCTGGGGTGTGGCGGCCATCGGAGGCAGAGAGCCCGCAGACGCGCCCGACACTCCCTCCTCCGCCGCGTTTGTTGCAGAACCGTGGCGAAGCTGCGACGCGCGCGTCACGCGCCGGCATGATCTCGGCGCAAGGCGCTCGCGGCTACCGTCGCCCAGACAGCACGCGCTCGCCGTCGTAGCCCACGCCGGCCAGGTACAGACCATGCGCCGGCGCGGTCGGCCCCGCTTCCGACCGCGGCCGCCCCGACAGCAACCCCACAAACTCCGCCACGGACCGCCGCCCAATACCCACCTCGAGCATCGTGCCCACCAGCACCCGGTTCATCTGACGCATGAACGCGTCGGCCTCGATCCAAAACTCCAGAACGCCGCCCTCACGACGGCGCCACAACGCGGCGAAAACATCCCGCGAAAAGCGCTGGTGATACGTGTCGGTCGGCGTGAACGCCGTGAAGTCGTGCGTCCCGACTAGCGCGGCCGCGCACTCCAACAAAGCCGAGACATCGACTGGGCGCGACCACCACAGCGCCCGCCCCGCCTCGAACACCGACCGCGCCGGCCGGGCCAGCACCCGGTAGCAGTACGCGCGCGAAGTGGCGTCGTGACGCGCATCGAACCCGTCAGCAGCCGCAACGCACGACAGCGCCGCCACATCGGACGGCAGCACCGCGTTCAAAGACGACACCGAGACGGGCGCCCCAGAATAAGAAGCCACCTGCCCCCACGCATGCACCCCCGCGTCGGTGCGACCCGCGACGGTCAACCGCACCCCCTCCAGCCGCGAAATCACCGCCAGAGCGCTCTCGACCACTCCCTGAACGGTGCGCACACCAGGCTGCGAAGCCCACCCGGCGAACCGAGACCCGTCGTATTCGAGAACGAGCCTCGCGACCGACTAGACCAGCTCCAGCAACACCATCTCGGTCGAGTCCGACCGCCGCGGCCCCAGCTTCAGGATCCGCGAGTACCCGCCTGGCCGTTCGCTATACCGAGGGGCGATCTCCTCGAACAGCTTGTAGACCATGAACTTGTCCTGACCCAAAGCTGACAACGCCTGGCGCCGGGCATGGAGGTCGCCGCGCTTGGCCAGCGTAATCAGCTTCTCGAGCTCCGGCTTGACCGCCTTGGCCTTGGCCTCGGTCGTCCGGATCCGCTCGTGCGCGATGACCTCCTTGGACAGGTTCATCAGCAGCGCCTTGCGGTGCGCCGCGTCACGAGACAGCTGGTATCGGTTTCTCTGGTGCCGCATCTACAGGACCGAGATTACCCGGCAATCACTCGTTCCGCAGCCCCAGACCGCGAGCATGCAGAGTCTCGATCACCTCGTCGATCGACTTCTTGCCGAAGTTCGGGATCGCGGCGAGCTCAGACTCACTCTTGCTCACCAAATCCCCGACCGTCTGGATCCCGGCCCGCTTCAAGCAGTTATAAGACCGCACACCCAGCTCGAGCTCCTCGATCAGGATGTCGTCCATCGCGTTAGGCGGACGCGACGGCGTACCAACCGCACCGCCCGGGCCCGTCTCGAGCATCCCGGGAGCGCCGGCCTCGCGCAGCTCCACCACCCGCTCGGCGTCGGTGAAGATCGCCAGCTGCGAGATCAGAATCTCGGCGGCCTCGCGCAGAGCCGCATGCGGATCGATTGACCCGTCGGTCTCGATATCCAGAGTCAGCTTGTCGTAGTCGGTCCGCTGCCCGACGCGCGCCTGCTCGACGTTGTAGGCGACGCGCCGTACCGGCGAGAAGATCGAGTCGATCGGGATCACGCCGATCGGCTGGTCGGGAGACTTGTTCTCCTCGGCCGGCCGGTAGCCACGGCCACGCCCGATGGTCAGATAGACCTCGAGCTTGGTCTTCTTCTCCAAGGTCGCGATATGAGCATCCGGGTTCAGGATCTCAACGCCGGACGGCAGGTCGATGTCCTTGGCCGTGATCTCGCCGGGCCCGGTAACCACCAGCGGTGCCTCGATTTCCGTCGCGTCGGAGTGCATCCGGCAGACGACGCCCTTCAGGTTCAGGACGATGTCGGTCACGTCCTCCTTGACGCCCCGGATCGTCGAGAACTCATGCGCCACGCCTTCGATGCGCACCGAGGTGACGGCGGCGCCGGCCAGCGACGACAGCAGCACGCGGCGCAGAGAGTTGCCGAATGTGTAGCCGAAGCCCCGATCGAGCGGCTCGATCGTGAACGACCCGCGGTTGTCGTCAACACTCTCAGAGGAGATTCGGGGGACTTGGAAGTCGAGCATCAGGGTCCTAACGTCGTGGGGTTCTTGCCGCCGTCTGGGCGGTGTCAGTGCCGCATCCGACCAGAACGGTCGCGCGGCCCAAAGCTTGTGGTTACTTCGAGTACAGCTCGACGATCAGCTGCTCCTGGACGGGAGCAGCGATTTCCCGGCGCTCGGGCTTGCGCAGCACCTTGGCCGTGAGGGAGTCGTGGTCCGCCTGCAGCCACGCCGGCACCTGGCCGGTGAGCTCGGTGGCATCGCGGATCACCTGCGTGGCGGTCGATCGGGGATGGATCGCGATCACATCGTTATCCCGCAGCTGGTAGCTGGGGACGTTCACGCGCCGGCCGTTGACCGTCCAGTGCCCGTGCAGGATGAGCTGGCGCGCCTGCCGCCGGGAGGCGGCGAAGCCGAGCCGGACCAGCACGTTGTCGAAGCGGCACTCGAGCATGCGCAGCAGGTTCTCGCCGGTGATCCCGGGCTGGCGGGTCGCCTTGTCGTAGTAAATGCGGAACTGCTTCTCGAGCACGCCGTAGTAGCGCTTGGCCTTCTGCTTCTCGCGCAGCTGGACGCGGTACTCGCTCTGGCGCATCCGGCCGCGGCCGTGCTCACCCGGCGGGTACGAGCGACGCTCGACGCCGCACTTGTCGGTCAGGCACCGCTCGCCCTTCAAAAACAGCTTCTGGCCTTCCCGCCGGCACTGCTTGCACTGGGGTGAGGTATCGCGAGCCATCAGACACGCCTCCGCTTGCGGGGCCGGCAGCCGTTGTGCGCCTGGGGCGTCACGTCCTTCACACCCGTGACCTCCAAACCAGCGGCCTGAAGCGACCGGATCGCCGTCTCTCGCCCGCTTCCCGGACCCTTGACGAATACTTCGACCCGCTGCAGGCCGTGCTCGATGCCCTTACGCGCCGCGGCGTCGGCGGTCACCTGCGCGGCGAACGGGGTCGACTTACGCGAGCCCTTGAAGCCCGCTCCGCCGGCCGACTCCCACGCGATCACGTTTCCCTCGCGGTCGGTCAACGACACGATCGTGTTGTTGAACGAGGTCTTGATGTGCGCCTGGCCGATCGGGATGTTCTTGCGGACTCGCCGCCGACCGCGCTGTGGCCTCCGAGGTGCGGGCATTTACTTCTTGGTCGCCTTCTTCTTACCGGCGACCTGCATCCGCTTGGGCCCCTTGCGCGTGCGCGCGTTGGTCTTGGTGTTCTGCCCGTGGACGGGCAGACCGCGACGGTGGCGCAGTCCGCGATAGGACCCAATCTCCTGAAGGCGCTTGATGTTCTGGGAGCGCTCGCGGCGCAGGTCGCCCTCGACGGTGTAGCCACCATCGATCGCCTCGCGCAGCCGGATGACCTCTTCCTCGGTCAGGTCGCGGACCTTGCGGTCGGGCTCGATGCCGAGCTCGGCGAGCAGCCTGTTGGAGCTAGAGCGGCCGATCCCGTAGATGTAGGTCAGCCCGATCTCGACTCGCTTGTTGAGGGGGATGTTGACACCCGAGATGCGTGCCATCTCAACCTTGCCTTTGCTTGTGGCGTGGATTTGAGCAGATGACGAGGACCCGCCCGTTCCGGCGGATGATCTTGCACTTCTCGCACATCGGCTTGACCGACGGTCGTACTTTCACGGCTCGCTCGTTTCGCTCTCGTCGTCTATTGAAAACCAGTAGTGCCCGCAACCCGGCTCTGGAGACCGTTTCAGTCGCCGCTACCGTGCTGCAGCAGCGCCTGCGGCGCGCTTAAAGCTGCGCGCGGGCGCAACGAGCGATGTTAGCAGGGGCGGGGGAATGCGGCCCCGGACGGGTCTCCCCTCGAAAACGGACCGCGCCGGATTCCCTTCAGGGAATTCGGCTCGGGGCGTGAGGCTACCACGCCGCCTCGGCGCCGAATTCCCTGGCGTTCCGACCCCGTCCGGACGGGCCCTCCTGGCCCCATGGACGCCGCGAAGCGGCCCCAAAAACCCCTACGCGGCGGCGCGTCCGCCCTTGGCCTCGTGCCAAGGCGTCAGGATCCGCGGCCCCGCCGCGGTGACCGCGATCGTGAACTCGAAGTGGGCCGACAGCGACCCGTCCTGGGAGTAGATCGCCCAGTGGTCGTCGCCGACCCGCACCGCATGGCGGCCGGCGGTCACCATCGGCTCGACCGCGAAAACCATGCCCTCCTCGAGCAGGACTCCCGTCCCCGGGGTGCCGTAGTTGGGGATCTGGGGCTCCTCGTGCATCTCGCGCCCGACCCCGTGGCCCACCAGCGAGCGCACGATCGATAGTCCCGCCGCCTCGACGTGCGCCTGCACCGCGTGGGAGACGTCCCCCAGGCGATTCCCGACCACGCATTGATCCACGGCCAAGAACAGCGACTCCTCGGTGACCCGCAGCAGCTTGGTCGCGACCGGGCTTACCGGCCCGACCGGGAACGTCCGCGCGGCGTCGGCGACCCAGCCGTTGTAGTCCACACCGATGTCGATCGACAGGATGTCGCCCTTGGCCAGCGCATACGGACCCGGGATGCCGTGCACGATCATCTCGTTGGGCGAGGCGCAGATCGACCCCGGGAACCCGCGGTAGCCCTTGAAGACCGGCGTGGCGCCCTGGGAGCGGATGAACTTCTCGGCTGCATCGTCGAGGTCGGCGGTGGTGACGCCGGGCCGGATCTTGCCGGCGAGCAGGTTCATGGTCTTGACCAGGATCACCCCGGAGGCCGCCATCTGGTCGATCTGCTCGGGTGTCTTCTTGATGATCAAACGTCTTCCTCGAGTCGAAGCGTCGCGATCAGAGCCCGGATGTGGTCGTGGACCTCGGCCGGCGGACGCGTGCCGTCGACGCGACGCAGAATTCCCTTCTGATCGTAGTAGC
>Ga0335073_10010420_pt1 | contig 13066 bp, 8 predicted proteins | sample Lox_Sample_22_FD_207093 | JGI IMG/M metagenome (GOLD analysis project Ga0335073, IMG submission 207093) | Soil microbial communities from Loxahatchee National Wildlife Refuge, Florida, United States - Lox_Sample_2.2 | ecosystem: Environmental > Terrestrial > Soil > Wetlands | place: USA: Florida...
TAGGTACGCGGCAAAGTCGGCGGCGAAGGTGGCGAACCCCGGGTCGCCCTGCCCGTCGCCGTCAAGCGCGGCCCGCGCCGACAGCGGATAGATGGTGCCCGGTCCGCCTGCCGGTCCGGGCGACGCCTCGGCGAGCACTTCGCTAGTGAACTCCACCGCCTCGGCCAGGTCGGAAGCCTCGAGGCGATCGGCCTTGTTCAGTACCGCGAACGTGGCCACGGACAGTCCTCTGACCTTTGCGTACAGGTCCCGTTCGGCGGCCGACACCGGCGGGTCGGCGGTCAGCACGAACACAGCGGCGTCCATGGTCTCCAGGGCCTCGTGCGCCGCCGCCGTATCCCACGCGAATACCGACCCGGTGCCCGGCGTGTCCACCAGCTCCACACCGCCCGCGAGCAGCGGCGCGTCCAGGTACACGGTCACCGCCGCGATGTGCCGCCGGTTGCCCGGGTTCCCCCGCTCGGTGACCAGCTCAGGCAGTGCGGCGAGCGGCTGCTTCTCCTCGTGCCCGTCGGCGAACCGCACTTCCACGTGCGGGTCGTCGCCGTAGCGCACGGTCGTGGCGACCGCGGTCAGCGGCGTCACCCCGGCCGGCAGCACGGCCCGGCCGAGCAGCGCGTTGATCAGGGTGCTCTTGCCGCGTTTAGCTTCGCCCGCGACCAGGACTCGCAGCCGCGCCGCGGCCAGCCGGTCGCGCAGGGCCGCGATCCGCTCCCGGTCCTGGTCCGTGCCGAGAGCCGCCAACGTGTCCAGGGCGTCCGCCAAGGCCTTGCTGTCGAGCTTGCCGCCATCGGCCCCGTGGTTATCGGCCCTGTCAGCGTTCGTCATCGGAGCCGGTCCTCCTACCCGCGTTAGATCGCCTGGCAGGGACCGTTGGCGGCGGCTGCCGCGGTCACTTCACCCGCGCCGCTAGGGACGGGCGAGCGCGGCGAGCCCCTCCGCCGCGCTGATCTCAGGATATCCGGCAATGTCAGGCCAGGGCGGTGACCACGGCGGTCACCGCGACGAGCGCGATCAGCATGTAGAGCAGGTAGGCGTCCAGGCGGCCGGACTGTAGCCGCTTCGCCGCCGCCGCTACGCCGCCGAACAAGCGGGCCGCGGGCCGGTACAGCCAGCTTTCGGTGACCTCGACCACGTCGGACGCGTACCGCAGGTGCGGTACCTGGTCCGCGCCCCCGTTGCCGGTGCCGTCGGCGGGCACGACCTCCTCGACCTCGGCGCGGGTGTGCAGCACGCTCGCGAGCACCCGCCGGGTCGGGTTCGCGTACCCGAACGCCGTGTAAGAAGCCGGCCCGTCGACGCCGATCGTCGCCGAGCGCCACGCGGGGACGCGGCGTACCCGGAACAGCCGTCGCCCGGACAGCCCCAAGGCGAGCAGTACCACGAGGACCAGCATCAGCGGCATCTCGATCCAGAGCCAGGACGGCGACAGGATGGAGAACCCGGCGAACACCGGCTGGAGCACCCATGGGGATTTCAGCGCTCCCATGGTCAGGCCGCCCGGTACGACGGACGACAGGCCGGCGGCGATCACCCGGATCTCCAGCGGGGTGAGCGCCGCGATCACGAGCGGGACGGCCGCGAGGGTCGCGATCGCCATCCTCGCGGGCCAGTTAGTTTCGGCTGCATCGCGTGGGCTGTCCGTGCCGCGCGGTCCCAGTACCACCATCCCGACGAGGCGGACGAATGTGACCCCGGCGAACCCCGCCGTCAGGGCAACCGCGGCGCCGGCGAGCGCGAGCGTCAGGCGGCCCCCGAGCGCGGCCACCCGGAACTGCTGCATCAGCGACTCGAGCAGGAACCACTCGGACACGAACCCCGCCGTGGGCGGCAGGCCGGCCAGCGTCAGTGAGCCCACCACCAGGCCGGCGCCGCTCCAGGGCGTTTTCCGCCACATGCCGCGGAGCACTTCAAGGTCGTCACTGCCGCCCGCCGCCTCGATGCCGGCCGCCGAACTGAACAACAGCGACTTCGCCGCTGTGTGCGCCACCATTTGCAGAGTCGCGGCCAGCAGGCCGACGGCGACCAGTTGCCGGTTGCCTACCGAGGCGCCGGTCAGCGCGACGCCGAAGCCGGTGATGATCAGACCCGTGTTCTCGACGCTCGAGTAGGCGATCACTCTTGAGAGCCGGTCTTGCACCCCGGCGTGCGCGATGCCGAGCAAGGCGGACAACCCGCCGAGCAGGAGCACGATCCCGGCGAGCCACCCGGGTGGCTGGCCAAGGAGCGCGAGCGAGCGCCACATGCCGTAGAACGCGACGTTGACGCACACGCCCGCCATGATCGCGCGGGCCGGGCCGGGAGCGGCCGGATAGCCGCGCGGCATCCAGACCTGGAACGGCACCAGGCCCGCCTTGATCGCGAACCCGGCGAGCAGCAGCACGAGCGCTGTGGTCTTCGCCGCGCCGCCGGGCACGTGCGTGAACGACGCGAGCACGATCGAGTGCGACCGCGCGGCGAGCAGCAGCAAGCCGACGAGCAGCGCGGCGCCGCTCGCCTTTCCGAACGAAACGGTGATCCGCGCCGCTCCGAGCCGGTCCGGGTTTTTCGCGTTGGCCCCGGCCAGCAGGTAGAACGCGGCGGTCAGCGACTCCCAGCCGAACAGCGCGGTGAACGCGTCCTGGGCGGTCATGATCACCACGGTCGCGCCGAGGGCCAGCGCGTAGCCCTCGGCGAGCATCCGGATGGCTGGCGACTCCGGCCGCGCGGCCCAGCCGGCGAACACGATCGACACCGGCACCGCCGCGCCGAGCGCCATCACGAGGAACAGGCCTGACAGCCGGTCGACGGCCAGGCCGGGCGTCTGCCCAGGTCCGGTTGGCGAGGCAAGCCAGCCCGCGACGTCCAGTCGCACGGTCCGGCCCGCCAGCGCGAACCCGCCGGCGGTCGCCGCGCACGCCGCCCCAGCCGCGCCAAGGGCATAAGGCGCGCCCCGCGTCCAGCCCGGCCTGGAGGCGATCAGGCCGACCGCGGCGGCCGCCGCCAAGAGGATCAGCCCGGCCGCGAACAGCGCGCTCATCGGTTGGCTCCCTTGCCGTCCGCCGTGCCGTCCGCGGCGAGTTTCCCGGTCGCCATCAACAGGGCGTTCAGGATCGCGAACGGGCTGGGCGGGCTCCCCGGCACCCACACATCGACCGGGACGAAGTCCGCCACCCCGGCGAGCCGGTCACCGAGCAGCCCGCCGCTGGCCGCGTCCGCACCCGCGGCGATCACCACCTTCGGATCCGGCATGCCCTCGTAAGTGGTGCGCAGCGGCCCGGCCATGCCTGCCGTTCCGGCACCGGTCACCAGCAGCACGTCGGCGTGGCGGGGACTCGCGGTGAAGAACACCCCGAGCCGGTGGATGTCGTAGACCGGGCCGAGCAGCGCCTGGATCTCCCACTCCTCGCTGCCATCAGACCCCGCGTCCACGTGCCGGACGTGCACACTTCGGCGCAGTGCCCTGGTCCGGGCGGCCAGTGCGGCCCGGGCCGCGGCGACGGCTTCGTCTGTCTCGGGAGCGCCGGGCACGACGAGCGCCTCCCGGGCGAGCGCCGCCGCGGCTGGCCCGGTCGCGCCCTTCGACCAGGCGAACACGTCGGGCCGCGCGGCTACGCACCGGCCGCACAGGATGCACCTGCCCTGGTCGACGCGGACCCGGTCGGTCACCGCGATCGCCCCGGCGGGGCATAGCCGGTCAAGCTCGGCCGGGTCAGCGTGGTTGCCGGGACGCACGGCCGCCGGCCCGCGCCAGTTGTCGGCGTATTCGTCCGCCCGCCTTGGCCAGCGCGTCGTCACAACGCCGTCGCGGAGCCCGCGCAGCACCCAGATGCTCATAGGGCCGCTCCGGCTACCGAGAGGCCGAAGCTGGCCTCGATGAACGGGAAGTCGGTGAGGATGTCGCCTGCGAACACCTCGTGCATCAGCACCAGGTTGTGGAACGAAGCCGAGCGGGGCTGGCAGCGGGCGATCCGGCCGTCCTCGACGGTGACGTCGTAGAGCACCTCGCCTTGCGGCGCTTCGGCCCAGCCGGTCGCCCGGCCCTCGGACGGGCGGCAGGGCGCTGAGGGAGTCACCTCGGTCCGTTCGGGCAAATCTTCGAGCGCCCGCCTGATGAGACCGAACGCCTGTGTGATCTCCTCAGCCCGCACCTTCAGTCTGGCTTGCGCGTCCCCGGCGTGATGCTCGGCGGGAGGCGCCGGGTCGAGCCACCGATAAGCGTCGTACGGACGGGCCAGGCGAGCGTCGTCGGCGTAGCCGGACGCCTTGCCGATGGGGCCGAGGGCGCCGTGCTCGCGGGCGCGCGCGGTCAGCAGCGGGCCGGTGCCGCGGAGCCGATCGAGGAACGAGGACGTACCGAGAAGGATCCGCAGGTCGGTGCCGATCTCGCGGTCGAGGGGGCCAAGGCGGTCCCGGAGCTCGGTGGACTCCGGGACCGTCTTGACTCCCCCGGGGATCACGACGCCGCGCCCGAACCTGCTGCCGCACAGGCCGCTGACCAGGCGCAGCACTCGCTCTTTGTGCAGCGCGAAGCGGGCCGTGGCGACCGCCAGGCCAGCGGCGTCCGCGAGCCGCATCGCGACGTCGAGGTGGTTGGCGATCCGCTCGAGCTCGGCGTGGACGACGCGGACCAGGGCGGCCTCGCGGGGGATCTCACAGCCGGCGATCGTCTCGACCGCGTGGCAGAAGGCGAGAGCGTGCGCGACGGAGGCGATGCCTTCGGTTCGCTCGGCGAGCAGCACGCCGTCGCTGATGGGCGCTCGCTCGAAACGCGCGGGGATGCCGCGGTGCTTGTAGAAGATCCGCATGTTCAGGTGCGGTATCGCCTCGCCGGGGGTTTCGACGAGGTACTCCATCGACTCGAACACCCCGGAGCGGACCGGGCCGTGCGGGATCGTGAACACGCCGTAGCCCGCGACGTGCCTGGGCAGCACGTGGTCATCGGGGCCGCCGGGCCTGACCAACGGGGCGAGCCGGGGATGCCCCTCGGGGATCACGCCGGTCTCGTCGTGGATCAGCCGTTCGTACCAGAACGCCGCGCCGATCTCAGGAGTGAGGGCGGGGTAGCTGACTGCTCCGGGGGGCAACGACGCTTCCAGCGTGTCGATGCCGTCCGCTGCTGCCGTGTGGGCCGGGTGGGCCGTGTGGGCTGTGTGGGCCGTGTGGGCTGTGTGGGCCGACAAGGTGAGCGCGCCGTCGCGGCGGGACGCGGACAGGCCGGCGAACCGCTCGCCGCGTGCGACGCGGGCGGCGAGGGATTCCCAGAGGGCCGCGACACTCGGTTCGGTGCTCGTGATCGTCATGGTGTGCCTCGCGGTTGCGCCCCGGCTAGTTGCGCGGAGGCCTGCGCGATCAGGTTCGTGAGGTCGGCGGGCGGATGCACGCCGAGCAGCACGAGGACCGCGAGCCCGGCGAGGACGGGGACGACCATCCAGGCACTCGGCTCGCCGGACACCAGGGACCCGGTCGCCTGGCTTGGCTCCTCGCGGGTACGCACCGCCACCGCGGCCCCGTCTTCGAGCGCGGCAGCGATCGCTTCGGCGTGGCCGGGAGACTGCCGCCCGTCGGGCGATGCTCCGGGTGACGCTCCGGTCGGCGCGTGGGTCGGCGCGTCGGCTGATCTCGGCGCGGGCGACAGGAGCATGCCGGTCGCTGAGGTGGCGAGTCCGAAGAAGGCGATCGTTACCAGGACCACGAGGACGGCGGCGGCCGCGTAGCTGCCGCTGCCCAGGCCGCCGTCGACGATCTGGAACTCGCTGCGGAAGACGCCGAACGGCGGGAAGGCCGACAGCGCGAAGATGGCGAGCAGGAACAGGGGGCCGCTCCACGGGAGCAGCCGCATGCCGTCGCGCATCGTGTGCATCTGCTTGGTCCGGTACTTGACGGTGAAGACACCCGCGCCCATGAACGCGCTGCCCTTGGCCGCGGCGTGCGCCATCACGTGCAGCAGGACCCCGGCCAGGGCCAGCGGCGCGCCGAACGAGACGCCGATCGCCAAGATCCCCATGTGCTCGACGCTGGAATAGGCGAGCAGCCGTTTCACGTCCCGCTGGCCGAACACGTAGAGCGATGCCAGGAGCAGGGACGCGATCCCGAACGCCAGCAGTGTGTCCCGCGGGATGCCGCTGCCGAGCGCGGCCGCGGTGAACTGGTAGAACCGCAGGATCGCGTAGAAGCTGGTCGCGAGCAGCGCCCCGGACAGCAGCGCGGATACCGGGGTGGGCGCCTCCGAGTGCGCGTCCGGCAGCCATGTGTGCACGGGCACCAGGCCCACCTTGGTGCCGTACCCGAGCACTGCGAGCAGGAACGCGAGCTCGACGGGTGTCTTCGGCAGCCGGGAGCCAGCGCCGATCAGCGGGTCGATGCCGAGGTTGAAGTGCGTGCCAAGCACCTGCGATCCGGCGTAGTAGGCGAAGATCGTGGCGAGCAGGCCCAGGCCGAGGCCCGCGGACGCGATCAGGACGTACTTCCAGGACGCCTCGGCGGCGCCGTCCGTGTCTTCGATGGCGACGAGCAGCGCCGAGACGACCGTGGTCACCTCGATGGCGATCCACAGCAGCGCCAGGCTGCCCATCAGCGGCGCGGCGAGCATCGCCCAGGCGAATACGTTGAAGCCGAGGTAGAACCGGCGGGTATAGCGCTCAGTCCGGCCCTTCAGGTACCCGGCCGCGTAGACCGCCACCGCCGCGTACAGGAAGCCGGTCGCCAGCAAGAAGATGCCGCTGACCGCGTCGGCCCGCAGGTAGGTGAAGTAGTTCAGGGTGCCGTGGGAGACGCTCGGGATGAGCGCGAGGACGAGGCCGAAGGCCGCGATCCCGGACACGATTGTGATCCCTTTGCCAACCGGCGCGGGCACCAGGAAGGACGCGACCCCCGCCGCCAGCGGGACGATCAGGATGGCCAGCACGACTCCGATCACCGTCGACTCCTATCCGCGCAGCCGGCTGAGGTCGGCGGTCGACAGTGACTCGGCGCGTGCGTGGTGCGACCGGATCAGCATGCCGAACACGACCACCGCGAGCAGGAGGTCGAACAGGAACGCGGTCTCGAGCAGCAGCGGCAGGCCGGCCGCCAGCACGAGGGCCGCCAGCGAGACGGCGTTCTCCAGTGAGAAGAACCCGATCGCCTGGGAGGCGACGTCCCGCCGCACGATCATCAGACCGAACGAGACGAACACCATCGCGGCCGCGATCGCCAGCGCGAGTTCCGGCGCCTGCGGGCTGTGAATGCCAAGCGATCCGAAGGTGAAGAACCCGAACGCCGCGAGGCCGATGCATACGAGCACGGCGCTCGCCGGGCTCAGCGTATGGCTGCCCGCCACTCCGGGCGGTTCATCGCCGGCCGGCGAGCCGAGCAGGCGGCGCAGCACGTACGGCACGGCGAACACCTTCAGCGCCGCCGATAGCGCGGCCACCGCGTACAGGTCGGGGAGGTTCCGGTCGGCGGCGATGACCACGGCGAGCACCGAGATCAGCGCCGACTGCGCCGCGTACAGCCGGACCTGATCCCGGACCAGCGCCTGTCGCAGCATGCCGAACTCAAGCAGGAGCATCAGGGCGGCGATCACGTTGGCCGCGCCCTGGTAGATGCCTGGTGGCGCGTTCATCAGCCGCCTCCGAGGTAAAGAGTGAAGACGCCGAGCACCGCCAGGAGGAACGCGGCGGACGCGTACTCGGTGATCTTGAACAGGCGCAGCTTGGCGAACGAGTCGTCGATCACCGCGACCGCGACGCCGATGGCGACGGCCTTCGCGAGCAGGGCCACGATCGCCAGCAGCACGGCGCCGAGCCGCTGGGTGGAGGCCAGCCCCCACGGGGCGAGGAACACGTCGGCCAGGATCGTGAACAAGATGAACTGCTTGAGCATCGAGCCCCACTTCAGCAGGGCGAAGTACGGGCCCGAGTGCTCGAAGGAGCGCGCTTCCTCGATCATCCCGAACTCGTTCGTGCCGGTGTGCGTCTCGACCGGGATCCGGCCGGTCTCGTGCAGGATCACCATGAATAGCGCGGCGGACGCCAGCAGGTGCGCCGGCCGGATCACCTGGCTGGCTGAGGACCGCACGGTCGCCGCCAAGGCGTAGGGCAGGTCGGTGCCCGTGAGCAGCGCCACGGTGAACACAACGAACAGCACGACCGGCTCGGTGATCGCCGAGAACGTCTTGGCGCGGCTCGACCCCAGCTGCGCGTACGGGCTGCCTGTCTCCAGGGCGGCGGTCGCCACGACGAAGCTGGCCAGCGACAGCAGGAACCCGCCGCCCAGGATGTCGCCCATGTAGCCAAGTGGCAGTCCGTAAGTCGTCAGCACCGGGATCAGCAGCGGGATCGTCAGGTACGACGCGACCGCGATGATGGGGGCCGCCAGGAAGAACCAGCTCGCTCCGGACGGCGCCAGCGCCTCCTTGCGGCACAGCTTCGCCAGGTCGTAGTAAGGCTGTAGCACTCTCGGCCCGCGACGGCCTTGCAGGCGGGATTCCACCTTGGCGATGACGCCCATCAGCGCGGGCGCGCCAAGCGCCACGGTGAGAACTTGCAAGAGCTGAATCAGCGGGATCGGGAGGGCCGCACTCAAGGTGCGACCCCGGTATCTTTGCCTGGCGGCTCCAGCGGCTCGTCCATCTCGTTACCTCCTACCCGTGCGTGCCCGTGCGTGCGGACACGCGACTACAAGGGGTAGAAGCCATCAGCGCGGCTAGCACCACGCGGTTAAGGCGAGCCTCATCGCCAGGTATGCATTCTCTCCCACGACTGTCACAGCCGCAACCGGCAATGACCGGGGTTGCGTCGGTTGCCCAAATGCCGCGGGCTTCGCTTATGTTTCGGCACATGAGTGCGCTCGAAGCGGTGGCGGCTTTCCTGCGCTGCCCGGTCTGTGCTTGCCCGGTCAGTGTGACGGGCGGGCAGCTCGACTGCGCGCGGGGACATCGCTTTGACATCGCGCGCCAGGGGTACGTCAGCCTGACCAGCGGGCGGGGCGGGCCGGGGACCGGGGACAGCGCCGAGATGGTCATGGCGCGGGAGCGCTTCCTGGGCAGCGGGCGCTACCAGCCGCTCGCCTCCGCGATCGCCGCGCTAGCCGAGACGCACGACGGTGCCGGTCCAGGCCTCGTCGTTGACCTCGCGGGCGGCACCGGCTACTACCTCGCCCGCGTGCTCGACGCGCTGGCCGAACGGCTCGGCGCGTGCCTTGACCTGTCCGCGGCCGCGCTGCGCCGCGCGGCGCGGGCGCACGCTCGGGCGGCGGCCATCGGGGCGGACGTCTGGCAGCCGCTGCCGCTCGCGGACGGGTCGGCCGCCGTGGTGCTGAGCGTCTTCGGACCGCGGAACGCCGCCGAGATCCGCCGCGTCCTCGCGCCGGGTGGCGCGCTCATCGTCGCCACCCCCGCGGCGGACCACCTGCGCGAACTGCGCGAGCCGCTCGGCATGATCGGCATCGACGAGCGCAAGGCGCAGCGGCTCGCGGACGCCTACCGCGACTACGCCACGGCGGAGGTCAGCGTGCTGCGCTACGAGCTGAGCCTGGTCCACGACGACGTCGCCGCCGTCGCCGCGATGGGGCCGAGCGCCCGGCACATCGACGCCGGTGACCTGGCCGCCCGCATCGGCGCCCTGCCGAGCCCGGCCGTCGTCACGGTTGACTTCGAGATCAGGCTGCTGGCGAGTCCGGGCGGATAGGTGCTTTTTTCGCGTTCCCTGGCAAAACGGTTGGGTAGCGGGAATGGACGTGGCAGATTTGTACCGCCGCGTGGGGAGCATGCGACGAGGAGAATGTCGTGGAACAAATCGTCAGGTCGATGACACCGGTGGCCCTCCTCGTGGCGGGCGCCGTCGTATTCGTACTCGGCACCGCTTTCCTGCTCGCGTCAGACGCGACGCTGGCGTCTTCTTCAACGGGCGCGTCGAGTGACCTGGCTCAGGCCGGACGCTGGCTGCAGTTCGTGGCGGCGGCGGGCGTCCTCGCCGCGGTGTGCACCGCTGGCTGGGAACTGATCGTGCGCAGTGACTGGGTCGCGGGCGCGGAGATCGCAGCGGCGGCGCTGGGCACCCTGCTGCTCACAATCGGCATGGCCGCCCTGGCCGCGTCGAACGGGTCGAGTGCCGCGGCCTCGGTGACGAGCGCGGTCGGCATTGGCGTGTGGGCGCTGCTGGTACTCAGCCGCGCGGCGCGTGCCTCCCTGGCCGAGCAGGTGCCCGCCGGCTCGGGCGCTGGGTTGGGTGCCGGCTCGGGCGCCGGGTTGGGTGCCGCGCAGGGAACGCCGGGTGGCGTGCCGGGCGGCGCCGGTGGTGCTGGGAGGCGCGGGGGGCGGGCGGAACTGTGGCTGACGGCCTCCCTCGGCTTGTTCGCCCTGGCGATCGGATACGGCCTGACCTCAGCCGCCAGCAGCGCTGGCCCGGGTGTCGCCGGCGGCGTGCTCCAGGCGATCGGCGTGGCGGGGCTGGCCGGGTCGGTGGCTGTCGCCAGGTCACGGCAACTGCTCAACTCCCCGCCGGTACCCGCCGTCCTCGCCGGACTGGCGCTGCTGGCGGTGTCGTTCCTCGCCGCGGGGATCGTCGCCGGCCTGTCTTTCAGCACGCTCACCGCGCTGGGCGCAGGCCTCACGGTCGTGACCGCGGTCGAACTGGCCGCCGTCGTGGCGCTGGGCCTCGGAGCATGGGCAAGGGTGCGGGAACTGTACAGGTGACGCCGCTGAGTACGCTTGACAAGCGACAACCGGTGTCCCAAGATCGATCGGGCAACGGGAGGCGGGAATTATCCGTTCTCGCCTGCGTTGGTGCTTGTAGATGCCGGGAGCGATGCCTATCGTGGCCTGCTGCGTTGATCTTCAGAGATCCGCGACCCGCTCGGCGTCGGAAGTAGCAGGCCCTGTGCCGGGATGTCTCTAGTCCCGCCGCGGGACTGAGCGGCGTGCTGCCGTGGCCATCGTGCCCGGTGCTTCGGAGGAGGAGTTTGTGGCTCAAAGAGGCCAGCGCCAGACGGGCGCTCGCCGCCCCGTCCCGCGGAAGCAGGGACGCGTCCGCCGCCACGGCGACGTTATCGCGGAGCTCTCACGAACCGTCCGTGAGGTCGAGGCGGCCGTGCGACGCGGCCCGGTGACGCCTGCCGTGCGTACGAAGTTCCAGGCTGTCACGATGCTGCTGCGAGACGAGCGGGCCCGCGTCCAGGCGGCGGCCGTAAGCGGCAGTCATCGGGCTGAGCAGCTCAAGCGCCTGGACGGCATCGCGGCCATCCTCGCGGCGGTCGCCGTCCGCGACGCCGGGCTGCTCGCACTGCTCGCCGAGGAAGCAGTCGTCTCCGGTGCGGCCCGGTCGCTCAAGCGGGACATAGAGCGGTCCCTCGGCATCGAGGCGGCGCCTGAGGAGGTCACGACAGCGGAGACCGCGACCGCTCCCGCCGAAACGGAGTCACGGGTCGTGCCGCAGTCGGTGATCTCGCGGCAGCTGGCGAACCCCTTCCTCGCCCCCGACTTCTCCAATGCACCGCAGCGCGCCTCCCATACCCGTCGCCTGGACGGCTGGGAACTGCTCGGCCCGCTGCTGAGTTCCTTTGAACGCGCCGACGTCGGAGCCCCGGCGTGCATGACACTCCCGGCGCCGACAGCACGGTTCACCCCGGCGGGTCTGCAGTTGATGCCGCACCAGGGGCAACTGGTCGCCGCGGCCGCCGCCGGTCACCGGACGTTCCTGCTCGCCGACGAGCCGGGTCTGGGCAAAACGGCCCAGGCGCTGCTCGCCGCCGAAGCGGCGAACGCTTACCCGCTGCTTGTGGTCGTGCCGAGCGTCGTCAAGACTAACTGGGCCCGTGAGGCGGGCCGCTGGACACCCCACCGCCCGGCCACCGTGGTGCAGGGCGACGGCGAGAATGTCGACGGATTCGCCGACATCGTCGTGCTCAACTATGAGGTCCTCGACCGTCACCTGGGATGGCTCGGCGATTTCGGCTTCCGCGGCATGGTCGTCGACGAGGCTCACTTCATCAAGAACAAGAGCTCCCAGCGCTCGCAAAACGTCCTCACGCTCGCCGACCGCATCCGGTCCCGCACGGCGCGGCCCCTGCTGATGGCGCTGACCGGCACCCCGCTGATCAACGATATCGAGGACTTCCGGGCGATCTGGCAGTTCCTGGGCTGGATCGACGAGGGCAGGCCCCTCGGCGAGCTGGCGGACGCGCTTGAGGACACCGGCCTGACGCCCGCCGACCGGACCTTCTACGCCGCGGCCCGCCAGTGCGTAATCGACCTCGGCATCGTGCGCAGACGCAAGCTCGACGTGGCCGCCGACATTCCCGCCCTTCGCATCGCCGACCTGCCCGTCGAGCTGGACGGACCGGCCGGCCGGTCGATCCGGGCGGCCGAGCGGGACCTTGCCCGCCGGTTGGTGGCCCGCTACGAGACCGCGCTCGCGAACCGGTCCTCCGGCACCGGCGTCGAAGGCATCGACTACGACCTGATCCGGCGGGTGGCCCGGGCGGAGCTGAAGGAGGCGGCGACCGCGAAGTCCGGCGAGAACGTGTTCACCATGATGCGGCGCATCGGCCAGGCGAAGGCCGAACTGGCCGCTGACTACACGGCGCAACTGGCCCGCAGCAGCGGCAAGGTCGTCTTCTTCGCCAAGCACATCGGCGTAATGGACGCTGCCGAAAAGGCCTTCGCCCAGCAGGGTGTGCGCTTCGCGTCGATCCGCGGCGACCAGACACCGGCAGTACGGCAGGCGAACGTCGACGCCTTCGTGAACGACCCGGGTGTGGCGGTCGCGGTCTGCTCCCTGACCGCGGCAGGCGTAGGCCTGAACCTCCAGGTCGCGTCGAACGTCGTGCTGGCCGAGCTGTCCTGGACCAACGCGGAGCAGACTCAGGCGATCGACCGCAGCCACCGCATCGGTCAGGGCGAACCGGTCACGGCGTGGCGCATCATCGCCGCCCAGACCATCGACACCCGTATCGCGGAGCTGATCGACACCAAGGCAGGGCTCGCCGCCGTGGCGCTCGACGGATCGGACCAGGAAGTCTCCTCATCGGCCGACGTGCAGCTCGACGCGCTGGTTGCCATGCTGACCGATGCGTTGCGGGCCTCCCCCGCGCACGCCGACGCCGC
>Ga0335073_10010421_pt1 | contig 13065 bp, 12 predicted proteins | sample Lox_Sample_22_FD_207093 | JGI IMG/M metagenome (GOLD analysis project Ga0335073, IMG submission 207093) | Soil microbial communities from Loxahatchee National Wildlife Refuge, Florida, United States - Lox_Sample_2.2 | ecosystem: Environmental > Terrestrial > Soil > Wetlands | place: USA...
TTTGTGCTCATAGTGAGCACAAATCGACCACGCCTGCCGCCCGCGTGTGCTCGTCTTGGAACGGTGGGTACGTCTCGGTCAACAGGAACAGGTACGCATCCGACCGCGCCGTGTAGGAGTTCGCCAGCACCATCAGGTCGAACAGGCCACGGGGCAGCCGTCCGGTGATCACGATCACGAACCACGCCGCGATCGCCCCGATCTCGAACAGCAGGTTGACCACGTAGCGGAGGATCGAGACCGGGATCGCCAGGATCGCCCGGAAGAACGTCTTCAACCGGCTGTACCGGTCGCGCGGTCCGGCGAAGTGCATTCGGACCGGATATGACTCATCGTCACTGCCGCTGAACGACGGATACGGGTCACACAACAGTCCCGTGTACGCGTTGGTGCACGCGAGCAGCCTCGTGAACCGCGCGACGAAGTTGTACAGGCCGGCGGGATAACGAGCGGTGATCACGATCGCGAACCACGCCACGGCGATCACGCAGTAGGCGACGATCGTGTAGACGTACAGCCAGATCATCAGCGGGATCGCGAGGATCAGCCTGAACAGCGCGCTCAAGCGGCTGCGGCGGTCGGCGTAGTCCACTTCGAAGGTGACTGGATAGGGGTGCATGGGGATCGCTCCTTGTGGTGGCGGGGACCAACCGATCGTCGCGGCGGCGAGTCCCCACTCCCAGACCCCAACGGTGTCGAGCGGATGCCCCGAGGTGCCGTCCGACGACCCCACAGGTGTCGGTGGCGCAACCCGCCAACCGCCCCTCCCAACAGGGTTGCAATTGCCACAAGCCGCTGGTAGCGTGCCGCCATCTGGAACGTTCCACATTTCGGAGGGCGGAGGAGATGAGCAGCATCACTGGTGCGGCGGCTGGCACGACAACCCCGACCCGCCCGGCCGCGGGTCTCTTCACCCGCCAGGCGTCGGGGCTGGTTCGCGAGCTCGGGGTCCTGGCCGCGACGGGCATCGCGCTGGCGTCGGTCGCGCTGCCCGACACGTTCATCAACTTCAACGCCGGACTGACCGACTTCAGCAAGGTCGAGTTCTATCTACCGCTGCTCGCCGGCGCCTTCATCTGGTTCGTTGCGATGTTCGCCTACCGGTACCTGGTCGAGGCGATCCCGCGCGCCGGTGGCGAGTACGTGTTCCTGTCCCGCATCGTCTCGCCCGTGGTGGGGTCGATGGCGGGCATCGGTCTGGCGGTGGTTTTCACCTACGTCCTCGCGACCAACGCCCACTTCTTCGCGGCCTACACCCCGTTCATGCTGACCGGCCTCGGCAACGCGTTCAGTAGCCACGGGATCGCCAACGCCGCCAACCACGTCGGCAGCAAGGGCGCGATCGCCGCGATCAGCGTCGGCGTGATGCTGCTCGTCGCCGCGCTCTCGTTCTTCTCACTCAAGCGCGTCGCCCAGATCATCATCGGCTTCATCGTGCTCCAGCTGCTGGCCTTCCTCGTGCTGGCGCTGCTCCTGGCCGACCACTCGCACACCGACTTCGTCAACGCGTTCGCTAACTACAGCAACCATCCGGGCGCGTACCAGGACGTGATCAGCGCCGCCAAGGCCTCGGGGGTCGTGTTCGGGGCGTCCGTCGGCGCGATGATCGCGACGATCCCGTTCATGGTCGTCAACTACAACGGCGTCCTCTACTCCTACTACGTCGGCGGTGAGCTGCGCCGGCCGGCGCGAACGTACCTGTACGCATCGGCGATCAGCATCGGGCTGCTCGTCGTCGTGTGGGTCGGCGTGTGGGCGCTGCTCCGCCATACGGCCGGGCTGCACTTCATGCAGGCACAGGCGAATCTCGGCAACAGCGATCCGACCACCTACGGGAAGATCACGACCCTCCAGTCCTCGGCGGGCGGCCTCGGCTACGGCCTCGCACTGTCGGGCGATCCGATCTCGAAGATCCTGCTTGCGACGACGATCCCGCTGGCGGCGGTCGCGGTCAACATCGCGTTCCTGGCCTGCACCACGCGCGTCCTGTTCGCGCTCGCGTTCGACCGCCTGCTGCCCGTCCGCGTCGCTCAGGTGTCAGAGCGCAACCACGCCCCGACCACCGCGATCGTGATCGTGCTGATCGTCAGCATCCTGTTCTGCCTGCTGCTGGCGTTCGTGAACATCTCGAACATCGTCGCGCTCGAGGCGCTGTTCTTCGCGCTGATCCTGCTCGCCGGCGGCGTCGCCGCGACCTTCCTGGCACACCGCCGGCCCGAACTGATCACGCGTCCCGGACAGAGCGACGTGGATCGCTGGGCCGGGCTGCCGGTGTGCACCTGGGTCGGGGGCGCCACGACCGCCCTGGCGCTGTTCACCGTGATCGAGGTCATCGCCCACCAGAACGCGTACGGCAAGTTCAGCTTCGAGTCGGTCGCCGCGCTCGTGATCGTCCTCGTCGCCGGCCCGGTCATCTACGGGATCGCACGGGCCACACGCAGGCGCCAGAATTCGCTCGACCTCAGCATGTCGATGCGCGAGCTACCACCCGAATAGCGGATGTTCGGCCGGGACAAGGGGCGCCGCAAGCAGCGGGCACTGCGGATCTACTTCGCCACCGACGTCCACGGCTCGGAGCGCTGCTTTCGCAAGTTCCTGGCCGCCGCCCGGATCTACGAGGCCGACGCGCTCGTGCTCGGTGGCGACGTCGCCGGCAAGGGCCTCGTTCCGATCGTCGCCGACAATGGCACGCTCCGGGCCACCGTCAGAGGGGAACAGGTGACGCTGCCGGCGACCGAGCGCGAGCGGCTCGACGCCGAGATCAACAAGCTCGGCTTCTACCCGGTGGAAATGGAGCCGGACGAGATCGCCGAGCTGGAGCAAGATCCGGCGGCCGTCGACGAGCTCTTCCGGCGCGAGATCGTCGCCCAGATCGGGCGATGGTGCGACCTCGCGGCCGAGCGCCTCGACGCCCACGTGCGCTGCATCATCACGCCCGGCAACGACGATCCGTTCGAGATCGACGCGGTGCTCAAGGACGCCGAGCGGATCGAGTGCCCCGAAGCCGAGTTGTGCGACCTCGGTCCGGTAGTGCTGGCGAGCCTCGGCGACGTCACCCCCACCCCTTGGAACACCGACCGGGAATACGAAGAGGACGAGCTCGGCCAGCGAATCGCCGCGATCATGGATCAGATCCCGGCCGGACGGCCGAGCGTGATCAATTTCCACTGCCCGCCGTACGGGTCCGGCCTCGACACCGCGCCCGAGCTCGACGAGACGCTCAAGCCCGTGATCCGCGGCGGCCGCCCGAGCTTCGTCCCGGTCGGCAGCCACGCCGTGCGCGAGGCGATCAAGCGCTACGAGCCCGTGGTCGGGCTGCACGGCCACATCCACGAGTCGCGCGGCGCCCAGCGGATCGGCAAGACGTTGTGCCTCAACCCCGGCAGCGATTACACCGCCGACCTGCTCCGCGGTGCGGTGGTGGACATCGCCGAGGATGGAAGCTACCTTGACTTCCTCCTGACCGCCGGATGAATGGGCACCACGTCGCCTGAGGCCAACGTCACGCTCGCCGACCCCGTCGCGGAAGGCCGGCGCGTCGTCGAGCAGGCGCGCGCCGGCGGAATCGTCCTGCGGCTGCTGGGCGGCGTCGCCGTGATCCTCCAGGCGCCCGACGCCAAGCCGTTGCTCGGGCGGCAGATCAACGACATCGACCTGGTGACGCCGAAAGGGTCAAAGCGCGCCGTGGCGGAGCTGTTCCAGTCACTCGGGTACGCCGACGACGAGGTCTTCAACGCGTTCCACGGCGCCCATCGTCAGATCTACGTCGACGTCGGCAACCAGCGCAAGGTCGACGTATTCGTCGGTGCGTTCTCGATGTGCCACGAGATCCCGATCGCGGACCGCCTGGACCGCGAGCCGTTCACGGTCCCGCTGGCGGAGCTGCTGCTCACGAAGCTCCAGATCGTCGAGCTCAACGAACGCGACGAACGCGACATCTACAACCTCTGCTTCCACCACGAGCTCAGCTCCGGTGGCGAGCCCGGGATCGAGGGCGGGCTGATCGCCGAGTTGTGCGCGCGAGACTGGGGCCTGTGGCGGACGTGCAAGGGGACGATCGAGCGCTGCCGCGCCGACCTCGCCGGCTACGACCTCGCGCCGCACGAGCGTGAGCTCATCGATGCACGTCTGGGCCGCCTGTGGGACGCGATCGAGGCGGCGCCGAAGACGTCGAAGTGGCGGTGGCGCGCGAAGGTCGGGGAGCGGGTGCGCTGGTACGAGGAGCCCGAGGAGGAGGGGCAGGCCGACTAGCGGCCGCTGCCGGCGTTTCCGGCCGCCTTGATCGTCACGTCGCCGTTGCCCGACGTCGCGGTGATCGTCCGCGGCGAGCTCGGATCGATCCGGAGGCTGCCATCGCTCACGTTCCCGTTGCCCGAGCTCGCGTGGACCGCGTAGGTCACGTTCGGCACGGTGAGGGTCACGTCGCCGTTGCCCGATTTGGCCTCGAGCCGCGACGGCGCCCTCTCGAGCGTCGCGCTCACGTCGCCGTTGCCGCTTTCGAGGGTGACGTTGCCGGCGCCGATTCCGCGCGCGTCGACGTCGCCGCCTCCGGAGTGGGCGTCGACGGTCAAACCCGACGGCACCGCGACCGTGTAGCTGATCCCGCAGCTGTTGCTGAACACGACCGTGCAGGCCGCGGACAGGCGAAGGACGCCGCCCGCGCCGACACGCGCCACACGACTCGGCGAGCTCAGCCCCTCGGTGACGTGCTCGACGACCGAGACCGCGCTTCCGGACGGGGCGCCGACGAGATGGACGTCGCCGTCGCCACCGTCGACGCGGAGCGCGTGCACCCCGTGGTAGCTGGCGCGAACGTCATACGAGTGCCGCGCAGCCAGATCGGACAACCCGTACGCGCCGCAGGCAATCAGGAACGCGAGCAGCAGCGCGCCCAGGACGGCCAGAGCAAGGCGGAACGACACGATCACACCCCCAGGTAGGTCAGGACTGCCAGGACACGGCGGTGTTGCTGCTCGGTCTGCGGCAGCCCCAGCTTCATGAACACGTTGCGGACGTGCTTCTCGACCGCGCCGCCGGTGACCACGAGACGCTCCGCGATCGACGCGTTGGTGTGGCCCTCGGCCATCAGCGCGAGCACCTCGCGCTCGCGCGGGGTGAGCTCGTCGAGTACGTCGGTTCGCCGCCGCCGGCTGAGCAGCTGCGACACAACCTCGGGGTCGATCGCCGTGCCGCCCGCGGCGACGCGGCGCGCGGCCGACATGAACTCGCGGACGTCGGCGACGCGGTCCTTGAGCAGATAGCCGACGCCCACGCTGCCGCCGCTCAACAGGTCGGTGGCATACCGCTCCTCGACGTACTGGCTGAGGATCAGGATCGCGACCTGGGGCTGGCGCCGGCGAAGCTCCACGGCGGCGCGGACGCCCTCGTCGGTCTGGGTCGGCGGCATCCGGACGTCGACGATCGCGAGGTCCGGCTCGTGCTCGGCGGCCGCCTCGAGCAGGCTGTCGGGATCGCCCACCGCGGCGACGACCTCATGGCCCTCGTCCTTGAGCAGCGATGCAATCCCCTCGCGCAGGAGCGCGAGGTCCTCTGCGATCACGACGCGCATGGCAGCTCCGCTCGAACGACCGTCGGGCCGCCCGGTGGACTTGTGATCGTCAACGTCCCGTCGAGCGCCTCGACCCGTTGGGCCAGCCCTTCCAGGCCCGATCCGGGGCGCCGCGATGCTCCGCCCTGCCCGTCGTCCCACACCCAGATACTCAGCAGCGACCCCTCGCGGTGGATCTCGACAGACGCGCTGCGCGCGCCGGCGTGCTTGCCGACGTTCGTGAGCGACTCGGCGACCACGTAGTAGGCGGCGGTCTCGATCGCGCTCGGCGGCCGCGGGTCCACGTCGATGTCGACCTCGACCGGCACCGGGCAACGCTCGGCGAGGCCCGACACGGCGGCGTCGAGACCGCGGTCGGTCAGCACCGAGGGATGGATGCCGCGCACGAGGTCGCGTAGCTCGATCATCGCCTTCTTGGATTCCTCGTGCGCGCGGTTCAGGAGCTCCGAGGCCGCATCCGGGTCTTCGTCCAGCTTGGCCCGAGCCCGGTCGAGCTCCATCGCGATGTACGACAGACGGTGCTGGGCGCCGTCATGCAGATCCCGTTCGAGCCGCCGCAGCCGCGCGTCGGCCGACTCGACGGCGGCGGCGCGCGTCGCCTCGAGCGTGTCGACCCGCGCGGCCAGCACCGCACGCTCATCGGGCGCGAGCAGCCAGTTCGCGATCGCCCCAAGCCCGAGCGCGAGCCCACGGGTAAGCATCACGGTGAGCACGGCAAGCGCCAGCCCGCCGACGACGATCCCGATCGACGCCCACCCGGCGAGCCGGCCGAGCAGCGACCCGCCGGGGGCGGCGGCGCTCAACGCGGGCGCCGTGACGGCGGCCACGACCGCCGACCACAGTGCGATAACGAGGATCCCGAGCACGGCGCCGACCGTCGCCAGCAGCGCCATGTAACCGAGTTCCTTCCACCCGGTGCGGTCTTTGAGCCGCGCCCACTCGCGGCGCAGGAAGCCGCCGGCCACCCGCGGCTGAGGGGGGCGCCCGATCGGGGCGCCGAGCACGAGCGCGGCCCGTGCCCGCTCGGTCCTCGCGCCGAGACGGATGATCTCGAACCCGAGCACCAGCAGCGGGATTCCGACGAACACGACCGACAGGCTGACCCCGACCGCGACCATCGCGACGAGCAGGATGAGCCACGCCAGCCCGATCGGGGCGCTCAGGCCGACGTACAGCAGGTCACGCGGCGCCTGGCGAAGCAGTGCGTGCGGTCGAAGGGTTGCCATGGGAGCAACCGTAAGCGATCGGCGCGCGTCGTCCCAGCCTGTTTACGGGTGGGTGGTTGGTAGGGCTGTCCTGACCTAGGCTCGGGATGGTGTCGACCTGACCTCCTCGAGCGCGACCCATCGTCGCTGCGCCGCGGCCCGCTCGATCGCCTCGCAGCCCGCCTGGACTTCGAGCCCGGTGGCGAAGTCGGGCGACCACGTGCCGTCGGGCCACTGCTCGAGCAGGTCGGCGGCCTGGTTGACGAAGCTCGCGCCGTAGCCGATGCCCTGCCCGATCGCCCACCACCCCTCGGTCTCGGGATGGAGCGGATGCTCGGCGCGGATCCGTCGCATCCCGTAGAGCGCTGGTTCGTCACCGACGTCGCCGAACCACAGCTCGTTCATGCGGGCATAGTCGAACCGCAGCGTCCCGCGGTCGCCGTTGACCTCGACGGTGAAGTCGCACGGCCGGCGCACGCAGGACTTGGCCACCTCGAACACCCCGAGCGCGCCCGACGCGAACCGCAACAGCGCGGACGAGGCGTCGTCCACGTCGACCTCGCGCGGCGCGCCCTCCGGCCCGGCCCGCGACCCGGTGAATGTCCGCGATTGGGCGCTCACGGCCTGGATCTCGCCGACCAGCCAGCCCCCGAGGTCGAGCAGATGTGCCCCGAGATCCGCGACCGTGCTCGCGCCCACGCTTCGCTCGAACCGCCAATCGAACGGAATCTCCGGATCGACGAACTCGTCCGACAGCCAACTCCCGCGCCATAGCCGCACCTCGCCGATGCGCCCCGAGTCGACCAGTTGCTTCATCAGCGACAGCGCCGGCAGCCGGCGGTAGTTGAAGCCGATCGCGTTCAGCACCGGCGCGCGGCGTACGGCCGCCGCCGCCCGACACCCGTCGTCCCAAGACGCCGCGAGCGGCTTCTCGCACACGATCGCCTTGCCGCACTCGGCGGCCGCCTCGATGATCTCCGTATGCGTGCCCGGCGGCGTGCAGATGTCGACGATCTCTACATCCGGAGCCTCGACCAGCTCGCGCCAGTCGGTCGTGCACCGCTCGGCTCCGAGGTCGCGCGCCGCGCGCTCCACTGCGGCACGATTCCGTCCGCTGATCGCGCGGACGCGCGGCGTCCACGGCAGCGGACGGATCCGGGGCGCGGCCGCGTACGCGTAGCAATGGGCCTTGCCCATCGTCCCGTAGCCGACGATCCCGATCCCGACCTCGCCGCGAGCGCTCACACCGGTCCCCCACCGTTGCGGAGCGCTGCAGCCGCCAGCTCGGCCGCGGACAGCGCGGCCACGGCATCGGCCGCGCCCGCGGCGATGCGGGCCGCGTCGCCGCCTCCCCGGACAGCGTCGGCGAACGCCTCCGCCTGGGCGATCAGGGCGGCATGAAACACGTCGTCGCCGAGGGCGGTGGGTGGGCCCCAAATGAACGGGATTCGCTCATATCCGGCGCTCCCGAACACCTCGACCCAACAGCAGTCACCCTCGGGGAAGATCCGGCCGACCGAGACGGTCAGGAGAGTCCCGCCGGTCAGACGGGCCGCGATCGCGGCCACATCGGGGTCGGCCGCGGGCTCGCCGCCGCCACCTGACATCGCTACGACCGAAGCAACGTCCTGTCCGGTCAGCCACCGCGCCTGGTCGAACTCGTGCACCGCCATGTCGACCACGATGCCCCCGCTGTGAGCGCGGAACTGCGCCGACGGCGGCTCGGCGTCCCACTGCAGGCAGCTGATCTGGAGGATCTCGCCCAGATCGCCGGCCACGATCCGCTCGCGCAGCGCCCCCAACGCCGGGACGAACCGCCGCCAGTACCCGACCTGGAAGGGGATCCCGGCGTGCGCCACCGTCGCGGCAGCCGCGGTCGCATCCGCCGCGCGCGTGCCGACGGGCTTCTCGCACAGGATCGGGACCCCCGCGCCCGCCAGTGTCTCGACGAGCTCCACGTGCCGGTCGGTGGGCGCGGCGATCAGCGCGCCGTCGATCTCGCGATCGCTCAGCAGCTCTCCGACGGTGGCGAACGTGGGCACGCCGCCGGCCGCGATCTCAGCGCGCGCCGACTCGACCGGCTCGACCACCGCGGCGACGTCGACGTTGTCCGAGCGTTCGAGCGCCGCGATATGCACGCGGCCCATCCGGCCGGCGCCGACCACCGCGATCCGGAAACTCCCGTCGTTCACAGCCCGTGGGCGCGCAGATACTCCCGGTTGCGCCGCTGCTCGGCCGCCGGCCGATCCGGGTCGCTCGGGTCGGGAAGGACGTCCTGCTCGACGACGAGCCACCCCGCGTAGCCGACCTCAGCGATCGCGTCGAGCACGTCGCCGATTGGGATATCGCCCTCCCCCAGGGGGCAGAACGCGCGCCGCCGCCAGATTTCGACGACCGGCGCGGCCTCGGCCACGATCTCCTCGAGCACGGCCACACGCGCGTCCTTCAGATGAACCTGGTTGATCCGATCGGCCCACGCCCGGATCGCGCTCACCGGCTCGCCGCGGCCGAGCAGCAGGTGGCCGGTGTCGAGACACAGGCCAACGTCAGAGACCTCGAGGAGGCGCTCGATCTCCCACTGCGCCTCGACGTAGGTGGCCGTGTGGTGGTGGAAGGTCGGCTCGTAGCCACGGTCGCGGCAGCGAGCCACCGCAGTCTCGAGACCGGCCGCGAACCGCTCCCAGCCGGCGTCGTCGAGACCGACCGACGGGTCGAGCGCCGCACGACCGGGCAGCGCGGCTCGCTCCGGGGAGCCCGCGTCGGCGAGCGTCGGCTTCGGCGGGCGATCGTCGCTGCCCGCGTTGTCGAACACGTCGAGCAGCACGTCGAGCTCGCCAAGCGCCGACTCGAGCCTGTCGGGTTCCGAGAACGGGAGCTCGAGATACCCGCCGGCCAGCGCCAGCCCGCGCTCGGACAGCCGCGAGTCCAGGACGTCGCCGGTGCCGAGGTAGCCGGCGGGCCCGAGGTCGATCCCGACGTACCCCGCCGAGGCGACCGCATCGAGCAGCGTCACCGGATCGGGCACGTTCGGGTCGACGCCGACCGTGATCTCGAACGCCCCGAAGCTCACCGGCGCGTTCGCGATCCAGATCTCGGCGCGCCTCGGCGCCCCGGTTGGTTCGATCGCGGCCGATTCGGTACCCATCAGACGCCGGCGTGGGCAAGCATGTCCGCATTCGCGCGCGCCACCGCTTCCGCGACCCGCATGTCACGGAGCCCGTCGGCACCCGTCGTCCGCGGCTCGCGCCGGGTGCGGATGCACTCCGAGAACTCCACGAGCTCGCGCTTGAACGCCTCGTCGTAAGACACGAGCTCCTCGCGCGCCCAACTCCGCGCGCTTCCGACATCACCGCCCTCGACCAGCAGCCGGCTCGGCATGCTGCGCAGGAAAGGCGATGGGAGCTCGAGCGTCAAGCGCTGGGCCGGCGCGTAGAAACAGAGCTCCTGGCGGTACCGCGCGATCCCCGGGAGGTCGACCCACGACAGGTGGCAGTCGGCTTCGCCAAACCGCATGTCGATGCTCACGCAGCGCGGCGAGAGGCGCGCGAAGCGGATCTCATCGGGCGCGCCGAGCAAGCCGCCGAGCATGTTCAGCTCGTGCACGAGGTTGTCGAGCATGAGCCAGCGATAGCACCAGCGCGTCTGCTCGTCGACCTCGCCGAGTGCGGCCTCGAGCGCCGGCCGCTCGTGCTCGGCGATCGTTGTGGGCACCGGCGGCGCCGGACCGTCCATCCCGATCAGCGGGTAGTGGGCGACGTACGGCTCGAACGGCGACTCCAGCGTCGTCACTCGGATCAACCGGAGATCCGACACGCCGGCCAGCAACTCGGCCAGGCGCTCATACGCCGGGTCGTAGCGCTTCATCGTGCCGACCATCAGCCACACGCCCCCATCTTGTGCGGCCTGCACCATCCGCTCGGCGTCCGCGCTCGACAGTGCCATCGGCTTCTCGACAAACACGTGCTTGCCGGCGCCGGCGGCCGCGATCGCGATCGGCGCGTGGTCGCCCGAGGTCGCGATCACGACCGCGTCGAGCGGCTCCTCGAGCAGATCCTCCCAGCGGCTGAATACTCCCGGCACCGCGTAGCGATCCGCACAACCCCGCGCTACATCCCCGCGCAGGTCGCACACGGCGGCGACCTCGAACCGATCGGAGAGCTCGGCGAGATAGGGGAGGTGCATGACCTGCGCGATCAGCCCGCACCCGACTACTCCCACCCGTGTCCGATCAGCCACAACTCTCCTCCGCGTGCGCCCAGCTCAAGCTCTGGAACGTTCCACATCATAGTCGGACGCAGGCGCCGGAATCAAGGCGCAGGCCGTATCATCGCGTCCAATGACCGCAACACGTTCTCGCGGGCGACGAGAGCGGAGGGCACCGACGATCTTCGATGTCGCCGCCGCAGCGGGCGTCTCGAAGTCGACCGTGTCCAACGTCGTCCGCGGCGTCGAGGTGTCCGAGGCGACCAGGGCTCGGGTACTGAGTGCGATCGAGCGGCTGAACTACAAGCCGAACGCGATCGCGCGCCAGTTCGTAAAGCAGCGCACGACGATGCTGGGCGTCCTCGTCGGCGACCTCAGCAACCCTTATTACGCGCAGATGGCGCAGGTCGCAGAGCGCGCTGCTTTCCACCGCGGCTACACGACGATGTTCTGCAACATCGAGGGCGAGGAGAACATCGCCGTTGCGGGCGTCGAGGCGCTGCTCGAGCACCGCGTCGCCGGCGTCGTGTTCCTCGCCTTCATCGAGCGGAGTTCGCCGCTCGAGGACGCGCTCCGGCGAGCGGCGGTGCCGATCGTGTTCCTCGGCCTGAGCGAGCAGTGGGGCGACTCGGTCGGACCCGAGGACACGCAGGGCGGCCGGCTCGCCACGGAGCATCTGCTCTCGCTCGGGCACGAGCGGATCGCGTTCGTACGGACGCCGCTGGTCGAGCGCTCCGGCGACCGTGCGCGGTACGCCGGCTACCGCGCCGCGATGCGCAAGGCGGGGCGGACGGCGACCGGAGCACTCACGTGGGAGCCCGGCGCCGACTCCGTGCTCGCCGGGAGGACCAGACTGGACCTCGCCACCGCCCTCACACAGCCCGACGGTCCGACGGCATTGTTCGTCTCCAACGACATCGGCGCGATCGCGATGATCGAGACCTGTGAAACGCTCGGATTCGGGGTTCCGAGCGACATCTCGATCGTCGGCTTCGACGACATCGCGCTGGCAGGCCTGCACCGCATCTCGCTCACCACGGTGGCGCAGTCGCTCGACTTCCAGGCCGAACGCGCCGTCGCCCTGTTGCTCGAGCGGATCGAGAACCCGCGCATCGCGCCCCGTCACGAGAGCGTGCCGGTGGAGCTCAAGGTCCGGGATTCGACGGCGCCACCGCCCCGCTGACTCCCGTTCGGCGGGTCACGGCGTGAACACCGAGCTGTGACAGGGCGCGCCGCCGCATACGTCGGTGACGGCCCCGTCCGGCTCGAGGAACGCCGAGATCTGCTGCTGGGCGGCCGGCGTGCTGCGCGGGTCCGGGTGCGGATCGACGTTGTTCGCTCCCGCGGTAGGCGGGACGTTCGCGACGGGCGGCGGTTGGACGCGGCCCGGTCCGCTGTCCCAGATCTCGATCGCCGACCCCGAGAACGGATAGTGGTGGATCGCAGGGACCCCATAGAACAGGTTGCGGTCGCGCGAGCGATCGGGATCGAGCGCCGGCTCGTATACCGAAGCGCCGACGGTCCGCGCCTCGGCCGCGCCGGCGTACATGCTGACCTGGAAGTCGCCATAGGCGATCTGCATCAGCGCCTCGTGGGATGGGGTGTCGGGCAGTGGATGCGTGGTCATGTAGGGGGCGTAACCGTCTGGATCGGCTCGGTCCCACAACTGGTCGATCAGATCGAGGATCACCGGATACATCGACCGGTCCGGATAGGTGATGTGGAGGAACTGGCTGAACGTGCTGAAGTCGGTGCTCCTCGGGAGCAGCAGGTTGCCGTAATCCATTCCCGTGACCCCGAGAACCGCCCGCCGGACATCCGGCGACACGGCCAGTGTCACTCCTCCCATGATCCCGCCCTGGGAATTACCGTCGTAATAAAGGTGAGAGGTGTCGATCGCGGGACGCCCGGCGACCTGGAAGGCCGGGTTCGCGGCCAGACCGGCGGGGCTGTCCATCAGACGCCCGAGGAACAACGTGTTCAGCACGGCCTGCTGGAGGCGATCGACGATCACCCCGAACAGGCTCAGGTTCGTGACCACCTGCGCCGCGAACCCCTCGTCGTCGGCGGTCAGGCCCCACCAATCGG
>Ga0335073_10010422_pt1 | contig 13064 bp, 10 predicted proteins | sample Lox_Sample_22_FD_207093 | JGI IMG/M metagenome (GOLD analysis project Ga0335073, IMG submission 207093) | Soil microbial communities from Loxahatchee National Wildlife Refuge, Florida, United States - Lox_Sample_2.2 | ecosystem: Environmental > Terrestrial > Soil > Wetlands | place: USA...
GAGGCCGGGGTCCTCCATGGAGACATCACACCCGGAAACATCCTCGTCGACTCCACCGGAACGTCCAAGCTGACGGACTTCGGGTCGGCGATCGGTCCTTCGGGACGCGGGTTCGGAGTAACCGCTGCCTACGCCAGTCCGGAGGCGGCCCAGGGTCTCCCTTTTGATGCACGCTCCGACGTGTACTCGATGGGGGTAGTGCTCTACCAAGGTCTCTCTGGGCAGCAGCCGTTCACCGGCCCCAGCGACGAGGTCGTGCTCCACCGCCATTTGACGGCAGATCCACCGGCGATCGAAGGTCTCGCGCGCCCCCTGCACCAACTCGTGATGGCGGCGCTTGCCAAGGACGCTGAGCAACGTCCGCAAAGTGCAGCCGACTTCCTCGCACGCCTCGAGGCGGCCGCCGAGTTCGCCGAAGGCCCAACGTGGCGTGAGCGAGCCTCGGTGGCGGCTTTGGCCGCGGTAGCCGGTGGCGAGCTCGGGGCTCTTGTGGCGCCCGCACTGCTGGGTTCCGATGCCGCAACACCCCACGTCGTTGCACAGCGGGCCGCCGAGACGGCGGCCCGGCACGGATCCGCAATGGCTGGCAAAGCATCGGGAAGCGGTCCCGCAGTTGGCGCGACCGGCCCTGCGAGTCCCGGCGACAGCCCTCCCTCGTCACTCTCTCGCCGGATCGCCCAGGTGGCGTCCGCCCACAAGGTCGCCGCTTTGACCACCGCAGCGGTCTTGACAGCGGCCGGGGTGGGAGCGGGAGTGCTGGCGGCGACGAGCCAGGGGAGCTCGCCGGCGTCCACGTCGTCCACGACCCCAGCCTCAGGCCCGGCATCCGACCACTCTTCGCAGGCCGGCCAATCGAGCCAGTCAGGTCCGTCAGACCAACAGGGCGGCACTGGGGCCGGAGCCGGCTCCGGGTCTAGCGACACACCTCCTGCCAACTCGATAGCCGACCCCGCGGGAGGGACATGGTCTGCTCCTACTCCGGTTCCCGGCGCCACGATGAGCGACGTCTCATGCCCCACAGCCACCTTTTGCCTCGCTGTGGGGGGAGGGACGTACCTGACCTACGACGGCACAAGTTGGAGCGCACCAGAGGCCATTGGCTCTGCGTCGCCGTCCGACCCTGAGGACCTCGTCGACTCGCCGGCCTCGGGACCCACCCCGCTGTCGTGCCCCGTGCCGGGGTTCTGCGTGATGGTCGACGGCGAGCGCGATCAGGCTCTCGTGTACGACCATGGAAGTTGGACGGCTACGCTCGTCGACTCCAACAGCGCGAACCTGCTGGACTCAGTGTCGTGCGCAAGCGCCTCGTTCTGCATGGCTCTGGATGATGGCGGTGAAGCCTTCGTTTTCAATGGGTCCGGCTGGGGACCGGCTGTCGCGATCGATGACGCGGACATGCCTGGCAACCTTGGCGGCGATCTGTCGTGTCCGACCTCCGGGTTCTGCATGGCGGTGCTCAACAATGGCAAGGCCGTCGCCTATGAGGCCGGGTCTTGGTCGCAGCCCGTGGTTGTCGCTTCGCGGGAAGTTGGTCCCAACCTCTACCTCGGTGCCGTCTCGTGCACCTCGGCTTCCTTCTGCGTCGCCATTGGCGGTTACCCGGGGGGCAATACCCTGGGATTCACCTACGACGGGTCGACCTGGTCTGCCCAGGCCAACGTGGACCAGGCGGCGGCGACCGGTCCCGGTGAGGTCTCGTGCGCTGCTTCGACGTTCTGCAAGGCGATCGATCCAGCTGCCGGGATCCTCACGTACGACGGGAGCGGCTGGCTGGGCCCGGCGACGCTCGGTGCCGACTATCCAGGGCCGGATGGTTTGAACGCTCTTTCATGCGCCACGGCAAACTTCTGCATAGGCGTGAACGGGAGGAATTTCCAGCGCTTCTACGGCCCAAGTTGAGGGCTGGCGCACGCTCGGGCTACGCCAGCCGGGCGATGTTGACCCCTGCTTCGTTCGTCTCGAGGGTGACCGGTCGGCCGATGAGCTCGTCGTGCTCGATCGAAGCCAAAGCCTCGGGGTCCTCCATCCGGCCGTAGCAGCGGGATGCGTCCGGCAGGTCGCACACGAGGGCACCCCATTCGGCGGCGCCACCGCCACCGTGGAGCACGGAGTAGGTCGCGACGGTGGCCCTCCCCGAGGCCCGCTCGACGATGGGTGCCACCTCGAGATCGCGATCGGTCGCCGGTTGGGCGTCTCCGGCTCCGCTCCCGACCAGGAAGCCGAGGTCGGCGGGGGGGTCGGTGGACCACAGCCCGTAGGCGTGCTTGGTCATGTGCATGCCGACGCCGCCCACCAGGCCGAAGGAGCCGGGGTCCTCGCGGAGGCGCTCGGCCATCACGGCGATGGAGTGCGTCGTGTAGTTGCTGCCGGGGCCGCCGTGGTACGGGAGGCCGCCGGTGACGGTGACGGACCGGCCGGGGTCGTCGCCCAGCCCGAGGGCGTCGCGGGCGAACGAGATCGAGCTCCCGAAGCACGAGTACAGGTCGAGGTGGGCGACGTCGTCGACGGAGACGCCGGCCGCATCGAGCGCCATCCGGGAGCCAGCGCGCATTGCGGGGGACCGCCAGAGCTCGCGCCGTTCGGCGACGTAGACGGGGTCCAGCGCATAGGCCGCACCCCGGAGGTAGACGCGACGGTCGGCGGGGACGCCCAGGGCATCGGCTCGCTCGTGGCTGGCGATCAGGACCGCGGCCGCCATGTCGACGTCCATGATCGACGTCATGAGCTTGGTGTACGGGTAGGCCACCATCCGGTTGCTCGGCCCGACCGTGATGATCTCGTCGACGCCGCGCCGGAGCGGGAACCAGGCCTCGGGGTTGGCGGCCGCCACCGCGCTCATGGCGGACAGCGACGCGCCGATCTGCTCGCGGTACCGCTCCAGGCCGACGCCGAGGTGTCCGCGTCGGGCGTTGTCGAACAGCGCGAAGGTCAGGTACGCGTGGAAGATCGAGTGCGCGACCTCCGCGGGGTGGAACGGCGCGTCGTAGGGGAAGGGAGGCTGCTCCGCCGGCGGGTGGGACCACTCGGGCTTGCGGCCCTCCTTGCCCATGCGCCGCCGGGTGGCGAGCGCCTCCGCGCCGACGACGAGGCCCAGGTCGAGGTCGCCCTTCGCGATGGCGCGGGCGGCCTCGGAGACGAGCAGAAGTGGCACGGTGCCGCCGATCCCCGAGTAGGCGGCGTCCGCGGGCTCGGCACCCAACCGGTCCGCGAGCCGGCCGGAGGGATCGTCGTACTGCCACGCCTGGCAGTAGACGACCCGCAGCTGTCCGAGCTGCTCCGGCGCGGCGGGCGCACCGGCATCGTCGGCCGCCTGCCGGGCGACCGCCTCCCACATCTCTAGGGGCTCGGGCGCACCGTCCGGCCCGACGTCGGCGGGATGCCAGGTGCGGTGCCCGACGCCGATCAGGCAGGGGGCGCGGGGGTCGACGGGCACGGCGGGTCTGCGGCTCAGGACGACCGGGCCTGGCCCGGCAGCTTGATCGCCCGGTCGGCGATGATGTTCTTCTGCACCTCGGTCGAGCCGCCACCGATGGAGCTGTAGCGCTGGAAGGCGTAGAGCCGCGTCCACTTGCCCCGGTCCACCGCATCCGGCCCGCCGCGCGCCAGCACGCCGGCGGGGCCGAGGAGGTCGACGGCCAGCTCCGCCAGCTCCTGGGCCAGCGAGGACCACTGGAGTTTGGCGAAGGGGACCTCGGGCCAGTTCTTCTCACCCTTGATGATCTTGCTCAGCGCTCGCATCGTGAGCAGCCGGGCGAGCTCGATCTGCGTCCAGGCCTTGGCCAGCCGGTCCTGGAGGGTCGGGTCGTCGAGTGCCTCGGGGTTGACCGATCGCGCCGTCTCGACCATGGCCCGCAGGTCGGCCGCGAGGATGGAGATCTGGCCGGCGATGCCCACTCGCTCGTGGCCGAGCGTGCCCATGGCCACCATCCAGCCCTCGCCCTCTCCCCCGAGCCGCGAGCTCTGCGGCACCTCGACGTCGGTGAAGAAGACCTCGTTGAACATCTCCTCACCCGCCATGTCCCGGATGGGGCGGCGCTCGACCCCCGGGCTCTCGAGGTCGACGATGAAGGCGGTGATCCCCTCGTGCTTGGCGCCGCGCTCGATCGCCGTGGGGTCGGTGCGGAAGAGGAACAGGCCCCACCGCGCGAGATGCGCGGTCGAGATCCAGATCTTCTGCCCGTTGACGACGTAGCGGTCACCGTCGGCGATCGCCAGGGTCCGGAGGTTCGCAAGGTCGTTGCCCGCGTCGGGCTCCGAGAAACCCTGGCACCAATGGTCCCGTGCATCGAGGATGTTGGGGAGCCAGCGTTCCTTCTGTTCGTCCGTCCCCCAGGCGATGAGCATGGGACCGATCTGCCACACGCCGTTCGCGTTGAAGAGCCCCGGCGTCCGGTACTCCGCCATCACTTCCGAGTAGAGGAGCCGTTGCATGGCGGTCGCCGAGCGGCCGCCCCACTCCTCTGGCCAGTGGACGGCGGCCCACCGCCCTTGGTTGAGGACGCGCTGCCAGGCCTGGCGGCGTCGATTCGACGCCTTGCCGGCCAACTTGGCGTCGTCGTCGAGGGTCTCCTTCTCGAGGAACGGAGGGAGGTGCTCGTCGAGCCAGGAGCGCAGCTCGTCCCGAAAGGCCTCGTCCTCGGGCGCCAGAGCGAAGTCCACGGGCCGAGAGGATAGCCGCGGCCTCGTCTACACTGACGCCCCGGTCAGGTTGGGAAAACGTCGGCCGGGCGACCCGGAGGGCGCCCGACACAGGAGCGGGTGATCGTTGGACTTCACGCTGGATGCAGACCAATTGGCCCTCCAGGATGTGGCCCGCCAGGCGCTGGCGAGAGAGTTCGACGGCGCCTTGCTGCGCGAGCTGGCCGAGGACCCCGCAGGCATCACGCCGGAGCTGTGGAGCCGGTTCGTCGAACTCGGTTGGACGGGCCTGCTCGTCCCCGAGGACCAGGGTGGCGCGGGAGCCGGCCTGCTCGAGGCGAGCATCGTGCTCGAGCAGATGGGCCGGATCCCGGTGCCCGGTCCCTTCTGGTCCTCTGCAATCTTTGCCACGTTGGCCGCACGAGCCCTCGGAGAGCGGGAGCTGGTCACCACGCTCGCGACGGGGGAGACCCGGGGCACCGTGGCCCTCCAGGAGATGGGTCACGGCGATCCGATCGACACCGTGCGCAGCCGGGCCCGCCGCAAGGGAGCGGGGTGGGTCGTCTCGGGACACAAGCCGCTCGTCGTCGACGGCCACACAGCGGACTGGGCCATCGTGGTGGCCCGGAGCGAGGAGGGCGTGCGCTCGTTCCTCCTCGAGTCGCCGAGGCTCCTCATGACCGGGGGCGTCCCGACGCTGGACCCGACGCGTCAGGCGGCGAACCTCGTCCTCGACGAACAACCGGTCCTCCCGCTCGGTCCGCCCGGTAGCCATCTCGGCCTGTGGCGGGGAGTGCTCGACGACGTGGCGGTCTCTCTGGCCGCCGAGACGGTCGGGGTTGCGGATCGGGCGCTCGAGATGGCCATCGAATATTCCAGGGAGCGGGTGGTGTTCGACCGGCCGATCGCGACGTTCCAGGTGGTCAAGCACCGGATCGTCGACATGTACCACGTCCTCGAGATGGCCAGGGTCGGCGCGCAGTACGCGGCGTGGGCCTCCGATGTTGAGGCTCCGGATCGGGCCAGGGCCGCCGCCATGGCGGCGAGCTACGCCGCAGAGGCGGCCGTCCGCGTGACGGGCGACAACATCCAGGTGCACGGAGGGGTGGGGTTCACCTGGGCGAACGACGCCCATTTCCTCTTCAAGCGAGCCAAGCAGAACGGGGTGCTCTTCGGCGGGATCAGCCACGAGCGCCAACGCCTGGCCCGGATGCTCATCGACTCGGCGTAGCCGAACCCTCCCCGGCCCCTCCTGCTCGGCCTCCTGGCGGCGCCGTGGCGAAGGGACGCGCCAGGATGGCGTTGAGCGCGACCAGCGCGACGAGCACGATCCCCGTGAGCAGCACGGCCTGGGACGTGAGGCTCGAGAGCAGGATGAGCGCCACACCCACCGGGACCGCGATCGTACGAAAGAGGCTCGGCGGCTTGTACCGGGCGTGGAGTCCCCACACGACCGTGAGTAAGGGCTGCCCCGAGCTGGTCGAGCTGCGTCCGGTGGGCGACCTGGTGCACCGCGACGGTGAGGCCCGCCCCGACGGCCGCCGCGCTCGCGAAGATCAGGTAGTGCCCGTAGCCCCAGGTGAAGGCGCCGCTCAACCGGTCGTCGAACGCCCGGCGGACCTCCCGCACGAGTTGACCGGCCGGCATGTCGAAGTACACCCACCACATCGAGAAGACCACGAGAAGGCCGCCGATCACGTCCGGAGCGAGGTCGCCGAAGCTCGTCGTGCCCCCGAGCGCGGCCTGCACGACGATCGACGTCGCCAGGACGGCCTCTCCGAGCACGATGATCGTGAAGAGGCCGTAGCGCTCGGCGATGTGACCCGGATGCCAGGGGGTGCGGCTCGCCGCCTCCGCCCACAGCGGGACGCAGAGCTCGCCGGCCGCGAGGAGGGCGAAGACGGGGAGGCGTGCTGGATCGGGCACCGCCAGCCACGCGATCCACGCGCACTGGAGCGTGGTGATCCCGACCGCGTAGCGCAGCGCGCATCGCCGCCGTTGCCGGTCGGCGGCGGCGGCACGAAGCCAGAGCGCCACCATCGCGAGACGCATGACGACGTAGCCGAGCACCATCACCGCGAAGTCCTGGTGCGCGAGGGCCCGGGGAACGCCCGCCGCCAGGATCAAGACGCCCGTCATCTGCACGAGCACGGCGATCCGGTAGGGGACGTCGTCGGTGTCGTACGCGGAGGCGAACCAGGTGAAGTTCATCCACGCCCACCAGATGCCGAAGAAGACGAGGACGTAGCCGAGCGAGACCCGTCCGATCCGGCCACCGGTGAGGCCCTGCTCGAGACCGGACGACGCCTGGGCGACGGCGACCACAAAGGTGAGGTCGAAGAAGAGCTCGAGTGGAGTGGAGGCCCGATGGTCCTCGTCGGGGTCCCTCGAGACCATCGAGATGTGGAGACGCATGGCCGGGCGACTCCTCGGGTGACCGCGGAACTGCTGGGAGAGCGCCCGAGCTAGAAGTCGTCGGGGCGGAGGGCTTCGGCCATCTCCTCGGCGCGCTCGCGGAAGGTCTTCGCCACGTTGTCTCCCTCGTCCATGATCCCCGACACGTACTCGAAGAAGAGCCCGATCAAGAAGGCCCGGAGGGCACGGGCGAGGGGGCCCGACCGTCAGCCGTCAGGCCCGGCTGGCTCTCGCCGAGCCAACGCTCGAGCGCGTCCTGCGTGCTGTTGACGAGCTCCTTGCCGACGTTCTGTACGACCTCTTCGCCCCGCATGACCTCGCCGAGCATGAGCCGGATGAAGTCCTCGACCTCGAGCATCGACTGCAGGATGGTGTCGAGGAGCTCGGTCAGCCTCTCGGCGTTGGTGGCGTCGTCGCCCACGGGGTTGGCCGCGCTGAAGGGCTGAGCGAGCTCGTCCACGGTGCCACCCTCCGCCAGCACGGCGATGAGCAGGTCCCGCTTGGACGGGAAGTAGTGGTACAGGGAGGCCACGTTGAGGCCCGTGGCCCCCGCCAGGTCTCGCATGCTGGTCCCCGCGACGCCCTTCTGAGCCATCATCGAGAGGGTCGTATCGAGGATTCGCTGTCTCGGGGAGGTAGCCCCCCCATCGCCGCCCGGCATCCTGCCATTCTGCCGTGCGCGAGCTTGCTATAGTCCCATACGAACGTTTGATGGCATCGAACGTTCGTTTGCCTCGTCGGCCCGTTGGTGGGTTCGCGCGGTGGGCGGGCGGTCGAACAGGCGATAGCGAGGTCCGCCGTGAGCACCGTCGAGGACAGGGCATCCGTCGTCCCCTTCGATCCCTATGAGCTCCAGGACACGGTGGCCGGCCGGGTCCGGAACCCCTTCCCGCGCATGCGTGAGCTGCTGCGACGGAGCCCGGTCCACTTCGGGCCCATCGACCTGGGTACCGGGATCGACGACGTCGCCGCAACCGCTCCCAGCTCGGCCACGGTCTTCGGCTTCGAGGAGGTCAGCCAGGTCCTCCGGGACGACGAGACCTATTCCTCCAGGCTGTACGAGCACGTCATTGGAGCCGTCATGGGTCGGACGATCCTCGAGATGGACGAACCGGAGCACCGCATGCGCCGCGCCCTCGTGGCTCCCGCCTTCCGCTCGAAGGTGCTCCAGCGCTGGGAGACCGATCTGGTGGGCACCGTGGTCGACGAGCTGATCGACGACTTCGTCGAGGACGGCCGGGCCGACCTGATCCGCCAGCTCACCTTCAATTTCCCCGTCCAGGTGATCGCGAGGATCCTCGGCCTGCCCCGGTACGACTACCCCCGCTTCCAGCGCTGGGCCATCGAGATCACGAGCGTCGCCGCCAACTGGGACCGGGGGGTTCGGGCCTCGAACGAGCTCCGCGACTACTTCGCCGAGGTGATGGAGGACCGCCGGAGTCACCCCGACGACGACCTCATCAGCGAGTTGTGCCAGGTCGAGGTCGACGGCGAGCGCCTCAGCGACGAGGAGATCTTCTCCTTCCTCCGGCTGCTGCTGCCGGCGGGGGTCGAGACGACCTACCGGGCGTCCGGAAGCCTGTTGTTCGGCCTCCTCACCAATCCCGAGCAGCTGGCCGCAGTCGAGGCCGACCACTCCCTCATCCCGCAGGCCTTCGAGGAGGCGATCCGTTGGGAGCCTCCGGTGACGGTGATCCTGCGCCGGGCCACCCGGGAGGCCGAGTTGGCCGGCCAGACGATCACCGAGGGCGCCGACATCGCGTTGCTCATCGGCTCGGCCAACCACGACGAGCGCCGGTTCGACCGCCCCGACGATTTCGACCTCTTCCGGGGGAGCCGCCAGCACGTCGGCTTCGGCTTCGGGGTGCACGTCTGCCTCGGGATGCACCTCGCCCGGATGGAGACGAGGGTCGCGATCGAGCGGCTGCTGGCGCGCCTCTCGGACCTGCGGCTCGATCCCCTTCCCGGTGACGACCCGCACATCGAAGGTCTGGCGTTTCGTTCGCCGACCTCGCTGCCCGTCGCGTTCCGCCCGGCCTGAGGAGTCGCTCGGGCCTCCGCCCGATGACCGCACCGTTGCGACGACTACCCTCGACCGGCGTGGGCGGGGGGCTGAGGTGATCACCGGTTGGACAGCCATCGATCGGACAACCACCGGTTGGACGGCGATCGGATGGGCACCGTGAGGGACGCGGCCGCCATCGTCGGCATCGGCCAGACCGCCTTCGCCAAGCAGCTCGGCCCGTCGGAGGACCAATTGGCGGCGGAGGCCGCGGTGGCGGCGCTCCGGGACGCCGGGATCGAACCGTCGGAGGTCGACGGCCTGTGCTCCTTCACCATGGAGACGACGGATGAGGTGAGCCTCGCCCGCTCCATCGGCGCCGGCGACATCACCTTCTTCTCCCAGGTCGGGTACGGCGGCGGAGCGGCGTGCGCCACGATCGGCCAGGCGGCGATGGCCGTCGCGACCGGGCAAGCGAGCGTCGTCGTCGCCTGGCGAGCCCGCAAGCGGGGCGCCAGGGCGTCGCGACCCTGGGCCAACACGTCGGCGGCGCTCTCCACCGCCGCCCGCTGGACCCGTCCCTACGGGCTCCTGCGGCCGGTCGACGAGCTGGCGATGCTCACCCGCCGCTACATGCACGAGTACGGGGCGACGCGAGAGGATCTGGCCGAGGTGGCGGTCGCGTTTCGGCAGCACGCCAACCGCAACCCCGCAGCCTTGCTGCACGATCGGCACCTCACGAAGGACGACTACCTCGAGGCGCGGTGGATCTCCGAACCGCTCTGCCTCTACGACAACTGCCTCGAGACCGACGGAGCGCTGGCGGCGGTGGTGGTCCCGGCGGCCCGGGCGGAGGACTGCGCGGCCGAGCCCGTCTACGTGCACGCCTTCGCCCAGGGGCTGCCGAGCCAGCACGACGCGATGACCAACTACTACTGCGAGGACCCGCTCCGAGGGCCGGCATGGACGTGCGCCGCCAAGCTCTGGTCGCAGAGCGAGCTCGGCCCCGAAGACATCGACGTGGCCCAGATCTACGACGCCTTCACGCCCCTCGTCCTCTTCTCGCTCGAGGGCTACGGCTTCTGCGAGAGGGGCGAGGTGGGGACCCTGGTCGCGGGCGGGGGGCTCCGGTGGGACCGCGGCCGGCTGCCCGTGAACACGTCCGGGGGAAGCCTGTCGGAGGCCTACGTCCACGGGTTCAACCTGGTCACGGAGGGCGTGAAGCAGCTCCGGGGGACCTCCACCAGCCAGGTGGCCGGCGCCCGGGCCTGCCTCGTCACGTCCGGTGAATGCGTGCCGACGAGTGCGGTGGTCCTGCGTGCGGACTGAGCCCTCCCCGGGAGGCGCCGCCTCGCCCGTCCGGGTATCCGAGGTGCGGCGACCGTCGGGGGAGTGATAGGAGACGTGAAGATGGTCGGAGACATCGAGATCCGCACCGACAGGGAGGCGTGCATGGGCTCGGGCAATTGCCATTTCCTGGCCGAGGAGAGCTTCGATCTCGGCGAGGACGGTCGCGTGGTCGTACTGGAGACGGCGAGCTCCGACGTGGAGCGCCTCGGGAGGGCCGCCGAGGGGTGCCCGGTGGGCGCCATCTCCCTGTGGCGCGACGGGCAGAGGATCGAGATCTGATGCCGATCTCCGTGACCGAGGAGCACGAGGAGCTCCGGCGCACCGTCCGACGCTGGCTGGATGCCAACTGGCCACCCGAGGCGGCGCGGGCCGGTCTCGAGAGCCCACCGGAGGACCTGCCCGTCGCCTACAAGGAGCTGGCCGCCCAGGGTTGGCTCGGCCTGCACGTCGAGGAGCGCCACGGCGGCCAGGGCTTCGGCATGACCGAGCTGGCCGTCGTGCTCGAGGAGCTGGGCTGGTCGTGCGTGCCCGGGCCGGTCCTGCCGTCCCTCCTCGTGGCCGGCCTGCTGTCGGCGTACGCGGACGAGGAGCAGCGCTCGGAGCTTCTCCCGTCCCTCGTGGACGGGTCGATCACCGCAGCCGTGTGCTTCGGTCCGGGCGCTCTCACCGGCCAGCCGGTCGGTGAAGGGCCTTCGCCCGATCAAGGCACCACCGGTCTGCCCCTCGGGGACCTCAAGGTCTCGGGGGTCGTGCGACCCGTCCTCGGTGCTCCGACCGCGTCGGTCGCGCTCGTGGCCGTCAGCCGGGCCTCGCTCGGCGGCGCGGTGCAGGGCCCCACGGAGTGGTGCCTGGTCGACATCGGCGCGGGAAGCCGCGACGTCGAGGTGCGGTCCTTGCCGGCCTTCGACCCGTCGCGCCCACTCGGAGAGATCGAGTGCCGCGACGTCGTCGTCCCGGCGAGCCGTCGCCTCGCCCGGGTGACCGGGGACCACGTCCGCCAGCTGGCCGCCGTGCTGGGCGCGGCCGAGGCAGCCGGCGGGGCACGCTGGTGCCTCGAGACGACCGCCGAGTACGCCAAGGTGCGGGTGCAATTTGGGCGCCCGATCGGCCAGTTCCAGGCCGTCAAGCACCGGCTGGCCGACATGTTGGTTCGCGTCGAGCAGGCCGCGGCCGTCGGCTGGGATGCCGCGGTCGCCTGGGACGCCGCCGTGGGCGGGCTCGGCGGGGGCCCCGCAGCGGACGACGGTCTCCTCGGTGAGCGGGCGCTGGCCACGGGAGTCGCCGCGGCCGTGTGCCTGGACGCCTACACGCAATGCGCCAAGGACTGCGTGCAGCTCCACGGGGGGATCGGGTTCACCTGGGAACACGACGCGCACCGTTACCTGCGGCGCGCCATGGCGACGGCAGCCCTCCTCGACTCCTCCGACGGCGGGTCGCCGGAGGCGAGGGTGGCCTCGCTGGCGCTGTCCGGCGTACGCCGGACCCTGCGCGCCGAGCTTCCCCCTGAGGCGGACGCGCTGCGGGGCGAGATAGGAGAGCTGCTCGACCAGGCGGCGTCGCTGTCGGGACCTGCGCAACGCACGTTCCTGGTCGAACAGGGACTGCTGGCGCCCCACTGGCCGCGACCCTGGGGGCGGGACGCAAGCCCGCTCGAGCAGCTCGTGGTCCAGGAGGAGGCGGTGCGGTCGGGGGTGACCATTCCGAGCCTCGGGATCGGCGCCTGGGCCCTGCCGACCCTGATCGCGCACGGGACACCGGAGCAGCAGGAGCGCCTTGTCGGCCCCACCCTTGGGGGCGAGTTGTCGTGGTGCCAGCTCTTCTCCGAGCCCGGTGCGGGCTCGGACCTGGCCAGCCTCTCCACCCGCGGCGAACGGGTGGACGGGGGATGGCGCCTCAACGGTCAGAAGGTCTGGACGTCGCTCGCCCGGACCGCCGACTTCGGCATCTGTCTCGTCCGCACCGACCCCGACGTACCCAAGCACGACGGGATCACCTACATGGTGGTGGACATGCGGGCGTCCGGCATCGACATCCGTCCACTCCGGGAGATGACCGGCGAGGCGATGTTCAACGAGGTCTTCTTGGACGACGTGTTCGTCCCGGACGAAGACGTCGTGGGCCGGCCGGGACAGGGCTGGCGCATCGCGCGGACCACCCTCGCCAACGAGCGGGTGTCGATGTCGTCGGGCTCCACCTTCGGCATGGGCGTCGAGTCCCTGCTCCGCATCCTCTCTCGGTCGGGCGAGGGGGAGGTCCCCGGCGCAACCGAGACGGTCGGTCGTCTCCTCGCCGAGGCGCAGTCGATCCAGCTCATCGGCCACCGCAGCACGCTGCGGACCCTCGCGGGGACCGACCCCGGCCCGGGGGCCAGCGTGCGCAAGCTCCTCGGCGTCGAGCACGAGCAACGAGTCCAGGAGACGGGGTTCTCGCTGCTCGGCGCAGAGGCCGCGGTGATGGAGGGCCGAGCGGCGCGTTGGGGTACGGGATTCCTGTCGACCCGCTGCCTGACCATCGCCGGTGGGACCAGCGAGGTGCAGCGCAACGTGATCGCCGAACGCCTGCTCGGAATGCCGAAGGATCCCGAGCCAGGGGCCTGATCGAGCGTGGCGGCAGAGGAAGGGGCGCCGGGGGCGGGCGAGCCAGAGGACGAGGTCTGGGC
>Ga0335073_10010423_pt1 | contig 13064 bp, 7 predicted proteins | sample Lox_Sample_22_FD_207093 | JGI IMG/M metagenome (GOLD analysis project Ga0335073, IMG submission 207093) | Soil microbial communities from Loxahatchee National Wildlife Refuge, Florida, United States - Lox_Sample_2.2 | ecosystem: Environmental > Terrestrial > Soil > Wetlands | place: USA: Florida...
ACCGGTCCAGCACCGCCGCTGTCGGAAACAAACTGCAGTGCTTTGCGAAGGCTGCGTACCACACCAGCACGTTCTGCGTCCGCAGCGCCAGAATCCCGTAGCTGCGAACCTCGTTGACATCCCGCGGCGCCGCCTGCCGCACCGCGGCTCGAAGCGCCTCGAAGGTCCTGCGGCTCGACTCCGGGATTCCCGCAAGGTACGCCTCGACGCTTCCGCCGCTCCCACCGGAAGGCGCAGCGCGCTTCTTCGCTGCCTTTTTCGCCGCAGATCCCGCGACCCTTTTCTTCGCCGCTTTGCGAACTCGCTTCGCCTTCATGGGCGGCATGCTACCGCCCGCCATCGCGAAAATCCAACCCTCACTCGGCCGTGCTGGCCCGCATCGCGTACACCTCGCCCACCGGAGCCTGGGTCCGGATCCCGTCGAACACAAACAAATCCGTGTGCGGGTGCTGTTCCATCCAGTCGCCCGCGGCCGCCAATTCCTGCTTCTGCTGATCCGCGGTGAGCGCCGCCGCGCACTGCGCCAGGCTTCCCTGCACCTTCGCCTCCGCTACCGCGCCGCCCTGGCGCGCCGCAATCGTAAACCACCGGAACGCGGCGCTCATGTCCCGCGGCGTTCCCTGTCCCTGGCTCGCCAGCAGCCCCAGCGTCGCCGACGACTGCCACGTCCCCGCCTCCGCGGCGCGTTCCAGCAGCGCCATCGCCTCGTCCTGCCCCTTTCGGTCCACCTCCGGGTGATGCACCAGCAGTACCCCCAGCGTGTACATCGCCGGCACATATCCCGCCTTCGCCGAGTCGCGCAGGAACTTCGCCGCCTTCCCAAAATCGTGTTTGTGTCCGTCGGCCGTCGAATACAGCTGCCCCATCGCAAATTCGCCTTCCGGATTCTTCCCCTTCGCCGACCGGCTGAACCACTCCTCCGCCGTCCGCGTGTCTGCCGTCACCCCGTCTCCGTTGAGATACATCACGCCGAGGTAATCCTCGGCACGCGCATTCATCCTCGCCGCCAGATCCTCGAGCACCTGCCGCGCAAACGCCGGATCCCGCGCCACTCCCATCCCGCGCATATACATCACCGCGATGTTCAGCTTGGCCTGCTGCCACCCGCTGCCGGCCGCGCGCGCAAACCAGCGGAACGCCTGCGTGTCGTCCTTATTCACGCCCAGGCCCCAGATGTACAGGTAGCCCATCTCGTTCTGCGCTTCCGGACTGCCCAGGTCCGCCGCCTTCCGGAACCAGTTCGCCGCCTGCGCCGGATCCCTCGGCACACCGTTGCCCGCCAGATACGCGGTACCCATCCTCATGTCTTTCTGGACCAGGCCAGTCACCGCATCCGGCACCGGCTCATCCGCGGCGCTCCCACGAGGATTGTCCACGGAAAGTCCGCCGCCCCCCGCGGGCAGCACCTGCGCGCTCAGCGCCGCGGTCAACATGGCGGCGGCTATCGCGGACGCACACCACACACACGCCTTCGCCGGGCGAAGGCCCACCCGCAGATTCGCATGCACAAGGGATTGCGAGGATCGCACGTTGTCCTCCTCGGCCGTCGGACGGGGACGGCCACTCGCGTCGCCCGCATCGCACCCTCGCGATCACCGGGCTACCGAGTTCGGGCTGAGTCTGCACCGATTCGCCTCAGTCTTCACCCTCGACCGTCAGCCGGGGTGTGACAGGAATCACGCAGCAACGGCCTCAACCAAACCGAAGTGCGGATTCTTCCACCGCGTTCCCAGGACCGGACATCCCACCTTCTGGCCATGGGATGTTTCTCGTTAACATCGCGTCTGCACGCCATCCCTCCTTGTCCCGCGCCACTCTCCGCCGGAAACTTCCTTCGCTCCGCCCTCCGCTCGCGAGAGCCGCGGTTCGCCGCACGTTATCCTGCTGCCATGCAATTCACGCGGCGTCTCCGCGACGGTGTGCGCAGCGGCCGGATCACCTGCTCGGTCCGCATCTGGACGCGCCCGCACGTCCGCGTCGGCGGCCGCTATCGCATGGAAGAAGGCGAAATCGAGATCGACTCCATTGAGCCCATCGGCCTGCCCGACATCACCCCCGAGCTGGCCCGCGCCTCGGGCTTCCTCGGCGTCCTCGATCTGCTCAAAGTGGCGAAACATGGCCGTGGCCAGAGCATCTACCTCATCCGCTTTCACTACGTCCCGCCGCGGTGGACGAAGCTCCGGCACTAAACAATCTGCTTCCTCGCGGGAAAATGCAAGAGCCAATCCGCCGCGCTACGTTACTTTCACGCTCCCTCTGAAGAACAAGCCAGCCTGACCGCAGGCCTCTGCTCCGACCGCCCATCACAATCCCGGAACCATTCCCTCACCCGTTCCGTACCCGCCTCCATGTCCGCCGACCTTCGCTTCGCCCTGCGCATGATCCGCTCCCATGGTTGGTTTTCCCTGGCCGTCGTCGTCACCCTCGCGCTCGGCATCGGCCTCAACACCATGGTCTTCACCCTGGTCGACGCGGCGCTCTTCCGGCCAGTGCCCGTTCCTGGCGGAGCCCGCCTGGTGGCCGTCACTACCCGCACCCCCGGCGAAAACGACGACCGCATGTCGTACCCCGATCTCCTCGAATATCGCGCGCAGGCGCACTCCTTCGCCGCCCTCGAAGGCGCCTCCGATCAGGAAGGCGTCCTCGGTGAGCCTGGCAATCCGCCCCAGGCGTACCACCTCGAGCGCACCACCGCCAGCGTCTTTTCCATGCTCCACATCCATCCCGTCCTCGGCCGCGACTTTCTCCCCTCCGACGCCGATCCCGGCGCTCCAGCGGTCCTCATGATCGGTTATACCGTCTGGCAGAATCGCTACGCCGGCTCACCTTCCGTCATCGGACGCCCGGTCCGCGTCAACGAGAAGCCCGCCACCATCATCGGTGTCATGCCTAAAGGCTTTATGTTCCCCACTGTTGTCGAGCTGTGGATGCCCCTCGTCCCCACGCCCAACGACCTCAAGCGCGACAACCGCCAGCTCCAGATCTGGGGCCTCCTCCAGCCCGGAGTCCAGATAGCCGCCGCGCAAACGGAACTCGCCGGCATCGCCCAGCGCCTCGCGAAGCAATACGCGGATACGGACAAGAACACCACCGCCCACGTCCTCTCCTTCCACGAGCGCTACAACGGCGGCAACATCAAAATGATCTTCCTCCTCATGCTGGCCTCCGTTGGATTCGTCCTCCTCATCGCCTGCGCCAACGTCGCCAACATGATGCTCAGCCGCGCCATCGCGCGTCAGCGCGAAATGTCCATCCGCGCCGCCCTCGGCGCTTCCCGCTGGCGCGTCGTCCGCCAGCTCCTCATCGAGAGCGTTCTTCTCAGCGTTCTTGGCGGCGCGCTCGGCCTCGGCCTCGCCGTGTTCGGCGTCCACTGGTTCGATCTCGCCACTTCAAATGTCGGCCGCCCCTACTGGGTGCAGTTCACCATGAACTACTCCGTCTTCGGTTACTTCGCCGCCCTCTGCATCCTCAGCGGCCTTCTCTTCGGCATCGCGCCCGCCCTGCGCTCCGCGCGCCCCGACCTCAATCAGGTCCTGCAGGAAGGCGCGCGCAGCATCGGCCGCCATCGTGGAGGCAAACTCGCTGCGGTCCTCGTCGTCTTCCAGTTCGCGCTCACCCTCGTGCTCCTCACCGGCGCCGGCGTCTTCGTCCACAGCCTCGTCAAAGCGCTCGACTCCAACCATGCGGTCCCTGCGCGCCAGCTCATGGTCGCCCGCCTCCAGCTTCCCCACGACAATTACCCGGACATCGCCGCCCGCCAGCGTTTCTACGACCAGCTTCTCCCGCGCCTGCGCGCTCTGCCCGGTATCACCAGCGCCGCTCTCACCTCCAACCCGCCCGGCCTCGGTTCCGCGGAGAACTCCATCGAAATCGAACACCAGCGCGTCAACAACCCCGCGCATCGTCCCGTCGCCTCCTATATCACAGCGTCGCCCGGCTACTTCTCCACCATCCGTCTCCCGTTGCTCCTGGGCCGCGACTTCGATGCCCTCGACGGCGCCGTGAACCACCAGGCCGCCATCCTCACCCGCGAAGCCGCCGCACGTTTCTGGCCCGGCCAGTCGGCTCTCGGCAAGCGCTTCCGCATCGACGACGATCAGGGCCAACCGGGGCCGTGGATCACCGTCATCGGCGTCACTGCCAACCTTACTCAGGACCTGACCGAGCAGGATCCCAAGCCGCTCTTCTTCGTCCCCCTCCAGCAGGAAGACTGGGGCGGCACCTCGCTCGTCGTCGAGTCCACCGCCAACCCCGCCGGCTCCGTGCGCGCCGCCGTCCAGAGCCTCGATCAGGACCTGCCTCTGCGCGACGTCTACATCCTCAACCAGGCCATCGAACACCAGACCTGGTATCTCCACCTCTTCAGCAAAATCTTTATGGGATTCGCCTTCATCGCCCTGCTCATGGCCGCCGTCGGCATCTACGCCGTGCTCGCCCAGGCCACCACCCGCCGCACCCAGGAAATCGGCGTCCGCATCGCCCTCGGCGCCAGCCTGCGCAACATCCTGCTCCTCGTTATGCGCCGCGGACTCTGGCAGATCGGCATCGGCCTCGCCCTCGGACTCGCCGCCGCCTTTCCCGCCGCGCGACTCATGGCCAGCCTGCCCATCGGCGTCTCCCCCACTGACCCGGCCGTCTTCGTCGCGGTCGCCCTGGTCCTCGCGCTCGTCGGACTCGTCGCCTGCTGGCTCCCGGCACGCCGCGCCGCCCGCCTCGACCCCGTCCAGGCGATCCGCTACGAATGAGCCCGTGCATCGACCTGTTTTGAAGCGGCACGGCTCTGCCCTATAAGACACTCACCCCTCGCCCCTGGCCCGCTTTTCTTCTCCGCCCCCGAACGCTTTTCTCCTCTGGTCCGTCTACATGATCAACGCGGCATGTCAGACCGCGCGGTGCTTCGCCGCTCCGCAACGCTCCCCCTGTTACTCTGTTCTTTCACGAGTGAAATCTTTGCGTTGCTGAACTTTCCCGATCCAGTACCGAGGAGAAGTGCGCTCTCATGCTGTCGTTTCGCCATCTCCGGCGACTCTGCCTGGTTTCTGCCATCGTTCCTGCCCCGCTTCTGATTCTCATCTCCGCGCCCCAGGCCGCCCTCGCTCAGTCTTCCGCGCCTCCCGCCGCGAAACCCGGACAGAATCCCCAGGCCACCGCCGCCCTCTCCGGCACCGTCGTCGATCCCACCGGCGCCGTCATCCCCGGCGCCACGATCACGCTCGCTCCTCCCGGAACCACCTCCAACTCCCTCGCCGCCACCTCCGACAGCTCCGGCAATTTCGCCATCCGTGGCCTCGCGCCCGGCGTCTGGACGATCTCCGCCAGCGCCCCGGGCTTCCAGTCCCTCCGTCTCAACCGCGTCGTGCTGCGCCCCGGCCAGGCCCGCACCCTCACCCTCACCCTCGTCATCGAGGTGCAGCAGCAGCAGGTCACCGTCAACGCCAACGCCATCGACTCCAGCCCTGACAAGAACGCCAGCGCCATCGTCATGAAAGGGGCCGACCTTGACGCCCTCTCCGACGATCCCGACGAGCTCCAGGAGCAGCTCCAGGCCATCGCCGGCTCCGATCCCGACGCCGGCACCCAGTTCTACATCGACGGATTCTCCGGCGGACGCCTTCCCCCCAAATCGGCGATCCGCGAAATCCGCATGAACCAGAACCCCTATTCGGCCCAGTACGACGAGATCGGCTTCGGCCGGATCGAGATCTTCACCAAGCCCGGCTCCGACAAATGGCACGCCGACCTCTGGACCGAGGACAACGACTCCAGCTTCAATTCCCGCAATCCCTTTGTCTCCACCCAGCCCCCTTACCACTCCGTTGAGCTGTGGACCGACATCGACGGCCCCGTCAGCAAAAATTCCTCTGTCTTCATCGAGCTCTGGCACGAGGGCTCCTCCGACGACTCCATCGTGAACGCCTTCGTCCTCGACTCGAGCCTCAACCAGACCCCCTTCACCCAGGTCTTCCCCCGCAGCACCGACAGCTACGATTTCTCCACCCGCTACGATCTCCAGGCCGGCAAGGTCCAGACCCTCAGCGCCCGCTACCACCTCTCCATCTGGAACCAGACCAACGCCGGCGTCGGCCAGTTCGCCCTCGCCTCCCAGGCCTACAACAACGACAACACCGAACAGGTCCTCCAGCTCAGCGACTCCCAGGCCTGGAGCGCCAACTTTCTCAACGAAATCCGCTTCCAGTACATCCGCGATCGCAGCCTCCAGACCCCGCAGAGCTTTGCCCCCACCCTCGTCGTCCAGGGCGGATTCACCGGCGGCGGTCCCAACATCGGCTATGGACACGACGCGCAGGACCACTACGAGTTCCAGAACTACGCGCAGACCTCGCACGGCAAACACACCATCGACTTCGGCGCCCGCCTCCGCGACGTCCGCGACGCCAACACCTCCACCTCCAATTTCAACGGCCAGTACACGTTCTCTTCGCTCAGCGCCTACCAGATTACCGAGCAGGGTCTCGCCCAGGGATGGACTCCCGCCCAGATTCGCGCCGCCGGCGGCGGCGCCAGCCTCTTCGCCCAGACCACCGGCGCCCCCGGCCTCGTCGTCAGCGTCTTCGACGCCGGCCTCTACGCCGAGGACAACTACAAGATCAAACCCAACGTCACTCTCAGCTACGGCCTGCGCTTTGAGACCCAGACCGGCATGCCCGACCACGCCGACTTCGCCCCGCGTCTCGGCGCCTCCTGGGCCATCAACGGACCCAAAAACAAGCCGCCCCTCGCCGTCATCCGCTCCGGCTTCGGCCTCTTCTACCAGCGCTTCCCCTCAGGCAATGTCCTTGAAGCCCAGCGCCAGAACGGCATCGCCGAACAGGAACAGATCGTCACCGATCCCGACTTCTACCCCGACACCTGTTCCAGCAATCCTTCCGACTGCGCCGGCGCTCCCACCAACGCCGCCGCCATCTTCCGCGTCGGTCCCGATCTCCGTGCGCCCTACCTCATGATGGCCTCCATCGGCGTCGACAAACCCATCGGCCACATCGGCCAGATCTCCACCACCTACCAGTTCACCCACGGCGTGCATCTCTTCCTCACCCGCAATATCAACGCACCCCTCCCCGGCACTTACAATCCCGACGATCCCACCAGCGGCGTCCGCCCCCTCGGCACCGATCAAAACATCTACGAATACGAGTCCGAAGGCGACAACGTCCGCCACTTCCTGCGCGTCAACGCCAACCTCCACACCCACTTCCTCGGCATCTATTCGAACTACATGCTGGGCACCGCCCACGCCGACACCTCCGGCATCGGCAGCTTCCCGTCCAACGGCTACGACCTCCACCAGGACTGGGGCCGCGCCTCCAACGACTATCGGCAGCGCCTCTTCTTCGGCGGCTGGTGGCACGTCTGGCGCGGATTTTCCCTCAACCCCTTCTTCATCTACCAGTCCAGCGAGCCCTTCAACATCGTCGTCGGTCAGGATCTCAACGGCGATAACCAGTTCAACGACCGCCCCACCTTTGCCACCGATCTCACCCGCCCCTCCGTCGTCGTCACCAAATGGGGCACCTTCGATACCGATCCCATCCCCGGCCAGACCACCATCCCCATCAACTACGCCAACGGCCCCAATACCGTCGTCTTCAACATGCGCGCGCAGAAGAACTTCAACTTCGGCCGGCCGCTTCCCCAAGAAACTCCCGCGCCGCCGCCCCCCGGCGCAAAACCTCCGGGCGCCCTGAAGAAACCGCACATCGAGCGCAAATACAATCTCAGCCTCTTCATCGCCGGCAACAATGTCCTCAACCACGTGAACCTCGCCCAGCCCGTCGGCGTCCTCGGCTCCCCACTCTTCGGCCAGTCGACCGCGCTCGCCAGCACCTTCGGCACCGGCTCCGCCAACCGCACCCTCAGTCTGGGCGGCTCCTTCCGCTTCTGAGCGAAGCGGATCCCTCTGCCAGGCGTGCCCTTTTGTGTTTTCTCCACGTGCGCGATCTGCGGCTTTTTCCCCCTCCCATCGGAGTACATTTTCTGTTGTGCCCGGCGGACACGCCCGGGCGCAGCTTCTCATCGCGCAAACGCGGAGGGCCTCGTGTTGTTCCTTGGAAAACCGACGATGCAATGGAAAACGGCTGCCTGGGCTTTCCCGGGCTGCCTCGCTCTGCTCAGCGCTGCATCCCTTCCCGCGCAGACCCTGGAAGTGAGCTCGCCCGACCACCGCATCGTCCTGCACTTCGCGATAACGCCGGACAAGGACGCAACCGCGCCCAACGGCCAGCTGGTCTATTCCATCGACTTCGAGGGAAAACAGGCCTTCGAGAACTCCGCCCTCAAACTCGAACTCGCCAATCAGCCGCCACTCGGCGCCGCCGTGCACATCGCCGGTACAACCCCCGGGTCCGGCGTCGACGACTACACGCTCCTTGCCGGCAAGACCTCCGCCGTTCACGATCCATACAACAGCCTCATCGTCCACGCAGCCGAAACCGCCGCCCCCGGCCGCAACTTCGACATCGAAGCCCGCGTGTATAACTCCGGCGTGGCCTTTCGCTATCGCGTGCCCGAGCAGGCGGCGCTCGCGCGTTATCAGCTCACCCAGGAGGACACCGAGTTTCGCCCCGTAATGGATGCTGACGCCTGGGCCCTGCGCCTGCCCAACTATCAGAGCGGCTACGAGGCCGAGTACATCCCCGCGACCGTGAGCGCGCTCGGCAACCAGGGCGGCGTGCCCAGCCACATCCTGAACGGCGCGCCCATGCTCATGCACATGCCTGGCGTCGCCTGGGCCGCGGTCGGCGAGGCCGATCTCGAAGGCAACGCCGCCATGTACCTCGAGAACCCCGCCGGCAGCTGGATCGGCCACTACATCGTCACCAAGATTTCACCGCCCATCGATGGTCATGGTCCGGCCGTCGACGCGCCTCTGCCCCACAACACCGCGTGGCGCGTCATCCTGCTCGCCGCGAAACCCACCGCGCTGATCGAGTCGAATCTTTTCACCGATCTGAACCCGCCGAATCGCATCCCGGACACCAGCTGGATTCATCCCGGCAAGGCTTCCTGGGACTGGTGGAGCGGCGATCTGGATCCCAGCGGCCAGTCCGCCTATACGACCGCCAACATGGAGTACTACGTCGACTTCGCTGCCGCGTCCGGATTCCCCTACTTCATGCTCGACGCCGGATGGTCGGGCAAGGACATCACGAAGATGCGCGGCAACGTCGACGTTCCCGAACTCGTGCGCTACGCAGCAAAGAAGAATGTGAAGGTCTGGATCTGGCTTTATTCGAAATCGGTCGCCGCGCAGATGCAGGAGGCGTTCCCGCTGTATGAGAAGTGGGGTGTGGCCGGGCTGAAGATCGATTTCGTTCTGCGCAACGATCAGGAAGGCATCCGCTGGTACTACGCTGTTGCGAAGCTCGCCGCCGAGCATCACCTGATGGTCGAGTTCCACGGCGCGACCCAGCCCTGGGGGATCCATCGCACCTACCCCAACGTCCTCGATTACGAGGCGGTGCTCGGTCTCGAGCAAAACAAAGCCGGCCGCCGCGACGGCCCGGTGAACCGCACCACCTTCCCCTTCACCCGCATGCTGAGCGGCCCGATGGACTACACCCCCGGCGGCTTCGACAACGTGACGCCCGAAGCCTTCATTCAGCGCGACAAGAGCCCGATGGTGATGGGCACGCGCGCCCAGCAGCTCGCGCTCTACGTGATCTTCGAGGAACCGCTCGCCATGGTGGCCGACGCGCCCTCCGCCTACGCGGGCCAGCCGAGTTTCCAGTTCATCCGCGACGTGCCCACCACCTGGGACGCCACCCGCGCCCTCAACGGCGAACCTGGAGAATTCGTCACCATCGCGCGCCGCCACGGCGACGACTGGTATCTGGGAAGCATCACCAACTGGACGGCCCGCGATCTTCAGGCGCCGCTCGGTTTCCTCGGCAACGGAACCTATACCGCACAAATCTATGAAGACGCTCCCGACGCCGGCGAGAACCCCAAACATGTCGAGATCCGCCGCCAGACCGTCCGCAACAGCGACACGCTCACCCTCCACCTGGCCAGCGGCGGAGGCTGCGCAATCCGCTTTATCCCTGCTCCCTGAGCTCTGTTCCCTGTGCTCTGTTTCCCGATCTCTGATCCCGGTCTTTACTCAAACACCGGCGTCAGCAGCCGCACCAGGTGCTCCGGCTCCGCCAGAAACGCATCGTGTCCGTGGTTCGACGCCATCTCCCGGTAGTCGCACCGCGCTCCCGCCGCCGCCATCACCACCGCCATCGACCGCACATCCTCGGGCGGAAACAGCCAGTCCGTCGATATCCCCACCATGGTCACGTGCGCCTGAATCCGGCTGTACGCCGCCAGCGGCGACGCGTGCGCCCGCACCGGATCGAACGTATCCATCGCCCGCGTGATCGAGATGTACGCGTTCGCGTCGAAGCGGTCGTTGAATTTGTGCCCCTGATAATCCAGGAACCCCGCCACATCGAACCGCCCATTCTGCCCCGCCGCCGTCGAGATCCACGGATTCTCCCCCGTCCGGTTCGGCTTCCGACCAAATCTCTGCTCAAACAGCGGCACGCTCTTGTAGCTGATCACCCCCAGCGCGCGCGCGATCGCCAGCCCCCCATGCGGCTCATCGTCCGGCGAGTAATACCCGCCCGCCCACTTCGGATCGAGCATGATCGCCTGCCGCTGCAGATGGTTCAGCCCCAGCCCCATCGCCCCCAGCGGCGCCGCTCCGATGCTCACCGCGCGCGTCACTCGATCCGGAAACAGCACCGCCCACTCGAGCACCTGCATTCCCCCGATCGAAGCGCCAATCGCCAGCTTCAGCTTCCGGATCCCCAACGCCGTGATCAGCTTCTCCTGCGCCCGCACCATGTCGCGCACATTGATCAGCGGAAACGTCGGCCCGTAGAGCCGCCCCGTCTCCGGATCGACACTGCCAGGTCCCGTCGATCCATAGCACGAGCCGAAGATGTTGATCCCGATCACGCAGTCGCGGTCCAAATCGAGCAGCGGCTCCGCGCCCCGGAACAACTGCGGCCACCACGTTGCCACCTCAGCATTTCCCGAGAGCGCATGCGCCACGAACACCGCGTTGTCCCGCGCGGCGTTCAGCCGCCCGTACATCGCATAGCGCTGCGTCGGCCGCACCAGCACCTCGCCGCTCTCGAGCGCGACCACGTCGTCGATAACGTAGTCCCCCTCAAGATCCGGCTGGATCGCCGCCGCCGCTCGGATCGCGCTCTGTGCCTCCGTACTCATTTTGTGCTCGCTACGCTGAAATCCGGCCGCTGACAGCTAACAGTTGGCCGCTGCGCGTCACCTCGCCCCCACCAGCTCCGGGCTCGGCACGGCCACCTCCAGCGCCTGGTCGATGTCCGCAATCAGATCGCGCACGTCTTCGATCCCCACCGACAACCGCACCAACTCCGGTGTCACGCCCGTCGACTGCTGCTCCTCGCCGCTCAGCTGCTGGTGGGTCGTCGACGCCGGATGGATCACCAGCGACTTCGCATCCCCCAGATTCGCCAGCAACGAGAAAACCTTCAGCGCGTTGATGAACTTCTTGCCCGCGTCATAGCCGCCCCGGATCCCGAACGTCACCAGCCCGCTCGCACCCTCCGGCAGATACTTCTTCGTCCGCGTCGCATACCTGCTCGACGGCAGCCCCGGATAATTCACCCACTCCACGCCTGCGTGTTTCTCCAGGTGCTGCGCCACCGCAAGCGCATTCTCCGAGTGCCGCTGCATGCGCAGGTGCAGTGTCTCCAGTCCCTGCAAAAACAGCCACGCGTTGAACGGCGACAGCGCCGCGCCCGTATCCCGCAGCCCCTGCACGCGCGCCTTCAGAATAAAGGCCAGCGGCCCAAACGCATCCGTGAACGACAGCCCGTGATACGACGGATCCGGCTCGACAAAATCCTTAAACCGCCCCGACGCCTTCCAGTCGAACTTGCCCGCATCCACAATCACGCCGCCAATCGAGTTGCCGTGCCCGCCAATATACTTCGTCGCCGACTCCACCACGATGTCCGCGCCGTACTCGATCGGCCGCAGCAGCACCGGCGTCACGCTGGTGTTATCGATCATCAGCGGCAGCCCGTTCTCGTGCGCGATCTTCGCCATCGCCTCCACGTCGACAACATCCAGCTTCGGATTCCCCAGCGTCTCCGTGTACACCGCCCGCGTCTTCGGCCCGATCGCCTTGCGCAGCCCGTCGAAATCATCGGCGTCGACAAACTTCACCGCGATGCCCAGCTTCGGCAGCGTGTAGTGGAACAGGTTGTATGTGCCCCCATACAGCGACGTCGTCGACACGATCTCATCGCCCGCATTCGCCAGCGTCAAAATCGCCAGCGTTTCCGCCGCCTGACCCGAAGCGGTCGCCAGCGCCGCCGCTCCGCCTTCGAGCGCCGCGATGCGCTTCTCGAACACATCCGTCGTCGGGTTCATGATCCGCGTGTAGATGTTCCCGAACTCCTGCAGCCCAAACAGGCGCGCCGCATGATCCGCGTCCTGGAAGACGTACGACGTCGTCTGATAAATCGGAACCGCGCGCGAACCCGTCGCCGGGTCGGGGGTCTGTCCCCCGTGGACCGCCAGTGTCGCCAGATGCTGCTTCTGTTCTTCCGCCATGTCTCCCTCTCCCCTCCGCTAACCTGCTGACTCGCTTTTCTTCGCTCTGCACCTGTGCTCTCTACCCTGCAAAAGCAAACGGCCCGCGATCGTCTCTGACCGTGGGCCGCCGGAACCTGCTGCGAACTCGCTCTACTCTGCTCGTTCGCTCCCGCGCACGGTCGCTGCCCGCATACACCGACACATATCCATCGTGAGCGCGCAATCGTGACGGGAAATCATCCCTGCCAGTATCAGGGTCCGCTCCCCGTTTCGTCAATCGCGGCTCCGCTCCCGCCATCCTTGCCGGAGGGCGGCCTACGCCCCTTCCCCGGCCACCTTCCCGCCCCCGCAACCCCACCCGTCTCTTCCGTGTTGATGAACACGGCCCCTCCTGCGTCCAACCATTACAGGCCAAAAACGAAGGAATTAGGAGAACGAAAATGTCCTGGCGCCGCACCGCGATCACGGTT
>Ga0335073_10010426_pt1 | contig 13063 bp, 10 predicted proteins | sample Lox_Sample_22_FD_207093 | JGI IMG/M metagenome (GOLD analysis project Ga0335073, IMG submission 207093) | Soil microbial communities from Loxahatchee National Wildlife Refuge, Florida, United States - Lox_Sample_2.2 | ecosystem: Environmental > Terrestrial > Soil > Wetlands | place: USA...
CATGACGATCATGCAGGACATTCGGACCTCTCTCGGGACCCTGCTCGTACCCTCGGGATTCGAGGTGACCGAAGCGTTCCGCGAGCGGCTCAGTAACTTCGGCCCAGACCTGCTTTCGGAGCGTGTTCAGGTGCTCGCTAGGCCGCACTGAACGGTCAACCTCGAGTGAGACTCCGCCGAGCTCGGGGCGCCCTCACCCGAGAGGTCCCGATCGCCGGTGCGTCGTCGATCTGAGGAGCTGCCCCCAAGAGCGTGCATTCATTCGACGTTTTGTGGTCATACTCCGTTCTCATTGGGGCGCAGACACCAGGATCGACCACGCGTGGACTCGAGCGGATTGGAAGAGCCGGCGACGGCACGGCCGATGAAGGAGCGGCATTCGAGCCTGCGAAATGTGGCCGCGGTCGGCCTCGGTAACGCTCTGGAGTTCTACGACTTCATCACCTTCTCATTCTTCGCGATCCAGATCGGTCACTGCTTCTTTCCAGAATCCCGGACTTCTCACGGACTGCTCTACGCGTTGGCCACGTTTGGGGTCGGGTTCCTGACGAGGCCGCTCGGGGGTGTCGTTATCGGCATGTATGGCGACCGGGTCGGCCGCAAGCCGGCAATGGTGCTCTCTTTCGCACTGATGGGCGGGTCCATCCTCGGTCTGGTACTGACCCCCTCTTACGCCCAGATAGGGGTGGCGGCGCCGATCCTCCTCGTGACTTTTCGACTGCTGCAAGGATTCGCACTGGGAGGCGAAGTCGGTCCGTCGACCGCATTTCTGGTGGAAGCGGCGCCGCCACACCGACGCGGCTTCTATGTCTCACTCCAGTCCATGACTCAGGACCTCGCGGTACTCGCGGCCGGCGTGATCGGCTTCGTCCTCACGGCGTTGCTCGCTCCCGCGGCACTCGATGCCTGGGGCTGGCGGGTCGCGCTCCTGATCGGCACCGCGGTCGTGCCGGTCGGCCTGTACCTGCGGCACAGGCTGCCGGAGACCCTCCTCGACGCAGAACGGCTAGCATCGACGCCGGCCGAACGGCACGTCCCCGTACGGGTCATCGTGCTCGCCATCCTGTTGTTGATGGCGGCGATCATCTATATCTATGGGCTCGACTACATCACCACTTACGCCCAGGACAGCCTGCGCATGTCCACGGCGCTGGCCTTCGGCGCGACCGTCGTGATCGGACTCTGCGCGGTGGTCGCCGATCCGTTGAGCGGCCTCCTGTCGGACCGAATCGGGCGAAGACCGGTGGTTCTCGGGGCGGTGGTGATCCTCGTGCTGCTGCTCGTCCCGGCTTACATGGCAATGACGGAGCTGCGCAACGTTTCTGTGGTCTACGCCGTCATCGCGATTCTCGCGCTACTGCAAGCCTTTCTCACCGCCCCTGCCCTGGTGGCGATCACGGAGTCACTGCCCAAGGCGGTCCGCTCGGGTGCGCTCGCGACGATCTACGCCGTGGCGACTTCGCTCTTTGGTGGCTCGACCCAATTCGCGATCAAAGCACTCACCGACCTCACTGGGAGCCCGCTTGCTCCCGCTTGGTACATGACTCTCGCGGTGCTCATCGGGGGCATCGCCATGACACTCATGCACGAGACCGCACCGATCAAGAAGGGGCTCGCTCCAGATCATTGAGCACCATCTTGTTGAAATCATAATGCATTTGATCCCAGAACGGCGAATAGAAGAGTGAGCGATACGCCGGTGAGCCTCGCGCGCGCTGCACCGCCTCGCAAACCCGATCGTCTTCAACCCGGGCGCGCGCCGAGCCCGCGAGACTCCGCTGCCGCATCGCCTTGAACGCTGGATCTCGCGCACTGCCATCAGCGTAGTAGCTCGCCATCAGCCAGCGCGAGTTGCCGGCATCGTCGGGGGCCAGAATGCTCACCCGGACGTGTGTCGGAAAGGCGAGGAACGTCGCGTTCGGGTAGACACCAAGAATGTAGGACGATGTCACTGGTAGGCGCGTCGCATTCGATTTGATCCGCGGAAAATCCACGTCCGGATAGGTCTGCGCGACCTGCGCGGCTTCAAAGCTCAATCCCTTGACGATGCCGTCGTTGATCTCGCGAAACGTCTTGTGCGAGTGGGCATCGACGCGCGGCACGTGCGCCGATCGACGGTACTGCTCATGAACGAAGCCCTCGTGATACACATTGGCAGCGTAGTTCTCCCACAGTGGTTTCCAATTTGCCTTTGCGAAAAAGCGCTGGATGCCATCGCCATCGGGGGAATCATGGGCCATTTCAAGCGTCGAGAAATCGAAGTCGTCGAACAGCGCCGCGAGCGGCGCGAGGAACGCAGCCAATGTCGGGCATTTACCGGACAAATCGATGAAGATGATATCGTTCCAGATGCCGGACCGGATCTCCTTCAGGTCGCACGATCCCATGCGCAGGCGAGAGGGATCTGCATTGGGCGTCCCGTCCCAGAACGGAACCTTGACCAATTCGCCGCGCAGATTGTATTGCCAGCCGTGATAGGGGGCTTCGAGGATGGTCGCCCGCGACTGAGGCGTCAGTGCGATTGGGCACCCATCGTGTGCGCCGACATTGTGAAATACCCGGATCGCCTCATCTTCCGCTCGCGTGATCAACAGTGGCATGCCAAGCATTTCGAACGGCGCCACGTCGCCGATGCGAGGTAGGCTTCCGGCAAACCCCACCGCCACCCAGTTTCTCGAGAATAGCCGCGCAACTTCGATCTCGAAGAACTCTTGTGAGCGATACGCAATCTGTGGGAATGTGCGAGCCTCCGAAATCGGTGCTCGGATAGCGGCTCGGTCTTCATCGGTCAGAAACTCATCGAGGGTTTTCATATTCGGATTCGAGGGTCGCGATAACAAAGCGGGTTTCGCGAGAATCAAAACGCGTTAGCACCTGAGAGGCAAGCGGGCGGTCGATAGACGTAGAGACCTTGCGGGCAAGCGAGTTCCCATTACAGAAAGCGCAGCATCCGCTCCAACATCTGCGGGATCAGGCTTTGCGCGTGGTTATGGCCGGCGCCATGCAGGTATTCGAGCGTTGCGCGGGGTATGCGCCGAGCGATGTCCTCGCCGTGCCCGCGAGGGAATATGGGATCGTCGCTTCCCTGTAATACGAGGGTGGAACAGCCGATGCTTGCCGTTCTCTCATAGAACGGAGCCGTGCGTTGTCGAGCCTCTATCATTCGGGCGGTGCCGAGCGGGCGATATGCACGAGCCACTGAGCGTTCCGCAGCCTTCTGTGCCTCCTCATCGGACATCGCGTGCAGGCCTCCATTGCACGCAAGACGGACGGCTTTGATCGCCGCGACAGCCTCGGCCGGCGTTCGATACTGGATGCAGGCGTTGCTCATCGTCGCGATGACCGCGGGACTTCGCGGAGGCAGGGAGGGGTTATAGTTGGTGCTCTGCAATAGCACCATGCGACGTACTCTGTCGGGTGCCGCAAGGGCGAGCAATTGCGCGATCGCGCCGCCAAAGGAGTAGCCGATGAAGTCGGCCGTTGCGATGCTCAGGTGGTTCATCAGCGCGACCACGTCGTCGACGATGTCCTCCATGCCGTAGTGAGCACCGTCCATTTGCGTGGACCAACCCATGTCACGGCATTCGTGCCGCACCACACAGTATCCGGCTGCGACGAAAGGCGCGCAGAGGCTGTCCGGCCAGTCGGTCATGTTGTCGGTGATTCCCAGGATCGGCATCACCACAGGCCGCGAAGGCGTGCCGATGATGTCGCATGCGAGGTCAACCCCGTTGCCGAGTGGTGCGAGTCGCGTCGTCATGCACTGCCCAAGCGCGTAATTCGTGTCGATCGCCCTTCATGTGAAGGGACCCGCACACGGAAGTCGGAGCGAGATTCTCGAGGAATCGACGAATTCTAGCGGATCCAAAGGCGGTTTGCGCCCGTGGATGCGATCCGCACGCCCGTGGGGGACGTAACAACTCCTCGGTGAGCGCGCGATCCCGATGAGAACCTGGGGGTCACAACCTGCGGCACGAGCTTGACGCCTCGTCCATCGGAGGCGGACCGGGCCTCACGCCGGAGACTCCCACCGACCGCTTCGAAGGCAAGCAGGGCGTGGCGTGACCCGCATCACAATATCGGATGACGTTTGTTCGAGATGATCGGTCTCTCCGGCCTCGCATCGCCGCGAAACTGCCATCTGTGATCGGATCGTGGAATTCACCGTGAATGCCGGGAACATGCAGCTGCTCGAGCGGCAGGCGCTTCTCGATCTCGCTCATCGGGCCAAGCGCGGTACTTACGTTTATCTGCCCACGTGGGTGTTATTGGCGGCCTGGGTCGGGTTACCCGCACGCGCCCCGCTCTTCTTTTGGATCAATACCGGCATATTTTGCTGCCTCACGGCGCTACGCCTCGTTTTGCACTCGCGCTTTGCGGACCTGCTGAGCAGGCGGCCGACCTTCGCCAAGAGTGTCGGCCTGGCCATGCTCCTGCAGCCGTCTCTGCATTCGGGCCTGCTCACGGCGGCATCGCTTAGCTGGGCCTTCTTGAAGCCGGATTTCGTTCCGTTCCTGTTCAGTTCCGTTGCGATCGGGGCCACCGGCACGATCGTGCTGTCGCTCAACCGCACCGTGCGCATATGGTTCCCCACCTGCGTGCTGGCGCCCATCATCATCGCACTGCTGTTACACCCGACCCAGGAAAATCTGCTACTCGGGATCCTGGCTTCGATCCTCTTGGTCTATATCTTCAAAGCGACCGAGGTCGTGCACAACGATTATTGGGCGGCCATGGAGGCGCGCGAGGAGACGGCCGATCGCGCACGCAAAATGGAGCTGCTGAGCGTCAAGGCGGACGCCGCTAATCGCGCAAAGAGCGAGTTTCTGGCCAACATGAGTCACGAGATCCGCACACCGCTCAACGGCCTGATCGGTATGACGGGACTCCTGACGGAAACCGTGCTGGCGCCTGACCAGCGGGAATACGTGGAGATTGCCCAATCGAGCGGCCGTTCCTTGCTCGGGTTGGTCAATAACATTCTCGATGTCTCCAAGATCGAGGCGGGCCGACTGGAGCTCGAATCGGTGGAGTTCGATATCGCGACGGTCATTGACGGTGCAATCGATTCGGTGGCGCTGCGCGCGGCCGAAAAAGGCTTGGATTTCGTGGTCGATATCGCTCCAGACTCGCCTACGCACTTCCGTGGCGATCCAAGCCGGATCGGTCAGATTCTGCTGAATCTGTTGAGCAACGCCGCGAAGTTCACCGAGCACGGGGAGATCGGACTGTCACTGCGCGTGCACGCCGATGCAACCGCGAACGCCCATTTGTGCTTCTCCGTGTGGGACACGGGAATTGGCATCCCGACGGACAGGATCGATGCGCTATTTGCCCCATTTATTCAAGCAGACAGCTCTACGACGCGCAAATTCGGCGGCACCGGTTTGGGGCTGACCATCGCCAAGCAGTTGGCGGAGGCGATGGGGGGGTCGGTCGAAGCTCAGAGCCAGCCTGGATCGGGATCGACTTTCACCGTGGGGGTGCGATTGCCATTATGCGAAGCACCGTCGTCCGCCCCGACGGCGGAGCGGCTGTCGAGCATCAGGGTGCTCGTGGCCGTTGCTCACGCACGAATCGGAGCGATCATTGCGCGGCAGTTGACGGCGGCCGGATGCGATCCATACCGCGCGGAATCGGCACAGGAGGCCTTGGACTACTATCGCCAGAGTCTGCGGGAGGACCGGCCGCCGGCGGCCGCGGTTCTCGATCAACGTCTCTGCGATCACGATGGAGTGTGGCTCGCGGCCGCCATCCGCGACTGTGCCGCGCCACCTCCAGCGCTCGTCTTGATGCGCTCGATGTCGACTTGCACGACGGAGATCGAAAAGAGGCTGTTCGATCGATTCGTCACGAAGCCTGCGAAGCAGGGGACGCTGATTCAGGCACTGACGGGGCTCACGCGAGGTGATGCCGCGGGTTCATCTAGCGCGCCTTCCGGCGGCGTCGTACCGCGGTTGCGAGCGGGAGTGCGGGTTCTCCTGGCTGACGACAATGCCGTGAATCAAAAGGTTGTCGTCCATATCTTACGAAAGTTGGCGGCCGACGTTCATAGTGTTGCGAATGGCATGGAAGCGCTCGAGGCGCTTCGTGATCTAGAATTCGACGTAGTCCTGATGGATTGCCAAATGCCGGAAATGGACGGCTACGAAGCGACGCGCAAGCTGCGTGCTTTCGGCGGCACGCATAGGAATCGAAATGTTCCCGTGATTGCTCTGACGGCAAACGCTCTCGCCGCGGACCGCGAGAAATGCATAGCTGCCGGAATGAACGATTATCTATCCAAGCCGATCGATCGCGTGCGCCTCGAGCAGGCGCTCGTGCTTGCGGTGGGCGGCAGCGAAAAGTGGCGCCCACAGGCGGCGCCTCGATATGGCAACGAGTGATCGCTCGGAGACCCATCCGGCATCGCCCGCTCCGCGCGGCGCTTCCGTCGCCATCCTAGATCACGGCCCGGGGGTCGGCCTTTTGCGTGAAGATCGACACGATCAGCGCGACGATGAAACCCACAATCACTCCCGTGATCAGCGCCATGACCGCGATCCCCACGGGCGTCGTGATGGCGGAGCTGATCGCCAAGGCCTGCTGCGCTTGCGCGCCGGTAATTCCTCGCTGTTCGAGAGCGCGCCGCTGAGTCTGCACCAGGGTTCCGATATATCCGGTGTTGATGTACTTCAAATAGCCATACACGAGAACGCACCTGACCACCGCCCCCACGCTCGCGAGCAGCGTGCCGGATCCGAGGCCCTGCGGATAAGTCATCATGCGATCGTGGGTCTTTTTGAATTCCCGATGCGCCAGGAACATGAGGACGATGAGGAGTGCCGCGCTGATGACCGACACCACCCAATCGTGCTTGATGCCGGCCGCTATCCCCGAGAAGAATAGGGCGAACGCAAGCACGCCCTGAATGAGCCCGTACTTCGTCGCGATCGCGACGATACTGGGCGCCCGTTGTCCTCCCATACGCTGCGTCCTCCGCTGTTTGTGTTCGATTCTCGAGGTGTGACGCGCTCACTACTATAGCCTAGGCGGCGCGAGTCCGCTGCAGACGCTATGCAGGGGTCGTCGTGCGGCTGACGGCTTTCTGCTGAAGCGCTGCAGCGTCAGGGAATTTGCCGAGCACCTCGTGATGCAGCGACTCGTGAAGGTTTTGGATGGGGGTGAGCCAGCGTTCACGACGAGAGAATCATCGAGAAGTGCGGCGTGCGGATGGACGCACCCGATGATGGACCCTGGAGGATGCGCGACTTCGTTCTCTTCGATCCCTCGGGTGCGCTCTGGCGCATCGCGCAGGATACGAGCTGATGCGGCGGATGCGAGGCAGATCGCGTTTGTCGCGTCGACCCGTCAGTCATTCCGGAGTTTGCAAGGTCATCAGTCAAGCGTGCTTGACATCGCGCACGGAGGGAGCTAGGCTTGCATGTGTAAAGCGTCCTTGACTTTGCTGTTCAAAACACAACCAAACGAACCGGAGGTGAGCCGCGGGCGCGGAACCGAGCACGACCGGCCCGACCAGGTTGCGCTTTCTTCGCGGGGCCCGTGAGGTTGTCCGCAAGATCCAATTGGAGGAAGTCGCGGTCATGGCGTTAGGCCGTGCGTTCGGAAGGATCCTCGCGAGCCAGCGCTCCCGATGAAGAACAACTTGCGCCTGCTGCGCACGGAACACGAGTGGTCTCAGGCGGAGCTTGCGAGCCGCTTGGACGTGTCGAGACAGACCGTCAACGCGATCGAGACGGGCAAGTACGACCCGAGTCTGCCGCTCGCATTCAGAATCGCCCGGCTGTTCGGGCGGCACATCGAGGACCTTTTCGATCCTGAGGATCGGCAAGCGCCGGCAGCCGACTCGGGCGCTGCTCCGGCCCGCAGCGGCGTGCATCGCAGGCGATCCGGACCCTCATCGGCCTGAGACGCCGCGAAGTCCCGAGGAGTGAGACCCATGGTCATCAAACGTCGAACGATTCTGCGCATTTTCGCCTTGACGGTCCTCGCAGCCGTACTCGCATGGCAGAACTTCGGCGGCAAACACGGCCGGCACGCGGCCAGGGGAAATGCCGTTTCCCGGCCCGTGCTCAACGCGGCATCTTCGACCCCTCCGATCAGACCGCCGCCGCCGCGGCATTGGCAGCTCGGCAGATTGAGCCTCACCGCTTGCGAGCTGCCACATCTCAACAGCGGCGCGACGACTGCGGCGTGGTGCACGGACTTCCATGTCGCTGAAAACCCCGCGCACCCGGAGGGCCGCCACATCGGCCTGCACCTAGCCGTGGTTCGCAGTGACGCGGCCACATCCGATGCGGATATCGTGGTCATGCTCGCCGGAGGCCCCGGCGAGGCGGCCACCGAGGACTTCGCCGACACGGCTCTGTACACGGGCGTGCTCAAGCACCACGACGTGCTGCTGCTCGATCAGCGCGGCACCGGCGGTTCGAACGCGCTCAGCTGCAAGAAGACCGCGGAGGCCGAGCGCGCCCAGGGTCCGATCAGCGACGTGCCCGATGCGCAGGAGATCCGCAAGAACGTCGCCAGCTGTCTCGCCGAGGTGCAGACGAAGGCCGATCCGCGCTACTACACCACGACGATCGCGGTCGATGACCTCGAGAAAGTACGTCTGGCGCTCGGCGCGCCGCACTTTGACTTGATCGGCGTTTCGTATGGAACGCGCGTCGCGCAGCAGTACCTGATGCGCCATCCGAAGGGTGTACGCAGCGTCGTCCTCGATTCCCCAGCACCCAATCAGCTGATCCTCGGTGAAGGATTCGCCGCCAACCTGGAGTCGGCACTGAAGCGCGATTTCGCCGACTGCATCGCCGTGCCGGCGTGTGAGCGGGCCTACGGCGACCCGATGCACACCCTCTACCAGCTCCGCGATGCGCTGCGCGCGAATCCGCACGAGGTGAAGTTTCGCGACCCACGCACGTTCGAGCCCGTCTCGCGCATGCTGAGCGCCTACTCGCTCGCCTCGGTCGTGCGTATCTTTGCCTACACGCCCGAGACCGCCGCCCTGCTGCCCCTGTCGATCGATGCCGCCGCGCACGGCGACGTTGCGCCGCTCCTTGGCCAAGAGCGTCTGCTGGATGCCGACCTCGCCGGGGACATGAATAGCGGCATGTCGATGAGCGTCATTTGCAGCGAGGATGCCGACCAACTGCACGAATTGCCGGAGGATGCCGACACGATCCTGGGGAATCGTCTCGTCGAGGATATCAAGACCCAGTGCGACGTTTGGCCTCACGGCGCGATGCCCGAGGACTTCCATGCGCCGCTTCGCAGCGACAAGCCGGTCCTGATCCTCTCGGGCTCACGCGACCCGGTCACGCCACCGAAGTACGGCGACGAGATCATGCGGGGCCTCAGCAACGCGCGGCATCTGGTGCTCAAGGGCCAGGGGCATGCGGTCCTCGGCCGCGGCTGCGTACCGAAGCTCATCGAGCAGTTCATCGACGATCCCGAGCCCAAGGAGCTCGACGCCAGCTGCTTGGACCGTCTCGGCCCGACGCCCGCGTTCATCGACTTCAACGGAGCCGCCCCATGATCCAAGTCGACAACCTGCACAAGGCGTTCGGGGAGATCCGGGCCGTCGACGGTGTCAGCTTTACGGCGCGTGACGGTGAGATCACGGGCCTGCTGGGGCCGAACGGCGCCGGGAAAACGACGACGTTGCGCATGCTGTACACCCTGATGCGTCCCGACGCCGGTCGGGTGCTCGTCGACGGCATCGACGCCGGCGCCGATCCATTGGCGGTGCGTAAACGGCTCGGCGTGCTGCCCGATGCGCGCGGGCTGTACAAGCACCTCACCGCGCGCGAGAACATCGACTACTTCGCAAAGCTCCAAGGCGTGTCTGCCGTCGAGGGGGCGCGCCGCCGCGAGACACTCGTTAAGGTCCTCGAGATGGGCGACTTCGCCGACCGACGTGCGGAGGGCTTCTCGCAGGGGCAGCGCGTGAAGACGGCGATCGCGCGCGCGCTGATTCACGACCCGAAGAACGTGCTCCTCGACGAGCCGACCAACGGCCTCGATGTGATGGCGACGCGGCGAATGCGCCAGTTCATGCGCGACCTGCGCGCCGAGGGGCGGTGCGTGCTGTTCTCGAGCCACATCATGCAAGAGGTCGCGCAACTGTGCGACCGCATCGTCGTCATCGCAAAGGGTCGCGTCGTGGCCGATGAGTCCCCGGATGCGCTGCGCGAGCACACCGGCGAATCGAACCTCGAGGACGCGTTCATGAAGATCATTGGCAGCGGAGAGGGCCTGGCGGCATGAACACCTCGCTCATCGTCTTCCTCAAAGAGGTTCGCGAGAACCTGCGTGACAAGCGCACGCTGATCAATGCGCTGCTCACGGGCCCCCTGATCGGTCCGCTGATGTTTGTCATGATCGTGAACGTGGTGATTTCGCGCCAGCTCAATCAGGCCGAGGCCCCTCTTCGGTTGCCGGTCATCGGCGCGAGCAACGCCCCGCATCTGGTCGAGGCGCTGCGCCAGCAGGGATTCGATCCGCAGCCGCCGGTTGCGGACCCAATTACGGCCGTGCGCAACCGCGACGTGGCAGCCGTACTGCGCATTCCGGCCGGGTTCGGGGAGTCCTGGAGCAATGGTGACCCGGCGCAGGTGGAGGTTTACTACGACTCCTCGCGACGCGATACGCAGCAGCCCGTGAGCCGCCTGAAAGCGATGCTCGAGAGCTACTCGCGCCTGAACGGTGCGCTGCGCCTCGTCGCGCGCGGACTTTCGCCCGCATTGGCCAATCCGGTGCTCGTCGACGAGCGTGATCAATCGACGCCGCGGTCGCGTGCCGGCGCGTTATTCTCGATCCTGCCCTACTTCTTCGTGCTCACGGTGTTCATCGGCGGGATGTACCTCGCCATCGACCTTACGGCCGGTGAGCGCGAGCGGCACTCGCTCGAGCCGCTGTTCATCAATCCCGTGGCACGCTGGCGCATCCTGCTCGGCAAGATCGGGGCGATCTGCGTATTCTCTCTCAGCAGCCTCCTGATCTGCGCGATCGCGTTCACCGTGGCTGGGCGCTTCATTCCCACCGAGAAGCTCGGCATGGACCTCGGCCTCGGGCCGGCCTTTGCCCTCTCGGTGCTCGTCCTGATGCTCCCGCTCGTGCTGCTCATCGCCGCGCTGCAGACGCTCGTGGCCGCCTTCTCGAAAAGCTACCGAGAAGCGCAGACCTACCTCGGCCTGCTCATGCTGGTGCCGGTGCTGCCGTCGGTGCTTCTCAGCGTCATGCCGGTGAGGACGGCTGCGTGGATGTATGCCGTGCCGCTGCTCGGGCAGCAGGTTGGCATCACCGAGCTGCTGATCGGCGGCTCGGTGACCGCGGCGCAGGTCGGTATGTGCCTGTTCTGCGGCTTCGCGGTCGCGGCACTCATGCTGGCGGTCACCGCGAGGGTTTACGGCTCGGAGCGTCTGGCCATCTCTGTCTGAGCGACCCCGCGCGAGTCTGCCGCCACGACTCGGCTGTGCCGATTCTGGGTTGCTCCCCTTCGAGGATTGACCTAGGCTCACGCCAAGATGGCGCGTGAGGTGGCCGTGAAAACATCTGCCAAAAAGTGGAGCCTGGTCTGGGTGGCCGCGCCCGGTCTTGCTTGTTGGCTTGCGCTACAGTGCGCTCCCGCCGTGCGGGCCCAAGAGCTGACAGCGGCAGCGCTGAGCGACCGCGCGCAGATCCAGGACCTGATCACACGTTACTACTACAATTTCGGCAAACCCAATCCCGAGCGCTTTTCGGACTTCTATGCCGAGGACGCCGAGCTGATTCTCGGCGCCGTCCACTTCAAGGGGAAGGACGGGATCGAAAAGGCCTATGGGCGCGGCGGGCGAAGCGGCCCGTCGCAGAAGCCCTATTCCTTCAACGTCACGATCAGCAACCCGCTCATCGTCGTGCACGGTGCGACGGCGACCGCTCAGTTGATCTTTACAGAGTTTCTGATCGAGAAGCGCGGCGAGGCGCCACGCGTCACCACACAGGGCCGCGAATACGCCACGTTCGTCAAGGTGAACGGCCAATGGCGCTACAAAATCCGCCAGATCAAGGGTGGCACCGAGCCACCGGAAGGCTGGAAGGAGTAGGGGAGTCCGCTCACCGACGCAACACGGTCTCGAGTCCGCGGTCGCAGTCCTTCGAAGTGGCGTGAATTCGGCCGCACGGATTCGCCGCATCGGATGGTCGGACATTCGACGGCCTCTGTGTCGACCCGTTGAATTGACGACGGGAGCGCCCGCATGAGGGGTTCCAGCGGTCCACGGAGCTCCTTGCGGGCGCGCGCTGCTGTCCCCGAGCAGCAAAAGATCAAGTGGGACACCGTCCGTCGAACGCTGAGGCTCGCCGTGCCGCACGCCGGCACGCTACTCCTGTTTCTTGTCGTCGTGATTGTCAGCTCCGCAATTGGAATCACATATCCCCTCGTCTATCGGGCAATCATCAATGAGGGGATTCTGAAGCAGAACTCGGCGCTGATCGTGCGACTCGCAGTCCTGATCGCTGGGTTGGGCGTATTCGATGCCGCGCTCGGTCTCGGTCAGACCTATCTCGCGGCGCGGGTGGGGGCGGCGGTCGTGGTGTCCCTGCGAACCAGGCTGTTCGATCACATCCTGCGAATGCCTCTCGCATTTTTCTCCCGCACACAGACCGGAGCGCTCGTAAACCGACTCATGAGCGACGCCAGAGGCGCGCGCAGTGCCTTCACGGATCTCCTATCCAATGTAGGCGGCAACTCGGTGACCGTAATCCTGATCGCTGGCGCCCTGTTCGCGTTGTCGTGGCGGATCACGCTCATTGTGCTCGTTCTCTTGCCGATCTTCGTGCTTCCTGCGCGGTACTGGGGGCGGCGCATCCGGGAGGTGACGCGCGAGGCTTACGACGCGGGGGCCGCCATGTCGAGCATGATGGTGGAGCGCTTCAACGTCGCCGGGGCTCTCCTCAGCAAGCTTTACGGGCGCCCGGCGGAGGACGTGACTGCCTTCGAAGTCAAGGCGCAAGCCTTGTCGCGAACAGGGATCCGGGCGCGATTGTACGGTCGAATGTTCGCTACATTGCTGATTCTCACCGC
>Ga0335073_10010428_pt1 | contig 13060 bp, 19 predicted proteins | sample Lox_Sample_22_FD_207093 | JGI IMG/M metagenome (GOLD analysis project Ga0335073, IMG submission 207093) | Soil microbial communities from Loxahatchee National Wildlife Refuge, Florida, United States - Lox_Sample_2.2 | ecosystem: Environmental > Terrestrial > Soil > Wetlands | place: USA...
CCGCGCCACCGGACCGAACAGCGAGGAGCTGTACGCCAACCGCGCCGTGATCATCGCCCGGACTCGCTGGGGCAAGATAGTCGAGCACGAGGACTTCTACGAGGACACCGGCCGGATCCTGGACTTTGACGAGAAGCTGCACGAGCTCGGAATCGGTCCGGTCACGCGCGAGCCCGCGGGTGTCAGGCACTAGCCGATGACGGCCTGCGCCTGGGTGGTGTGGGCCACGAGGCGGCCCTCGTCGTCGCGCAACTCGGTCTCGACGACGATCACCGTTCTGCCGACGCGGAGAGGCTGAGATGTCGCGGTGACGCTCCCCTCGCGCACGCCCCGCAGAAAGTTCGTTGACGAGGAGATCGTTGCGGTGCCGGCGCCGGCCGGCAGATTCACAAACGCGCAGATGCCACCGATGTTGTCCGCGAGCGACATCAACGCGCCACCGTTGAGCACGCCGCCGGTCGTGCACAGATCCTCGCGCCAGCGGAGCCGTCCGACGACCTCATCCGTGGTCGCCGACAAGAGCTCGATCCCGAGCGTGACGGCGAACGGGACGATGGTTAACAGCGCCTGATGGTCGGGTGGCTCCACGCGCGAGTCACTCTACATTCCACCCGAAGTACACCTCGGTAGCACACACCTGGTCACCTCTGAAGGTGAGGACCTCGGTGTTCCTGCCCTTGTGGCCATCAGGGTGGACCACCTCGTAGGTGACGATGACCTCGTCGCCTGACTCCACGAGCCGGACGAACTCGAACTCCTGTCCGAGACCCGCGCCCGGCCAGCAGCGCTCGAAGTAACCGGCGCGGTCCAGTCCCACATCGAGTGGGCTCGAAAACAAGAAATCGTCGCTCAGGTATCGCTCGGCGGCGTCGCGGTCTCCCGACGAGAACGCCAGGTACACGTCGCGAGCGCGCTCGAGCCGATCATTCGTGGCCATGGTGGCTCCCCTCGGTTGCTTTGCGTATTCGACGGTTAGACCTCCGCGAGGTCAGGCTTTTCATCGGAAGCCGATGAGAATCGGCCAGGCCCGGGGTCTAGAGTCGTAATGGCTTTGAGAACGACCTGAGGAGTGAGCCATGGCCCAGGAGCTCCAGACGCCGCATGACTTCCGATTCCCCGGCGAGTCCGGCGAGTACCGGCGGGCCAGGGACGAGCTCCTGCGGGCCGAGCTCGACCTGCGTCGTCACATCGAGCAGGTGACGGCGCTGCGCCGCGACCTCCCGCTGGGCGGCGCCGTGGGAACCGACTACGTGTTCGAGGAGTGGGACGCAGCCGAGGGCGCTGCCAGACCCGTCCGCTTGTCCGAGTTGTTCGACGACGGGCAGGACACGCTGTTCCTGTACAGCTTCATGGTCGTCCCGCGCGAGCAGGGCCTGCCGTTCGTGGGCCCGTGTCCGTCGTGCACGTCGATCATCGACGGGATCGACGGGGCGATCCCACACATCACTCAGAGGATGAGCTTCGCGGTCGAGTCGGCGGCGCCAATCGAACAGTTCCGCGGCCACGGCTCCGGGCGCGGCTGGCGCCACGCGCGGCTGCTGTCCTCGGCGGGGAACAGCTACAGACGCGACTACGGTGGCGCGGATTCGAACGACTACCAGTGGCCACTGGCGACGGTATTCGTCCGGCGGGACGGCGAGATCTACCACTACTGGAGCAGCGAGCTCTGGTGGGTCCCGCACGACGCAGGCCAGGGCCCGCGTCACGTGGACTTCATGTGGCCGCTATGGGCGGTGTTCGACCGGACGCCGGAAGGGAGAGGCGAGTGGGAAACGAAGCTCGACTACGGATAGCCCCGGCCACCCCGCCGGCGGCGTGGTTCGCCGCTGTCGCCGCGCCCTGGACGATCGTGGCGCTGCTGGCGCTGCTGGCGCTGCTGGCGATCGCCGCGGCCGCGTGGGTTGCGACCGCGGTCCGGATGGCGGGGATGGACGCGGGACCCGGGACCGACCCCGGCCCGCTCGGGTTCTACCTCAGCACCTGGACGGTGATGATGGCCGCGATGATGCTGCCCTCGGCGGCGCCGGCGGTGCTCGGATACGGCGGTACGGTCTCCCGGCGGGGTGGGCACCTCGTCGCAACGGCTTGGTTCGCGGGCGGTTACCTGGCGCTGTGGGCCGTCTCCGGCCTGGTTGGCTACGCGCTGCTCGAGGCGGGACGGTCGCTCGCCCCCGCCGCGTTCGCGTGGGATAACGCGGGCCGCTGGGTCGCCGTCGGCGTGCTCGTCGTCGCGGCGGCGTATGAGCTAACGCCGGCCAAGCGCGCCTGTCTGAGCAGGTGCCGCGCGGAGCGCGGCGGCAACGCCGTCGGTCGCGAAGGCGCGGGGTCCGCGTTGCGCGCCGGCGTCGGATACGGCGGCTGGTGCCTCGGGTGTTGCTGGGCGATGATGGCCGGACTGTTCGCACTGGGCGCGATGAGCCTCGTGTGGATGGCGCTGATCACCGTGCTCGTCGGCGCCCAGAAGCTCCTGCCCTGGAAGCGCGCGACCCTGCTCGGCTCCGCGCTGTTGCTGCTCGCGCTCGCGGTCGGACTGGCGGTGGCGGCGTCGAGCGTGCCGGGCCTCACCGTTCCCGGTGGCGGCTCGGCGATGCACGCTATGACGATGATGCACTGAGCTCCTTGGAGTGCTGCCACAGCGCCTTGTCGAGCGTGCGGAGGCTCACGCCCGCGCGACGTGAGAGCTCGCGGCACACGTTGAGGTACTCGAGCCAGAAGCCCACCGGGTAGGTCGAGCGGGACTTGACCCCGAGCGACTCGAGCGCGCGGACGTCGAGGATCGGATAGTCGTCGGGAAACGCGAAGTACAGAAGCGTCGACGCGGTCGGCACCCCGACCCCCTCGAGCTCGAGCAGCGCTCCGATCCGGGTGGCCTCGTCGCCGGCGGCGAGCGAGCGAGCGGTGGCGTCGACGATCGCTGCCTCGGTGTTCGCCGCGACCTTCGGGCGGCTGCGGACGGTCTTCCATGCGCATACCTGGAGGAACTCCTCGCGCGTGTAGAAGCCACGTTCCCTCGCGGCCACTCCGACCGCGAGGCGCGACGGGTCATCCGAGCCCGGGAACCGGGCCGCGAGTGCCTGGATCTGCTCGGCCGGGAACTGCAGGACGAACGATCGGCTTGGGCGGGGCGTCAGTTCCGGTTGCCGCCGAATATCTGCAGGAAGAACAGGAACACGTTGAAGATGTCGAGGAAGATGCCGGCCGCGATCGGAATCGCGGCGTAGTTGTTCGCCCGGCGCAGGCGATTGAAGTCGATGATCGTGAACCCGCCGAAAATCACGAGCCCGAGCACGCAGTAGATGATGTTCGAATGCGGGATCGAGACGAAGATCGTTACGAGCCCGAACACGATCAGCGCCAGCAGCGCCCAGAACAACGCCCTCGCAAACACCGACAGGTCCCGGCGCGTGGCGTAGCCGATTGCCCCGGCGCCCGCGATGAACGCACCCGTCGCACCGGCGGCCTGCCACAAGGCTGCGGGATCCGCGTGCGCGTAGTACGCGATCACCGGCGCGACCGCCAGTCCGAGCGCCAGCCCGAGGCCGAACAGGAACACGAGCGCCACCTGCTCGCGCCCGCGCGAATTGGCGATGTTAAGTCCGAAGATGCACGCGAACGCGGCGATGAAGAAGAGGATCCCAACGCCGCCCGTGAGGTTGCGCCCGAGGTACGCGCCGAGCGCGGCGAACCCGACGGTGACCGCCACCAGGCCCATGACCTGGCCGAACACGGCTCGCGTCTGATCGCGCGTCAGCGCGGCGCCGTAGGCAGGTTGGTCGTAGGTAGACATGGGGCTGCTCCTTGGTCAGTAATAGGTCCCGAACCCTGCCCGCACAAGGTAGACGATGGGGCAAGGGGTCCCGACCTCATCATGGGTTTACTAGTTAGCTCATAACTAGTATTGTGGCGACTATGCCGAATCCAAAACCGGCACGGGGCTCGTCGCTCGGTCTGATCGTGCTCTGGCAACTGTTCGCAGGCCCGATGCACGTCTACCGGATGCAGAAGCTGTTCGAGGCCCAGGGCAAGGACCGCATCGTCAACGTGCGATCTCGGGCGAGCCTCTACCAAACGATCGAGCGGCTGGAGCGCCACGGACTCGTCGAGGTGTTCGAGACGCGCCGCACCGAGGGATATCCGGACCGGGTCGTGTACGCGATCACCGATGAGGGACGCGTGGTCGCGCGCCAGTGGCTGCGCGAGATGCTCCACAACACCGAGGGCCAGTACCCCGAATTCATCGCGGCGCTGTCGATCTTGTTCGGGCTTGAGCCCGGCGAGGCTCGCGCCGAACTAGGGCTGCGCGCGGACAAGCTGCAGGACGCGCTCGCCGAAACCGAACAGGGATTGACAGACGCGCCGCCTGATCTGCCGCGCCTGTTCCTGCTCGAGGAGGAGTACCGCAGGGCGATGCTCGAGGCCGAGATCTCGTGGCTGCGCAGCGTGATCGAAGACTTAGCCGAAGGACGGCTGACCTGGAGTGAGGAGTGGCTGCGCGAGCTCATGCAGAAGTTCCTCCCCGCCGACGACCAACAACCCGAGGAGGACATCTAAATGACCGCGATGATCGAGGCCCACGGCCTCACGAAGACTTACGGAAAGACGATCGCGCTCGACGGCCTGGACCTGGTCGCCGAGGCCGGGCAGGTCGTCGCCGTGCTCGGGCCGAATGGCGCCGGCAAGACGACGTTCGTCCGCACGGTCGCGACGCTGCTGCGCGCCGACGCGGGCACGCTTCTGGTTGCGGGCCACGACGCCCGCAGGGAGCCGGCCGCGGTCCGCCGTGTGATCGGGCTCGCCGGGCAGTTCGCCGCGATCGAGCCCGCGATGAGCGGGCGCGAGAACCTCGAGATGGTCGCGCGCCTGTTCGGGCAGAGCCGGAAGGCCGCGAAGGCGAGCGCGACCGGCGTGCTCGAGCAGCTCGGGTTGTCCGATGACGGGGACCGGCTCGCGCGCACGTACTCGGGCGGCATGCGCCGGCGGCTTGACCTCGGCGCGAGCCTCGTCGGCGCGCCACGGCTGCTGCTCCTGGACGAGCCGACGACCGGGCTCGACCCTCGCAGCCGGATCGAGCTGTGGGACGCGATCCGGGCGCTCGTCCAAACCGGCACCGACGTGCTGCTGACCACGCAATACCTAGACGAGGCCGACCACCTCGCCAGCCAGGTCGTGATCATCGACCACGGCAAGTCGGTCGCCACCGGCAGCCCAACCGACCTCAAGCGGCAGATCGGCGGCAACATCGTCGAGCTCCATGTCCGCAACGAGCGCGACCTAGCGCGGGTAGCGGAGCTGCTCGGCCGCCTCGACGGCGGCGAGACCCAAATCGACGAAGCAACTCGCCGCGTCAGCGTCCGCGTGCACTCGGGCGGCGAGGCGCTGATGTCGGCGCTGCGTTCCCTCGAGGCCTCGGGCGTCGAGCTCGAGGACATCGCGATGCGCCAGCCGAACCTCGACGAGGTGTTCCTGTCTTTGACCGGCGCGCCGACCGAAGACAGTGGCTCGATGGCGGCACGCGCTGCCTAACCAACAACTGAAAAAGGAAAAATCAAAAATGACAACCGCAATCGCCCACGGCGCCGCCGGGGGGCGGACGGGGCTCGCCAAGAGCACCGTGACCGTCACCCGCCGCGCGCTCCTGCGCTACGTGCGCACACCGCAGCTGATCGTGCTCGCCACGGTTCAGATGTCGCTGTTCTTCCTGATCTACCGCTACATGTTTGGCGGCGCGATCCACATCGACGGGATGTCGTACGTCGACTTCCTCGTGCCCGGCTTCATCACTACGGGCGTGCTGTTCATCGGGATCGGCACCGCCACCGCGATGGCCGAGGACCTCGAGCAGGGGTTCGTCGACCGGCTGCGTTCGTTGCCGATCCCGCGAAGCTCGGTGTTGATCGCACGCGCCACCGCCGACACGACGATCCTCGCGTGGGGCACCGCATTCACCACGGCTGTCGCGTTCGCGGTCGGCTTCAGGCTCCACGGCTCGGGTCTCGAGGGGCTCGCGGCGTTCGGCCTGGTGGTGGTGTTCGGGTTCGCGTTCGAGTGGGTGTTCATCACGATGGGCCTGTTCGCCGGCAACGCGCAGGCGGCGCAGGGGTTGGGGATGATCGTGTTCCCGTTCGCGTTCATCTCGAGCGCATACGTCCCGGTCAGCTCGATGCCGAGCTGGCTGCAGGCGTTCGCCGAGCACCAGCCGCTGACGTACATGGTCGACGCGGTGCGGGCTCTCACGCTCGGTCCCCAGGCGCAGGCGCTGCTGGGACATCCGAGCTCGTACTACGTCAGCCGCTCGCTGCTGTGGGCGCTCGCGATCGTCCTCGTGTCGCTCCCGATCGCCGTTTGGAAGTACCGGCGCGGTTGAAAGCGCCGGAGCTCCGATAAGCCGCCACGACCGATAATGGCTCGCGGCATGTCCGTGAGCGGGTTGACGATCCGGCCGGGAGACGAGGCCGATGGCCCGGCCGTGATCGCGATGTTCGACGAGGCGATCGCGTGGCTGGTCGAGCGGGGTCAGACGGGACAGTGGGGAGCGACCCCGTTCTCCGAGCGGCCCGGAATCCGCGAGCGCGTCTACGGCTTCAAGACCGGCGGGGGATTGCAAATCGCCGAGGTCAAGGGACAGCCGGTGGGCGTGCTCGTGGTCGGGCCTCCGCCCGCGTATGCGCCCGCCGCACCCGTGCCGGAGCTGTACATCATCTTGCTGCTGAGCTCGCGGAAGTTGATCGGGCGCGGCATCGGCGGGGCGCTCGTCAACAAGGCGATCGAGATTGCCTATCAGCGCGAGGCGGAGATCCTCCGGGTCGATTGCTGGGCGCACGCGCCGGGGCTCGTCCGCTGGTATGAGAAGCAGGGGTTCACGAGGTCCAACCGGTTCGAGCTGAACGGCTGGCAGGGCCAGATATTCACGATGGAGCTGTGAGGGACGCTCTCCCGGCCGCGACACGCAGCGTCTGCGCGGGGTTGGCGTAGCCGCGGGCTTCGAATGGCTGCGTGCGTCCCGTGCTGTCGGTCGCGCGGCAGCAGAGCTCGTGCATTCCGGCCTCGTGAGGGCCCCACCGCCATTCCCACTCGCGCCACCCCCACCTTGCGGTCGTCGGACCAAGTCTCGCGCCGCTCCAGTTCCGGCCGCCGTCGGCGCTGACCTCCACCGTCCGGTCGTGCGCGAGCGCGTCGAGGCGGTTGGGCATGCGACGACGGTAGGCCCGGCAAGGCGCCGGCGCATCGGGCGCGGCGACCTAAGTTTGAGGCCGGAGCTGCCTATTTTGCGGTTTCGGTCCGACAGGGCATGGGAAACGAATGCTTGTGCCGCTCAAACCCCCGGCCTTCGTCGATCACCTCGACCAGCAGGCGATCCTCGTCGAGCGTCGCTCGCAGCGTGATCTCGCCGCGCCCGTGGATTACGGCGTTCGTGACAAGCTCGCTGACGAGCAGTCTCGCCGTGTCGAGCTCGTCGTCGTCGACCGCGGGCGCGAGCCAGTCCGCGAGCGAACGCCGGGCGATTCCCGGGGCTAGAACCGTGTGGGGCAGGTTGACCTGGAGCATGCCGTCGGACGCGGGCCGTCACGGGCGGACGAGCGCAGCGGCCGTCGAATCTACGATATCCAGGGCCAAGGCGACCGCGATCGGCGTCATGCGGGCTCGGCCGAGCCCACCCCCAGACGGTCGGCCAAGACCTCGACCGTCGCGCCTTGGATCAGCGTCGAGACCAGCACCGCGAAGAAAACGAGGTTGAAGAACTCGAGGCTCCGCGGCACATGATCTATCAGCGGAAGCGTCGCGAGCACGACGGGCACCCCGCCGCGCAGGCCCGCCCAGCCGATCAGGATCCGCTCCCGGCCGGTGAAGCGGCTGCGCGCCGTTGCCGCCCATGCGGACACGGGACGGGCCACGAACGCAAGCAGCAGCGCCAGCAGCGTCCCCCGGACGAGCACCGAGCCGAACTGACTCGGGAATACGAGCAGGCCGAGCGCGAAGAACATCCCGATGTCGGCGACCGCCGCCAGCCCCTCGTGGAATGCAAGCAACGCCTGCCGCGACGCGATCTTGGCGTCGCCGACGACAAGGCCGGCGAGGTAGACCGCGAGGAAGCCGGATCCATCGAGAGACGCGGCCGCGCCGTATGCGATCGCCGCGGTCGCGAACGAGGCCACGAGCGACAAGCCGGATGGGGCCGAGTCCAACCGCTTCAGCGCCGCCGTGCCGAGCACGCCGACGAGCACGCCGATGCCACCGCCGACCACGAGCTGCTTGAACAGGAACCAGATGGCGTCGAGCGGCCCGTACCCCGGGATGCGAATCACCTCGACCATCACCAGTACGAGCATCACCGCGACCGGATCGTTGAGCCCGGCTTCTCCCTCGAGCGTCAGCGCGAGCTGTCGCGGGAGGCGCACGCCGCGCAGCAGCGCGAACACCGCCGCGCCGTCGGTCGGGGACAGGATCGCGCCTAGCAAGAGTCCCTCCGCGATAGAGAAGTGGAACAGCCAGCTGGCCGAAAGGCCCGCAATAACCGCGGTACCCGCGGTGCCGATCGCGGCCAGCGAGACCGACGGCCCGAGCACCGGCCGCAGCGTCCGAAAGCCGGTGGCGAGTCCCCCCTCGAACAGGATCAGCAGCAGTGCGACCGTGCCAACGAGGTGGGCCAGCGAGTAGTCCGCGAAGTCGATCCAGCCGAGCGCGTCGCTGCCCACGAGCATCCCGAGGCCTAAGAACAGGAGCAGCGCGGGCAGTCGGACGCGCGCCGCCACCGCCGAGGCCAGCACGCCCGCCGCCAGCAAGGCCCCGCCGGCGAGGATAAGTTCCGCTTCGTTGTCCATTCCGGTGGACGATGCCATGCAGGAGTGGCCTGCGCGTTCATGCATGTTCATGCACGAACTTGCATGAACGTGTAGTCTCCCGAAAATGCTGACCGATGAACGGCGAGCCCTGATCCTTGATCGGCTGCGCAGCCAAGGCCGAGTGCTCGCGGCCGATCTGACCGCCGAGCTCGACGTGTCCTCGGACACGATCCGGCGCGACCTGCGCGAGCTCGACGACGCCGGCCTGCTTCGGCGCGTCCACGGCGGCGCGCTCCCACGCCACGGCGACGCCGCGCCGTTCGAGGCGCGGGCGCGGCGAGCTCCGGAGGCGAAGGCTTCGATCGCTCGGCGTGCCGCCGAGTGCGTCCGCGACGGGCAGCTCGTGGTGCTCGACGGGGGAACCACGACGCTCGAGGTCGCGCGGACGCTGCGCGACGACCTTCGCGCGCGCGTGATCACGACGAGCCCGCCGATCGCTCTAGAGCTGGCCGACCATCCGGGCCTCGAGGTCACCGTCGTCGGCGGGACGCTCCGTCCGAACTCGCTGGTGACGGTCGGCGCGGCTGCGGTCGAAGCGTTCCGGTTGATTCGCCCGGACGTGGTGTTCCTCGGCGTCTGCGGCTTGCATCCAGAGATCGGCGTGACCACCTCGGACCTCGAGGAGCGCGACGTGAAGGCCGCGATGATCGAGGGCGCCGCCGAGGTCATCGCGCTCGCCGATCACGACAAGCTCGGCACGGCGATGTCGGCCGTCGTCGCACCGCTCAGCGCGGTCACGTGCCTGGTCACGGACGCCGAGGCCGACGACGAGGCGCTTGCTCCGTACCGCTCTTTGGGGATCGAAGTGCTGCGCGCATGAGCTGGGGCGCCGCGCGCATCAGCGCCCGCGCTGGGGTCACGACCGCGTTCTTCGTCAACGGCGCGCTGTTCGCGACGTGGGCGTCGCGTATACCGGCGCTTTCGAGCCGGGTCGGCGCCACCACCGGGGATCTCGGGCTGGCGCTGCTCGCGCCGGCCGTCGGGGCCGTGGTCGCGATGCCGCTCCTCGGTCGCCTGCTGCCGGGCCGCTCCAGCCGGATGTTCACCCGGATCGGGCTTGCCGGGTTGATGGTCGCGATCCTGCTGCCGGCGCTTGCCCGGAGCGTGCCGGCGCTGGCCGGCGCGCTGTTCGTAGTGGGCCTGACCAGCTCCGCCATGGATCTGTCGATGAACGCCCAAGCCATATCCGTCGAGCGCCACATGCAGCGCCCGATCCTGTCCTCGGTGCACGCCGCGTTCTCGTTTGGTGGATTCGCCGGCGCCGGCGTCGGCGCGCTCGCCGCCGCGCTCGACGTCGCGGCGCTTCCGCACTTCGCGATCGCCGCGCTGCTGTTCGGCGTGCCGGGGCTGGTCGCCACCGGGTCGCTGCTGGCGCGCGACGAGGACGTCGACGCCCACGCGCCCGCGATGCGCTGGCGCGCGCTGCCCTCCCGGCTCGTGCTGCTCGGGATCGCGTGCCTGTTCTGCTTCATGGCCGAGGGCGGGGCGTCCGACTGGAGCGCGAAGCTCGTCCACAGCAACCTCGGCGGCTCGGCGGCGCTCGGGGCGATCACGTATGCGGTGTTCAGCGTTGCGATGGGGACGGGCCGCCTGACGGCCGATCGGCTTTGGAGTCGGTGGGGCTCCGTCGGCCTGCTCCGGCGCTCCGGTGCGCTCGCTGCAATCGGGTTCGCCGCCGGGCTCGCCGCGGGCACGGCGCCGGCCGCGATCGCCGGCTTCGCCGCACTCGGGCTGGGGCTCTCCGGTGTGGCGCCGACGCTGTTCCGCGCCGGCGCGGATCATCCAGGCGTCTCCACCGGGCCGGCGCTGGCGGCGGTCACCTCGCTCGGCTACCTAGGTTTCCTCGCCGGGCCGCCGCTGATCGGTGGCGTCGCGCAGCTAACGTCGCTCCGTCCGGCCTGCGGGATCATGGTGCTCGCCGGTTTGGTCGTCGTGCTGCTCGCGCGCAGCGCCGCGGTCCCGGTCCCGGGAGAAGACGCCGCTCGCCATCCCGATATCTGGGCTTACGGTTTGCGCAATCCGTGAGATTTCTCTCTTGATCGGCTCATCCGTGCCCTCATAATTGACCGTGGCGGAGAGGATCGGCGGGAGAGGTCGACCTCGAAGCTCGGGCACCCCGCACTGCCAAGGGGGAAGATCAGATGATGATGGACGAAGGTAAGACGCGCGCCGACCAGGTCGGCGAGATCACCAAGCTCGTCCAAGACGCGCAGGACAAGCTCGATCAGGTCGTTCGCGCGCTCCGAACGCTCGAGGGCCAAGGCAGACCGGCGGAGGGCAACAGTCACGAGCCGAACTGACGCTTCCTGTGTCCCCGCGCGGGCGATCAGAGGAGGCCGGTGAGGATCGCGAGGCCGACGGCGATCAGCACGATTCCGCTCAGCAGCTCGCTGCGCTGCTCGAACCTCGCGCCGAGCCGCGCGCCAAGCTCGAGACCGACCAGGGAAAGGCCGACGCTGACGACCGCTATGACCGCGACGCTGAGCGCCAGCGGGGTCCGGTACGCACCGAGCGCGAACCCGACGACAAGGTTGTCGACGCTGAGCGCGGCGGCCAGGACGAGCAGCTTTCCCATCCCGGCGCTCGGTGCGAGCGCCGGTCGCGGGTCGCGTGGCGAGCGGACCCCGGAGATCGTGACCTGGGCGCCGACGGCGATCAGCAATAGCCCGCCGACGGTGTCGGCCGCCCCGCCGAGCGCGTGTGACAGTTCGCGGCCGATCAGGAGCCCGACCACCGGCATCCCGGCCTCGAACAATCCGAACGCCAGCGCGGTTCGAGTCCGTGTCGCCCGGTCGACGCCGGACAGGCCGATCGCGATCGACGCCGCGAGGTTGTTGAGCCCAAGGGAACCGGCGACCAGGAGTAGCGCCAGCACGTTCACGGCGGTTCCGGTTGGCGGGACCCGCGAGCAAGCTCGATGCGGCAGCCCGCCTGGTCCGGATCGTTCGGCGTGAACCGGGCCAACCTCGTGGTCGGCGCGATCACATCGAGCAGGCCGCGGGTCAATCCGCGATGCAGGCCGCAGACAACCTCTGGGCTCTCCCGGGCGGCATCGCGATACGGGCAGTTGCACAGGACATACGTGAGTGCACCCTCGCGCCGGGGCTGGAAGCCGAGCGACGCCAGCGCCGCATGCATGCGGTCCTCGTCCGGGCGGTCACTTTCCGGTGCCAGCTCGCGCCCGATCTGCCGGCCCGTCGCCTCGACCGTGCGCGTGCTCGTCCGGGTCGATGAGAGCGCCCGCGCGAGCCAGCGCCCAAGCTGCTCATAGCCGGTGGGCGCCTCACCTCCCGGCTGGGCGCCGGGCGCGATCGTCCACATGTCGCGCGGGCGTCCGCGGGCCTGGCGGATTCGCGCGCGCCCGACCAGGCCCGCTTCCCGCAGACGCTCGAGATGAACCCGCACTCCGTTCGGGTGGAGTTCGAGCCGTTCGGCCAACTCCTCGGTTCCGGCGGGGCGGCGGAGGTCGCCGAGCAGGGCGAACAGGCGCGCGCGCGTCGGCTGGGCAAGCGCATCGTCGGGCCGCGCCGGAGGATCCATTGCCGGCGCAGTTTTGCACAGTGGCAGTTTGGAAAAGCTGGTAGTTTTCCCAGCTCCACTGTGTAAAAGTCATCGGAGGATTCCAATGGCGTATGTGATCGCTCAGCCTCCCCCGGCGAGTTCCCGGTTACCCGTCACCGCTCTCGCGCCGCGGGGGGTGGGCGCCACGGCTCGCCGAACTGCCGCGACTGCTCGGGCCAGCCCTGCGCGGTCATCTTCAGCCTGCGCATCGCGTTCCGCTTGAACTCCCAGGGCACCCGCCGGTAGAGCGGCACGAACACGAACCGCCAGAACGGCCCCTCGTTCGCCAGTGCGGATGGCACCGTCCGGCGGGGGTAGCGGCGGGCGACGTCGTCCATCGCGGCCATCCGCAATACGTGCTCGGACCGCGCGCGCAGCCGTCGCTTCTGCTCGTCGAACGCGCCGGGGCTCATGCCGGCACCGCCTCGCGCTGCTTGGCCTTCTGCTCGGCGAGCCCGTTCTGGGCGGCGATCTGGATCGGCTCGTACAGCGCGCCGATCGGCGGCGAGTAGATGTTCTCCATCCACGCCAGGTCCTCGAGCGTGGCGCCGCGCTTGCCGACGAACGCGAGGAAGTCGCAGCGTTCCTTGATCCCCTCGCCACCGTGTAGCTGGGCGCCGATCAGCCGCAGCGTCCCGGGCTCGGCGAGCAGCTTGACG
>Ga0335073_10010431_pt1 | contig 13058 bp, 14 predicted proteins | sample Lox_Sample_22_FD_207093 | JGI IMG/M metagenome (GOLD analysis project Ga0335073, IMG submission 207093) | Soil microbial communities from Loxahatchee National Wildlife Refuge, Florida, United States - Lox_Sample_2.2 | ecosystem: Environmental > Terrestrial > Soil > Wetlands | place: USA...
GCACGACCCGCGCGGCACCGGCACCAGCGGTCCCGACCCAGGACCTTCGGGCGGGTCCTCCGGCCCTACCCGCATTAGCAGGGCGGGTGGCGAATGGGTCTAGTGGGAGGCACACGATGATTAGCTACAGCGAGGTTGAGAAGCTGCGCAGCATCCGAGCCGTCGACCAGTCGGTCTTGTCGCTCTATGTGTACGTGCCGCCGGACAGCGCCGAACTAGGCCAGCTGCCTGCTCGCGCCGTCGACCTCATGGAGATCGCGGCAGTGGCCACGCCGGACACGGTGCACCGCGAGGATGAGTTGCTGGCGCGCCGGACGCTCGGGCGGCACGCGAGAGAGTGGCTCGGTCACACCCTCGGAATCTTCGTTTCCGAGCAGCTAGGCCTGCTTGAGGTAGTCCCGCTACCGGGTAGGTTCGCCGAACGCGCCGTCATCGCAGGCCGCCCGCACCTCCGCCCTGTGCTCGCGGCGCTGGAGCGGTACCCGGACCACCGGATCGCGGTCCTCGACAACCGGCAGGCCTGGCTGTTCGCGGTGGCTGGCGACCGTATCGAGGTCGTGACCAGGGTTCCGGCCGAAGCTGCGCCGGTCGCGGCCTTCGAGGGCTGGTACCTGGAACCGTGTGACGCCCGCCAGCCGGTGACCGAGCTCGCCAACCACCTGTATCACGACGCGGCCATCGTTCTGGACTGTCAGGCTCGCAATGGCAACTCGCAGCCGCTTGTTTTCGGCGGGCACGCCGACAATGTCATGCACCTGCTGGCGCTGCTGCCGCGCGCCGTGCTAGCGGAGTATGCGGGCAGCTTCACCACCGATCCCTGCAGTCTCACCCTGGCGAAGGCACGCGAGCTTGCGGCCCCAGTCATGGCGCACTGGGCAGAACGCCGCGAGATGCAACTCGTCCGGGCTGTCATGGCGCCGCGGCCGGGCATGCCAACGGTCATCCGGCTGGAGGAATGCCTCGCCGCAGTCAATACCGCGACCGTAGATCTGCTGCTGATTGGCGATGAGCCGGTCGTGCCCGGATTCCACTGCGAGCGGTGCGATGTGCTCAGTGTCAGCAGCGACGGATGCTGTGACTGGGGCTCAGCCTCCTGGCCGGTTCCTGACCTGCTGGAGGAGATGGTGTGGCGGACGCTGCACGCAGGCCGCCAGGTCGTCTCGGCTAGAACTCTGAAGTGCGCTGCTGCCGCGTTGCTTGAGTAACCAGTCAAGACAACCCTCAACATGCATTTCTCGGCCGCCTCGCGGCAGTTGTCGAACAGGAGGTGTGGGTCATGGCAGTCAACGAGACCGGCGTAGTGCAGGTGCGGACTTCCGGAGAGGTCCCCGCAGGAATGGCTGAGCTGGCGAAGAGCAAAGTGGAAGCTGTGCTCCGGCACGTCGGCGAGCCGGTGCTGTCCGCCCGAGTCATGCTGAGCACGGCGCCCGATCCTGCAGTGGAGCGGCCAGCGATCGCCTGGGCCATCGTCAGCGTGAACGGCAGGGTAGTCCGAGTAAGCGGGGTCGCCTCGACAACGGGTGAAGCTATAGCCCAGCTAGTCGGGCGGCTGCGGATCCGGCTTGAGCGCGCCTGGCCGGACGAGCGTGCGCGCGGACGGCGGAGCGTGGCGGACTATCGGCTCCGCCGGCTGGGCTGACCTGACTGCTCCCCCGCCATGGGCTGCTGGCCGGGCGTGGAGGCTGTCGTCGTCTCCACCGACAACGTACTGACGTACTAACCGCAGTCGCGCTGCCGCTGATGTTCCCTATGGACCTGTCGAGCACATTGGGGGATGATATGGGCGCTCTCACTTGCAGTTGCAAACCGCCGCAAATTACGTCAACGTCCTAGCCGAGACCTAGCCGGTTGACACTCCGGCATAGTAACCGGAGGTGCGAATGCCCAGACGCAGGCTGCGTCAGACCTTACAGGTAGCAACGATCACCGTGAGGCGCTGCTTCGCCGTGTGGAAGTACCAGATGGGGATAGCGGCGTGGAGGCGGAATTCCAGCGCGGGGAAGAGGCGCCGGGGTGCGCTGGCCGCGGTCACAGTTCCCGCCCTGGCGCTCGCCCCGATCGCATTATCCGGCGCTCCGGCGGCCTCTGCGTCCATATCGGTGCGGGTCACAGGCCAAGTGGCGGCCGCGATCCCGGCCCCGGTGCAGCAGGGCATGGCAACGCTCGTGCGAGGAGGTGACACCGGCGGAGGCGGGCTGATCGGCCCCAAGTGGTGGCAGGCCGGAGTGGCGCAGTCGACGTTGGTGACCTACATGCAGACCACTGGCGATAAAAGCTATGAATCCGTAATCACCTCCGCTTTCGCGCTAAAGGGTGGGAATTACATTGGATTCGAGGACCACTATGACGACGACACAGCCTGGTGGGGACTGGCCTGGCTGCAGGCTTATGACCTCATGGGCAACCCCAAGTACCTGACTACCGCCGAGAACCTCGCCGCCTATATCCACAAGGGCGGCTGGGACAACACCTGCGGCGGAGGGGTCTGGTGGCGCCGGAGCAGCGACGTTACCTCGCACAGTGCGAAGAACGCGATCGCAAATGAACTGTTCCTCGAGCTGACCGCCTGGCTGTACAACACCACCCACATCACGACGTTCAAGACCTGGGCTCTGGACGAGTGGGCATGGTTCCAAAAGGTCGGGATGATTAGCAACGGGCGGAGGTTCACGTTTGATAAGAAGGGCTACACCGTGCCCGCCGGTCTAGTGACCGACGGCATCACTAAGTCCGCGTACAACGGCGGGGCGTGCTCGGACGGCAAAAGCACTCCGGACACTTTCACCTACAACCAGGGCGTGATCTTGGCTGCGCTGGCCCAGCTGTACACCGCGACCAAGGACAAGGCACTGCTGAGCGTGGCTGAAAGGATCGCCCACGCCGTACTCAACTCGGCCCAGAACGCGGCAAGCAACAAGCTTGTTACCAAGAACGGCGGGCAAGGCGTGCTCGTCGAGGCCGACTCATCATGCCCGGCGACTAGCACAAGCTGCGCAGCTGGCGACGGCGCCGCTTTCAAGGGCATATTCGTCCGCGACCTTAAGGTGCTAGCGGTAATCGCGAAAACGACGCAGTACAACACTTTCTTCAAGACGCAGGCGAGCTCCATCGACGCGCACGACACAACAAATGTGACTATTTCCCACGTGCACTATCGCTGGTTCGGCTTCCACTGGAACGGGCCACCGAAGCCGTACGCCATCGCCACGGAGACAAGCGCCCTTGAGGCACTTATAGCCGCGCTCGACCTGCCGAAGTAGGTTACTGACCCTGCTGAGCTCATCTAAACAGGCTCCCTACACCGCCCGGCTAGATCGGCGCCATGTCGACGAACCGGCTGTAGTGACCCTGGAACGCAACAGTGACAGTCGTTGTCGGGCCGTTCCGGTGCTTGGCGACGATCAGGTCCGCCTCACCGGCCCTGGGCGACTCGCGTTCGTAAGCGTCTTCACGGTGCAGCAAGATCACGACGTCAGCATCCTGCTCAATGCTACCCGATTCGCGTAGATCTGCGAGCAATGGGCGCTTATCAGTCCGCATCTCCGGACCGCGGTTGAGCTGAGCCAGCGCGACAACCGGCACGTTCAGCTCCTTGGCCAGCAGCTTCAGCGACCGGGACAGCTCGGACACTTCCTGCTGGCGGTTCTCGACGCGCTTCGGTGAGCTCATCAGCTGCAGGTAGTCGATGACAACGAGCCTGAGGTCGTGGCGCTGCTTCAGGCGCCGGCACTTGGACCTGATCTCCATCATCGACATGTTCGGCGAGTCATCGATAAACAGCGGCGCGTCGACGACCTCGCTCATCCGCCGCGCCAGCCGGGTCCAGTCGTCTTCCCCGAGCTGACCGGTGCGCATGGCCTGCAGCGGCACCCGGGCCTCTGCCGACAGCAGCCGCATCGTGATCTCGTTCCGGCTCATCTCAAGGCTGAACAAGACGGCTGTGAGACCAGACTGCACCGACGCCGCCCTGGCGATGTCCAGCGCCAGGGCCGACTTCCCCATCGCCGGGCGGGCCGCGATGACGACCATCTGGCCCGGATGCAGGCCGTTTGTCAGCGCGTCCAGGTCGGCGAAGCCGGTCGGAACGCCCGCCAGCGTCGCGCCGCGGCTGCCGATCGCCTCGATCTCATCTAGCGCGCCCGGCATGATCGCAGCTAGCGGCAGGTAATCCTCGCTCACCCGCCGGTCGGTCACGCCGTACACCTCGGCCTCGGCCCGGTCGACGAGCTCATCAGCGTCACCGTCACCGGCGTAGCCGAGCTGCACGATCCGGGTGCCTACCTCGACCAGCCGCCGCAGGATGGCTCGCTCGCGGACAATGCGCGCGTAGTAGCCGGCGTTCGCAGCCGTCGGCACGGAGGCGATCAGCGTGTGGAGGTACGGCGCGCCACCCATCCGGCCGATGTCGCCGTTGCGGGTCAGCTCAGCCGCGACGGTCACCGCGTCGGCAGGCTCGCCGCGCCCGTACAGGTCGAGAATGACCTCGTGGATGATCTGGTGAGCGGGCCGGTAGTAGTCATGCGCCTTGATCACGTCGAGCACGTCGGCGATCGCGTCTTTGGACAGCATCATGCCGCCGAGCACGCACTGCTCGGCCGCGAGGTCGTGCGGCGGCGTCCGCTCGAACCCGTCGCCCCTGGGCACGATCTCCGCAACGCTCACCGGTACCTCTCCCCTCCCAGGCCAGCTATGCCGGCCATCCCCGTCCATGCAGCCCGTACTCGGCTAAACACGCTCATGCGCGCTCCTGGTAACAGAGAGCGCCATTTGCCGCGCCTTCGGGCATGCGCAACAGCTGCCAATTCCGCATCAGCCACCACGAGATCCCGAGCCTGTTCTATCGAACGCCTCCGACAGTTTTCAGCGTGTCGCGCCAGTCGTCGAGTCATCGTGTGCACAGGCCTGTGGACAGGCTGTGCAGACACGCCGCATGCGCTGTGCGCAGCCTGGGGACACGGTTGTGGAAACAGCTGCAGATAACCAGAGATTGGCGCCGCAGCCTGCGGGAACGTTCTGCCCAGGGTGTGCATACAAGATTTTTTGGCCTGGTAAGAAGGCATCCGGAAACGGCAAGTTATCCACACTAGGAATTTGACGTACAACGTCATGCCGGAGCTTCGCCGGGCCTGGCCGGGCCAGCCAGCAGATCCGCCGGTTTGGCATGCGAGCCGGCCCGCGCGCAGCTACAGTTCGACTATGTGTTCGAACGGGGGATCGCGCCGGCTTTCGGCGGAGGACATAGCGGCCGCAGACGTGGCAGCCGCGGTAGCCAGCGCAGCCGACGAGCTTGCCGCCGCGCTGAGCGCGGGTGACGACGCGGCCGGCCAGCAGGTCGCTGCGCAACTGGCCGGCGCATGGGCGATGATTACCGCCGCCGATCCCGAGCTGGCCGCGCGGATGGCCCGGTACGCGCCGTCATAACACCCTTACTACGGGAACGGGGCCTGCTCAGGCTCGGCTAGCCCGATTCACCCGGTGCCAGCGCGCGGCCCTGCGGTCGGCAAGTACTTGATGAACTACGTTCCTGCCCGGAATGCCGGTGACACCGCCGCCGCCGTGGGTCGACGATCCGGCCTGGTACAGGCCGGCCACCGGAGTGCGCAGATCCGCGTAGCCTGCCGCTGGCCGGGCGTGGAACATCTGCCCGAGGGTCAGCTCACCGTGGAAGATGTTGCCGCCAACGAGCCCGTACTCCTGCTGCATCACGCGAGGCCCGATCACCTGCCGGTGCAAGACCGAATTCGCGAAGCCCGGCGCGACCGCGTCCATCCTGGCAATGACCCGGTTGGCATACTCGCTAAGGGCTTCGTCATCGCTCTTGTCGGCGTAGCCGTGCGGCACCCACTGAGTGAACATCGACACGATGTGCTGCCCGGCCGGCGCAAGGCTGTCGTCGAAGACGCTGGGGATGCAGATATCAGCGAACGGCAGCCGCGATGGCTGTCCGGCCGCTGCGTCCTGGTAGGCCATCTCGAGATCATCGAGGCTCTCGGCGAGGACGATGGTGCCCCCGTGCACCTGCGGGTCGAAATCCGGGTGACTCGCGAAGGTCGGCAGCCGGGCCACCGCCAGGTTGATCTTCACGGTGCCGCTACGCGAGTGCCAGCTGCGGATGTCGGCGACGAAGTCAGCCGGCAACTCGGCAGGGTCGAGCAAGTCGAGGAACGAGATCTGCGGGTGAGCAGTGGTGATCACGGTCGGTGCATCAACCTGCTCACCGCTGACGAGCGTCACACCAGTTGTCCGGCCGCCGGCGGTATCTATGGCGGCGACCGCCGTGCCGGTTCGTATCTCGGCTCCGAACGACCGTGCCGCAGCGGCAAGAGCGGCAGTCACCCCGCCCATCCCGCCACGCGGGAACCCCCATGCACCGGCTTGACCGCCGGCGTCGCCGAGGTGATGGTGCAACGTGACGTACGCGCTGCCGGCCGACCGCGGGCCGGCCCAGGTGCCAATGACACCCGAGACCGAGAGCAGGCCGCGCAGTGCGTCGCTCTCGAAGTACTCGTCCAGCAGGTCAGCGATACTGCCGGTGAGCAGGCGGGTGATGTCAACCGCCGCCCTGGTGTCGACCTTGCGCAGGTGTCTGAGCAGCAGGCCCTGGCGGAGGAGGTCCGCCGGGTGCCGCGAACCGAGCCGGGGCGGGATCTGCGTGAGCATCGGACCGAGGATGGCTCCGATACCGGCCATGTGCGCCTCGTAGGCGTCGTAGCGCTCAGCGTCGCGCGCCGAGAACTTAGCGATCTCGGCCCGGCGCTGGCCTGGCTCATGCGGCAGCCTGAGGTAGCGGCCGTCGGCGCGCGGCGCGAAGTACGGGCCCTGCGGGTATACGTGATAGCCGTGCCTGACCAGGTCCAGGTCGGCTACCAGATCCTGCGGCAGCAGCGAGACGACGTAGGACAGCGAGGTAACGGTGTAGCCGGGCCCGAACGGGTGCTCGCTGACCGCGGCGCCGCCGACGACGCCGCGGCGCTCGCAGACCAGTACCGACAGCCCTGCCCGTGCCAGATAGGCCGCAGCCACCAGGCCGTTATGACCGCCTCCGATGATCACGACGTCGCGGCTAGCGGACACTGACTGCGGTTCCCTTCAGCTGGGTTGATCATGAGATGCCGCATCAGCCTAAGGCAGGCAGCCGCGTCGCTAGACCGGAGCACTACTGGCTAGCTCATTGCCGCCGGGCCCGATTGACGAAGCCCGGCGACAAGCAGCCCGACCATGCGACGTGCGTCGTAGCCGCAGGCTCCATCGACACCGGCGCAGAGACTACCGATGGCGCGCATGAGCCCGTAGGCGTCCGCATCCGGGCTAATCTCCCCGGCAGCGATAGAGGCGTCGAGCAGCTGAGCGCAGACGGGCACCAGGCGGTCGAGAAAGTAGGCATGCAGAGTCTCGAAGCGTGCACGGTCGGATTGCAGCGCCGTGGCAAGCCCGTGCTTAGTGACCAGGAAGTCGACGAAGAGATCAACCCACCGCGTCAGCGCTTCAGCTGGGGTGCTGCTGTTAGCCAGCAGGGCTGGTCCGGCCTGCGCGCATGCCTCGACCTGGTGGCGGTAGACGGCAATGACGAGGTCTGCCCTGGTCGGGAAGTGGCGATAGATCGTGCCCATCCCGACTCCGGCCGCTGCCGCGATCTCCCGCACCGGCGCCGCCACGCCAGAACTCACGAATACGGCGCCGGCGGCGTCGAGCAGGGTCTGTTCGTTGCGCCGGGCGTCGGCCCGCTTTCTCACCGACGCCTGCCCTGCGGTCAGGGACGTCAGACCTGCTGACCCGTCGATCTCGGGCACCGTGCCGGTTCCTTTCGCTGGCATTGTAAAGCGGAGCGTTGCTCCGTATAGTGAACGGAGCGACGTTCCGCTTCCTATGGTGGCACAGCGCGGACACCTTCGGACCAGCACGGAAGGACCAACGCTCCATGTCTAACGCGACCGGACCGCAGTTCGGGATCAGCACTGCCCCGATGCAGGTGACGTACGGCGAGGTCCTGCGGGTGTGGCGAGAGGCGGACACGATCCCGCAGATCGAGCACGCCTGGCTGTTCGATCACCTCATGCCGATAGGCGGCGATCCGGACGGGCCGATCTTTGAGGGCTGGACGTTGCTCTCGGCGCTAGCCGCGCAGACGCAGCGGCTGCGCCTCGGGCTGCTAGTAACAAGCAACCGCTTCCGGCCGCCGGCGATGCTTGCCAAGATCGCTACAACTGTCGACATCGTATCCGGCGGGCGGCTCGATTTCGGCATCGGCGCAGGCTCACGGCCTGGACATCCGCTGGCCCGGCGTGAGTATGAGGGCAACGGCCTGCCGTACCATGACTCCGCGTACGCAGTCGGAAGCCTCGCCGAAGCATGCACGATCATCCGGCGGTTGTGGACAGAGACCGGACCGTTTAACTTCGACGGCTCCTATTACCAACTGACCGGAGCGTTCGGCAACCCCAAGCCGGTCCAGCGCCCGCACCCGCCGATACTCATCGGGGGCCGCTCGACCGCGACGTTGCGGGTGGTCGCCGAGCATGCCGACATCTGGAACATCCCCGGTGGCGACATCGGCGACGCGGCCAGCCGCAGCGCGCTCCTCGACGACTTCTGCGCCGAGATCGGCCGCGACCCAGCCGCGATCACCCGGTCAATGTTCCTGCCGGTCTCCTACGCCCAGCCCGGCAGCACGCGCAGTGCCATCGCTGCCGCAACCGGCGCCGGCTTCCAGCACATCGTCCTGGGACTGCCAGCCCCGTATCCCGCTAACGTCGCGAAGTGGGTCGCCGACGAGATCATTGCCAAGTCGGCATAAGCCACATCCAGCCAAGATCACCGGCAGCCAAGATCACCGGCAGCCGCCGCCGGGCCGGCCGGAGTCAGCTTGCCGTGACCTCGATGTCGAGCCTAGCGCTGACTTCGGGGTGAAGCCGGACTGCGACCTGATGCGATCCGATGGTCTTGATGGGGTTCTTGACCTCGATCTTGCGCTTGTCAAGCTCGGGACCGCCCGCGTTCCTGACTGCCGCCGCGATGTCCGCAGTGGAGATCGAGCCGAACAGGCGGCCGCCGCTTCCGGCCCGTGTCTGCAGCCGGACCTTGAGGCTGCCCAGCCGGCTGGCTGCTTCCTTAGCGTCATCGAGACTGCGGATCTCCCGCGCCGCTCGCGCGCGCTTGATCAGTTCGATCTGCTTCTCCGAGCCGCGGGTCCACGGCATCGCCAGGCTGCGCGGCACGAGATAGTTCCGGCCGTAGCCGGCCTTGACCTCGACGACGTCGCCGGGTGCGCCGAGGCCGGTCACTTCCTGAGTCAGGATCAGTTTCATTGGCTTGCCGCTCATGGCTTCGGTATCCTCCCTAGGCCTAGCGAGCCGTGCTCGTGTAGGGCAGCAGAGCCATCTCGCGCGCGTTCTTGATCGCCGTGGCGACGTCGCGCTGGTGCTGCGTGCAGTTACCGGATACCCGCCGCGCACGGATCTTGCCGCGGTCGGAGATGAACTTCCGCAGTAGCCCGGTGTCCTTGTAGTCCACCCTGGTGACCTTTTCCTGGCAGAAAAGGCAGACCTTCTTCTTTGGCTTGCGAATCGGTGGCTTGGCCATCGTGGTGCTCCTTCGCTGTCCCGGCCGTCGGCCGGGAAGGTTGGCAGAGCCCCGCCTGCGGCGGGGATGGTCGGTTTCTTCTGTCTAACTCGCGCTGACTTCCGGACGGCTTTGTCAGAACGGAGGCTCGTCGGAGAAGCCGTTGTCGGCCGGGTCGGCAGCCCACGGGTCGTCATTGGCGCGTCCGGCGTTCCCACCATACCCGCCCTGGCTGCTCTGGCCTCCGCCGCCGAAGCCGCTGCCACCGCCCGACCTTGTCGACCGGCTGACCTTAGCGGAGGCATTCCGGAGCGACGGGCCTACCTCGTCTACCTCGATTTCGTAGACGGTGCGCTTCTCGCCTTCCTTCGTCTCGTACGACCGCTGCTTCAGCCGGCCAGTCACGATCACGCGCATGCCCCGCTGGAGGCTTTCCGCGACGTTCTCTGCGGCCTGTCGCCACACGTTGCAGGACAGGAAGAGCGAATCGCCGTCTTTCCACTCATTTGTGGTCCTGTCCAGGAATCTCGGGGTCGACGCCACCCGGAAGGTGGCAACTGCCTGGCCGGTCGGTGTGTACCGGAGCTCCGGGTCATTGACGAGATTGCCGATGATCGTAATGTTCGTGTCGCCTGCTGCCATCGGGGGTTTCTCCCGCTCGCTCGGGTCGGGTTAAGTCGAGATTGTGCTGCCGGACTGGACTGAACTTGACTGGCGCTGAGCCTGACTGGCGCTCAGCTCAGTGCTGGTCAGGCCGCAGGATCTTAGTCCGGAGGACCGCCTCGTTCAGGTTGAGCTGGCGGTCGAGCTCCTTGACGGTGTCAGGCTCGGCGTTGAGCTCGATGACCGTGTAGATGCCCTCGGACTTCTTGTCGATCTCGTAGGCGAGCCGGCGGCGGCCCCAGACGTCCACTTTGTCAACAGTTCCCCCGGCCGAGGTTACGACAGTCAGGAACTGGTCGAGAGACGGCTGCACGGTGCGCTCTTCCAGCGAGGGATCGAGGATGATCATCATCTCGTACTGGCGCATGGCTCTGACATGCCTCCTTTGGACTCTGGCGGTCACGGTATCTCCGTGACAGGAGGAGCTGCGTACCGACCGCGTGGCGGCCTCATCACAGCTGGGCTAGCTTACCAGCCGGCCAGGACAGTTCCGGCCGCTGAGCTCTGTTAGCTGTGCTGCCCGCGTTTCAGGTTCCTTTCCGGCGCTGACGGGAACACACTGGATGGCAGCAGACCCTGCAGGCGATTTCGACCCATCGTTGGGGGTATCGATGCCCGAGGCCACGAGCACCCAGTCGCCGAGCACACCGGCGGAGACTCACGGGATGCGGCTCACCCTGAACACTGACGGCCAGCGGCACCCGCTGCTGAACGCTGCCACCGCGTTCACATTCGTGGCCGGCATCGTCGCGTTCGCGCTCGGCCTCGTGGTCAAAGCCCACCTGGCGGCGACCGTCGTCGGCATCGCCGCGTTCGGCGTCGGCATGACGACACAGATGCTGTCAGCGACCAGGGAGCAACGCGTCTTCATCATGGCCGGGATCATCGCGGCCGGGGTCGGCGGAGGCCTCGGCATTGCGCACGGCGGGTTCGGCTAAAGCTCGCTTAACTGCGTCGGCCGCCCGGCTGTCGGCTACGCCCGATACGCTCGCCTGATGATTCGGATTGGTGCCCATCTGCACGATGGTGACCCGCTAGCCGAGGCCACGGCGATCGGCTCGGACGCTGTTCAGTTTTTCCTGGGCGATCCACAAGGCTGGAAGGCGCCCGTCTTTCCTGGTGAGCCCGCCGAAGTCCGGTCAGCATTCGCGGCTGCCGGCGTGGACGCTTACGTGCACTCGCCCTATGTCATCAATGTGGCGTCGCCGAACAACCGGATCAGGATTCCCAGCCGCAAGCTACTCGAGCAGCAGCTGGCGGCCGCTGCGTCCATCGGCGCCAAAGGCCTGATCGTCCACGGCGGCCATGTCACCTCTGGCGTGGATGCCGAGGAAGGCTACGACAGCTGGCGCAAGGCGATCGAGCGGATCGAACGGCCGCTGCCGATGCTGATCGAGAACACCGCCGGCGGCGACGGCGCGATGGCACGCGGCCTGGATGGCATAGCCAGGCTGTGGGATGCCGTCGCGTCTGCGGCTGACGGCGGCGGTGAGGTTGGCTTCTGCCTGGACACCTGCCACGCCTTCGCCTCGGGCGAGGACCTGTCCACCGTCGTGCAGCGGATCATGGCAATCACCGGCCGGATCGACCTGGTGCACTGCAACAACTCGCGCGACGAGTTCGCCTCCGGCCGGGACCGCCACGCCGGTCTGGAGTCAGGCACCATCGACCCGGCACTGCTCGTCGACGTGGTCCGGACTGCCGGCGCAACCGCCATCTGCGAGACCCCGGATCCGGCCGCCGACGTTAGCTGGCTCCGGGCCGAGCTCAGCTAGCGGCAGGCGCGCCTGGCCGGTCACCAGGCGCGACTCGCACGAGCGGGGCGCTAGGCGACCAGGCCGAGGGCAGCCGCCAGCCGGGAGGCCGCCAGCCGGGAGGACGTGTCTTCGGCGGCAAGCACGATGCTCACCCCTGAGCTGGGCGAACTGCGAATATAGGCAGTCGTGCGCGCCGTGAAGCCGCATGGCGAACCGGGGCTTGGGGTGCAGGTGGCCGAGGCAGACACCGAGGGTGTCACGCTCGGAGTAGGCGATGGCGACGCACACGACTGACCGAATCCCTGGCAAGTCGGGGTCGGCGATGGCGAGGTGCACTGGCCGATCCCGAAGCCCGGCTGACAGGACTGACCCGGGTTCGGGTGCGCGCACCATGGCGCGTTTTGCGGGCAGGTGCAGTTCTGCGTGTGGCCACCCGGCTTGCAGATCGGCTTGGTTGGCTTGGTCTTCTTCGCATGGACCTGGATCCACGGCACGAACGGTGCGCCCTGGTCTTCCGGGAACGTGCTCAGCGGGATAGTGGCTATGTTGTTGAGGTTCGAGGTCATGAACTCGTTCCAGGTGCTCGCTGGCCAGCCGCCGCCCTGCGAGCCCGGCGTCCCGCCGACACTCGGCAGGTTGTCCAGGTTCTGGGTACCAGGATCGTTGGTGAACAACGCCACCGAGAGCGCGTACTGATCCGGAGTCGCGCCGATGAACCAGGCTTCCGAGGCGTCAGCTCCGCTACCCAGCGTTCCGGTCTTAGCGATCACGTCACCGCGGCGGAACGGCACGTTCACGTCGGCCGTGCCGCCGCCCATGTTGTTGTCGAACGAGAGTGCATAGTCGACGTCGGCCGCAGCCGGGGGGCTGAGGACCTGCACCTTCTGGAGGTGCGAGGCTACCGTGGCGCCGTTCCGCGTCACCGACTTGATCACGGTCGGAGTGTGGTACAGGCCGTCATCTGCGAGCGTGGCAAAGGTGGTGGCCTGCTCGATCGGCGTCAGCGGGTTCTCACCAAGTGCGATAGCCGGCGACCCGCGGGTCCCGGCCGCCTCCGCGCCCTTGTCCGTGCTGTCCGGG
>Ga0335073_10010433_pt1 | contig 13057 bp, 7 predicted proteins | sample Lox_Sample_22_FD_207093 | JGI IMG/M metagenome (GOLD analysis project Ga0335073, IMG submission 207093) | Soil microbial communities from Loxahatchee National Wildlife Refuge, Florida, United States - Lox_Sample_2.2 | ecosystem: Environmental > Terrestrial > Soil > Wetlands | place: USA: Florida...
GCGGAGCGTGGTCAGGCAACTGCTCGCCGCGGCCGATGAAGCCCGTGATGCCACGGCTTGAGCTGCCTGGGACGGCTCTTGGCTTACGTGGGATGTTTCGGGTAGCTATGGCTACCTAAAGTATCCCACGTCTTTTTCTGGACCGGACACTGCGTTGCTGGTGGGGCGAGCGGGGCGCATGGGGCCGGGACGTCAGGCCGCGGCGCACGGCGGTGCGGAGGCGGTCGCGGTGCGGAGGCGGTCGCGGTGGTCAGATAGCGGGCTACGCCGACGGCGGGGCTGGGCGCGGGCCGGGGGCGTAGAGGATCTCCAGGACCTCGCGGATGGCTTCCAGGTGCGAGAGCCTGCCGGCGGACGGGCCGGCGCTGCCGGACACCGGGACGACCACGCCGGCCAGCACGTCGTCGGTGCGGGGGGTGGTCAGCGTGAGCACGTCGCCGAAGCCGGGCGCGGCGGCGTCCCGCGCGGTCAGCGATGGCAGGTTCCAGCGCTGCTCGACGGTCTTGAGGACCGACGTGTGGTCCAGGGGCATGCTGCCCTCGGGCACGCGGTAGACCGTGCCCGGCGCGATTAGCGGCGAGACGAGGACGGTCGGCACCCGGACGCCGAAGCGGTCGAAGCCGAAACCGTACTCCCCCACGGTGTTGTCAGGCGGCACCGCGCCCCACGGCGGCGACACGTGGTCGTAGCAGCCGCCGTGCTCGTCGTAGGTGAGCACGAGCAGCGTCTGCGCCCAGTTGGGGCTCGTCCGCAGCGCCTCGTAGACGTCGTGGATGAGCTGCTCGCCAAGTGCCACGTCGTAGTTGGGGTGCTGGCTGTTGCCGGTCGAGGTCCAGCTTGGCTCCAGGAACGTGAACGCCGGGAGGGTGCCCGCCGCCGCGGCGCCCTGGAAGTCCTTGAACAGGCCGAAGTGCGTGGCGTCGGCCTGGGCGATGTCGGTGAACGTGTTCTTGGTCAGCGGCTCCGCGTCGTACCCGTAGATGACCCAGCCCAGCCCGTACTTGTCAAGCAACCCGAAAATGCTCGGGGAGGTGAACGTCTTCGTCTGGTCGTCCATGTGCCCCTGGCTGGTGCCGGCGCAGGCGAAGGCGCGGTTGGCCAGTGTCTCCGTCGGCACGGACGCGTACCAGTGGTCGCAGACCGCGTATCCCTGGGCGAGCGCGGACAGCACCGGCAGCGCCTGCGGCGTGAAGCAGCCCATGATGTCGCTGACGACTGTGCCGGGAAGGATCGACCAGCCCTCGGTCTTCTCCCAGCCGAGTGTGTAGGCGTAGTCCTTGACGAAACCCGCGCAGGCGGCCGTCTCCCCGGTCGTGGACGGCCCGTTGTCGCTGCCGTACAGCTGGTCGTTCGTCGCCTTGTAGCCCTCGCCCGGGTCCGCGCCAGGCATGAAGTAGGCGTTCGGCGTGGACGGGGTGATGGGGAAGACCGTGACCTGGTTGCCGCTCGTGTCCGGGTTGGACTCGGTGCCCGTGAGCCCTTCGTATGGCTGCCCCGTCGGTGACACGTTGCCCTGCGCCGTGTACAGGTACCCGAGCATGTGGTCGAACGAGCGGTTTTCCAGCATCAGGACAACCACATGATTCACCGCGGCAAGACTGTTCTCGGCAGCCATCGGGCATACCCCCCCTTTTCTGGTCCGTCACACCTTAGCGATGACAACGGGTGACAAGAGGTATTTTGCCCACACTCGGACGGGTGCTAGGCGCCGGGCGATCCGCGCCGTCCGGCCGCCTTGTGCGCCGCGGTCCGCGCCGCCTTGGCGACGGCCTTGTCGGGGTGGTACTTGCCGATGTGAACCAGCACGTCGAGGGCGTCTGGGTGGGGCCCGCGCCACATCGTGTCGAAGACGACGGGCTCCTTCCCGGCCGGAACGGCTTCGCTCAACGTGGCCGCGATCTCCTCCGGGTCGGGGAATTCGTCGTCGCACGCGAGCGCGAGCATGTCCGTCGTGAGCCAGGCCACCTCGAAGGGCTCAAGCTCCAACTCGGGCGGCACGCCCTCGCCGCTCGCGCCACTCGCGCCGCCGGCGCCCTCGGGGCCGGCGGCCAGCGCGGCCAGGGCGACCTTCGCGTACGGCCGCAGCTCCGGCACGTCCAGGCTGTCCCGCCAGGCCTGCCCGGCGGCGGCGCCGACCCTCGTGACGGCCGCCACGGCGAGCACCCGCTCCCCCGGGTCGCCGGCCGCGGCGATCCCCAGCAGCTCGCGCGCCCCCTCGTCGGCCTGGCGCGCGGCGAACCAGGCGTCGGCCTCGGCCTCGAACTCCTCGTCGCCGGTGCCTTCGGCCATGGCCAGCAACTGGGCGGCGGTGAGCTCGGCGGCGGTAGCCGGCAGCAGCGGGATGTCGACCCCGGCGTCGGTGAGCTGCTCGTGGATCGCGGCGAGGGTCAGCGGGGTCAGCCTGACGATGCCGCCCGATTCGGTCACCGCGTGCAGTTCCGCGAGTTTGTCCAGGAGCAGCCGGGCCGGGTCGCCGTACATCGACAGCCACTTCGCCCGCGCCGCCGCGGCCTCGCGGGCGGGCATATCGCCGCACGCGCTTTCCCACAGGACCTCGGTGAAATCGGCGACGGACAGGCCCTCCCTGCGGGCCAGGAAGAGCAGGATGACCAGGGCCATCGGCTGGCCCCCGAAATCGACGTCCTCGAAGCCAAGCTCTTCCCAGTCGTCGTCGTCCCCCGGGCCGGCCAGCTCGAGGGTGTCACCGACGACCGCGGCGAGCGTCGACGACCACGCGTCGAAGACCGACTCGTCGTCGTCGGCCGCCCATTCCCGCGCCGTGTCGCCAGGAAGCGCGCGCAGCTCGTCTTCTTCGTCGAAGACCAGCCACTCGACACCGCACGCGTACTCCCAGAGGTAGTCGAGGCTTTCGACGCTGACGCCCGCGGCGGCAGCCGCCGAGGACGCGCCGGCCGGTGTCGGCAGCCCGTCGTCCGTGACCTCCGGGCCGTCCGCCTCAGCCCACGCGGCGAGCGCGGCGAGCTGCGCTGTCAGCGGGGCCTTGCGCGCCTGCGCGGCGAGCTCCGGCAGCGACGGCAGCCGGATCGGCGGCAGCGAGTCGGGCAGCCCGAACGCCTCCTTGAGGTCGGCGAGGTCGACATCATCGTCGTCGGCGTCCAAGTCGAAGGCATCCGGGAACTCGTCGCCGTGGTCGTTAGCCATATGGCTGAGCCTAGCGTCGCCTGCCTAGCGACGCATGCCTAGCGGCCCGCCATGCGCAGCGGGATCCGCTCGACATCGGCTCGCGCCGCGGTCCGGTTCCGGGCCGCCCTGTGCGCGGCCCGCCGCGCGTCCCTGGCGACCCGCCGTTCCGGGTGGTGCCTGCCGAGCACGGTCAGCACCTGCACGACATCCGGGTGCGAGCTGCGCGACATCAAATCGAAGATCCAGGACTCCTCGCCGCGCGGCACCGCCTCGCGGAACTGCTCGGCGATCCGCCGCGGGTCCGGGTTGTCCTCACCGCAAGCCAGCGCCAGCAGGTCGGTGGCCACCCAGGTCAGGTCGTCCGGGTCCGGGTCGAGCACCAGCGGCATGGTGCTCTCCGGCAGTTCGCTGGCCATCACGGACAGCGCGATGCGCGCGTACCCGCGCAGCTCCGGCCGCTGCATCGCGTCCCGCCACGCCTTGTGCGCGGCCACGCCGATGCCGCGCGTGAGCTCCACGGCGGAAAGCCGCGGCAGCGGTCCGCTGAACGCGGCGAACGACAGCAGGTCCCGCGCCGCGCGCTCGGGGCCGCGGCCTGTCACCCACGCGGCGGATTCGGCGTGGAACTGGGCTTCGCTGACGCCTTCGGCCATCGCGACCAGGTCGGCGGCCGTCATGTGCGCCACGCCCGCGGGCAGCAGCGGCACCTTGACGCCGTCCAGCCGGAATTGCTCGCGCATCGCCCACAGTGCCAGCGGCATCAGCTCGACCCGGTCCCCGTCGCTCTCCGGCACGATCACAGCGTCGAGGTCGGTCAGCTCGCCGAGGAGCAGCCGCGCCGGGTCGCCGTGCCTGCGTATCCAGGTGTCCCACGCCCGCCGGGCGCGCGACCACACAGGGGCGCCCACCGCGCCGTCCTTGATCAGCTCGCTCAGGTCGGCCACGGACATCCCTGACCGCCTGGCCAGGAACAGGGTGACGCCAGCGGCCGCGCCCTGGCCCTGGAAGTTCAGCTTGCGCGAGAAGTCCCGGTCCCACGACGCCGCCACCTCGAGCGTGGTGGCGAGGACCGCCGCGAAGACGGCCGCCCACACGTGCAGCGCCCCGGAGTCGTCACCGTCCGCCCAGCGGCTCGCGGACTCGCCGTGCACCGCCCACGTGCGGCCGCTGCCCGGCTCGTCATACAGCCCGAACCATCCCGAGGTGAGCGCGTACTCCCACAGGTAGGACACGTACTCAGGGGGGACGCCCAGCCGGCGGGCGGCGTCCGCGGTGTCGGCGTCCTGCAGCTCGTCATCCGTGGTGACCAGCCGGCCGTTCGGCCCGAGCCACCGGGCCAGGATCTCCAGTTTCGACATGAGCGGCGACGAGCGCGCCTGCAGCGCCAGCTCGGATTCCGCGGGCAGCCGCACCGCGGGCAGCTGGGTGCCGAGCCCGAACACCTTCTTGAGGGTGACCTCAGTGTCGGCGCGCACGGGCCCGATGGCCGGGAACGCCCCGCTGATCGCGGGGAACCCCCCGGTCAGAGTTCCTACTTGTCCCGCCGCGAGCACCGGGTTGTAACCGACGAGCCAGCGCTCGATGTCACTGCGGTCGTAAACCTGGACCGCGTCGCGCAGAATGTCAGCGGCCAGGCTCGTGAGCTTCGCGTCGAAATCCACCGCCATGGGGTGAGCCTAGCGCTATGTCACCCCCTGAGGGGGTATGGGGGGCGTGGCGCCCCCCATTGGGGGGAAATGGGGGCGCGCAACGAAACCATTGCGGCGCTATCGCGCCGCAAGCAACGACCGCAACACGTACTGCATGATGCCGCCGTGCCTGTAGTACTCGGCCTCACCCGGCGTGTCGATCCGCACGATGGCGCGGAATTGACGGTCGCCGGCAGTCACCAGGACCTCGTTCGGGATAATTCCTGAATTTAGCTCTTCGATCCCCGCAACGGAGAAGACTTCCTGGCCGGAGATCCCCAGCGTCTGCGCTGATTCACCCGGTTTGAACTGCAGCGGCAGGACGCCCATGCCAATCAGGTTGGACCTGTGAATGCGCTCGAAGGATTCGGCGAGCACCGCCCGGACGCCGAGCAGCGCCGTGCCCTTCGCCGCCCAGTCGCGCGAGGATCCCGTGCCGTACTCCTTGCCGCCGAGCACGATCAGCGGCGTGCCCTCCGCGATGTACTCCCGGGACGCGTCGTAGATCGACATCTCCTGGCCGTCCTTGACGGTGACGCCGCCCTCCGTGCCGGGGGCGAGCTGATTGCGCAGCCGGATGTTGGCGAACGTGCCGCGGATCATCACCTCGTGGTTGCCGCGGCGCGCGCCATAGGAGTTGAAGTCTGCCCGGTCGATGCCATGCTCGGTGAGATAGAGCCCGGCGGGGGCGGTGCCCTTGATCGCGCCGGCCGGCGAGATGTGGTCGGTGGTCACCGAGTCACCGAGCTTGGCGAGCACCTTCGCGCCGTGGATGTCGGTGACCGGGGCGGGCGTGGCGGGCATGCCGTCGAAATACGGCGGGCGGCGGACGTAGGTCGACGTCTCGTCCCACGTGAACGTGTCGCCGCCCGGGACGTCGAGCCCGCGCCAGTTGTCGTCTCCCGTGAAGACGTCCGCGTAGTCGCGGGTGAACATCTCGGCGGCGACCGCCTGCGAGACGACGGCCGCGACCTCGTCCGGGGCGGGCCAGATGTCGGCGAGGTAGACCGGCTTGCCTTCGGTGTCGGTGCCGAGCGGGTCTGTGTCCAGGTCGATGTCCATCGTGCCGGCGAGCGCGTACGCGACGACGAGCGGCGGGGACGCGAGGTAGTTCATCTTCACGTCCGGGTTGATCCTGCCCTCGAAGTTCCGGTTGCCTGACAACACGGACACGACGGCCAGGTCGTTCTCGTTGACCGCGCTGCTGATCGCCGGGGGCAGCGGGCCCGAGTTGCCGATGCACGTGGTGCAGCCGTAGCCGACCAGGTTGAAGCCGAGCTTGTCCAGGTAGGGCAGCAGGCCGGCCCGCTCGTAGTAGTCCATGACGACCTTCGAGCCTGGCGCGAGCGTGGTCTTCACCCAGGGCCTGCGGTTCAGGCCCTTCTCCACGGCCTTCTTGGCGAGCAGCGCGGCGCCGATCATCACGAACGGGTTGGAGGTGTTCGTGCAGGACGTGATCGCCGCGATGACGACGTGACCGTGGTCGACGTGCGTGTTCGTGCCGTCTTCCAGGGTCACCGCGACCGGGTTGGTCGCCCGGATGTCGTCGTTCTCCACCGGGTCAGAGGCGGGGAACGTGCCGTTCAGGCCGCTTCCGCCGGTGTAGGCAGGCAGCGCGTCGCGGAACGCTGTCTTGGCGTGCGCCAGCTCGATCCGGTCCTGCGGCCGCTTGGGGCCGGCGATGCTCGGCACGATCGTGGACAGGTCGAGGGTGAGCTCCTCGGAGTACCGCAGCACGCGAGACGGGTCGTGCCAGAGGCCCTGCTCCCTGGCGTAGGCCTCGACGAGCGTCACCTGTGCCTGCGGGCGGCCGGTGAGCCGCAGGTAGTCAAGCGTCGCCGCGTCGATCGGGAAGATCGCGCATGTCGAGCCGAACTCGGGCGACATGTTCCCGATCGTCGCCCTGTTGGCCACGGGGACCTCGCCGACGCCGTCGCCACCGAACTCGACGAACTTGCCGACCACGCCGTGCTTGCGGAGCATCTCGGTGATCGTGAGCACCAGGTCGGTCGCGGTGGCGGCGGCCGGGAGCGAGCCGGTGAGGCGGAAGCCGACGACCTTCGGGATGAGCATGGAGATCGGCTGGCCGAGCATGGCCGCCTCCGCCTCAATGCCGCCCACTCCCCAGCCGAGAACGCCGAGGCCGTTCTGCATGGTGGTGTGCGAGTCCGTGCCGACGCAGGTGTCCGGGTACGCCTGAGTCCCGTCCTCGCTTGTCATGACCACGCGGGCCAGATGCTCGATGTTCACCTGGTGCACGATCCCGGTGCCCGGCGGCACGACGCGGAAGCCGCTGAAGGCGTTCTGGCCCCAGCGCAGGAACTGGAAGCGCTCGCTGTTGCGCGCGAACTCGATCGCCACGTTGCGCTCGAACGCGTCCGGGCGGCCGAAGACGTCGGCCACCACCGAGTGGTCGATGACCAGTTCGGCGGGGATCAGCGGGTTGATCTTCGTCGGGTCACCGCCCAGCGCTCGCATCGCCTCGCGCATGGCGGCGAGGTCGACGACGGCGGGCACGCCTGTGAGGTCCTGCAGGATCACACGGGCCGGAGTGAACTGGATCTCGGTGTCAGGCTCTCTGCTGGGGTCCCACTCGGCGAGCGCCGTGATGTGGCCCGCCGTGATGTTGACGCCGTCCTCGTTGCGGAGCAGGTTCTCCAGCAAGACCTTCAGGCTGTACGGGAGGGTCCGTGAACCTTGCACCGCGTCGAGACGGTAGATCGCATGCGGCGTCCCGCCCGCCTGGAGTGTGGCGCGGGCGCCGAAGCTATTCGCCGTCTTCCCCGTCATCGCTGCCGAGCCTCCTTGTTCGTGGCCTGATGCTGTCTGGGAGCCTGCCGCGGTCCGCGCGGTCCTGGCCCGCTGCCGCGCGGCGGGCCTGTCTCATAGGCCTGGCTGTTTCATGGGCCTGGCTGTCTGAGGGGCCTGCCTGTTTCATGGGCTGCCCCGTTTCATGGGCTGCCCTGTTTCATGGGAATTGTGCGCGGTCCGGGCCGGTCGTTGTTTCGGCCCTGTTTCCGACCAACTTACAGTATCTCGATATCAAGCTACTTCACAAGGTGGGGCGCTACCGGCTGGTAACGGCAACGTTCCGGGGTGTATCAGAATATTTCGTGAATTTTCGATAGCGTTAAGTATTGTTTGTTTCGGAACGCGGATCTACCGTCACAGGCGCTACCCGATGTAAGGAGGACGTCATGCCAGGTAGCGCGAGATCTCTTGTCCCGAAAGTCTTTCCGATCATCCTTGGCGCAGCCCTGCTCACGGGCATGCTGGTTCGCTGGGCACCGGCCGCGCTGGCGGCCGACACGGCGACGATCAATGGCGGTACCACGTTCCAGACCATCACCGGTTTCGGCGCCTCGGAGGGGTTCGGCCAGGCGGCGACCATCATGGACGCGTCGTCGTCTGTTCAGCAGCAGGCGCTCAAGTACCTGTACAGCACGTCTGGCGGCGCGGGACTGACCATCTTGCGCAACGAGATCAGCGCGGACTCCGGCGACACGATCGAGCCCACCGCGCCGTCCTCGCCGACGGCCACCCCGGCCTACGTGTCCCTGGCTTCGATCAACTCCGACCAGGGCCAGCTCTGGCTCGCGCAGCAGATCAAGGCGAACTACGGCGTGACGAACGTCTTCGCTGACGCCTGGAGCGCCCCGGCCTTCATGAAGACGAACGACGCGACGGACAACGGCGGCGCCGTGTGCGGCCTGTCCGGTGCCACCTGCTCAAGCGGCAACTGGGTGCAGGCCTACGCCAACTACCTGAAGCAGTACGCGGCCGACTACTCGGCGGCGGGCGACCCGCTCACCTACGTCGGGCCGGAGAACGAAGCCAACCTGTCCACCAGCTACGACAGCATGCAGCTCACGCCGGCGCAGACGGCCCAGCTGCTCGACACCCTCGGGCCCACCATGGCGTCGTCCGGGCTGTCCACCCAGGTGGAGTGCTGCGCGACCGAAGGCTGGGACTTCGCGCAGCAGTACGCCTCGGCGATCGAAGGGAACTCGACCGCGCTCGCCGACACCGCGGTGTTCACGTCACACGGCTACACCGAGGCGCCCACGACACCGCTGTCCGGCTGGTCCAAGCCCGCCTGGGAGACCGAGTGGTCCACCTTCGAGAGCTGGGACGGGGCCTGGGACGACGGCACCGACGCGTCGGGGCTGACCTGGGCGCAGCACATCTTCGCCGGCCTGGACAGCGCGAACCTGAGCGCGTTCCTCTACTGGTGGGGCTCGTCCACCCCGTCGGGGAACGGCGACAACGAGAGCCTCATCCAGATCAACGGCTCCAGCGTGCTCCCGTCCGGCCGCCTGTGGGCTTTCGCCAACTTCAGCGACTACGTCCGGCCGGGCGCCGTCCGCATCGGGGCCACCACCGCCGACGGCAACCTGACGCTCGACGCCTTCAAGAACACCAACGGGACGATCGCGATCGTCGCGCTGAACACGGGAACGGCCGCCGATCCGGTCACGTTCTCGCTCAGCGGCACCGGCACGCCGAACGGCGCGACGGTGACTCCCTGGCTGACCAACGCCTCCAACGACGCGGCCGCCCAGGCCACGACCACCGTGTCAGGCGGCGCGTTCACCGCGACGCTGCCGGCCCGCTCGCTGGTCACCTACACGGTCGGGACCACCGGCTCTGGCGGGTCGGGAAACACGGTCACCGTCACCAACCCCGGCACGCAGACCTCCACGGTCGGCACCGCGGCCTCGCTGCAGGTCCACGCCTCCGACTCCGCGTCAGGCCAGACCCTGACCTACTCGTCCACCGGACTCCCGGCGGGCCTGTCGATCAACTCCGCCAGCGGGCTGATCAGCGGTACGCCCACCACCGCCGGCACCTCCTCGGTCACGGTGACCGCCAAGGACGCCACTGGGGCCTCAGGGTCCGCCTCCTTCACCTGGACGGTCAATTCCTCTGGAGGGGGTGGTGGCGGCTCCTGCCAGGTGGTGTACACCACGACCGATCAGTGGACCGGCGGGTTCACCGCCAGTGTCACGATCACCAACACAAGCTCGGCGGCGATCTCGAGCTGGACGCTGAAGTTCACCTTCCCCGGCGACCAGCACATCACCAGCGCGTGGAACGGCAACGAGACGCAAAGCGGTGAAGCGGTGACGATCACCAACGAGAGCTACAACGGCACGATCGCGGCCGGGGGCAACACGTCGCTCGGGTTCCAGGGCACCTGGACGAACAGCGACGCGGCGCCCACGGCGTTCACGGTCAACGGCAACACGTGCACGACGTGACCATCGGATAACCCCATACGGCCGGCCGCGCGACCCATCCCCCCGGGGGCGCGCGGCCGGCGCGCCCGGCGTAGCGTCGGCGGCGGCAACTGTTCTGTCGTTTTGTACGTTCTGTCGTCCGGAGGGACCCGCATGCGGTTCGGAATCAAGACACGGCCCGAGCACCAAGCCTGGGAAGAGATACGCGACGTCTGGGTCGCGGCCGACGAGATCCCGCTGTTCGAATCCGCGTGGAACTGGGACCACTTCTACCCGCTGACCGGGGACCTCACGGGACCGAACTTCGAAGGCTGGACGATGCTCGGCGCCATGGCTGTCGCGACGCGCCGGATCCGGATCGGCTGCCAGGTCACCGGGATGGTGTACCGGCACCCGGCGGTGCTCGCCAACATGGCCGCGACCGTGGACATCATGTCTGGCGGCCGCCTGGAGCTCGGCGTCGGCGCCGCGTGGAACCAGATGGAGTGCGACGCCTACGGGATCACCCTGCCGCCGCTGAAGGAGCGCTTCGACCGGTTCGACGAAGGCGTCGAGGCGATCACCATGCTGCTCACCCAGACCGTCTCGAACTTCTCCGGACAGTACGTCCAGCTCACCGACGCGCGCTGCGAACCCAAGCCGGTGCAGCGGCCGCACCCGCCGATCACCATCGGCGGCACTGGCCGCAAGCGCACGCTGCGGACGACGGCGCGCTGGGCGCAGCAGTGGAACTCACTCGGCCGCGAGGGCACGGCGCAGTGGCGCGAGCTCAAGGGCGTGCTGGCCGGGCATTGCGCGGACATCGGCAGGGACATGAGCGAGATCACCTGCTCGGTCAACCTGCGCTACGAGGGCGATTTGGACGACGTGGTCGCCCAGGCGGCGGCCTGGCAGGCCGCCGGGGTAGACCTGGCGATCGTCGGCCTGCCGACGCACTGCAAGCCGGAGTCGCTCGAGCAGCTGGCCGCCGCACTGGAGCAGTTCGCCTGAGCCGGTGATCAGGGTCTGCGGGGCTGCGCCGCCAGGCGCTCGTGGAGGGAGCGGCTCGCGTCGGCCATCAGCGGGGGCACGCCGAGTTCGGAGAGCATCTGGGCGGCGGCCTCCATCTCGGCGCCGCGGCGGACCGCGTGCTGGCGCGTGCCCGTGACGATCCTGTCGACAGTGTCGGCGCTGGATCTGGCGAGCTCTTCGGCGATGTGCTCGCGCAGCCAGTCCTCGTCGCCGGCGGCACGCGCGGCCTCGAGCGCTTCGACGATGGACGCCGCCATGCCCTTGTAGAAGACGCTGCGCAGCAGCTTCTTCGTGGCGGCCAGGCCGGCCGGGCCGTCGAGCACCTCGACGTCGGCGCCGTACCCGCGCAGACGCACCGCGACTACGTCCGCTGCCTCGCCGCTCGCGAGCATCGGCACTTTCAGCCCTTTGCCGGGGACTGGTGCCATCATCGCGATGTCGGTGACCGGGATGCCGTGCGTCCTGCCCATCTGGGCGAGTTCCTGCTTGACCCCGGGCGCCGCGGTGTTCAGGTCGGCCCAGATGGCGCCCGGGTGCATGGCGTCAAGCGCCGCCGCGAACGCGGCCACCGCTTCCTTCGCGCTATTGACGCTGAGCACGAGGTCAGCGCCGGTCGCGGCCTCGGCGTCGCTCCCGGTGTCCGTGACGCCGACGGGAGCGGGCACCGCGGGGTCGAACCCGCGAACGACGGCGCCGGCGGCCGCGAGGTCATGGGCGATCAGGGAGCCGGCCTCCCCGAACCCGAGGACCGCGATGACCCCGCTCATCGCGGGCTCCGCGCGCCTCGCGGGCTCAGCCCGCGTCGCGCGGTGTGCTCGCTGCGCTGCTCGCCACCCACGTGCCCCTTGCCCACGCTCACGTAACCGCCTCCCAATCGGTCAGGCGCACCAGGCTCCTTGAAGTATTCGGTGATCAGCTGCCGCTGCCTTTCCAGCAGGCGCTCGAGGTGCGTGTCGAGATCGTCCTCGCCGATCCGCTCGGCTGTCAGGTACAGGTCCATGAGCTGCTCCAGCGCCCCGTCGCCGTGGAGCACCACGTTGCCTTCGTCGTCGAGATCCAGCGGTTCCGCACTGGTGCGCTCAGAGTCCGGCACCGGCTCGAACGGGCCGCGCACCTGTGTGTGCTCCTGCGCCGGGTCAGGCAAGCGCTCCGTCCGTTCCGCGGGCTGCGACTGCGGACGGGGCGGGCCGTAGGCCGGATCGTCAGCGCCGTACTCGGCGGCCGCGTCCAGCGACCGCGGCGCGTCGATCTGGGCAGGCGGAACTTGGGGCCGATAGCCGGACGCGGCCCGGCCGGGGGTTTCCCGCGAGCCCGGGGGCGGCTGCAGCCGCCCCCGCTGCCCATGCGCTGGCTGCCGCCCTTGCGCTGACTGCTGCCCTTGCTCCGGCTGCTGTCCTTGGCCTGGGCGCAGGCTTTGCCCCGGCTGCTGGCGTGGCCCCGGCTGCTGGCGTGGCCCCGGCTGCCGGTCCTGTCCCCGCCTGTCGGACCCGCGCGGGCGCGGTGCGGGCTCGTCCTCGTGGATCACGTACGCGTAGACGCCGCCGTGGACGGGCTGGGGGTGCCCGTCCGGGCCAGCGCCGAAGGCCGGGTCGTGGTATCCGTTCGCGGTGGCGGGGTATCCGTCCGGGCCGTAGTGCCCAGGCGCGTCCGCGGCGTAGGGCTGTGACCCGGGCCGCGGGCCTGGCCCGGACCGCTGTCCGTATCCGGGGGCGGCGTCGTAGCCAGATGCGTGCGGGTAGCCGGGTCCGTGCGCGTAGCGAGGATCGGCGCCGTCCGCCGGTCCCGCGCCATACGGATGGCCAGCTGGCGGCTGATCAGGGCGGTACCTGTCCTGCGGCATGGAGCCGGGGGCACCCGGGTAGCCAGGGCCGGCGGCATAACCCGGACCTTGGGGGTATCCGGCGGGGCCCGGCTGGTACGCCGCAGGGCCGGGGCCGCCCGGGTAGAAGCCTGGTTGGGCATCTGGATAGGGCG
>Ga0335073_10010434_pt1 | contig 13057 bp, 11 predicted proteins | sample Lox_Sample_22_FD_207093 | JGI IMG/M metagenome (GOLD analysis project Ga0335073, IMG submission 207093) | Soil microbial communities from Loxahatchee National Wildlife Refuge, Florida, United States - Lox_Sample_2.2 | ecosystem: Environmental > Terrestrial > Soil > Wetlands | place: USA...
GACGATCTCGAGGGGAAGGAGGGACGGCGGACTGATCAGCGAGAGAAAGTACAGGAAGATGAACGGCAGGAGCACGGGGGTGATCGCGACCGCCGGGTTGCGCGAGATCCACCGCCAGCCCACGACCCCGAACGCCGGCAGCGCACGGCCCCGCGTCGGGACGTTCGGGAACTCGTCTACCGCCGTCGCCAACTACGCCGCCCGCACGGTCCGCCGTGCCCAGTAGATCGCGAACAGGAAGACCGCCACGGTCTCGACCCCGAGGCCCGTGACCGCGAGAACGATCTGGTCCGAGGAGAGGGTCGTCGCGCCGATCGCCGACTGCACGAGCGCCGCCGCCGCGCTCGGCGGAAGGAGCAGCGCGATCGGCCGCACGGCGGCCGGGAACAGGCCGAGGGGGTAGAACACCGGCATCAGGACCCCGAAGATGTTGAAGAACAGGCTCGAGTACGCCCAGATCGCGCGGTTGTCGAGGAAGAACGTCGAGAAGATGTAGCCGGTGCTCGCCGCGAACAGCCAGACCGTCGCCGCGAGCGCGAGCAGCAGGAGCCCCACCTCGAGGTCGAGCGGCACGACGATCGCCGCCAGGATGCCGAGGAACACGGTCGGCGTGAGGTAGATGACGAGGATCCCGACCGACATGCCGAGGAAGTACGACTCCGGCATCATCGGCCCGGCGAGATAGAGGTCGGTCGCCTTGTGGTCGATCCGCAGGTACGCTGCTTCGTTCAGGACGCGCTGCCCCATCGTGAACGTCGAGAAGATGATCGCGCCGACCAGAGCGATCGAGAACAGCGCCGGGTTCAGGATCAGGACGAAGATCAGGATGATCCCCGGGACGACCATCGACGTGAGCATCGCCATCCGCTCGTTCCCCTGGACGAGCACCTCGGTCCACAGGAACGCCAGCGTGCCCGCGAACGGCCGGGACGGGCCGTACGCCGCGTCATTCGGCATCGATCGACCGCCCTACCGCGCGAAGGAACGCTTCTTCGAGCGTCACCGGGCCGACGGTCGCCATCAACTGGGACTTCACGGCCACGTCCATCAGCTCCCCGAGCACATCCGGGCCGAGGATCACGGTGAGCGCTTTGCCGTCGATGACGCAGTGCCCGAACGATCGGAACCGCTCGACCTGAGCCGCGCCCTCGGGCATCTGCACCTTGAGCGTGCCACCGACCGAACGCTTCAGGTCGTCCGCGGTGCCGCTCGAAAGGACCCGCCCCTGCTCGACGATGTAGAGCCGGTGGCTGAGCACTTCGGCCTCGTCGAGGTAGTGGGTGGTGAGCAGGATCGTGGACCCCTTCTGCGTGAGCGAGCGCAGGGAGGCCCATACGTCCCGCCGGGCGAATGGGTCCATGCCGATCGTCGGCTCGTCCAGGAACAGGAGCGGCGCCTCGGTCGCGATGACCGTCGCCACCATCGTGCGCTGCCGCTGGCCACCGGAAAGCGTGACCGAGAGCCGGTCGGCGCAGCTGGACAGGCCCATCCGCTCCACCGCATCCTCGGTCCGCGCCTTCGCGGTCTCGCGGGAGAATCCGCGGGCCCGGAGGTACGTGTAGATCTGCTCCCGGGGCGAGAGGTGAAAGAACGGCTTCCCTTCCTGGGGAACGACCGCGATGTACGGCCGCGCCTTCTCGGGCGAGCGCGCGATGTCGACCCCGAACACCTCGACCGACCCCGAGGTGGGCCGCAGGAGCGTGGAGGCGATCTTGAGGAACGTCGTCTTTCCGGCGCCGTTCCGGCCGAGCAGCGCGACGCGCTCACCCCGCCGCACCTCCATCGAGACGCCGCTGAGCGCCTCGACGGGGGCGGTGCCCCGCGACTCGTAGATCTTGCGGAGGTCGACGCTCCGGAGGGCCTCCCCGCTCATGGGCGGGCGAGGACCGAAGCGCGATACTTAACCGAGCGGAGTTCCGAAACCGATGCGTACGTCGCGCGCCGTGGAATCCCGGCGCACGACAGCGACCTCGCCGATGGCGATGGGGTCGTCGTCGAAGACCGTCCGTCTAGTGGCCACCGCAGCCGCAACCGCCGCCGTTCTCGGAGTTGCTTCCGCAGGACCCGCATCCACCCGAGAGGCCGGCCGCGTCGGGCTCGGGGAGCGTGGGGTTCGTGATCTTGAATCCGGATTGCTTCAGGTCCTCGACATAGTCGATGACCGCCCCGTCGACGAACTTCGTGCTGGTCGGGTCGACCAGCAGCGCGAATCCCTCGACCTTGAGGACCTCGTCGTCCGAGCGCGGCTTCGCGAAGGCGAGTCCGAACTGGACCGCGCTCCCGCCGCCGCAGCAGCCTCCGCCCCCGGGCTGAGCGTACACCCGGACCCCGATCTCGGGCTTCTGCCCGCGGATGAGGGTCTTCACTTGCTCGACGGCGGCCGGGCGCATCTCAACGTGGACGGACATGGGCGGTGCCTCACGAGAAGGACCGGGCCCGAGCCCATAAGCTCTCTGACGCGCTCGCAGCGACAGTTTCGGCCGAGCGGTCGGTTATTCCCTCGGGGTGACAAAGTAGCGCACGGCGTGACAATCCGCCCGGCGGTCCCGGGGGGCTACGGTTCCGGGCGGTCCGGTGGAAGGTCGAGCTCGGACAGTTCTTCGTCGGTGGGGGTCCCAATATCGGGGAGCTCCCGGGTGCCGGTGAACGTTTCGGGGAGCTCGGTGCTCGTGAGCGGTCGCAGGCCGGGCGCCCGCGAAAGGTCCACGGGCGGGAGGCCCGGGGAGCTCTGTCGCCAGCACAGTTTCGCCAGCGTCTCGACCAGGCGGGGCGGGAATCCGATCGACCCTCCGATCCGCCGGACGTCCTCCTTCGACAGTTCCCCGACGGCCGCCAGCACGACAAAGTAGACCGCAAAACAGAGGAGGACCACGCCGAGCAGTTCGTAGGAGGTGTTCACGGGGAGATACTTGTTCAATCGGGAGATCGCCCCGAACGCGACGATCGCGCTCGCCGTGATGCCGAGGATCGAGCGGACCTGGATCCGGACCCGAACCAGCTTCTCGAGGAAGTACGTGTTGAGCGCGAACGCGGCGATCGAGGACAAGAGGACGGCGACCGACGCGGCGACCAGCCCCTCGCTGGCGGGGAAGATCCCCCACGGTGGCAGGAACAGCAGGACCGCCGCGACGAGCACGGCCACCTGGAGGCCGGTCAAGTACAGCTCCAGGCGCTGTCGTCCGATCGACCCCAGGGTGGTCTGGATGATCTGGCTGAGCGCGAGCGGGATCGCGGCGACCACCAGAATCGCGAGGGGGGTTGCGCCCGGCCCGGCGTAGCGGGCGGTGGAGAAGACGAGCAGGAAATTCGTCCGATACACGACGAGAGCGAGCACGCCCGGTACGAGGAGGATCGACGTGTACCGTAACGCTTGCCAGATCCCCTCTCGAACGGCCTGGAACTTCTCCTGCTTGTGTAAACCGGCGATGTACGGGAACAACGGCGTGCCGACCGCGGCGGGCAACGAGAGAACCAGGACCCGCCACCCGTTCGCGGCCAGGAAGATCGACAGGTTGGACCGTCCGAGCCCCACCTCGACCAGGAGGGGGATCATGTTCGTGACGAGATAGTTCAGGACCAGCGCGCCCATCAGCGGCCAGGCGAACAGAAAGAGCGTCCGGACCTCGGGCCACGAGAACTTCTGCATCTGGCGGACGACCGCCGGAGCGGAGAAGATCGCGGACGCCGTGGCTCCCGCCACGTACGCCGCGGTCATTCCCAGGATCGTGGGGTTGTAGTACACCGCGTAGACGATGAACGGAAGTCGCGCGCACGCCTCGATGAGCGACGGGTACTGCGCGCGAACGGAGTTGCCGAGCCCGATGTACAGCTGGTTGTACACGGTCGAGAAGGACCAGAGCACCGGCAGCGCGACGAAGATACCGAGCGAGGTCAGTTCGACCTGGCTCGTCGTGAGGCCGACCGACGGGGCGAGCGCGAAGAGCGTTGCCCCGGCGAGGGCGACCATCAACATGCGGAACAGGAGGTAGACGGTGGTGTTGTCCGCCGGCTTTTTTCCGCGGGCGAGGAAGAAGGTGTACGCGGTGCCGAGCCGGAGATCCCCGATCCCGTTGATCGAGGACCCGATCAGGAGAAAGAACTGGACCGTGCCGAGCAGCTCGATGCCGGGTCCGGAAAGCCCGAATCGCTTGTAGAAGAACAGCGTGCCGATGAATCCGATCAGCTGCGTCAGCAGTTGGGCGGTGAACACTGCGCCGGAACTGAGGGTCAGCGAGACCGCCTGCTTCGGGACCGCGGGGACCGCTGCCGGAGTCCCCGTCGCAGGGCTCGATGGATCCAAGGACGACCGAGAGACGGAGGCGGGGTACCCTTCTTATGGACTGGGGTGGAAGACGCGCTTTCCCCGCTAGCCGCCGCCGCGGGAGGTCGGCGGGACCTCTTCGGCGCGCGTCTCGTACAGCTCGACCCACACGCCGTCGGGGTCGGACAGGAAGGCGAGGCGTTCGTCGCCTTCCGAGAACGCCGGGATCCGAACGCGACCGCCCAGCGGTTCCAGCCGGCGAATCGCGTCGTCGACGCTGTCCACGCGGAACCCCAGGTGGTCGAGCTCGTCCCCCTCGCGGTACGGGGGGTCGCCCGGATAGAAGTTCAACTCGAGAACGGCACCGGAGTCCGGGTCCTTGAGCTCCTGCCACAGCCCGCCGGCGGCCATCCGACCCGACGGCCCGAGACGGAGCCCGAGACCTTCGGCATAGAACCGGATCGAGCGGGCCATGTCGCGCACCCGGATCCCGGTGTATTCGAGCACGGCGGGGGTTTCGTCTTCCCGGTATTTGAGACGTCAGGTACTCCGGGGGACGGTTTGTGAATCCTCGAGGTTCTTAGGTCGTGCCGCGTGCTGCGGCGAGCGGGGAGGGGGCGTTCACGGACGGTCCGAAGGAGGGGGCGTATCGCGTCGTCCTCCGGAACCGACAGTACCTCGTCTTCCTCGCCTCCTCGAACGCTTCCACGGTGGGCTACTCCGTCTACACGATCTCGATCGTCTGGTTGACCGTCACTCTCTTCCATAACTTCCTCGACGTCGGGGCGGTTCTCTTCGTCGAGTACGCCTGCTACACGGCGACGTTCCTGGTCGGTCCGTTCGTCGACCGTGTGAAGAACCAGCGGACGATCTTCCTGCTGTCGTACCCGGTACAGGCCCTCGCCGTGGCGGTGATCGGGGTCGGCTACCACGACCGGTTCCTCACGATCGAGCTGCTGCTCGCCCTCGTCGCCGGGGTCTCCCTCCTCTGGGACATGAGCTGGGCGGCGCAGAATGCCGCGCCCGGCGTGCTACTCTCCGCAGACGAGCAGTTCGCCGCATCGGGGCTCTCCGGGGCGATCGGTGGGGCGGTCACGATCGTCGGCTACGGCGTGGGCGGGGTACTGCTGCTCGTCGTCGGTGCCGAGGGGGGAATGTACCTGTATGCCGGACTCCTGCTGGCGGCAGCGGCGCTCGCACTGCCGCTCCATATCGCGCCGCCCGCGACGACGCCCTCGACCTTCTTCGAGAGCTTCCGCGACGGTTGGAAGCTCGTCTTCGGGGGGATCGGCCGACCGCTCCTGCAGCTCGCGGCCGTCGACGCGATCGAGGGGTTCTTCGTCAGCGCGACCGCGATCCTGATCGCCCTCGTCGCCACCGTGGAGTACGCCGACTCGACCCTCGGCTACGCGCTCCTGTTCACGGCCTCGGTGGTGGGAGGGGTCGTCGCCGGGCTCGCGCTCGGGTCGTGGAACCCGCGGGATCGCGTGGGTCTGGTGCTCGGTGCCTCCCTGGTCGTTGCCGGCGGAGCGTACCTGGTTGCGGTCACGCTGCCTCCGGTCCTGGTCCTCGCGGCGGTCGCGTGGTTCGTCGTCGGGGTGACGACCACCGCGTACTCGAGCGCGAAGTTCGTCTTCTTCCGGGGCTCGGTCGCGCCCGAGCAGATCGGCCGGCTGTTCTCGAACATGTATCTTTTCCCGGGGATCAGCGGTTCGATCGGGGCGCTCGTCATCAGCGATGTCGCGCTCGGCGGAAACCCGACGACCCTCGGGACCGTGGTGGGCATCGGGTTCCTGCTGGCCGGGGCTCTCGCGTTCGCTCTACCGGGCGTCCGGCGCATGCGCTACTAGACCGGCGGGAGGTGGGAGCAGGGGGATTTGAACCCCCATATGCGGGTCTCTCCGCGCGCTCCAGTCAATCGTCACGGGAACGCGAGACGCGTTCCTCCGCAGACCCGTTAATCACAGGGCACCGAGGACGGCGCCCTGACTGGAGCCCGCTGGTCTGCCAAGTTAGCCTATGCTCCCTCCCAGCGAGGGTCAGTCTTCGCGAAGATATCCTTTGTCGTTTCGCGTTGCGGGCCCGTCGGCAACGCTTATGTGAAAGTCTGTTTGTCTGGAATCCAATGACGTTGAACGCAGGACCCCCGCCGTCCGCCGCTCCGCCGGTGAAGCCCACCCGCACCGTCCCGGTGGCCCTCTTCGTGGTCGCTTTGATCGTTGTTGCCGGAGCCGCGGTGGCCATTACGGCCCTCCTGTACACGCCGAAGGCCGCCGGCGCCCCCGGGGACCTGACCGTCACCGATGACCTCGGTCGGACCGTCGAGGTTCCGCGCGACCCGGCGCGCGTCGTGGTGCTCGGACCGAGCATCGTGGACTCGATGTATCGCTTGGGCCTTCGTTCGCACATCGTCGGGGTCGACTGCTACGCGGCCGCGTTCGGCGGGCTGACCGCCGACTACTCCCCCGACCAGGTCGCACTTTGGAACCTGTCGCAGTCGATGTGCGTTCAGATCGACCCGACCTTCGACTTCGAGGCGCTGGTCAACGACACACCGACGCTCGTGATCGCGACGACGATCGTCTCCGTCTTGGCCGTCGAGACGATCTCGACCACGTACAACATCCCCGTGGTAATGCTGCAGCCCGCGACACTGAGCGGTATCGAGGTCGATGTGTCGCTCCTCGGGACGATCTTTGGGCTCGCGTCGAACGCGAGCGCGATCAACCAGCAACTGCAGGTCGAGCTGGGGGCCGCGACCACGTTGGCCACCAACCTCACGGACTCGGGGGCCCTGTTCCCCACCGTGCTCGTCACGTACAGCACGGACAGCAACGGCTACTGGACGTACGGCCCGGGGACGTTCGGGGAGTCACTGATCGAGCTCGCCGACGCGACGAACATCGCGGCGAACGCGACCCTCCCGTACCCCGAGCTGCCGGGCGAGGTGGTGCTGGTCGACAACCCCCAGTTCGTGGTCTACGGGGTCGGGTACGGGCTCAACCTCGCATCGTACCAGTCCGCGCCGTTCTGGTCGGAGCTCAACGCTACCCAGAATGGCCATCTCTACGGGATGGACTCGAACTACCTTACCGAACCCGACCCGACCATGATCCTGGAGGGCCTGCCCGAGCTCATCGCACTGTTCCACCCGGGCGTTTCGGTCTGAACCCTTGACCGAGGGCGCTCCCGGTATCGGGGCGGGGACGCCGCCCCTCCCCGAGACCCGGACGCGCCGTCGGGCGCTCTGGGCCCTAGGCGCCGCGCTCGCCCTCGCGGTCGCGATCCTGTTCTCGCCGGTGATCGGGTCCGTCGCCTTCAGCCCGTGGCTTGTGCTGCGGATCGTGATCTCGGGGGGAGGGGCGATCTTCGCGCCGTGCGCGGCTGGAACGGTTTCCTGCCACGTCGCGACGATCATCGTCTGGCAGGAGCGCGTGCCGGAGGTGCTTCTCGCGGTGGTCGCCGGGGCGGCGCTCGGAATCTCGGGGGGTACGCTGCAGGGGATCTTTCGCAATCCCCTCGCGGACCCGTACCTCCTGGGGATTTCGACCGGCGGCACCCTCGGTGCGTCCCTGGTCTTCGTCTACGGCATCGGGGAAGCCGATGCGAACCTGGTGCTCCCCCTCTTCGCGTTCCTCGGGTGCGTCGCCACGGGCGGCGTGATCCTTCTCGCCGCGCGCGGCCGATATGGCTCGGTCGAAACGTTGCTGCTGACCGGAGTCGCTCTCAACGCCCTGCTGTCGTCCATCCTCACGATCGTGCTGCTGTACAACCCGATCGCCAGCCTGCAGGTCGACTTCTGGTTGCTCGGCGGGCTGGGCAACGCGACGTGGTCCGTCGACGGGGTCGCGCTCGGGGTGGTCCTCGCGGTCGGGGCCATCCTCGCGATCCACGGTCGAGAGCTGAACCTGATGCAGCTGGGGAACGACGTGGCCCAGAGCGCGGGCGTCGACGTGCGCCGAGTACGGGAGCGGCTGCTGCTGTTCACGGCGCTCGCGACCGGGACGGCGGTGGCGTTCACCGGGATCATCGGCTTTGTCGGGCTGGCCGCGCCCCACGTCGTCCGCCGGGTGAGCAGCTCGAACTACCGGATCGTGCTGCCCGGCGCCGCCATCGCCGGGGCCGCGATCCTCCTCGGGGCTCGAGACTTCTCGCTCTGGGTGCTGCCGCTCACGCCGTTGCCGATCGGGATCTTCACGTCAGCCGGCGGGGCGCCGTTCTTCCTGTACCTGCTCTACCGGCGACGCCGGGTGACGACGATGGGGGGACTGTGAACGAGGGACCGGACCTTGCGCCCGCCGTGCGAGTCGAGCACCTCACGGTCCGGTTTGGCGCGCGCGTCGCGCTCCACGACGTGGACCTCACGGTCCGAGCGGGAGAGTTCGTCGCCCTCGCCGGACCGAACGGCTCGGGGAAGACCACGCTGCTCCGGGTGCTCCTCGGTTTCCTTGACCCCGATGCCGGCTCGGCGTCCCTGTTCGGGACGCCCGTGGCTCACCTGTCGGTACGCGAGCGGGCGCGGCGCGTGGCGTGGGTACCGCAGGAAGAGCTCGTGCGCGACGACATTCCGATCTTCGACTACGTGCTGTACGGCCGGTACTCGCGGCTGGAGCCGTTCGGAGGGGAGTCCGACGCGGATCGCGTGCTCGCCATGCAGATCCTGACCGACGTCGGCCTGGCGGACCGAGCCGAGGATGGCATCCTTTCCCTCAGCGGAGGCGAACGGCAGCGCGCCACGCTCGCGAGGGCCCTCGCCCAGGACTCGCCGATCCTCTTGCTCGACGAACCGACGTCCCACCTCGACATCGGCCACCAGCTCGACCTCTTGGACCGAGTGCGGCGGCTGAGCCACACTCGGAACGTCACGGTGATCGCCGCGATGCACGACCTGAATCTCGCCGCACGATACGCCGACCGGATCTTCGTCCTGTCGCGCGGACGGCCGTACATCGACGGTCCTCCTTCCCTGGTCCTCTCCGAAGACCTGCTCGGTCGGGTGTGGAGCGTCGCGGCCGACCTGCGCAAGGACCCCCGCACCGGAACGTCCTACCTGGTCCCCCACCACCTGATCGGAGATGTCGCGTCGTCGGCGATCCCGCCGGACCGCGGGCCGGTCCACGTGGTCGGGGGCGGAGGGGCGGCAAGCCCGTACCTTCGGGAGCTCACCGACCGGGGGTTCCGCCTCACGACGGGGGCGTTGCACCTGCTCGACTCCGACACCGAGACGGCGGAGGCGCTCGGGATCCCCGCGGCGGTCGAGGTTCCCTTCGCACCGCTCGGGGACGAGGTGCGCGCGGCCCACCGCCGCTTCCTCGCCTCCGCGCGCGCGATCGTCGTCGCACCGTTCCTGGTCGGGCCGTCCAACCTCGCGAATCTCGACGACCTCGGAGCGTTCGTGCGGTCGACCCCCATCTTCCTGCTCGCACGGCCCCCGGAGCCGGCGTGGGACTTCACGGGCGGACGTGCGACGGGCATCGAAGAGCAACTTCGCCAGGACGGGGCCCGAACGATGCCGGACCTCCCCTCGTTGCTCGCCGCGCTGGAGAGCGCCCTCGGCCCTTCGTCGAAGCCGAGCTCGGCGTCAGTGGGAACGGCCGCGGGGTAGCGGGGAAACCTCGAACGGGGGCGGGTCGGTCCCCTCGAATTCGGTGAGCAGGCGCGGAAGCTCGTTCTCGAGGACGAAAATCGTGCTCGGAACGCCGACCCGGGACGCTTCGCGCGACTCGGCGGCGACCGCGAACCGCGCGGGTTCGCGTCCGAGGGCCGAACGGGCCGCCAGGAACGCTTCGAGCCCGTAGGCGGCGACCAGTCCCCGGAAGCCACGGCCGAGCGACCGGCGCACCCGTTCCCCCAGGCGGGGGTCCGAGAGGTCCTCTTCCGACAGGGTGCGCACGCGAACGAGCGCCGGCGCGAGGGCGACGATCCCCTCGAGGTCGGCCACCTCGACCAGCGTCCCTTTCGTCCCGCCGCGGGCGACGCGCCCCCGGGAGGGGCCGCGAGGGTCGGGACGGGCGGAGAGGAGACCGTCCACGAGCTCGAGCGACACGACATCTCCCACGGAGACCGGGCCGAGCGCGACCGCGCGGGCGCTTCGGATCACGTGGAGGCGCTGGATCCGACCCTGAACGTCCTCCGAGAGGCGTCCGAGCGCGTCGTGGAGCCACGCGACGCCCCGAACGGTCGGCCGGTAGCGACCCCCGCGCTGCTCCACGAGCCCGCGACGGCCCAACGCTCGGTACGTGTGCGAGGCCGCCTGCACCGTGAGTCCGAGGGTGTCGGCGATCGGTCGGAGCTGGGTCGGCTCGAGCGTCGTGCACTCGTACAGGAAGAGGAGCTCGGTGATGGAGCCGCTCCGCCGCAGCCCCGCCAGCCCCTCCGCCGGACCGTGGCTCGCCGACCGGGCCATCGGGGAACCGAGGCGCCCGAGGATTAAACGTCTTTTTCGTGAGCGCGCAAACCGGCTTTATGCGGCGCGCGCCCGCGAGGGGCCGCGGCCGGGGGTCTTCTCGTCCGCGCTGCGACGGACGTCGCGGATGCGGTCGCGGATCCGCGCGGCCTCTTCGAAGTCGAGCCGCTCCGCCGCGAGCCGCATCTCCTCCTCGAGATTTGCGAGCAGGAGCGGGAGCCGGTCCTTCCACTTCTTCCCGAGTCCCGAGGTCGAGAGGTCGCCGGACATCGCTTCGTCCTCGGGGCCCAGGAGCGCCCGGACCTCCTTTTGGATCGACTCGGGGACGATGTGATGCTCGGCGTTGAACGCGATCTGGGCGGAGCGGCGGCGCGCCATCTCCTCGATCGCGCGGGCCATCGAACCGGTGACCCGGTCGGCGTACAGCACGACCTTTCCGTCGACGTTGCGGCTCGCTCGCCCCGCGGTCTGCACGATCGACGTCTCGCTCCGCAGGAACCCTTCCTTGTCGGCGTCGAGGATCGCGACGAAGCTCACCTCGGGGAGGTCGAGCCCTTCGCGGAGGAGGTTGATCCCGACGAGGACGTCGAACCGGCCCACCCGGAGGTCGCGGAGCACCTCGACGCGCTTCAGCGTCTCCACCTCGGAGTGGAGGTACCGGACCTTGAATCCCTGGTTCGAAAGATAGTTCGCCAGCTCCTCCGAGGTCGCCTTCGTCAGGGTCGTGACGAGGGCGCGGTCGCCGCGCGCGATGGTTTGGCGCAGCTCCGTAGCGAGGTCGGCAATGTGTCCCTTGAGCGGTCGCACTTCGATCGGCGGGTCGACGAGGCCGGTCGGGCGGATGATCTGCTCGACAACCCCCTTCGACGCCTTCCGCTCGAACGGCCCGGGCGTCGCCGAGACGAAAACGAGCTCCGGGACGTGTTCCAGGAACTCGGGAAACCGGAGCGGTCGGTTGTCCCGACACGACGGCAGCCGCCATCCGAACTCGATGAGGTTGTCCTTGCGGCTCCGGTCCCCCTTGTACATCCCCTGGAGCTGGGGGACCGTCGCGTGGGACTCGTCGAGGAAGACGAGGACATCGTCGGGGAAGAAGTCCATCAGCGTGTACGGCGGCTCGCCGGGCTTTCGGCCGGAGAAGTACCTCGCGTAATTCTCGATCCCGGAGCAGTAACCCGTCTCCCGGATCATCTCGAGGTCGTAGTCGACCCGCGCGTTGAGCCGCTGCGCTTCGACGATCTTCTCGTGCTGGCGAAGTTCCCGGACCCGGCTCTCCTTCTCCTTCTCGATCTCGCTCAGTACCGCGCGCACTCGCTCGTCGACGGTGAGGAAGTGGGTGGCGGGGAAGATCGAGAGGCTCCCGAGGTCCCGCACCTCCTCCTGGGTGACCGGGTCGAGCTCGGCGATCGCGTGCACCGTGCTTCCCTCGAGCACGATGCGGTGGATCGTCTCCCCGGCCCCCATCACATCGATCGTTCCGCCGCGGACGCGGAACCGCCCGCGCTTGAGCTCCATGTCGTTGCGATGGTACTTCATCCGGACGAGGTGCTCGAGCAGCGACTGGCGTCCGATCTCCTGTCCGACCGCGAGCTCCACGACGGACGCGCGGTAATCCTCGGGCGACCCCAGCCCGTAGATGCAGCTCACCGACGCGACGATCAGCACGTCGCGTCGGGTGAGCAGCGCTTGCGTCGCGCGGTGGCGGAGCCGGTCGATCTCGTCGTTGATCGAGGCGTCCTTCTCGATGTAGAGGTCAATCTGGGGAACGTACGCCTCGGGCTGGTAGTAGTCGTAGTAGCTGACGAAGTACTCCACGGCGTTGTGGGGGAAGAGGGCCCGGAACTCGCTCACCAGCTGCGCGGCGAGCGTCTTGTTCGGGCTCACGACGAGGGTCGGGCGCTGCAGACGCGCGACGGTGTGAGCCATCGTGAACGTCTTGCCGCTGCCGGTAACGCCGAGCAACGTGACGTACTTCTCCCCGCCCTCGATGCGCCGGACGATCTCGTCGATCGCCTTCGGTTGGTCGCCCTGGGGGAGGAGATCGGTCTCCAACTGGAATCGGCCCGGCAGGGCCGGTTTGGAGGACCCGGATTCCACGCCGACTCTCACGCCGGCCTCCCGTCGCGGGACGCTCCGTACCCGTCCGGGTCGATCGTGACGGGGGAGAACCCGAGGCCGCGGAGCATCTCCCGCATCTCCGACGCCATCGGTTCGCCCCGCAGCCGCGGGACCTCGGCCGGTTCCACCTCGACCCGCGCCCCGGTCCCGCGCGTTCGCACGCGGACCTGCCGGAAGCCCCGGTCGTGCAGCCACTGTTCACCGGTCTCGATGCGCCCGAGGAGTTCGGCCGTGATCGGGTCGCCGTGTGCGACGCGGGAGGCGAGGCAGGC
>Ga0335073_10010436_pt1 | contig 13055 bp, 13 predicted proteins | sample Lox_Sample_22_FD_207093 | JGI IMG/M metagenome (GOLD analysis project Ga0335073, IMG submission 207093) | Soil microbial communities from Loxahatchee National Wildlife Refuge, Florida, United States - Lox_Sample_2.2 | ecosystem: Environmental > Terrestrial > Soil > Wetlands | place: USA...
CGGCATCAACGTGCGAAGCGTCTCCGCCGCATCGCCGACGAGATTCACCTCCATCGGGTAGCGCAGGCTCAGCATTTCCGGCGCCACGTCGATTTGAACCGCCCGTGCGGCGCCCTCTTTGGGCAGGAATTCCGAATAGGGAAAGCCTGAGCCGACGACGAGCAACGTGTCGCATTGGCTCATCAGGTCCCAGCTCGGCTTGGTACCCAAGAGACCGATCGGACCGGTGACCCATGGCAGGTCGTCCGGCAGGACCGCCTTCCCCAGCAGCGCCTTGGCGACGCCGGCGCCGAGCCGATCGGCGATCTCGATGACCTCGTCGGTGGCGTTGAGCGCGCCGGCGCCTACCAGCATCGCGACTTTCTTGCCGGCGTTGAGGACTTCCGCCGCCGCTTTCAGCTCGCGATCGTACGGGACCGTGCGCGGCGCGGCATAGCCCAGGCCGGAATGGAGCGTACCGTGGGCGCGGGGCGGGTCCTCGTAGTCCAAATCCTGAAGGTCGTTCGGGAAGATGAGGGCCGTCACGCGCCGCTCGGCGAGCGCAATGCGAATGGCGCGGTCGGTGACGTGCCGGACCTGCGTTGGCATCGTTGCGGTCTGGACATAGGCGCCGGCCACGTCCTTGAACATGGATGGCAGGTCGACCTCTTGCTGATAATGGCCGCCGAGTGCGGTCCGCGCCTGCTGGCCCGTAATGGCCAGGACCGGCATATGGTCGAGCCGGGCGTCATAAAGGCCCGTGATGAGATGCGATGCCCCGGGGCCCGATGTCGCGATGCAGACGCCAAGCTCGCCCGTGAACTTTGCATGGGCCGACGCCATGAAGGCCGCCATTTCCTCGTGGCGACATTGGACGAACTCGATCTTGCCTTTGGCTCGCTGCAAAGCGCCGAAAATCCCGTTGATACCGTCGCCGGGATAGCCATAGATGCGGCGCACGCCCCATTGATGCAGTCTTTCGACGAAATAGTCGCCTACTGATCCACCCATGGGGATGCTCGCTTCGTTGGTCGCCTGCCTCGTTGCAACGGGCGCCGCGCGGCCGCGGTTCCAACCATCGTTGGTTGCGCCGATTTCAGCCATTTGGCCATGACGAGGCCTGCCAGTCCGGCGATCGCGGCAAGGGTGATGCCAGGGTGCCTCGTCACCGAGGCCATTGCGGAGCGGCTTCGCGCCTCTTTGTCGAAGCGCCCGTGCGCGGCGAAGTCACCGTCGACGGACGTGAACAGGTTGACGGGTGCATCGGCCGGGAGCGGTTCGTCGGTCAATTGCCCCTCGTATCCCGCGGTCGCCAAATAGCGATCGAGCACGCCGGGCACCACTCGATTGGCAAGGATCGCCTCCATGGTGGACGGACCAAACCACACCTCGCGGCGTGAGGGATGAGTGGCGGCAAAGACGATGGCGCGCGCGGCGGCTTCGGGCTGATAGACCGGCGGCACCGGCCGTGACCGCCGTCCCATCTTATTGAGCGCCCAATCGAATTGGGGCGTATTCACCGCGGGAAGCTGCACCATGACGAGCTTGATCGCGCTTCCCTCATGCAGCAGCTCCGACCGCAACGCGTCCGTGAAGCCACGAACCGCGTACTTTGCTCCGCAATAGACGGACTGGAGAGGGATCGCGCGATAGGCCAGCGCCGAGCCGATATTGACGATGGTCCCCCGGTCGCGAGGTCGCATCCGGGCCAAGGCGGCCATCGTGCCATGAACTTGACCGAGATAGGTCACTTCGGTACCGCGACGGAACTCGTCGGCCGTGATCTTTCGCACCGGCGCAAAGACGGTCGCCATGGCATTGTTGATCCAGATATCGATCGGACCCAGCTCGCTCTCCACCCGTGTGGCGGCCGCGTCCAGGGCCGAAAAGTCGGCGACGTCGACGGGAATTGGTAGGGCCCTTACGCCATGCTGTCGGATTTCCTCCGCGGTCGCCTCGAGGCGCGCAGCATTGCGCGCCAACACGGCCACGTCCCAGCCACGTTTCGCAAATTCGCGGGCGGTAGCGCGGCCAACCCCGGCGCTTGCGCCGGTGATCGCGACGATCATGGCATTTCCCCGCGAACGCCCATCGCCGAAAGGAACGGACCCGAGCTGCGGACGGGGTTTCGCTCTGGCGAGAGCTCGATCTTCGCGCCGTCACTCGTCCGCATGATTTTCGCCGACCATCCGCGCGCTCTCCGCTCACTCGAAGAATGAACGGGGGAACACAGGGACGGTTCCGCCGCCTCATCCCGGGAACGAGGCGGCAAGCGGAAAGTCGCGTGGTGAGAACGAGGTCAGGTGCGCGCGGATTTGCGTGCCTCGAGCGCCATGGCGATGAGCGAAGCGCCGCCGAACACCATGTCAATCCCGACAAGAAGGCCAAACGCCCAGACCAGAGTCCCCGGAAATCCCGCAATGATAACGCCGGCGAGGATCAGGTCGACGATGCCGTTCACCATCATCCACTCCCATTTGCCGGACAACTCGCGGCGATGGGCGAGCGCCAGGGCGACGATGAAGATGCCGTCGACAATGAAGAAGGCCGTCAGCACATAGGTCAGCGTCACCAGGCCTTGGAGCGGATTCCACAGCAAGACGGCACCCGCGACGATGGCGACGAGGGCCGACAGGATGGACCAGCCAAATCCGGGCGCGTGTCGCGCCCTCAGCGTCACGACGAGGCTGATGGCCCCGGCGAGAAGGAACAGCCACCCCAGGAAGACCGTTGCAACAAGGCCCGCGAGAGGCGGAACGATCATCGCGGCAAGCCCCAGCACGGTCAGGACGATGCCCTCGATCAAGAAGACGCCCCAATGGTCACGGATTGATCGGGCGAGAGAGTCCGATCCTTGTGACGTAGCCGATGGCTGTATCGAAGACATGGAACGCCTCCGCACGGTCGGATCGAGGGGCCGCCAACGCGCAATGGCTAGATGGGGCGGCCGGTGATCGAATCCAAATCAAGCCGCGCCCGAGGCCCCGGCGGTCGGTCGATCGGCGAGACAAGCCATTGCAATCGCATTGTATTTCGGCAGCGAAATAAATCCTGCCCCAGGGGGCGGCGGCACAGAGATTGCCGGGACGATCGAGACGGGGCGGATCCGCGCGGCACAGCACGAGGATCATGATGGAAATCCGGGTCGGCTATGAACTGATCTACGAATGCCCGCAACCGACGCCGATGATCCTGACATTGCACATCCATTTCACCCGTGCTTCCGATATCGTCTATCCCGACCATCTGAAGACCGATCCCTCGGTGCCGCTGGCGGGGTACCGCGACAGCTTTGGCAATTGGTGCACCAGGATCGTGGCGCCCAGCGGCCGAATTCGCCTGTCCGCCAGCGCTATCGTCAAAGACAGCGGAACGCCTGACCCGGTCGTGGCGGGCGCCTATCAGCATCAAATCCAAGAATTGCCCGAAGAAACCCTGCTGTTTCTCTTGGGCAGCCGATACTGCGAGACCGATCGGCTGTCCGAGACGGCGTGGACTCTTTTCGGTCACGCTCCCCTAGGATGGGCACGGGTTCAGGCTATCTGCGATTTCGTCCACAGCCACATCAAATTCGGGTACGAGCATGCGCGCCCCACCAAGAGCGCCTTCGACGTGTTCAGCGAGCGGACCGGGGTCTGTCGCGATTACGCCCATCTCGCGATTGCCTTTTGTCGCTGCCTGAACATCCCGGCACGGTACTGCACCGGCTATCTGGGTGATATTGGCGTGCCCCCGCCCCCCGAGCCGATGGATTTCGCGGCCTGGATCGAAGTCTATCTCGGCGGCGCGTGGCACGTTTTCGACCCCCGCAACAACCAGCGACGGATCGGCCGGGTGCTGGTCGCGCGCGGCCGCGACGCGGCCGACGTCGCGATCGCCAGCACGTTCGGCCCCGCCACGCTGACGAACTTCTCAGTCGTCACCGAAGAAGTCCGTGCGGTCGGCACGTCATAGCATCATCGTCGCTGGCGGTATTCGCACGCGTACGACCCCTAAGCGCCGCGCTCAGCGAGGCGAAGCCGGGAAGAACTGGTTCTCCGGGCGTGGCAGACCCAGATTCTCACGCAGGGTCGCGCCCTCGTAGTCGCGATGGAACAGCCCGCGGCGCTGCAACTCGGGCACCACCCGCTCCACCACGTCGTCGAGACCCATGGGCAGATATGGAAACTGAAGGGTGAACCCGTCCGAGGCCCGCGCCTCGATCCATTCCTCCATTTGATCGGCGATCATCTTGGGCGTGCCGAGCATGGCAAGGCCGCCGTGCCCGCCGAGCCGCTGCGCCACTTGGCGCACGGTCATGTGCTCGCGACGCCCCAAGGCCAAGGTGCGGTCGCGGCCACTCTGCGAAGCGTTCGATTGCGGGATGTCCTCGGGGATCGGCGCATCGGGGTCGAGCTTGCGGGCGTCCAGTCCCAAGGCGATCGACAAGCTGGCGATGGCGGAATCGTAGTGCACCAGCGAGTCCAGCTTGGCCCGCTTTTCGCGTGCCTCGTCCAGTGAATCACCGACATAGATCATGCAGCCGGGCAGGATCTTCACATGGTCCGGGTCGCGCCCGGACTTCTCCGCGCGCGCCTTGATGTCGGCGGAGAATTCGCGGGCTTCTTCGATGTCGCGCATGCCGGTGAAAATGGCTTCCGAGGTTTCGGCGGCGAGTTGGCGCCCGGCATTGGACGATCCGGCCTGCACGATGACCGGCCAGCCCTGCGGCGGCCGCGCAATGTTGAGCGGCCCGCGCACGTTGAAATATTTCCCTTTGTGATTGAGCGCGTGCATCCTTTCCGGCTCGAAATAGACGCCATGCTCGGTATCGCGGACAAAGGCGTCGTCGGCGAATGAATCCCATAATCCCGTCACGACATCGAAGAACTCGCGCGCGCGCACATAGCGCTCGTCGTGTTCCATCTGGTCCTCGTGGCCGAAATTCTTCGAGGCGTCGGGATTGGAGGTGGTCACGATGTTCCACGCCGCGCGGCCGCCCGAGATGTGGTCGAGCGAGGCAAAGCGCCGCGCGACGTGATAGGGCTCGTCATAGGTGGTCGAGCCGGTCGCCATCAATCCGATATGCTTCGTCGCCATCGCGAGCGCGGAGAGCAGAGTAAACGGCTCGAACGAGGTCGGCGTCGCCGAGCGCTTGAGCGCGTCCATCGGCATGTTGAGCACGGCCAGGTGATCGGCCATGAAGAACCCGTCGATCTTGCCTTCCTCGAGCTTCTGGATGAGGCGCACGATGTGGGCGAAGTTGAAATTGCCGTCGGGCCAGGCGCCCGGATAGCGCCAGGCGGCCGTATGCAGGCTCACCGGGCGCATGAAAGCGGTGAGGTGCAGTTTGCGCCGTCCGTTGCGGTTTGACATTCGACTTCAGCTCCCACGCCATATATGTGTGACCGCGCCGCGCGAGCAGTTTAGCTCAGGGCGCGTGACCTCATAAACACCCATCTCCATGCCGGCCGTGCGGAATTGCGTCTTGGATCGGCGCGACGCAGGATATGCGCCGCACTTTGGCGGAGGAGGGCTTTCATGCCCGGCAAGATCCGTGTCGGAATTGGCGGCTGGACGTATGAGCCCTGGCGCGGCGTCTTCTATCCGAGCGACCTGCCGCGCAAGCGCGAGCTCGAATATGCGAGCCGCCACCTCTCTTCGATCGAGATCAACGGCACCTATTACTCGACGTTCAAACCCGCGAGCTGGGCCAAGTGGCGCGAGGAGACGCCCGAAGGGTTCGTCTTCTCGATCAAGGCATCGCGCTATTGCACGAACCGCAAGGAGCTTGCCGGCGCCGGCGAGGCGGTCGCGCGCTTCGCGGCCCAGGGGCTTGCGGAATTGGGCGACCGGTTGGGACCGGTCAATTGGCAATTCATGGCGAACAAGAAATACGACGCCGAGGATTTCGACGACTTCCTGAAGCTGCTGCCGCGCGAGGTCAACGGGCTGCCGCTTCGCCACGCGCTCGAGATCCGCAACGCGACGTTCGCTGATCCGCGCTTTTACGAGCTCGCGCGCCGGCACAATGTTGCGATCGTGTTCGCCGACGATGACGATTTCCCGGCGATCGACGAGCCGACGGCGGACTTCACCTATGCCCGCCTGATGCGGACGAAAGCCGATATCGAGACGGGATATGCCGCTTCCGACCTCGATCGCTGGGCAAAGCGCGCCGAAAGCTGGGCTCGACACGGCGATGTCTTCGTCTATTTCATTTCCGGTGCGAAAGAGCGTGCGCCCGCCGCGGCACAGGCGTTGATGACGCGCGTAGACTGAGCCACGGCGAACCAGGCCAAATTCGTGTTGGTGCCGACTCGCGCGGGCGGGTTACCATCGGCAGATAGCCAACCGCCAAGAAATGGACGGAAACGATGCGCCTGGGAAATCAACTATCGTTGGCAGCTTTATTGGGTGTCTCGGTGCTCGCCGCTTTTGCCACCAACGCGGATGCGGCGAGCCAGGTCGAACGTGGCAAATATCTCGTGACGGTCGGCGGGTGCAGCGACTGCCATACCCCTGGCAGCCTTATGGGAAAGCCCGACATGTCGCGCTATCTGGGTGGCTCCGATGTCGGCTTCGCCATTCCTGGGCTGGGTGTCTTTGTGGGCCGGAACCTGACGCCGGACAAAGAGACGGGTCTTGGCAACTGGACGGCCGCGCAGATCATCACCGCCTTTACGACCGGCAAGCGCCCCGACGGCCGGATGCTGGCGCCGATCATGCCTTACATGGAGCTGAAGGCCCTGTCGCACAGCGACGCGCTGGCGATCGCCGCCTATCTCAAAAGCCTCAAGCCCGTCTCGCACGCGGTTCCCGGCCCGTTCGGGCCGAAGGACAAGGTGACGGTTTTTGTCGAGACTGTGCTGCCGCCTGACGCTTACAACAATATGCCACCGCCGCCGATGGGAGCGCCGCCGAAATAGCCCCGAGACGCACGACTCCCCTTCGTATCGTTGTCCTGGCGGTGTTGGCCGCGCTTGCGGCATGCGCCCCGCACCTTCAGGAGCCGCGGACCTATGTCGTCTATTTCCAGCCCGACAGCGCGACCCTGACAAACGAGGCGCAGAAGGTCGTGGCCACGATCGCCGCGGCCCGCGCCGATCTCAATCCCTCGCGCATCACCGTCGAGGGACGCGCCGACGGGGGCACCCCGCACGACGCGACGCTGGCCGATCAGCGCGCGCGGACCGTTGTCCGCGCTCTTTCCGTGGCTGGCGTCGATGCTGCGATGATGTCGATTTTGCCCAGCGCGCCGCTCTCGGGCGTCACGGGCGTCGCCGCGCACCAGGTCGTTGTCCGGTTCGAGCCGTGATGCCGTCTCAGGGCGTTGCGGCCTGCGGCACCAATTTCGTGACCAGGACCTCGATTGCCGCGATCGACCGGAAGTTTTCCGGTGTGATGTCGGATTGCGGGATCATGATGTCGAATTCGGCTTCAACCGCGAGCATGAGATTGACCATGTCGATCGAGCTCAAGCCGATCGCGGTCAGCCCGTCATCGGGCGAGACCGAGCGGATGATGGAATTGCCCGCGAGGATTTGTTCCACAAGCCGAACCAGCCGACCTCTTGGCGCGAGGGCTGGTCGGTCCGACATCGCTGAGGCTCCTTGGGAAAAACGGCCGCTATATGTGTTCATCGGCGTGCCTTGTCAAGCCGAGGCGGCCCGATTTGGGATAAACCACCGTTAACCAAATTGCCCTATAGAGTGGCGATGACGCGGGACACGGCCAAGCGGGCCGGGCCAAACCATGGCCTTGACGGGGATTTGAAGAGCCGCATGCGCGCCGCCGTCGCCAGCGCCTCGGCGAACGCCGATTCGGTCGATCGCGACGCGCGCTTTCCTGCCGAGGCGATCGAAGCCCTGCGCCGGGAGCGGCTGCTGGGGATCATGGTCCCGCAAGAGCTTGAGGGCGAAAGAGCGTCGCTCCGCGACGTGGTTGATATCTGCTTCGGGCTCGGGCGTGCCTGCTCGTCGACGGCGCTCATCTATGCGATGCATCAGATCATGGTCGCGTGCGTGGTGCGGCACCGGCGCGACAGCGCCTGGCACGAGGAGCTGTTGCGGCGCCTTGCGAGCGAGCAGTTGCTGCTGGCGTCGTCGACGACGGAAGGGCAATCGGGCGGCAACCTTCGGGTCAGCGCGGCGCCGATCGAGCGCGACGGCGCGCGAATCCGCCTCGAGCGCCGCGCGACGGTGATTTCCTATGGCGCGCACGCGGACGCCATCGTGACGACGGCGCGGCGGTCGGCCGATGCGCCGCCGTCCGATCAGGTCCTGGTCGCGTTCCTGAAGGATGACTACGTGCTGGAGCCGATCGTCGCTTGGGACACGCTCGGGATGCGCGGCACGTGCAGCGCCGGGTTCACCTTGCGCGCGTCGGGCTCGAGCGAGCAGATCCTGCCCGAGCCCTATGAGACGATCCATGTCCGGACCATGGCGCCGACGGCCCATCTCGCCTGGGCCGGCGTGTGGGCGGGGATCGCGGCGAGCGCCGTCGAGCGCGCCCGATCCTTCATCCGGCAAGCCGCGCGCCAGGCGGGCGGGCAGCCGCCGCCGGGTGCTGCTCATTACACAAAGGCGGCTCGGTCGCTGCGGCAGTTGCGCGACATGATCGGGGCCACCTTGCGGCGCTTCGAGGCGTCGTCGTCGGATGAGGCTCGGCTGGCATCGCTTGAATTCCAGACCATGATCAACCTGACCAAGGTCGATGCGTCGGAACTCGCCGTCGCCGCCGTCACGAGCGCGCTTCGGGCTTGCGGCCTTTCGGGATACCGCAATGACACCGAGTTCAGCATTGGCCGGCTGCTGCGCGACATCCTGTCTTCTCCCCTCATGATCAGCAATGACCGCATCCTGGCGAACGTCGCCAACACGTCATTGCTGAGCGCGGTTCCGGACTCACTGCACGATTGAGAGCGGCCATGGATCGGCTCGATACGCTTAAGGCTTCGCTGTTCCGGCCGATGGGCGCCGACGGCGTCTATGCGCGAACGGCGCTCTTCGAAGAGATCATCGATCGCCTGTCCGCGCTTGTTTCACAGCATCGTGACCCCAGGACGGAGGTTTTGCGGTTTCCTCCCGTGATGAGCGCCTATCAGCTCGAGAAGTCGGGCTATTTGAAAAGCTTCCCGCATCTTCTTGGCTATGTGGCGGCGCTTCACGGGACCGAGCAGGAGATACGCGCTGCGGTCGAACGGGCCGAGGCGGGCGCCGACTGGCGCTCGTCGCTCGTGCCCGCCGATCTCGTTCTTTCACCCGCTGCCTGCTATCCCGTCTATCCGCTGGCCGCGGCGCAAGGCCGGGTACCCGTCGGCGGGCTCTTGTTCGATGTCGCGTGCGATTGCTTCCGCCGCGAACCGTCGCCTTTTCTCGATCGGCTGCAGTCGTTCCGGATGCGCGAATATGTCGTGATCGGATCGCCCGAGGAGGTGATGGGCTTTCGCGATGGCTGGATGGGGCGCGCGCAAGGGATCGCCGACGCGCTTGCTCTCGCCCATCAGGTCGCGCCGGCAAGCGATCCGTTCTTCGGCAGGACCGGGCAGGTCATGGCGATCAGCCAGCTTCAGCAGGCGCTGAAATTCGAATTATTGATCCCGGTGCGGTCGGCCGGGGAGCCGACCGCATGCATGAGCTTCAACTATCATCGCGACCATTTCGGCACGATCTGGGACATAAGGGACAGCGCGGGCGATGTCGCCCACACGGGATGTGTCGCGTTCGGAATGGATCGCCTGGCGGTTGCGCTGTTCGCGACGCACGGGGTGAGGCTCGACGCCTGGCCGGCAAAGGTCCGGAACGTCCTCGGGCTCTGAGTCCGTCACGGGATGCCGCTCGATCCGCATGCCCGACGGCTGTTGGACATGGTCGCGGCCGGATCAACCGATCCGATTCCCGCCACCATCGAAGCAAGGCGCCGTGCGTTCCGCGCCCTGATGAGCTTCTCGGATGGCGAAGGCGCCACCGCCTTCGTGGAAGAGCGCAGCCTCCCAGGTCCCGATAGTGTCCTGCGCGCGCGCCTCTATCGGCCGCACGACAGTCCCAGCGGGTCTTTGCCCGGGCTCGTCTTCTTCCATGGCGGCGGGCTGGTCGCGGGCAGCGTCGAAACGCACGACCCGATCTGCCGCGTGCTCGCCAACGAGACCGGGTGCGGCGTCGTTTCGGTCGATTATCGCCTGGCGCCGGAACACCCTTTTCCCGCGGCCGTGAGAGATGCCGGCGCGGCGACGCTGTGGGTCATCGAAAATGCGACATCGCTCGGGCTTGATTCGGCGCGGATCGGCGTCGGCGGCGATTCAGCCGGCGCGGCGCTTGCCGCCGTCGTGTGCCAAGGAGCGGGGCCGAGGCCGGCCTTCCAACTGCTCTTGTGTCCGATCACGGATTTTGCCGGCGAGACGCGGTCGCGCCAGGACTTCGCGACGGGATATCTGGTCGACGCGGCGATGGTGAGACGCGACCTCGACCATTATCTGCCGCGCGAGATCGATCCCGCCGATCCGATGGTCTCGCCGTCGCGCGGCCGCGACTTCCGCGATCAACCCCCCGCCTTCATCCATACCGCCGAATACGATCCGTTTCGCGACGAGGGGGAGGACTATGCGCGTCGTCTCGAGGAGGCGGGCATCGCGGTGGCGCAGACGCGCCATCGGGGCATGATCCATCTTTTCTACGCCTTGCCGCGAGCCATCCCCTATGCTCGGCACGCGATGAGGCAGATCGGCGCTGAAATCAAGGCGGCGCTGCGGCAAATCGGACGCGCATGACGGACCGATCCGACATCGAGACCTTGTTGCGCGGCTTCTATGCCGCGCGGCTTCGCGGCGACGTGGACGCGGTCTGCGCCGCCTTTGCCGATGACGCGAAGTTCGAGATCGCCGGCGCGGGCCAGGCGAGCCCGATCGCCGTCATCGCTGTCGGCAGCGACGAAGTGCGTCGCTGGCTCGCGTTGATGATCAAGACATTCCGGATCGCCGATCATTCCATCCTGTCGATGTTGATCGACGGCGCGAGCGCCGCCGTGCATTGGCGGGCGCGCGTCCATTCCCGGGTCACCGGCGCTGCCGTGTTGACCGAGTTCGTCGACCTAGTCCGGATCGAGGAAGGTCGGATTCGCTCTTACACCGAATTTTTCGTTCCGCGGTGAGTCCCGAAATGCGAATCGTTGTAAGACTCGACGCTTCCCCTTAGAGTTGAGCGGTAGCGAGTCGCTAAGTCGTCGAGAAATTTTACAATTTACCATTAGTGGGAAAAGAACTCTTTGGATATGGAAGGAGAAACAAAGACTTAACAAATTGGCCCGATCTTTGCTACGGCATTGTAACAGAGGAAGGCTTAGACGCGTACCGGGCCCGCCCCGGGCAAAAGCGTCAGACGCAAATTCCGTTTAGTCGTTGCCTGAAGGATTTGTGGATGTCCGCGGGGAAAGTCGAGGTCGAAATGGGGGCTTGCTGCACGACCGGCACTGTCGTTCGGAGCGACATCCGGCTGGGGATGACGACCTAAGTCTCGGCCATCGTTTCGTCAATGCGGACTCCAGGCCCGTTGTTGGTGCCAGGACGCGTAGCAACACGAAGAAGAAACGTCGATGCGCGCCGGGTGTGGGAGGTTGGAATGCGGCCGAAGCTTGAGCGCAGCCGTGCGAAGTCGGAGTCATTTGACCATGTTGAAAACGGGGAGAGCGTCGGCGCCGATCGGCGTTTTCTTACCGCTCTCGCGGAGCTGCGTAAGGCAGCGAAGACCCATTCGCCGGTTCTGATCACCGGCGAGAGCGGGACGGGCAAGGAGCTCGCCGCGCGGACGGTGCACTACTCGTCGGCATATCGCGATGGACCCCTTCTCGTCGTGAATTGCGCCGGCATGGCGCCCACCCTCATCGCATCCGAGTTGTTCGGGCACGAGAAAGGCGCCTTCACCGACGCCAAGGAACAGAAGATCGGCAAGATCGAAGCCGCGATGGGCGGTTCGCTCTTCCTCGACGAGATCGGCGACCTGCCGCTGGAGCTGCAAGGCTTTCTGCTCCGGTTTCTCGAAGACAAGACCATCGAACGCGTCGGCGGAACCCGTCACATCAGCGTCGATACGCGGATCATCGCGGCAACCAACGCCGACCTGACACAGCGCGTGGTTCAGGGCCGGTTGCGGCAGGACCTCTATTATCGCCTCAACGTGCTTCCCATCCATCTTCCGCCGTTGCGCGAACGCGGCGTCGATTCGATTCTCATCGCGCGCTATTATCTCGAGAAATTCAAAGGCGAGTTCGACCGACCCGATTTGCGTCTCGACGAGGACGCGGTCGAAGTGATCGGTCGCCACGATTGGCCGGGAAACGTCCGCGAGCTCGTGGCGACATTGCGGCGCGCCGTCGTCATGTCGGAAACCGATGCGATCGGCGCCGCGGCGCTGCGGTTGCGGGTCGCACGGACGGTGAGCATGCCGACCACGCTCCAGGCCAGCGTCGATCATGCCGAACGCACCGCGATCCAGATGGCGCTCATCAAGAACAACGAGAACGTGAACCGTGCCGCGCGCGAGCTCGGCGTCTCGCGCGTGACCCTCTACCGGCTGATGTCAAAGCATGCGATCGTGCTGACGTCGCGTCAGCGACTCGGACCTCGTTACGGAGATTTGGTACAGTAAAATTGAGTCGCGGCGCGCGATGCCCCTTGCAAAATCGTGACACTTGCAAGAAAGCCGCGCGCGGCAGCGATAAAACGACTTGTATTTTGCTAATCGTTTAGGACAATTCCCGACGTCGCGGAGGGGACGACATGGGGAAGCTAGGGCCTCGCTGCAAGTGGACGGTTCTCGCCGTCGCCGCTGCCACGCTGGTCGCGTTACCTGCGCTCGCCGATGATTCGGACTTGGCGACGCAAGTCAAGGCGCTGCAGGACGAGATCGCGGCCCAGCAAAAGGCGCTGCACGACGCGATAACGCAGCAGCAGCAAGCGATCGCCGAACAGCAGAAGAAGCTCGACGAGCTCGAGAAGAAGATCTCGCAGCAGCCGCGTCTGGCGGGAAGCGCCGCGCTCGCCGGCGCGCGCGGCACCGGCGCGCCGGGCTCGGGCGGCGGCCCGCAGGTCTCGCAGAATCAGC
>Ga0335073_10010437_pt1 | contig 13055 bp, 11 predicted proteins | sample Lox_Sample_22_FD_207093 | JGI IMG/M metagenome (GOLD analysis project Ga0335073, IMG submission 207093) | Soil microbial communities from Loxahatchee National Wildlife Refuge, Florida, United States - Lox_Sample_2.2 | ecosystem: Environmental > Terrestrial > Soil > Wetlands | place: USA...
CTGCTCAGAGAGCGGAGGCTCGGGGATTTGAACCCCGGATGGGCGCGAACCCAAACCGCATTAGCAGTGCGGCGCCATAGACCGGACTAGGCGAAGCCTCCCGACAACCCGGTGGGTCCGCCCTAGGGTACCGGTACGGTCCGAGAGCCAGCAAAGCAGTTGCCCCAACCGGATCGTGTCCGGGCCTCAGCGGGCGTCGACGACCTCGTAGTCGCCTCTGGCGTACGCCTCGCGGATCCTGGTCTTGGCGAACTTGCCGACGCTCGTCTTGGGGACCTCGGCAATGAACGACCAGTGCTCGGGGAGCTGCCAGCGCGGCACCTGCTCGCCGAGGAACTCGCGCAGATCGGCGGCGGTCACCGATGCCCCGTCCTTGAGCACCACGGTCGCCAGCGGCCGTTCGCCCCACGTGTCGTCCGGGATGCCGATCACCGCGGCCTCGGCGACCGCGGGGTGGGCCATCAGTATGTTCTCGAGCTCCATCGAAGAGATCCACTCGCCGCCGGACTTGATCACATCCTTGGCCCGGTCGGTGAGCGTCACGAAGCCCAGCTTGTCGATGGTCCCGACGTCGCCGGTGCGCAGCCAGCCGTCATGGAACTTGGCCGGGTCGTCGTCCTTGTAGTAGCTCCCGGTGACCCACGGGCCTCGGGCCTCGATCTCGCCGACCGCCACGCCGTCGTGCGGCAGGACCGTTCCGTCGGGGCCGACCAGTCTGGCCTCGATCGCGCACATGATCCGGCCCGCGGTGTCGCGGTAGCGCCAGGCATCGGGCTCGGGCGTTCCGGCCGGCGGGTGTGCCACGCTGCCGAGCGGGGAGGTCTCGGTCATGCCCCAGGCCTGCAAGATCCGGACGCCGAGCTCCTTTTCGTAGGCCTCCTGCAACGCGTGCGGCACGGCCGAGCCGCCGCAGGGCACCAGCCGCAGCGAGGACAGGTCTCCGCCGTTCGCCCGGACGTGGGACAGCAGCATGTTCCAGATCGTCGGCACGGCGCCCGCGATCGTGGGGCGTTCGGCCTCGATGAGCCGGACCAGCGGCTCCGGCTGCAGGAAGCGGTCCGGCATGATCAGGTCGGCGCCGGCCATCACCGCCGCGTAGGGCAGCCCCCAGGCGTTCGCGTGGAACATCGGCACCACCGGGAGCACCTTGTCCTGCTCCGACAGCGCGAACACGTTGCCCAGGCAGACGCCCATCGAGTGCAGGTAGGCGGACCGGTGGCTGTACACGACGCCCTTGGGGTGCCCGGTAGTGCCGCTCGTGTAGCACATGGCGGCCGCGGAGCGCTCGTCCAGCTCCGGCCAGTCAAACGTGTCGGGCTGGGCCGCGAGCAGGTCCTCGTAGGAGTGCACCTGTCGGCCGCTGCCTTCGAGGCCAGCTTGGGAGAGACTGGGCGTTCCTTCATAGGATTTTGTGACGATGATGTGGCGGATCGCCGGCGCGTGCGGGAGAACCTGAGCCAGCAGCGGCACCAGCGTGGCGTCGACGATCACGACGTCGTCGCCCGCATGGGTCGCGATGTAGCCGATGACCTGCGGGTCGAGCCGAAGGTTCAGCGTATGCAGGACCGCGCCCATCGACGGGATCGCCAGGTAGGCCTCGAGGTGCTCGGCGTTGTTCCACATCAGCGTCGCCACGCGCTGATCGCCGTCGACGCCCAGGCTGCGCAGCGCGTTCGCCAGGCGGGCTGCCCGGGCACCGGTCATTCCGTAGGTCTGCCGCCGGGTGCTCGTTGGGGTGCAGGTCACGACCTCGCGATCGGCGTAGGCCGAGGTGCCGTAGCGCATCAGCGATTGCACCGTCAGCGGAATATCCATCATCGTGCTCTGCACTGCTGCCTCCTCAGTGCCTGCCGGGTGCCATCCCGCTCACGGCCGGCCGCAACGTCCCTGTGGGGGGATAGTGCCACGCTAGCGGCGAAACGTCACTCCCCGCCCGCCACCAGGCAATTCGGCGGGCCGGTCAGGTGTGCGATCACTCGGATTGAAGCTCGGCATCGATCCGGAGTTTGGCCACGGCGCGAGAAACCGTGCTCTTGACGGTGCCGAGGCTCACACCGAGAGCGTCGGCCACCTCCGCCTCGGTCATGTCCTCGAAGTAGCGGAGCACCACGGCGGCGCGCATCCGCTGAGGCAGCCGGTCCACCGCTCGCCGGAGCGTGTCCTGCAGGTCGCTGGTGCCCGAGTGGTCGGCGACGATCTGGTCGGGGATCTCGTCGGTCGGGTACTCCTCGAGCCGGCGCCGCCGCCACCACGAGATGTGGGTGTTCACCATCGCCCGCCGGACGTAGCCGTCCAGCGCCCTGCGATCCTCGATCCGGTCCCACGCCAGGTAGGTCTTGGCCAGGGCGGCCTGCACCAGGTCCTCGGCGTCGGCACGGTTGCCGGTGAGCAGGTAGGCCGTCCGCAGGAGCGACCGCCTGCGCTCGGTGACGTAATCCCGGAAGTCGGGATGACCGTGATCGCGCGGCCGCTGATCGCCCGATCCCGCGCACGCTTCCGCCACGAAGTGATCGCCCCCGACGCTCACATACCAACGGTACCGAGCCAGCGCATGTTACGCGCTGCTACCCCCTGTAACGGCGAGTCGCCTCCCCGAATATAAACGGTAGGAGCATCATGTCGGCCTCGCCGTACCGACGTATATGTATGACCTCGGGCGGGAAAAGGTCAGAACCGCTTGACGCGGGCCGGGCCGGCCCAGGTAAGCATGGTCTTGGGCTGGGCTGATGCCTGGCCGGGGAGGCACGGGCCGGGTTTGTCCGGTCGGGGAGGCGCGGCCGGGCCGGTCGCGCCGGCGGGGAGGATCGACGCCGGGCGGCGAGCCCGGTCGAGCGCATGGGGCCGGATGGACAGTCCGGCAGGGGAGGGCCGATGCTGGAGGTTCACCGGGACTACCGGTGCTGTGATCGCTTCGCGGGCAACGCGACCACCGCGCGCACGTCGCGGCGGCGGATGCTGAAGGCCGCGGTGTTCGGCCCGCAGGATGATCGCACCGAGGAAGCGCCCCGCAGGCGGCCGGCCGCCGGATCGCGCTCTGCCGACCAGCTACCTCGCGCCATCACCGGCATCGTGCGCGATGTCAGCCCGCAGGTGCTCGTGATCGGGAGCGGCGCCGCCGAGCAGCGGATCGCCCTGACCGCGGGGGCGGCGGCCTGGCGCGGCGCGGCGCTCGACCCTGCCGCGTTACAGCCCGGCGATCAGGCGGTGGTCCGGCTGCACCGGTCGCGGCGCGGGGCGGCCGACCGGATCTGGGCCAACATCGGCCGGGTGACCGGCGTCATCGTCGAGCACTACGCCGACGGGCTGGTAGTCGACGAGGGAAAGACCAAGCCGCGCCAGTTAGTGCGGGTCCCTGGCGGCTCGGCGGGCCGGATCCAGGTCCGCTTCCCGAACCTCGAGCCCGGGTTCCTCATCGACGTGATCGGGCTCAGGCAAGGTGAGGCGCTGGAGGCGCGGATCCCTGGCACGTCGCAGCCCGCCTATCCGGTGGACCGGCTGCCAACGCCGCCGATGGTCTCGGGCCACGCGCCGACCACGATCCGCGGCTCTGCGACCTGGCACGAGTCGTGCGAGGAACCTCCCGGGCTGCTGGGCGTGTCCTATCCGGCGCTGGACCCCGAGGCGGGGTGCGCCGAGAACCCGATCGGGGGCGGGACCCCGCCCCGCTTCGCGCGGCTGCCCTACCTCGCCATCGGCAGCATGCTGCGGATCAGCAACGACTGCACGGGCAGTTCCTGCACTCTGCCGGTGACCGGGTGCGCCGCCATTGCCCGGCTGTTCAACGACCGATGCGTCACGTGCGGCACGTCCCCTCGCGGGCGGATCGCCGACCTCACCCTGGCCAGCTTCATCGCCCTGGGCGGCGAACTGGAGCGCGGCTGCTTCAACGCGACGATCACGATGGGGCGCTGACGATGCTGGCCCACGTGCTGACGGAGATCAGGGAGGCGCAGGTCCCGCTGCTGTCCGCGGTGCTGCTCGGCGGCAGCGCGGCCAAGGTCACGCGAGCGCTGCGGGTCGGGTCGGTTGACGCCGGGCTCGGTCCGACGGCGCTTTTTCCGATGCGCCTGCGGCGCCGGGTCGCGCTGTCCCTGTGCGCGGCGGAGTTCATCTGCGGCATGGCGCTGATCGTGACGGCCGGCCGGTTCGGCCGCGGCGAGGTCGCTTCCGGGGTGCGGATCGCGACGTCGCTGCTGTTCCTTGTCGCGACCTGTGCCCTGCTCGAACTGCGGGCGAGTCACCCCGAGGTGGGTTGCGGCTGCTTCGGCGAGTTCAGCACCGCCCCTGTCAGCGGGCGCACGCTCGGCAGATCGGCCTTCCTGTCGGTCGCCGCGCTGGTCACGATCGGGTTGCCGCCGCTGCAGGCTCCGCACCCCGGCGCCGACGCGGCACGGCTGCTGGCGATCTTCGCCGTCGAGTTCCTGGTGATCGCCGCCCTGTCCCCTGAGCTCGGCGAGGCCCTGGTCCGGCTGGGCTACTCCGAGCCCTGCGAGCTGCGGCGGCTGCCAGCGGTCCGGACCCTGGCCGCGCTGCGCCGCAGCTCGCAGTGGCGCAGGCGGGCGGCCCTGATCACCGCCGAGGTGCCGCTCGACATGTGGCGGGAACTCTGCTGGCGGTACGTGGTTTTTCCGGCCCGGCTCGGCGAGCGGGAGGCCGAGATCGTTTTCGCGGTCCATCTGCGGCCGCACCGCCCGGTCATCCACGCGGCGCTGGTCGATTCGGCCACCGGCGACGTGCTGGCCTGGCCCGCGACCGCAGCCCGTCAGGGCGTCGTCGGCTGGATCATGGACCGGACGCTCGGGCCCCGCCTGGCCGGCTCCGTGGCCGGTTCCGTGGCCGGGTCCTTGACCGGATCCGGTGAGGACGGCGATCGGGGACGCGATTGCCATCGCGGTCGCTTCGGGAAAGGCACCCCGGACGAACCCGGGTTGCCCGCGGCTTTCGCCGCGCCGGGCGAGCTGTCCCGGCGCCCGGAGCAGCGGCCCGGCTGCGGGCCGGCCGAGGTGGCGGCGGGGGTGGCAGCCGAGGCGTCGGCCGCACAGGACACGTCGGGCGAGTCAGCCGCAGAGGTCAGGCCGGCCTGCGACGACGAACATGGCGCGGGCCTGCTGCGCATCCCGGCCGGAATGCTTGCCGCCCCCACCGATCCCGGCCGCGGCATCCCGGCCATCCGCAGTGACCCCGCGCCCCCGTCTGAAGGGCCGGGATCATCGCAGTCGGAGGCGCCGTACTTTGAGGCGCCTGGAGCACCCGCATCGCCGATGGCTCCGCGGACCCCGCCGGACGATCTGCCGTTCTCTAGTGACCTCTAGATGATTTCGTAGACGAGCCAAGAGACCGGCAGACGCGCACAGAGGATCGAGCAGACGCCCACAAAGGATCGAACGGTCAGGCGGGCTGAGTTCGCAGGAACCGGCCGAAGTGCGGGACGGTGAACGCGATCAGGCCGCGCTCTGAGCTGTAGATCAGGCCCTTCTTGATCAGGCTGTCGCGCGCCGGTGAGACGCTGGACGGCTTGCGGCCCAGTTCCTCGGCCACCTGCGCTGTCGGCACCGGCTCGTCGCCGAGCTGCGCCATCGCCCGCATGTACTCGCGCTCGGCCGGGGTCGCGCGCTCGTACCGGCTACCGAAGAAGCCGACCGCCAGCTCGCCGGCCGCGACCGGGCCGGCCACGCTGACGTCGGCCGCCGTGACCGGGCTCGCCGTGGCAACATCCCAGGTCACTTTGCCGTAGGCCTGCACGAAGTAGGGATATCCGTCGGCGGCCCGATACAGCGCCTCCAGCGCGTCCCGCTCGAAATCCGCGCCCTCGCGCCGGGCCGGGGCGAGCAGAGCCTGATCCGCCGCGTCCCGGTCCAGGCGGTCGATGCGCACGTACCGGAACAGCCGCTCGGAGTAGCTCTTGCTCGCCGACAGCACCGAGGGCAGGTGCGGCAGGCCGGCACCGACGACGATCAGCGGCCCGCCGTTCTGCGACAGCTCGTGGCAGGCCGCGCACAGGGCCGAGATGTCGGGCGCGGGCACGTCCTGCATCTCGTCGACGAACAGCGCGATGCCCACCGACAGATCCGCGGCCACCGATGCCGCGTCGGTCAGCAGTTCGGTGAGGTCGATCTCCAGGTCGCCGGAGTCGGCCCGGCCCCGCACGGCGGGGACGTCGATGCCGAGCTGCCCGCCGAACGAACCCTTCGGCGCGGCGGGATCCCGCATGCTGAACGCCTTCAGCACGCCAAGGAACCCGTCGATCCGATCGGGCGCCCGGTGCCGGGGTGCGAGCTCGCGCACGGCCATGTGCAGGGCCGACGCGACCGGCCTCCTGATCGACTGGTCCGGACGGGCCTCGATCTTGCCGGTGCCCCACAGCCGCTGCATCGCCATCGAGCGGAAGGCGTTCAGCAGCACGGTCTTGCCGACGCCGCGCAGCCCGGTCAGGACCATGCTCCGCTCGGGCCGGCCGCGGGCAACGCGTTCCAGGACAACCTCGAACTGACCGAGCTCGCGGTCTCGGCCCGCGAGCTCGGGCGGGCGCTGGCCCGCCCCCGGCGCGTAGGGGTTGCGAACGGGATCCACGCCATTGGAGCTTATTGCCCGATCTAGCGCGATCCCTAGATTGGGATAGAAAGCGCTCGCCGGCGTGTCGCGGCAGCGGGGCCGGCGGGGCGAGGCGGGGCCTGCCGCGGCAGCGGGCGAGGCGGCGCCTACGGCGGCAGCGGGCGAGGCGGGGCCTGTGGCGAAGCAGCAGGCCCGCCGGGCCGCACCGAGACGGGGCCACTCGTCGTCGGCGCGGCCCGGACGGACGTCAGTGCAGCAACCGCAGGAAGTTGGTCGCGTCGTCCACGTAGTAGACGCCGCTCCCGCGCGGTGCCACGGCCAGGCCGAACAGCGCCCCGGCGCCGGGCGGGCTGCCCGACCGGTCCAGGAACTTGTGCGCGACCTGCGCTCCCCGCGGCGTGGTCTCCACGATCAGACCGTCGTTGCCGTTGACCGTGAGTACGTTGCCGTTGGGCGCGATGGCCAGGCCGAGCGGGGCGTTCAGCCTGCCGTTCCTGGTCACCACGGCCCCCGTGCCGGCGCTGGTCACGCGCGACAGCGCATGCGGGATCGCGGTGATCCGGTTCAGTCCGGTGTCCGCGACGTACAGAGTGCCGCCGGGGGCGAGACCCACGCCGGTCGGACCGATCACGAACGCACTCGAGTTGGTCTGCTGGAAGAACCCCGAGCCGATCGCCGTCACGGCTCGCAGCAGCGGCGGCCGCTTCGGGAACAACCGGACCAGCAGCCTCAGTACCGTGCCACGGAAGACGGGCTTGCCGCCGCCCGCCACGGTCCCGTTGAGGACGTTCGTGACGAACAGGTCGGCGAAACTACCGAAGCTGAACGCCGTCATGTCCCACGGGCCGTTGATGCCGCGCCCGGCGATGGTTTCCCGCACCCGGCCGCGACTGTCCAGCACGATCAGGCAGCCGGCCTTCGCCGTCGCCGCCATGCCGTTCTTTGACGGGGTGCTCCCGACGACAACCCATCCGCCGGGAAGAACGGACAGCGCCGTGGTCAGCCCGACGCCGCCGGGGCATGGCCCGGGCAGGCTGCGCCGGGTGATCCGGGCGAACAACGTCTGCTTCCCGCCCGGCGAGACCTGCACGATCGTGGTCCCGGTGCCCTGCAGGTTGTTCTTGTTGTTGAAGTTGCTGACCAGGACGTTGCCACGCCGCAGCATGCCCTGGCTATGCCGGACGACGAAGACGCCGTATGGGTTGACGTCGCCGTTGGCCGGGACCGTCGACGCGATGTTCGTCAGCTTGCGGAAGTGCCCGATGAACGGCCCGGACGGCATAGCCGTCGCCGAAGCCGGAGTCATCATCCCGAGGCCCGCGCCAACAGCGACGCTGGCCGTGACGGCAGACGCGACTAACCGGTGAACTACCGACATACCACGCTCCCCAGAGAAAAGTGCAGGTTTCAGCCGCCGCAAGCGCTGACGCGGCCAGAGGCATGGGAGGCCCCGCCCATGCCGTTACTAGTAACGGATCGTCACGTCACAGGGTTCAGTTACGGCGTTTACTGATTCCGGCCGGTCTCGGCCTCGTTCAGCCGGGCAAGAAAGGCGTTATAGGCCGCGAGGTGCGCGTCATCGTCGATTCCCCCGCGATCGTCCCAGCTCACGGCGGAAGGCCCCGCCCCGGCTCCGACTCCGACCCCGGCTCCCGCGGCGCCGGCACCAGCTTCTGCGGCCTCGCCCCGGTCGGCCGCAACGCCGCTCTCCACGCCCGCTCCCGGCCCGTGGTGCCCGGCGACCAGCCCGGCCAGGCTCGCCCGGCGCGCCGACTCGAGCCACCCGTGCCCGCTGGTCGCCGCCCGCTCGTCGCGGCTCCACATGAAGAACACCAGCATCATCAGGCCGAACATGATGCCGTCGCCGCCGACCCACATCACGGCACCGCCGCTGTGCAGGTCGGACAGGGGCGACGGCGCCCAGGCGGGCCGCGGGCCGACCGGGATCCCCGGCGTGCTCGCCGAGCCGTAGCCCAGCATCAGCCCGGTGAACGTGTCGACGGGCATGATCAGCACCAGGATGACGAACCGCACCGGGTAGGACAGCCGCCACCGGATGGGCTCCTTGCCCAGAATCGGCAGGAAGAACAGGTAGCCGATGATCAAGAACAGGGCGTGCTCGAGGTTGTGCACGGTCTGGTTGGATTCCACCAGGTTGGCCACGCCGGTCAGGTGCGCGCCAGTGACCGCGACCGCGTACGCCGCGACGCCGAACACCGGCCAGGTCAGGAAGCTGGCCACCCGCGACCGCAGGACGCGCTTGGCCCAGCTGTGCACCGGGTTCCGGCTCGCGTGCAGCAGCAGCGTCATCGGCTGGCCGAAGATCAGCAGCGGCGGGGCGACCATCAGCAACAGCAGGTGCTGCACCATGTGGTCCCAGTACAGGACGTCGTCGTAGCTGCCGATCCCGCTCTCGGTGGCCAGCACGACCACGGCCAGCCCGCCGAGGAACATCCCGGTCCGCCAGGCCGGCCAGGGCCGCGCGGGGTGCCGCCGGGCGACCCGCACCACGCCCCAGATGTAGAGCGCGGCGAAGATCGCGACAAAGCCGGTGACGATCGGCGCGAACTGCCAGACAGTGAAAACCGCCTGGAAGCCGAACGGGCGCAGCATGGGACCTCCTCCGCTCGCGAGCCTACTCACCCGCGACGCCGGGCCGGGCCCGGGCTGCCGCTGGGAGCCAGGTCAGCGCCGCGCACCGTCCGCGGCCGCCGCGCCCGGGCCAGATCCCGCTATCGTGTCTGCGGGAGGGTTCGCCTAGTGGCCGATGGCGGCAGTCTTGAAAACTGCTAGGGCGTTGACGCGTCCTCGTGGGTTCGAATCCCACACCCTCCGCCGAGCAAAAAGCGCCGGGCCGACCCCGCGGAGGGGGACGGCCCGGCGGCTATCTGGATCCTGATCAGGGATTGACGGTGAGCGTCTCGGTGCCCGACGACGGCAGCGCATAATCGTCGCCGCTGTAGCTGGCCGTGATCGTGACCGTGCCCGACGCCGTGGGCGTATAGCTGCAGGTCGCGATGTTGTCGGGGTCAACCGGCGGGAGCTCGGTGTCGGTCACCGCGATGTTGGCGCACCCGGGAATCGCCACGCCGCCGATGGAGAAGGTCACCAGGTCCGGGGTGGCGCTGAAGGCCGAAGCGAGGCTGTCGGCACCCTGATCCGTCACGTCTGCCGTCAGCGTGACCGCTTCATTCTCGGTGGCTGCAGGCGAGGTGAGCGTGGTCTTCGTGATGTCCCAGGTGACCAGCTTGTGGTCGACGCCCGGCTGCAACGAATTGGAACCAGTCCACTCACTGCCAGCGGTCGGCGTGTAGATGGCCTCGTAGAGGACAAACCCGTAGCCGTTTGGCGGGGCGGTCACCTGGCACGAAGCTTTCCCTGCCGCCAGCGTGGTCGTGCACTCGAGGCTGGCCGGCGGCGCGCCTGGGCCGGGGTAATCGACCAGCGTGAAGGCCACGGTTCCGGTGGGAACCGAGTTCCCGCTGGTCGGAGCCACGGTCGCGGTGACGTTGGTGGAACCACCCGCGTGCACATAGGAATAAACGTCGGCCGACGGGTTGGTGACCGTGGTCGTCGTGCCGATCGACCCGCCGCCGCTGGGCTTGTTCGAGATCTTGATCGTGGCCGTGCCGGACGAGGGCTTGTGCATCGCGTTGCCGGAGTACTTGCCGGTGATCGTCTTGGTGCCCGGGTTGGTGAACTGGGCCTTGCAGGACGTCGCACGCCGGTACAGGCTGCCGTGGCACAGCTTGCGGGTGCCGAGCCAGAACGTCACGGTCCCGGTCGGGTTACCGCCGGTGCCCTTTTCAGTGGCCGACAGCGTGATGTTCGTGTGCGTGTAGCCCGTCTTCGGCACCGACACGACGGTGGTGGTCGCGTGCCTGGTCACCGAGGCGGAGGCCGCGGAAGCGGGCAAGATGCCCATGGCGCACGCCGCGCCGGCCAACGCCGTCACCGACGCCACTTTCGCGACACCGAGCGGCCGGTTCAATCTCATGCCTGGTTCCTCCCTGGTTCACCCCGAAGCGCTGCGCGCACACGGGTGAACTCGGGCCCCGGGCACGCGCTTCGTCAGTAGGACGCCAAGGGTGCCAGCCGGGATTACACGGCATTTTAAGGAAAAGTAGATAGATCCCTTGTTGGACGGGTAAAAGCCCGAAAGCCGTTTTTTACGCCCCGTCGCCGCCGCTGGCCGGCGGCCCCGCGACTCCGGCAGCCCCCGCGCCGTCGCCCGCCGCGGGCGCGCCCGCCGGCGCCGCCACTCCGGACGGCGCGGCGGCATCGCTGCTCCCTGAGGGTCCGGTAATCGTGGCCGCGACCCGGACCGCCACGTCGTGAACGGTCTCCGACAGCAGCTCGGCGGCCTGGCGGAGCTGGTACTGGCGTTCGAAGTCCTGCTCGCCGTCGGCTTCGGCCCTGAATGCCCGGGCAAGGCGTTCGATCAGGCTCTCGGCGGTCGGCCACTGGCCCACCGCCTTGCGGGCCTCAGGGGTGACCTTGTGCACGTACCAGAACGTGGGGTCGCCCCCGGTCTCGGTCTTCCGGAAGTCCACATAGGTCGGGCCCAGGGCGTCCAGCGATCGGGCCACGTCGGCCAGGTCGAGCCCGGTCCGCCCGGCGATGTCGCTGACCGTGACCATGTAACTCTGCTCCAGCAGGGCCACGACCGCGTTGAGCACCGGTATGTCCCGGACTCCCCACGTGTCTTCCACTGTCTCCGCCTTCCGCCTATGGCGTACAGGCTACGCATGGCTGGAGCATGGCCGCGCGCCGCCGCTCAGCGCGGCGGCGGACCCAGGACCGACTTCCTGGCCAGGGCCGTGGCCCGCTGCGCCGTGGAGAGCGCCAGCATCATAACGGCCAGGCTGGCGATGTCGATGGTGCCCGCGTGAAAAAGCCCAGGCCCCGAGCCCTCGGCCAGCACCCAGCAGCACGCACCGGCCAGGAACACGGCCATCGCGGCCGCCGCCGCACTGGCGAGCCAGGCCTCGTAGCGCAGCACGCGGGGCGAGAGACCGACCCGGCGCACCAAGCCTGCGACACCGACGACCGCCGCGACGATGGCGACCGGGCTGACCGCCATCCAGGCGATCTCCGCGGCAGGGAAAGCGGCCAGCGCGCCCGGATGCGCCCAGTACGAGGAGACCGAGAGGGTTCCGGCCCAGCTAAACGCGGCTACTCCGGCGGGGAGGAACCCGTGCGGGAGCGCGGGGTGTGCACCGGTTCCGGGCCACGCGTTCGCGAAGTGGCGACTGCCGATCACCACGAGACCAGATCCGAGCAGCGCGCACAGGGTCGAGCGGCGAACTGGGCGTTCCTTATTGGTCTTGGTCTTGAAGGCCCGGGCCGCTGACCAGGTCAGCGGGATCGCCGCCAGCAACGCCAGCACCGCGAGGAAGGCCGCGGCGGCCGACATCGCCACCAGCGCGGCGGTCGCGGCACCGGCACCGGGCGCGGCCCATTCCCAGCCGATGGCGAGCTGCGCCCACATCGCGACGCCGACGATCAGGAACGCCGCGAGGGAACAGGCGGCGGTCGCCAGGCCGGCCCGGGCCTGCTCCGACGGTTCACGCAGGTGGCCGGTCAGGCCGGCCCCGGTGAGCCGGGCGACCAGGCCGCCGCGGGCCACGTCCGCAGCGCGCCGCCACGACCGCGGCCGCTCGGCGAACTCGGCCAGCAGCAGTTCGGTGAACTCATCGCCGTAGCGCGCCCGCCAGGAGGCCGGGTACCAGCGCACCAGCCGCGCCGCGCGGCGGGTGACGGGATCGGGGGGCGCGCAGGCCGGGTCGGGCGCCGGGGGCGGCGCGGTCATGACGTGCCCCAGCCGCCGGCCAGCCGCCGCAGTCCCACGTCGGCCACGCGCCGCTGATCATCGAGGTGTGCCCGCAGCGCCAGCGCGCCGGCGGCGGTCAGCCGGTAGGGCCGGCGGCGGTCCTGGCTCTCGAGCGCCTCGATCAGCCCCTGGCCCTCGAGCCGGCTCAGCGCCTCGTACAACGTGCCGGGCGCAAGCCGGACCCCGGCGAACTCCTCGACGTCCTTGGTCAGCGCGTACCCGTGCTTGGGCCCGCCGGCCAGGCTGGACAGGATCAGCGTGGCCGGCCCGGCGTACCGGCCGAACCTGCCGAGACCGTCTGGTTCCTGCGCGCTCCGTCTCGCGTTGCCCGCCATGGCGGTCATCTTAGTAGCTCGGCCGCCGATCGATCGGCCGCCGAGAGTCGGCGCGGCGGCAGCAGGCCAGGAACGCGGGCGGCCAGGAACGCACGCGGGAGCGGGTCCCGCAGCCGCCACAGTCCGGCGTCGATGACGAAGTGCGCCATCACCGCGCCCAGGTACGCGCCGAACACCAAGCGCCCGGCCGGCCCGGCCCCGTGCAGGTGCGAGGCGGCACTCAGGGCCAGGCCGCCGGCCAGGGCCACGTTGCCGAGCGCGGCCAGCCGCAGCACCCGGCCACTGGACCGGGGGCTCCCGGCCGCGACCAGCCCGAGCAGCAGCAGGTACTGCAA
>Ga0335073_10010438_pt1 | contig 13055 bp, 9 predicted proteins | sample Lox_Sample_22_FD_207093 | JGI IMG/M metagenome (GOLD analysis project Ga0335073, IMG submission 207093) | Soil microbial communities from Loxahatchee National Wildlife Refuge, Florida, United States - Lox_Sample_2.2 | ecosystem: Environmental > Terrestrial > Soil > Wetlands | place: USA: Florida...
GCGCCTGCGGCGCGTCCGGCAGTGCCTCTCCCTGACCAGGGAGAGGCCGGCGCGCGCATCGCGCGCGCCGGCTGAGGGTTGACTGCGGGTTGTGGAACAGCACCTGTGCGTGGAGGTTCGGATGCATCACCTCTCCCTCGCCCTCTCCTAGGATAAGGAGAGGGGGCAGACGGAGAAGGAGAGGGAGCAGAATCAGACGGCGAGGGGACGCACTCTACCGTGCATCTCCAGTTGGACTTCGTCACATCAACCGGCAGAATCGACGCGCCGTGGCGCTCGGCGTCTTTCACCAGCGTCGAGGGATGATAGAAGCCCATCGGATAGCAGTTCAGCATCGCGGCGAAAAACGCCGCCGGATGATGATACTTCAGGTACGCCGACGCGTATGCGATCAGCGCGAAGCTCGCCGCGTGCGATTCCGGGAAACCATAGAGCGCGAACGACGTGATCGATCGCACGATATCGTCGGCGACCGTGCCGCTCATGCCCTTGCGCGCCATTCCGGCGCGCAGCCGCTCCTCGATTTTTTCCATCCGCTCGACGGAGCGCTTGAAGCCCATCGCGCGACGCAGCTCCTCGGCCTCGCCGCCGCTGAAACCCGCCGCAGTCATCGCGATTCGTAGCAACTGTTCCTGGAAAAGCGGGACGCCCAGCGTGCGGCGCAGGATCGGTTCGAGCGAAGGATGCGCATACTCAACGGGTGCGCGTTTGTTGCGGCGATCCAGATACGGATGCACCATCTTGCCGACGATCGGCCCCGGACGAATGATCGCGACTTCGACGACCAGGTCGTAGAACTTCTCCGGCTTCATCCGCGGCAGCGTCGCCATCTGCGCGCGACTCTCAATCTGGAAAACTCCGACAGTGTCGGCGCGCCGCATCATCGCATACACATCGGGATCGTCCGGCGGCAGATGCGCGAGATCGATCTCGACGCCCTCGTGCTCGCGAATAATTGGAATCGCCTCTTCGAGCGCCGCCAGCATCCCAAGTCCGAGCAGATCGATCTTTATAATCCCGAGGTCGGCGCAATCGTCCTTGTCCCATTGCACGACGACGCGCCCCGGCATCGAGGCCGGCTCGAGCGGAACGATCTCGTCGAGCGGCTGCGCCGCGATCACCATGCCGCCGCTATGCTGCCCGAGATGGCGCGGCAGGCTCTGGATACGCCGCACCAGATCGACGAGCTGCAGGATTCGCGGCGCTTCGGCATCGACGCCGCCGCGCTTCAAGAGAGGCACGAGGTCGTCGTGACGATCGCGGAACTCGTAAACCTGGTTGAGCTTGGCGAGGCGATCGACCTGCTCGGGCGCGAAGCCCAGCACCTTGCCGATCTCGCGCACGGCGCTGCGCGTGCGATACGTGATCACGTTCGCGGTCATCGCGGCGCCGCGCTCGCCGTAGCGGCGATATACGTATTGGATTGCCTGCTCGCGCTGCTCGCCGCTCGGCAGGTCGAGATCGATATCGGGCCACTCGCCGCGTTCCTCCGACAGGAAGCGCTCGAACAGGAGTTCCATCTTGACCGCATCGACGGCCGTGATCGCGAGCGCATAGCAGACCGCGCTGTTGGCGGCCGAGCCGCGGCCCTGCACCATGATTCGGTTTTCACGGCAGAACTGGACGATGTCCCAGACGATGAGGAAGTAGCCGGCGAGCTTGAGGCGTGCGATGACTTCGAGTTCATGCTCGAGCTGGCGGCGCGTGCGATCGTCGAGCGCGTTGCCCCAGCGGTCGCGCGCGCCCGCGTATGTGAGTACTCGCAGATAGCTGTCGGGCGTTTCTCCCGGCGGCAGCGGGTAGTCGGGAAAGCGATAGCCCATGTCGGTGAGCCTGAAGGCGCATCGCTCGGCGATCGCGCGCGTAGCGGCGACAGCCTTGGGCAAATCGCGGAACAGCTCGGTCATTTCGACGCGCGATTTCAGGTGGCGCTGGTTGTTGACCCATAGTGAACGTCCGGCTTCCTCGAGCGTCGTGCCGAGCCGGATACAGGTAAGAGCGTCGAGCAGCTCGCGATCGGCGCCGCCGTGGCATACGTCGTTGGTGGCCGTGATCGGAAGCTTCGCTGCCGCGGCGAGCGCCGCGAGACGGCGATTCAGCCGCTCCTCGGCCGCATCGAGATGCCGCTGCAGGTCGACGTAGAGATTCCCTTTGCCGAAGATCGCGCCGAGCCGATCGGCCATCGGCAGCGGATCGGCGCCCCGCACGAGCATCCGCGCGAGCGGGCTCATCGCGCCGCCAGCGAGGCAGATGAGGCCCGGGCCGAAGCGCTCCAGCTCGTCGAGCGTGATGCGGCTTTCGCCCTTGGCGGGATAGACGGGTGGCTTGCCGCTGCCCTCGTTGAGGACGCGGAGCTTGGAGTTGGTAATCATCCGGCAGAGGTTGCGATAGCGCTCGCGGTCGGGAACGAGGACGTAGAGGCGCGAGTTGTCATCGAGGGTCAGCTCGGCGCCGACGATCGCGTGGATACCGGCACTTTTGGCGCCCTGGAAAAAACGCGGCTGCCCGTACATACCATCGCGATCGCCGAGTGCGAGGGCGGGATAGCCGAGCTCGGCGGCGCGCGCGGCGAGATCCTCGGGCGTGGTCGCGCCTTCGAGGAAGCTGAAGGAGCTGCGCGTGCGCAGTTCGATATAGTCGGACGACGGCACGATTATTCAGTTCGCATGTGATGTTTCACGTGAAACATTGATAATTCAGGGATGAACTATTCATCCTTGTTTGAATCGACGAAGTATGTATTCGAGTGAGATTTCATATTGCTATTGCTCATGACCGCTCCCGGCTTTTGATTCCCTCTCCCTGACCGGGAGGGTTTTTTTCGGAGTGGATGCTTCGTGATAACTAGTCATTAGTCATATATTCCGTCGACGAACCATTGTTCAGTTTTTATGTCGCGATAGACGCGATATACGCCGCCGTCTTCTAGGGCGAATTCGTAGTACTCGCGGATGTAGCCGCGTGGTGTTTCTCTCATGTCGCGCGCCGATTCTGTCCCTCTCCCTGACCAGGGAGAGGGCGGCGCTGACGCAGTCTGCGCCGGGTGAGGGTTGGCTGAAAATTTTGATGGAAGTGGGGCGGCCGACGTGGGACCTCTCCCTTGCCCTCTCCTAGGGTAAGGAGAGGGGACAGACGGAGAAGGAGAGGGTTCAGATAACGAAGGAGAGGGATCTGAAAGAGTAGAGCTGCGGTGCGATCCATTCTGGGTGTGCTCGGCGGCGAGAGATTTCAGATTTTCGGCGGAGACGTCTCTGGGATGCTTCCACATCATGCGGCCGCCGTGTGGGGATTCGGTTTTGCGCAGCTCGTTGGACGTGGGCGAGGCCGGATTCAAATTTAATGCGATCGGAGGCGCGGCGGATTGGTAGCAGGTTCCGGGCGCGGGCGTTGAAACTGCTACGTTCCATTGCTTGCCGGGGTAGCTTGGCAGAGCGTCGTTGACTTCGCCGCGGCGGCGGATCGCGTTCCACAGTTTCTTGTCCGATAATTCTTCTTGCTCGATTTGCGCGGGCGGGTCGCTGAGCGCGCCGCGCCACCATTCGCCGTCGCGCCGCCATGGCCCCGCGATCGACACGATACGCGCGCCGAGGTTGTCGCCGCGCACGAATTCCGGGATGCCACGCGAGGACATCACTTCGATCTCGCGCGCGGGCCGAATCGCGCGAATCACGAGCTGCGTGACGTTTTTCGCATTGCCATTTTCTGAAACTGGGGATGCGGGCGGCGGCGTGAAGCTGGCGATTCGCATTGCCTCGGGGCGATGCGAATTTTCGCTGGCGAGCGTGCCGACGTTGTCCGGACCGCATAGCGCGGCCAGGCGTGCGAGTGTGGTTTCGAGGCGATCGGGAGCGGGAGCAGGCGGCAGGAACATGTCGGCCTGGGCGGGCCGCGGCGCGCGCGGCGTGATCTCCAGTCGAATCGATTCGACCGCGGCCTCCGGCGCCGCCGCCTCGAGGCTCAGGTTGATCAGCGTCAGCATCGCGCGCGCGTCGGTCGTCGCGGCGGCCATCGGCACGTTGCGGCTGAAGGTGCGATGACCCTCGAGGCCGAGCGCAATAAGAATGTCGCCCGCGGCGAGGCCGCGCACTTCGAGCCGCTCGGCCAGCCGCTCGAGCATCGCGCGCATCACGAATGCGAGCGGCTCGAGATTGTCGATACCGTATTCGAGATCGAGCGCCTCGGTGAAAACTTCGGCGCGCCCGCGCGGCACGAGTGGCGAGGCCGCCGCGCCGCGCGCGAGCCGAATCAGCTCGACGCCTTCGCGCCCGAGCCGCGTGCCTATAGCGTCGGGATCGAGCCGCGCCAGCTCGCCGAGACGGCGGATACCCCAACGCGCGAGGGTGGTTTCGAGATCGTCGCCGCGCGCGGTGCGGCCAAGGCCGAGCATGTCCAGCGGCATCCAGTCGAGAAACTCGCGCTCGCGGCCCGCTTCGATGACGCGGACGCCGCCGCCGCGCGCCGCCAGATGCGCGAGCGACTTGTCGGCGGCAATTCCTACCGCGGGTTCCATTCCCATACGATGCACCCGCCGCAGGATTTCAGCCGCGATTTCATTTTCATCGGCATAGATTCGAGTGAGGCCGCTGAGGTCGACCCAGACGCATCCATTGTCATTGCGGCCCGGCTCGACCGCGGGCGAAACCGATTCGGCGGCGTCGGCGAGCGCGGCATGCGCGGAGCTTTCGGCGGCGGGCGAGCGGAGCGCGACGAGCAAATCGGAAGAAACGGCGCGCGCCTGCGCGATCGTCATCGCGGGGCGAATCCCGAGCTTGCGCGCACGCGATGAAACCGCGGCGAGCTCGCCATGCGGCGCGAGCGTGGTTGAGATCGCGAGCACCGCGTCGGCATAGGCGGGATTCGCGCGCATGAGTGCCGCGATCGAAAAATCGGGAACGAGGATGCATGCGATACGGGCCATGGTGAATCCTCGTCAACTCGATCGTCGGAGATTCGAAGTTGATGCGGCCCTGGGGGCGACAATTGGCGTGAGCGGGTCGGCGGCGATCGGATCGACGAGCGCGTCGAGGCGTGTGCGGCGGCCCATCGCGCCCATCTTGTTGCGCGCGACGGTGGCCTCGATCGATAGACCCTCGAAGGTCGCGGGCGAGGCGGGAGTCAGGCGGCTGAAGCGGATTCCGGCGCGGCCCGCGGCGAGGCTGAGCGCGGCGAACGTCCCGCACATCCTGTATGCGGCGAGGGCGATCACGGCGGCGCCGCTGCGCTCGGCGGCGCGCGCGAGTCTAAGCGCAGGCGATTGCGGGAGTGGGCGCGTATCCTCGCCGAAGTCGATTATGACCAGGCCGAAGCCGCCCGCGGCGAGGATCATTTCGGCGGCTTTGAGGATCGCGGAGTTGCGCCGCGACGGCATCGTGCCTGGGAGGCGGGAGGAGGGCGTATTTTTGAACGAGGCCCAGAGTAGGCGTTTCAGCTCGACGCCCGCCGCCATCATGCTGTCGGGATCGAACGCGCCGGACGCATCAAGCCACGCGGCGACCTCGCCACGGCTGGTAGATGAAGCGGCGAAGGCGGCGGCCAGCGAGGTTTTGCCGGAGCCAGGCGCGCCGATGACCTCGCTGATACGGCCGCGCGGAATCCCGCCCTCGAGAAGTGCGTCGAGCGGGGCGAGCCCCGAGATTAGACGGCGATCCTTGCGGGTAAGCTCATGCCCGTGGAAGACGCCAGAAAATTCAAGTGTTCGTTGAGGATTGCCGGAATCTGCCGATTGCTGCGGGAGTGCGAGGTCAAGAGAGCGGATATCCAACGCGCTAGCGATCGCGGCAGCCATGGACCTATATTCGCTTTTTTTTCGCTATTGGTCAAAGGGGAACTAAGGTGGGGGATGTCAAGTAATACTTTAAATATCGGCTAATTTCATGTGTGGCTGTGTTCACAATCCGTCATCGTGAGCGACGCTCACCATGACGAAGGTCGCTTTGGCGTGAAGGCAATGAGCTTGATATGAAACCAGTGCTAACATCCTGAAAGAATAGACTGCGAACCGCCAAAGTTGCGGCGTGGTTTTCTGGTTTCCCTTCCCGTGCGGGAGGAAGTTGCAGGCGCGGGCGTTCAGAGTCTTTGACGGGGTAATCTGTTGAACTGGCTGAAGCAACAGCAGTGGCATTGTGGAAGGCTTCGAGGCGCTGCACCCTCACCCGGCTGGCGAGCAGCTTAGACACAGACATCTCAAGCTGCTCGCCAGCCGACCTCTCCCGCTTTTGCGGGCGAGGTTATTCGGCGAGGCTTGCTCGGCTGGGCGAACTGTTCGATCTTGCGGATGATCTTTCGAGAAGGGTTTTCTCTAATAGTCAATTCAGAAAATGAGTAAGGCGCAGACGGAAATTCTTGAACTGAGTTATAGTGCGCGGCCTTTGCGATATGGCGTGCTTGCGCTGATTGGCCTTGGCGGGGTTGCGTTTGGGATCTACATGATCGTTGTCGGGTTTGGGACGGCGTGGTCGATGGTATTTATGGGGGTCCTGTTCACGATCGTTTTTGCGGTGATGGTGTTTGTCGCCGCGACGATCCTGACTCGGGGCGGCGGAGGGCTGAGGCTTGAGCGCAACGGGTTTACGATTCGGTCGCCGTTCCGGTCGGCGTTTTTTCGCTGGCGCGATATCGTGCGCTTCCGCGTGATGCGGACGACCGACCTGAGGCATTCTGTAGTGTTTGATTTTCATTCCTCGTACCAGGGGCAGAGGATGCTTCGCGGGCCGGGGCGGCGGCTGGGTTATGAGGGTATCATTCCTGATAACTATGGGCGTACGGCCGATGAACTGGCGGAGTTGCTCAATGAATGGCGTGAGCGGGGATCGTAGGAGGCAGAAAGATTAACCACTAAGGCATTAAGGTAAGACATAAAGGCACTAAGAGGGACGCCGCGGCCGCGTCCCTTAAGAATTTTCTCCTTTGTGGCTTCGTGCCTTTGTGGTGATACTTTTGATCTGCTGCGGCTTAGACTTCGCGATCTATTTGATCATCGATCAGAGCTGCCAGGCCGTCGCGGTATTGCGAGGGCTTCAGGCTTGAGATCAGGCCTCTTGCGATTGCGACTTGTTCGCTGGCCAGGCGGCGGGCTTCGGCGATTATTGCGGGGTCGCGGAGGATTGCGAGGGCGCGGTCGAAGGCGGCGCCCTCCATCTGGGTGCCGCTGTGGATCATCTGGCGCAGGTTGGGGTTTTTGGCGGCGGCCAATACTACTGGCAGCGAGGGGATTCCTTCGCGCAGGTCGGAGCCTACGGGCTTGCCGATTTTTTCTTCGGGGCCGAGCACATCGAGGAGGTCGTCGACCATCTGGAAGGCGAGGCCCATCGTGAGGCCCAGCCGCGTCATCGCTTCGATCGTTTTTGGCGGAACGCCCGCGAGGTCGGAGGCGACTTTGCCGCCGGCGCGGAAGAGCGAGGCGGTCTTGCGCGTGATGACCTTGATGTAATCGTCGTAGGCGGGCGCCGCGTTGTGACGCATCCGGCCTTCCATAACTTCGCCTTCGGTCAGCTCGATGCAGGCCTCGGCTGCCGTGCGAATCATGTGCTCCTTGAAGCGCGAGCACAGCTCGAAGGCGCGGCAGAAGAGGTAGTCGCCGGCGATCAGCGAGGGGCCGAAGCCGTAGCGCGCGAATGCTGACGGCTTGCCACGCCGGAGCATCCCGCCGTCAACAATATCGTCGTGCAGGAGGGTCGCCGAATGAATCAGCTCGAGCGCGATTCCCGCGTCGATCGCGAAATCGACGCCCTCGTCGGTGCCGCCGCATGCGCGATAGACCAGCAGCATGAAAGTCGGACGCAGGCGCTTGCCGCCCGCATCGACGAGGTAATGGCAAATCTCCGAGATGATCGATTCGTTGGAATCGAGCAACTTTCCAAGGCGCTTTTCTGTGGTGGCGAGATCGTCCTGCACCAGGCGCGCGGGAATGATCGCGTCGCTGGCGCAGCTCTCTGAAAGTTCTGTCGCTTTGGCTCGTTTCACTGGATACAGGTTAGCGGAATAAATCGGCCTCTGCCGGGCGAATCAGGACCTTGGCGCTGCCTTCGGCGGGCTCGTAATTGTAGCCGCGCACGATGACGACGGGAACGGCGGCGGCCTTTTCCATCAGCAGGCCGGCGGCGCAGGAGATTTCGTCGGCGATGGCGACGACGGTGTGATGAAGCTCGCGGCCGCCGAGGTCGGTCTTGCCGCGCAGATCGAGCATCGCATTCATGCCTGCGACACCGAGGCAGATTTCGGTGAGGCCGTCTCGCCACGGGCGGCCGAAGGTGTCGGTGATTACGACGGCGAGATCGACGCCGTAGCGTTTGCGCAGCGCCTCGCGGAGCTTGGCGGCCGAGAGATCGGGATCGACGGGCAGCAGGATCGCGGTTTCATCTTCGAGGCTGTTGGATTCATCGACGCCGGCGTTGGCGCAGACCCATCCGGGTCCGGTCTCGACGATTATCACGCCGCGATCGTTGCGCACGATCCGGCTGGTCTGCCGCAGCACCAGCTCGACGGCGCGCGGATCTTTCTCCCAGCGCTGGGCGAGGTTCTTCGCGAACTCGGAAGGCTCGATGTCCTTGAGATAGACAGTGCGGCCTTCGGCCTTCGAAACGACCTTCTGACAGCATACGACGATATCGCCGGCTTCGGGTTTGATACCGGTCGAATCGATTCCCGTGGCGATGAGCGCGGCGAGATCGTCGCCGGCCTTGACCATCGGGATTCCTTCGACCGCGGTGATTGTGATCGATCTCATCAGAGGCAAGCCTACTATACCGAAAGAGCGGTAAGAACAACGTCGGCGAGGCGCGCGGCGTGCTCGGGCGTGGACATGATGGTGTTGGTGACGACGGGGCGCATCGCGAGCGCTTCGATTTTCGGCGCGAGCGCGCGATCGGCTTCATCGAGCACGAACACGCCCACGATATCGCGATAGAGCCGTGCGACGCCCAGGGCGGACACTTCCATTCCGAGTCCGCGGAGCATCTTGTCGGCGGGACCCTTTACCGTCTTCCCGCCGATGATCGGGCTGATCGCGGCGACGCGCGCGCGATTTTTCTTGAGCGTATCGCGGAGGCCGCGCAGGCCGAAGATCGGACCGAGCGAGACGAACGGATTCGACGGCGCCAGAATGATCGCCGACGAGGATCGCAGCGCATCGAGCACTGGCGGGGCAGGGCGCGCCTTGTCGATTCCGCGCAGCTCGATTTTCTCGACGTGACCGCGGGCTCTGCCGCGCACGAAATATTCCTGGAACGGGATCGCATCGCGGCCGCGCAGCTTCACGAAGGTGCGCACGCGATCGTCGCTCATCGGCAGGATCGTCGATTTGATCTTGAACGCGCGCGCGATCTCGCTGGTGATCGCGCTGAGCTTCGCGCCCACGCGCATCCGCTGTGTGCGATACAGATGCGTCGCCAAATCGCGATCGCCAAGGCCGAACCACGGCTTGCCGTAGAAGCGCCCGAGCGCGTCGAGGGCGTTGAACGATTCGCCCTCGAGGCCCCATCCCTGGGCGCGACTCACCACGCCCGCAAGCGTGTACGTGACCGTATCGATATCCGGCGAGACGTGGAGTCCGTAGAACTCCTCGTCGTCGCCGGTGTTTACGATAACGGTCAGTCGCGCGGGGTCGATGCGCTTAACGAGTCCGCGAAGGAACTTAGCTGCACCCACTCCCCCCGCCAGCGTGGTTATCCGCCGCGAGAGGAGCAGCCGGGATGGGCCGCGCGCCATTGGGAGCCTTTCTGCCGTAAAGCTTCTTGTAAGTTGTGGAGCGCTCGACGGCGACGCGTCCCATGTCGCGCGCCTTGTCTTCGATGAGGTCGACGGGCACGAACTCGCCGGACTCGCCGCCGGCCTGGGCCGTGATGCTCTCCTCCATCAGCGTGCCGCTGAAGTCGTTGCATCCGGCTTTTAGCGTCAGCGCGGCAAGATCAACACCGAGTTTAACCCATGAAGTCTGGATGTTCTTGATATAGCCGCGCAGGAAGAGCCGCGCGAACGCGTACATCTGGAAGTCGAGCGTGCCGCTGTCGGGAGGATTTACCATCCCCTTGCGGAACATCACGGTGTTCTGATGGATGAAGCGCAGCGGCACGAACTCGGTGAAGCCGCCGGTCTGCTTCTGGATCGTGCGCAGCAGGTTCAGATGATTGACGACCTGGCGCGGCGCCTCGATATGCCCGTACATGATTGTCGAGGTGGTAGGCACGCCGAGCGAATGCGCGGTCGTGATGATCTCGACCCACGCCGCGACATCGACCTTCTTGTGGCTCAGGATTTCGCGCACGCTATCGTCGAGGATTTCGGCCGCAGTGCCGGGAATCGAGCCGAGGCCATGCTCGCGCAGCATCGCGATGTATTCGGGATAGTCCATTCGCACGCGTCGCGCGCCGAACATGATCTCCATGGGAGAGAAGGCGTGCACGTGGATAGCGGGGAAGGCGCGCTTAATTACGTCGAGCAGGTCGCGATATTTGAAGTCGGGCATCTCGGGGTTGATCCCGCCCTGCATGCATACTTCGGTGGCGCCGCGCGCGACGGCGTCGGCGACCTTGCTGACGATCTTATCGTCGCTGTGATCGTAGGCGTCGGATTCCCAGCGCTGGCGCTTGAAGCCGCAGAACTGGCATCCGACGAAACAGATATTGGTGAAGTTGATGTTGCGATTGACGACGTAGGTGACTTCGTTGCCGACGTCCTCGGCCCGCGCGATATCGGCGCACTTGACAACGGCGCGCAGGTCGTCTCCGGTCGAGGTGTAGAGCATCAAGCCCTCTTCGGGCGTGAGCTCCTCGCGCGCAAGGCTCCGCTCGAGCGCGGCGCGCACCGGGGCCGACGATTTCGCGAGCAGCGCCGTGACGGGCGTCGCCTCGATCTCGTCGACGTAGTTTCTCCAGTACTCCAGATTCATGATTGGCCTCCGACGGTTCGAGCCCATATCGCGCGCACATTGGTCGCGACCGCCGGGTCGAGCCACTCATCATTGATGTACTCGGGATAGATTGCCAGCCGCTCGCGCAATTCGAAACCGACGCGAGCGCATGCTTCGCCGAGGCGCTCGATATGCGGCCACGGCGCTTCGGGATTCACGTAGTCCTTCGACAGCGGCGAGATACCGCCCCAGTCGTTGATACCGGCCTCGAGGAAAAGCTCGATCTGGCGGGGCGAGAGATTTGGCGGCGCCTGCACGTTCATCTTCGCACCGAGCACGAGGCGGGAGGTCGCGAGCGCGCGCGCCATCTCAAAAGCGTCGGGCTCGGGCGCATCGGCCATCGCGATTTCAGGCTTGGCGCGGAAGTTCTGGATGATCACTTCTTGGATATGGCCGTGGCGCTCGTTGAGCTCTCGAATCGCGACGATACTCTGCGCGCGCTCGGCGACAGTCTCGCCGATTCCGAGCAGGATCCCGGTCGTGAACGGGATCTTCAGTGCGCCGGCCTCGTCGATCATCTTGATACGCAGCGCGGGATCCTTGTCGGGCGCCGCCTGATGGACTCCGCCGCTCGCGCGCAGGCGCGGCGACACGCTCTCGAGCATCAGGCCCATGCTGGCGTTGAGCGGCCGCAGCATCTGCATCTCGTCCGGCGTCATCAGGCCGGCGTTGGTGTGAGGCAGCAATCCTTCTTCGAGTGCGATCTCGCAGGCACGGCCGACGTATTCGATCGTCGTGCGCACGCCCAGCGACTTGAGCGTCTCGCGATATTCCTTGAATGCGACCTCGGGCTTGTCGCCCAGGCACATGAGCGCTTCCTTGCATCCGAGCTCGGCGCCACGCCGCGACCATTCGGCGATCTCGTCGGGCATCATCGTCCACGCGCCGGGGTCGCCGGGGTCTTTGCGGAAGGTGCAGTAGGTGCATCGATCGCGGCAGAGATTGGTGATGGGCAGGAAGACCTTGCGCGAGTAGGTGACGACGCGGCCTTTCTCGCGATCGCGCAGCTCACCGGCGGCGGCGAGAACGGCAGGCAAATCGGCGTCGGAGCACTGGATTAGCGCGATGGCATCGGCTTCGGAGAGGCGATCGGCAGCGAGCGCGCGATCGAGAATCGCGCGAATAGCTCGCGACGGCTGTGCGTCGGCAGGGGAAGCGATATGGGCGGACGCCATCGATCGCCTTATAAGCCAACGGATCAGAGGAGGCAACTAAGTTGCAAAATGGAACCGACGCGGGTGCTCGGCGGAATCCGAAAAGCCCTCTCCGTTATTTCATTGGAGAGGAACGCCTTGTGCGCGGAATCGCGCGCAAGGCAGGTGAGCGTGCGGAATCATCGCGATACTGGAGCACTCGCAGTCACTGTTCGTCGGATGTTTCGACAGCTCAGAACCCTCACCTGCGTGACGCGCGAGGGTCGCGCGTCACGCACCCGCTCCCGTGAAATAACGGGCGGGGATTCAGAGAGTCACTGCTCAAGCTGTTCCTGGCGGAACGTCTCGACGCTGAGCTCAAAGAATTATAGCGCGTGCACCCTTCGAGCTCGCCGGCGAGCTTTTATGGATGGGCGGCTCGTCCGACGGCGGATCAATGTCGGGGCGCGGCCGATGCACAGGCGGATCTGGCGGCTCGATTGGATTGTGCGGACTGGCAGGGTTCGCCGGATTCTGGGGCAGCTCAGGTTCCTGCGGATGGTGCCTGTGAGTTTTCTCGTTGGGCATAGTGATTGGGGACCAGCAATCGCCATGCCGCGAGCAATGTCAGAGTTTACCAGTGTTTCTCGCTGCGCGGATGCGATCGGAACTGGGTACTTTTCGCCGCCTCGCATTTCAGTGCTTTCCAGCAGCAATCCAGCGAGGAGATCTAGGCTCGCGGGAAGAAGTCGTCTGAGGTTAATTGCTCGATGCGCCAGGGGCAGTCTTTCGGGAATTTGTCGATCGCTCGACCGGTCTCGTTGGCTGCATAGCGACGGGCGCGGCGATATGCCTCTTTGAGCGATTCGTCGAGCGTGCGCTTGAGGCTCGGCGAGTCGTTCAGGATGTCTTCGATTCCCGCGCGCGCCAGCAGGATTGATTGCCTCCAGCTTCTACCGCGGCGGCCGAGATCCTGCATCTGGTGCCACTTAAGCAGATGCGCGAGCAGGATCGCG